>ERZ1292623.90-Hain-H51-01um-R1-90-length-97492-cov-12_pt1 | contig 83746 bp, 68 predicted proteins | sample MGYA00564398_ERZ1292623 | MGnify/ENA primary metagenome ERZ1292623 (study PRJEB36523, sample SAMEA6512633) | groundwater metagenome | collected 2019-01-07 | study: AquaDiva: Metagenomics assemblies of 32 groundwater samples
GCAGATCATCGCCAAGTACCAGCTGGACGCCGGCAAGGACCCGCAAAGCTACGGCCTGGGCATCAAGGAGCTGTGGGAAATCGACCCGGCACGCCACAAGCCCGGCTTCGTGATGCACACGGCCGGCTGGCCCATGGACAGCAAGACCTACGGCGGCGCCTTCCTCTACCACCTGGACGACAACAAGGTCACGCTGGGCTTCATCACGGGCCTGGACTATGCCAACCCCTACCTGAGCCCCTTCGAGGAATTCCAGCGCTGGAAGACCCATCCCAACATCCGCTACTACCTGGAAGGCGACGAGTCCAAGGGCATCAAGCCGGCCAAGCGCCTGGGCTACGGCGCGCGCGCCATCACGGCCGGCGGCCTGCTGTCCCTGCCCAAGTTCGTGTTCCCGGGCGGCGCGCTCGTGGGCTGCGACGCAGGTTTCCTGAACGTCAGCCGCATCAAGGGCAGCCATGCCGCCATCAAGACCGGCATGCTGGCCGCCGAGGCCGCCTATGACGCCATCGCCGCGGGCCGCCAGGGCGACGAGCTGGGCGCCTATGTAGAGGCCTTCGAGAACAGCTGGCTGTACGAAGAGCTGAACAAGTCGCGCAACTTCAAGGCCTGGTTCAAGAAGGGCCTGACCACGGCCACGCTGATGAACGGCATCGAGCAGTTCGTGCTCAAGGGCAACATCCCCTGGACGCTGCACCGCGACAAGCCCGACCACGCCTACCTGAAGCCTGCGGCCGAGTGCAAGCCCATCGACTACCCCAAGCCCGATGGCAAGCTGACCTTCGACCGACTGTCCAGCGTCTTCATCAGCAACACCAACCACGCCGAAGACCAGCCCGCCCACCTGACGCTCAAGGACGCCTCGGTGCCCGTGGCCATCAACCTGGCCAAGTACGCAGGCCCCGAGCAGCGCTACTGCCCGGCCGGCGTCTACGAGTTCGTGGACGACACGGCCCAGGGCGGCAAGCGCCTGCAGATCAACGCCCAGAACTGCGTGCACTGCAAGACCTGCGACATCAAGGACCCCACGCAGAACATCGTCTGGGTCACGCCCGAAGGCGGCGGAGGGCCGAACTACGCGGGCATGTGATCCGCGCGCCACACCGGCCCTTCTCTGAAGCCTGCCCAAGCCTGCTTGTGCAGGCTTTTTCTTTGAGCCTCGTCAAAGCAACATCGGTGCAGAAAGCATAGAAGGCCATCCGAAATGCCATCGCACGCAATAAAAATGCACGGCAAAGCCAAAAACAGGCCCTTGAAGACGCAAACCTGCATCGCCAAACCTGTCCAAGACGCATGAAAAAGTTGCACCTAGGGCATTCCCCGCAGATTTCATGCCAATTTTTAGATACAAACCTATAGGTGAAAACCGGGTCGTCCAAACGCCAAGGCGTACAGGGCGGCTGCAGTAGACTTTGCCGCGAAGCGCCGCGACCGTCCTGTGCGGCCTTCTGCTGAGCAAACAGGAACAACCACAAGCACGTTGGAGATACACGTATGAAGCACTTGTCTTGGGCGCCCCTGGGCGCGCTGGCCCTGGCAATTTCCGCCATTGCGGGCGGCGCCCACGCCGCTGACGAGAAGTCGGTCGCAGTGACCGCCATCGTCGAGCATCCTGCACTCGACGCCGTGCGCGACGGCGTGCAGGCCGCGCTCAAGGAAGCAGGCTACGAAGCCGGCAAGAACCTCAAGTGGCAGTACCAGAGTGCCCAGGGCAACACCGGCACGGCCGCGCAGATCGCTCGCAAGTTCGTCGGCGACAAGCCTGATGCCATCGTCGCCATCGCCACGCCCTCGGCCCAGGCCGTGGTCGCCGCCACCAAGACCGTGCCCGTGGTGTTCTCCGCCGTGACCGACCCCGTGGCCGCCAAGCTGGTGCCCAGCTGGGAGCCTTCCAAGAACAACGTGACCGGCGTGTCCGACCTGCTGGCCCTGGACAAGCAGATGGAGCTGGTCAAGCAGGTCGTGCCCAACGCCAAGCGCGTGGGCATGGTCTACAACCCCGGCGAGGCCAACTCCGCCGTGGTCGTCAAGGAACTCAAGACCCTGCTGCCCAAGCTGGGCATGACCCTGGTGGAAGCCGCCGCTCCCCGCTCCGTGGACGTCAGCAGCGCTGCGCGCAGCCTGGTCGGCAAGGTCGATGTGATCTATACCAACACCGACAACAACGTGGTCTCGGCCTACGAGTCGCTGGTCAAGGTCGGCCAGGACGCCAAGATCCCGCTGGTGGCCTCGGACACCGACTCCGTCAAGCGCGGCGCCGTGGCTGCCCTGGGCATCAACTACCGCGATCTGGGCGAGCAGACCGGCCGCATGGTGGTGCGCATCCTCAAGGGCGAGAAGCCCGGCGACCTCAAGACCGAAGTCAGCACCAAGATGGAGCTGTTCGTGAATCCGGGCGCCGCCGAGAAGCAGGGCGTCAAGCTGTCCGACGCACTGGTCAAGTCGGCCGCCCAGGTGATCAAGTAATACCCGGGGTTTGCCTGCCCGGGACCAACCCGGGCAGTGCGCCCACGGTGGCAGGCGCCATGGCAACATGGCCCTGCCCTTTTTTTAAGTCGTTTTCCGTTCCCACGCGCCTGTCGCTCTTCCTATGTCCCTCTTTTCATTGCTCGGTGCCGTCGAGATCGGCCTGATCTTCAGCCTGGTGGCGCTGGGCGTCTTCATCTCGTTCAGACTGCTGCGCTTTCCCGACCTCACGGTGGACGGCAGCTTTCCGCTGGGCGGCGCCGTCTGCGCCATCCTGATTTCCACAGGCACCAATCCCTGGCTGGCCACGCTGGCCGGCACGGCCGCTGGCGCCGTCGCGGGCCTGATCACGGGCTGGCTCAATGTGCGCCTGAAGATCATGGACCTGCTGGCCTCCATCCTGATGATGATCGGGCTGTACTCGGTCAACCTGCGCATCATGGGCGGCCCCAACGTGCCGCTGATCAACGAGACCACGCTGTTCACCCTGCTGCAGCCCGACAGCGTGGCCGACTATGTGATGCGCCCGGTGATCCTGTTCGTCATCGTCGTGCTGGCCAAGCTGGGCCTGGACTGGTTCTTCGCCACCGAGCGGGGCCTGGCCATCCGCGCCACGGGCTCCAACGCCCGCATGGCACGCTCGCAGGGCGTGAACACCGGCGCCATGATCCTGCTGGGCATGGCGATCTCCAACGGCCTGGTCGGCCTGGCCGGCGCGCTGTTCGTGCAGACCCAGGGCGGCTCGGACATTTCCATGGGCATCGGCACCATCGTCATCGGCCTGGCTGCCGTGATCGTGGGCGAGTCCATCCTGCCTTCGCGCCGCATCGTCTGGGCCACGCTGGCCGTGGTGGTGGGCGCCATCGTGTACCGCTTCTTCATCGCAGCGGCCCTCAACAGCGATTTCATCGGCCTCAAGGCCCAGGATCTGAACCTTGTCACCGCGCTGCTGGTGACCGTCGCCCTGGTGATCCCCCAACTGAAGCGCAAATTTGCGCAAAGGAAATGACACCCCCTGAGCGGCTATGCCGCTTCCCCCTCTCTACTCGCTGCGCGAGGGAGGGGAACGACGCCATCGCTGCGGGGCGGCCCTTGCTCGGCGTCCCTGAGTTTGGACCGCGTCAGTTCAAGCACCACGCCTTGAGCGACTGAACGAAGAAATACCGGAGATTGCACTCATGCTGAGCGCACAACAACTCGAAATCACCTTCAACCCCGGCACGCCCATCGAAACGCGGGCGCTGCGCGGCATGTCGCTGGACATTCCCGACGGCCAGTTCGTCACCGTCATCGGCTCCAACGGCGCCGGCAAGTCCACCTTCCTGAACGCCGTCTCGGGCGACCTGTCCGTGGACAAGGGCCGCATCGAGATCGCCGGCCAGGACATGACGCGCCTGCCCGTGTGGGCACGTTCCGAACGCGTGGCCCGCGTCTTCCAGGACCCCATGGCGGGCACCTGCGAGGACCTGACCATCGAGGAAAACATGGCCCTGGCCCAGCGCCGCGGCACCTTCCGCCGCCTGAGCCGCGCCGTCAAGGCCGAGATGCGCGACAACTTCCGCGAACGCCTGTCCATCCTGGGCCTGGGCCTGGAAAACCGCCTGACCGACCGCATCGGCCTGCTCTCTGGCGGCCAGCGCCAGGCCGTGAGCCTGCTGATGGCGGCGCTGCAGCCTTCGCGCATCCTGCTGCTGGACGAGCACACCGCCGCGCTCGACCCGCGCACGGCCGACTTCGTGCTGCAGCTGACGGCGCGCATCGTCTCCGAGGCCAAGCTCACCACCATGATGGTCACCCACAGCATGCGCCAGGCGCTGGACGTGGGCGAGCGCACGGTGATGCTGCACCAGGGCCAGGTGGTGCTCGACGTCAGCGGCGAGGAACGCGCCCGCATGGACGTGCCCGACCTGCTGCAAATGTTCGAGAAAGTGCGCGGCGAAAAGCTGGCAGACGACGCGCTGCTGCTGGGCTGAACGCCCCGCACTCCAGGAAACAAGGGGCGCTGCGGCGCCCTTTGTTCATGGGATGGCTACGGGCTGGCTAAACCCACACGTCGTTCAACGCCGTCCTCTCGCCGCCTTCCTCCCCGGTGTTCAGCACGCCGCGCGGCTCGATCAGCATGAGGCGGGCTTCCCGCTCGGCGCTGGGCCTGTGCTCCGTGCCTTTGGGGACTACGTAGAGCTCGCCCTGGCGCAGCAGCACATGGCCATCACGGAAGTCGATGCGCAGCTCGCCGTCCAGCACCAGGAAGGCTTCATCCGTTTCGGCATGCGAGTGCCAGATGAACTCGCCCTGCACGCGCACGATCTTGAACTGGTAGTCGTTCATCTCGGCGACGACGCGGGGGCTCCACTGGCCGGTGAAGCGGCTGAATTTGTCGGGGAAGTTGATGGCCTCGCAGGGGCGGTTTTCAACGGGGAACGTCATGGGCAGACCTTATGAAAGCGTGTGAAGCCTCTATGCTAGGAAGCGCCTTCCCTGCGGTCTTGCACGATCGTGCAGCTCAGGCCGCGCCCAGGCGCCTGAGCCAGCGTGCGGGCGGCACGCCATAGGCCATGGCGAACTGGCGCGCCATGTGGCTCTGGTCGAAGAAGCCGGCCTGCAGTGCAGCATCGGCCACGCCCTGCCCCGCCAGCAGCAGGCGCCGCACGGTGTCCAGCCGGCGCATGCTCAGGTAGCGGTAGGGGCTGGTGCCGTAGAGCGCGCGGAAATCCCGGCACAGCCGCCAGCGGTCCAGGCCGCTGGCCTGGGACAGCGCCTCCAGGGTTACGCCCTGCTCCAGCGAATCATGGATGCAGGCGCGGGCACGCTCCACGGCCACCAGGTCCGGCAGACGCCTGAGCTTGCGCCGACCGGCCACGGCCTCCAGGGCCAGCGCCAGGTCGTAGAGGGCATCGTCGCGTGCCAGCGGCTCAAGGTCCTCGTCCAGGCATTGCAGCAAGGGCAGCAGCGCAGCCTTGAGCCGGGGATCAGCCGAAAGTCCTCCCTCGACGAAAGGCAAGGGCCTGCCGCCCAGCACCTGCTGGATCAGGGCCGGCTCCACATAGACCATGCGGTAGCGAAAGCCTGCGTCGGTGCCCGCGTGGCCGTCATGCAATTCATCGGGATGCAGCACCATGGCACCGCCCGGCAGGCTGTGCCGCTGGCTGCGGCGGTAGGCAAAGCTTTGCACGCCGGACAGCGTCAGGCCCAGCGCGTAGGTGTCGTGCCTGTGGGGCGCGTAGCCGTGCCCGCCGAAGTAGGCCTCGATGCGCTCCAGGCCTGCGCCCAGCTGCAAATGCCGGACCCAGTCGCTGGAGATGCTCGTTTCTGCCATGTGGGTTGGTGGTGAGGGGTGTGCAAAGCAGCCGCAGATGGTAACTGCGGGCCAGTGACCTCAAGGCGAGCAGGCAGGCTGCTCCGCGCCCGGCACGGCCTGGATTGCCGGTGCGCGGCGCATGGCCGCCGACACCACCCACCCCAGCAGCGCGATCAGCGCGGCACCCCATTCGGCCTGCTGCAGCCCCCGGGCCGTGGCCTCGCGCAGCGCATCGGGCGCCGTGATACCGGCCAGCGGCGCCGTGGCCACCATCACCAGCAAGGCCAGCCCCATTGCTGCGCCCACCTGCTGGGCCGTGGCCGCAATGCCCGAGGCCACGCCCTGCTGCGCAGCCGCCACGCCCTGGCCGGCGACCACCCACATGGCGGTCCAGCACGCGCCCTGGCCCAGGCTGAGCACCACAAAGCCCGGCACCAGCCAGACATAGCTGCCGCCCAGCGGCAGTGCCCAGGCCATGTAGGCCAGGCCGAGGGTGCCTGCGGCCCAGCCGCCCATGAGCACGGTGCGCGGCGTGGAGCGGTGCAGCCAGTGTTCGGCCCAGCGGATGCCCAGCGTGCAGACCGCCGTAGGCAGCAGGAAGGCCAGGCCGGCCTGCAGCGGGCTCCAGCCGTAGATCTGCTGGAAATACAGCGCCAGAAAGTAGTACTGCACGCCAAAGCTGCTCATGAAGATCATGGTCAGCAGCATGGCCGAGCGCAGGCTGGGCACGCGCAGCAGGGACAGCGGCATCAGCGGCGAGGCGATGCGCGCCTCGATGCGCCAGAACAGGACCAGCGCCGCCATGGCCACGGCCAGCGTCCCCAGCGTGGCGGCGCTGGCAAAACCCCATTCAGGGCCTTGCACCAGGGCCGTCACCAGCAGGCTGCTGCCCACGGTCACGCTCAGGCAACCGGCCAGATCAAAGCCCTGGCCCGGTGCGGCACGCCCGGTACGGGCCGAGGGCGGCAGAAAGCGCAGCGCCGCCATGGCACACGGCCAGGCCACGGGCACCAGCACCCACAGCACCCAGTTCCAGCCCAGCGTCTGCGTGAGCACGCCGCCCAGCAGCGCGCCGGCCGCCAGCCCGCCGGCCGACGCCATGCTCCACACGGCCAGGGCGCGGTTGCGCTCGGGCCCGGCCGCATACAAGGTATTGATCAGCGACAGCGTGGCCGGAAACAGCAACGCCCCTGCCACGCCCTGCCCTGCGCGGCCCAGCACCAGTTGCCAGGGCTGGGAGGCGAAGCCGCCGACCAGCGAGGCCAGGCCGAAAAGCGCCATCCCCGCCACATACATGCGCCGCTTGCCCAGCAGGTCCGCACAGCGCCCGCCCAGCAGCAGGCAGCCGCCAAAGGCCACGCTGTAGGCACTGACCACCCATTGCAGGTGGTGCGCATCCATCTGCAGCTGCTGGCCCATGGCGTCGAGCGCGACGAAGACGATGGTGGCATCCAGCGCAATCAGCAACTGGGACAGGGACAGCAGCGCCAGCGCGGCGCGCGGGTGGCGCAGGGCGCCAGCGGGGGAGTCGTTCACAAGCATGGGAGCGATCCTAATTAATGCATTTCTGAAGATAAACATCAGATATTCATTTTTCTTATGCAAAATCGAATCAATCAAACATGCCATCGCCATGGACCTCAACGCCGTTCAATTGCTCATCAAGGTGGCCGAAAGCCGCAGCTTCACCCAGGCGGCAAGCCTGCTGGGCACCAGCCAGTCCCGCATATCGCGCGCCGTGGCGCAGCTGGAGAAAGACCTGGGCACGCGGCTGCTGCACCGCAATACGCGCAGCGTGTCGCTCACGCCAGACGGCTGCGCGCTGGTGGACCGCTGCGCCCCGCTGATCGCCGGGCTGGAGGAGGCGCGCCAGCTGGTCAGCGACCGGCGCTGCGCGCCCAGCGGCGTGCTGCGCATGACGGCGCCGTCCATGCTGGGCCGCATCGTGCTGGTGCCGCTGCTGGGGCAGTTGCTGCGCGAGCATCCGCAATTGCAGATCGACACCAGCTTCACCGACCGCATGGTGGACATGGTGGAAGAAGGCTTTGACGCGGCCGTGCGCATCGGCCCGCTGGCAGACAGCCGCATGATCGCCCGCGCCCTGCCGCCGCTGCGCTGGGTGACCGTGGCCTCGCCCGCCTACCTGGCGGCGCGCGGCACGCCGCAGACGCTGCAGGAGCTGGCGCAGCACAGCTGCATGGCCGTCTACAACCACTACCTGGGCCGGCGCGTGCCCTGGCAGTTCCTGGTCGGCAATGGCGAGATGCTGGACTGGCCGGCGCCGCAGACCGTGACCTTCGACAGCGGCGATCCGCTGGTGGAAGGCTCGCTGGGCGGCCTGGGCGTGGCCCAGGTCATGGAGTTCGCGGTGCGCGAGCACCTGCAGGCGGGCAGGCTGGTGCGGCTGCTGCCCCAGCACGAAGGCCGCGCCCGCGAGCTGTCCCTGGTCTACCCGCGCACGCGCCAGGCTTCGCCGCGCATCAAGGCACTGGCACAACTGCTGCTGGCGCAGACACAGTGGTGAGGCGGCAGCGGCCAGCCGAGCTGGCGTGGCGCCGCACACACAGTGGGTGCTGATTCAGATCGGCTTATGCGGGTGAAGGGAGATTAAACTGCTGCCTTTCCACGATGGCTGCGTTCTCGGACAATCACGCCTTTTCGTGGTGCATGCACCTTGATGGGGCCGCGACAGCGCGGCTCTTTTGTTTTTACCTGTTTTGCATTCCTGCCCCCGCGCCGGCCAGCGGCCACGCGGGATCTGATCCAACCATCGACACATCCATGGCAGCAGACAACTCCAAGAACGCCGCTCCCACCGCACTCAGGCGCGAACTCAAGGCGCGGCATCTGTCCATGATCGCCATCGGCGGCTCCATCGGCACCGGCCTCTTCGTTGCCTCGGGCGCCACCATCTCGCAGGCCGGCCCCGGCGGCGCCCTGCTGGCCTACATGATCGTGGGCCTGATGGTCTACTTCCTCATGACCAGCCTCGGCGAAATGGCCGCGAACCTGCCCGTCTCGGGCTCGTTCGCCACCTACGGCGCGCGCTACGTGGACGAAGGCTTCGGCTTCGCGCTGGGCTGGAACTACTGGTACAACTGGGCCGTCACCATTGCCGTGGACCTGGTGGCCGCCCAGCTGGTCATGGCCTACTGGTTCCCCGACGGCAACGGCATGCTGTGGAGCGCCCTGTTCCTGGCCATCATGTTCGGCCTCAACGCCATCTCGGTCAAAGGCTTCGGCGAGGCCGAGTACTGGTTCGCCGCCATCAAGGTGACCACCGTCATCCTCTTCATCGGCGTGGGCGTGCTCATGATCCTGGGCATCGTGCGGGGCGGCGCGCCTGAAGGCATCTGGGGCAACTTTGCCCTGTGGAGCCAGGGCGATGCGCCCTTTGCAGGCGGTTTCTCGGCGCTGATCGGCGTGGCCATGATCGTGGGCTTTTCCTTCCAGGGCACGGAGCTGATCGGCATTGCCGCTGGCGAATCCGAGAACCCCGCCAAGAACGTGCCCCGCGCCGTGCGCCAGGTGTTCTGGCGCATTTTGCTGTTCTACGTCCTGGCCATCCTGGTCATCAGCCTGCTGATCCCCTACACCGATCCGCAACTGCTCAAGAACGACCTGGGCGACATCAGCGTGAGCCCCTTCACCCTGGTCTTCGAGCGCGCGGGCCTGCTGTCGGCCGCCGCCGTGATGAACGCCGTGGTGCTGACCTCGGTGCTGTCGGCCGGCAACTCCGGCATGTACGCCTCCACGCGCATGCTCTACACGCTGGCCTGCCAGCGCATGGCGCCGCGCATGTTCTCGTACGTCAACAAGCGCGGCGTGCCCACGATGGCCCTGCTGGCCACCACGGTCGTGGCTGCGCTGTGCTTTCTGACCAACATCTTCAGCCCCCAGCTGGTCTACATCTGGCTGCTGAATCTGTCGGGCATGACGGGCTTCATCGCCTGGCTGGGCATCGCCATCAGCCACTACCGCTTCCGCAAGGGCTACGAGGCCCAGGGCCTGGACCTGAACCGGCTGCCCTACCGTGCATCGTGGTTCCCGTTCGGCCCCATCTTCGCCTTCGTGCTGTGCATGGTGATCACGCTGGGCCAGAACTACGAGGCCTTCATGGCAGACCGCATCGACTGGACCGGCGTGGTCGCCACCTACATCGGCCTGCCGCTGTTCCTGCTGATCTGGGGCGGCTACCGCTTGGTCAAGGGCACGCACATCGTGCAGTACAAGGACATGCAGCTGGGCTCCAACGTCGATTGACGCCCCGCCCGGTCCCCATGAAAACAGCCCGCAGATGCGGGCTGTCGTCTTTCAGGCATCGGCCGACCACACGGCCAGTTCGTAGCCGTCCGGATCGGTGAAGTGGAACCTGCGGCCCCCCGGGAACGCGAACGCCGCGCGGCTGATTACGGCACCGGCCGCTTCCACGCGGCGCTGCGCCTCGGCCAGATCGTCGGCGTAGAGGATGACCAGCGGGCCGCCGGGCCGCACCTCCTCGCCCGTGGTGAAGCCGCCCGTCAGCCGGCCGTCGCTGAACTCGGTGTAGCTCGGCCCGTAGTCGGTGAAAGTCCAGCCGAAGGCCTCGCCGTAGAACGCCTTGCTGCGTGCGATGTCGGCCACGTTGAATTCGATGTTGTCGATCTGGTGGTTGTTGCCCCTGATGCCCATGTGATGCTCCATTGAATGTCGGTAGGCCGCCATCATCGGCCACGCAGGGGCATGGCATCTTGAACAAAACGGCCAGCCGGGCCGCTCAATCCAGCAGTTGCTGCAGGGCAGCGCGGGGCGTGATGCCGCACAGCGCCCTCACCTCGCGCGACAGATGCGCCTGGTCCGCATAGCCGGCCTCCGCCGCCAGGGCCGCAAGACCTGCCTGCCGGTCAGACCGTGCCAGGGCCAGCAGGCGCTGAAAGCGCAGCACGCGCTCCAGCGTCTTGGGGCCGTAGCCAAACTGCGCGTGGCACAGGCGGCGCAGGCTGCGCTCGGACATGTCCAGCTGCGCGCGCATCGCGGCCAGCACACCGGATTCGTCCCGCCCGGCTGCAGCCGCCACATTGAACAGCTCCATGGCCTGCCGGTCGGGCTCCGGGGCGTCGCGGCCCATTTGCACCAGTCCATGGATGAACACGGCCTGCCCTGCGCCCGGCTGCGCATCGTTGATGCGATGCAACCACTCCCGCGCGCGCGGCCCCAGCAGATCGCCCAGTTCCACCGCCTGCCCCACGATCTCGTCCATGGGCAGGCCCAGCCAGGCGCTGGCCGCACCGGGGCCGAAGCGCGCCCCCCATACCTCGGACCCCGGCACGAGCGCGGGCCGCGCAGCCACCCTGTCAGGCCCCACGGCCAGCAGCCGCCCGCCTTTGCAGACGATGTCCACGCAGCCATCGGGCACCACGAGAAAACCGCCGGCATAGTCCGGGGCCACGATGCTGCTCCACAGGCACTGGAAGTGCGGCTGCAGGGCGGGCGGCGGGGAGTGTTCGCGGTAGGGAGCGGGCGGCGGCGCCTGGCCAGAGGGCATGGACTTCAGACCCCCAGCGGCAGGTCCGCCTTCTTCAGCGTGCGCAGCACAAAGCTGGACTGGCTGTGGCGAATGCCCTTGATCTTGTAGAGCTTCTCGCGCAGCAGGCGCTCGTAGTCGCGCGTGTCCTTGACGACGACGCGCAGCAGGTAGTCGTACTCGCCCGAGACCAAGTGCGCCTCCACCACCTCGGGAATGGTCGCCAGCATCTCGCCGAATTTCTCCAGCGTGTTGTCCGAATGGCTGTCCAGCGTGACCTGCACCAGCACCGTATCGCCCAGGCCCAGCGCCAGCGGGTTCAGGCGCACGGTATAGCCCTCGATCACCCCCGCCTCTTCCAGCTTCTTGATGCGTGCCCAGCAGGGCGAGGCGCTCAGGCCCACGGCCGCGCCGATTTCCTGCAGGCTGGCGCGCGCGTTGGCCTGCAGGGCGGAAAGAATCTTTCTGTCGAGGATGTCCATGGCCGGCAATCTACTGCAAAACAGGCAGGTGCAGAATAATTTTCTGTAGCAACGCCTGTTTTGAAGAAATAAAGCAGCATTTTCTGAGGCCAAACGCGCACACTTGTCTGCATGGGAGCACGCTTACCGGCGCAGCAAAACCATTCACCCAGCCCCGCCGACTACCGCCAGCGCCCGGATGCGTGATCCCCTCAGGAACCCGTTACAGGCCGCCCCGCTTATCCGCAGTGGGGCGGCCTGTTGCATTGGGGCACCCGGCAGGCATCCGCAGACACCCGGCAGCGCTTTCCCGCAACGGCGGCCGGTGCACAATGCCTCCCGCAAACGTGCACGCCCATGCACTGACCCTGACGTCGGGCATGCATGGGCGCTCGCCACATCAACCAATCGGCCCCTTGATCCACACCCAAGACAATCCCACCGAAGGCCGCCGGAGGCACTGGCCAACGGATTCTGCAATGCGATGGCTGGCGCAAGCCCTGGCAGCCGCAGCGCTTCTGGCACTGCTCACCCGCTGGCTGCCCAACCCCCAGGCAGCCCAGGGCATCGCGGTCTTTCCCGGCAGGAGCATGGCGCCGGCCGCCATGCTGCTTTACGCGTACATGGGCTCGGCCCTGGCCATCACGCTGATGAGCCTGATCCTGTGGTGCTGGCTCAGGGAAAGGCTCTACATTCTTTGCGCCGCGCTCCTGGCAGCCGGTTTTGCCTACGCTGCTTTCCGTTACCGGCCCGAAGGCCTGTGGCTGCCCGGCGCCGACCAGCCCCAGCATGCGCTGTCCATCGCCTACTGCAGCTTCTGTGTGGTGGCGACGGTGTTTTTCAGCCAATTGTTCGAGTTCCGCCGCCATTGGATCTGGGCTGCGCACCTCTTCAGCGTGGTGGCCTGGCTGAATGCCATCGCACTGGGCATGGCACTGTTGGGTGGCTATGCGCAGATCTCGCGTGCCGTGGTGTTCACGGCCCTGGTGTCCACATCGTTCGGTGCGGTCTTCGTGCTGTACCTGCTGGTGGTTCGAAGGCAGTGGCAATACCTGCCGGGCGCGCTGGCGTTTGCCGTGCCATCCGCCCTGGGCATCCTGAACCTGCTGAGAACCCAGGGCCTGCTGCCCGATGTCGCGCTGCCATCGGCCCAGATGCTGTGGTTTGCCGGGCGTGTTTCCGAGGCCATCCTGCTGGGAATGGCGGTGACCAACCGCACGCGGGTGGCGGAGCGCGCCCTGCGCAGTGAGCGGATGCAGGCCCTGTCACGCGCCCAGGCGGCCGAGCGCGAGCTGGAGTCCAAGGTCCTGCAGCGCACCGCACAGCTGCAAACGGCCCAGCAGGCCCTGCAGACGGCCTTGCACAGCGAGCGGGAGATGCGGCTGGAACAGCGCCAGTTCTTCAACATGATCAACCACGAGTTCCGCACCCCGCTCACCATCGTGGACGGCGCCGCGACCGAGCTGCAGACGTTCCCGACGACGGACGCGGACTCCCTCATCGAGCAGGCGTCCCAGATACGCAGGGCCTCGCGCCGGCTGATGACCCTGGTGGACACCTGCCTGATCAACGACCGGCTGGACGCGGGCGCGTTCCGGCTGCAACTGGAGCAGACGCCATTGGATGAACTCCTGGAGGAGTCTGCAGAGCTCGTCGGCTGGTCCCGGCGGCATCGCCTGAAACTGGATCTGGAACACGGCCCGCAGCAATGGCAATGCGACCCTGTCCTGGTGCGCATCGCCATCTCCAACCTTGTCGGCAACGCCATCAAATATGCCAAGGCGGGCGACATCACCCTGGCCGCCCGCTGCGATGCGTCCGGTGACCTGCTGATTTCCGTCAGCGACCAGGGACCGGGCCTTGCGCCCGAAGCGGCAGGACAGGTTTTCGAGCCCTATGAACGCGCAAGCGCCACCCGGCATGTCAACGGGCATGGCCTGGGCCTGTCCGTGGTCAGGCGCATCGCCAGGCTGCACGCAGGCGACGCGTTCTTCCAGCCGGCTGCCGGAGGCGGGGCCTGCTTTGTCATCCGGCTGGGCCGGCTCCCGCCCGGCACGGCAGATGCCTGCCAGGAATGTCCGCCAGCGGCAAGGCCGGCCGCCGTGCCGCCGGGCATGCCCGCCTGACGCGGGCAAGGCCGGGGCCTTTGCCCCTGAAGCAGTGCGTGCTCGTGGCGCTCATGGGGCCGCCGCTGCACGGGCCGTCCCGCCCTGCACCACCAGCAGCACGCCACCCAGGATCAAGGCCACGCCGGCCAGGCGCGTCGCATTGACCGGCCGTGCGCCCAGGCCCATCAGGCCGAAGTGGTCCACCAGCACCGAGACCACGATCTGCCCCGCCACCACGCAAACCAGGAAGCCGCCTGCGCCCAGCTTGGGTGTAACGGCCGCCGCACTGGCCACATAGATGGCACCCAGCACGCCGCCTATCCATAGCCACCATGGCCCCGCTGCCGCCTGGGCCATGGCCGGAGCGGGCGCGCGCAGCACCCACAGTGCAGGCACCACGACCATGACGCTCACGGCCAGCGAGACCAGCGCGCCCCACAGCGGGTGGCCCAGCAGACGGCCCACCAGGGCATTGCTGGCGGCCTGGAATGGCAGGATGGCCCCCGCCAGCAGCGCCAGGGCCACGGGAGCAAGGGCGGTGAATGTGCTTTTACCTGTCATGCGGCAAGACCTTTCTTCTTCTGTCAATCGATGCCTGCATGCTCTCGCATCCAGCATGTTGATGGAAATTGTTTGTGTGCACGGTCTATATTCATGGCATGGATGAACTGCGCCGGATCGACCTCAACCTGCTGCTGGCCCTGCACGCCCTGCTGGCCGAAAAACATGTGACGCGTGCGGCCCTGCGTCTGCACAAGAGCCAGCCGGCCATGAGCCATTCGCTGGCGCAGCTGCGCGAACATCTGGGCGACCCGTTGCTGGTGCGGCGCGGCGGCCGCATGGCGCTGACGGCACGCGCACAAGGCCTGGTGCAACCGCTGGCGGATGCGCTGGGCAGCCTCAACGGCTTGCTGGCACAGGCGGAGTTCGACCCGGCCCACGCACGCGGACGGCTGCGGCTGGCGCTGTCGGACTACGCATCGCGCATCGTGCTCCCGCCGCTGATGCGGCATCTGCGCCAGCACGCACCCGGGCTGGACCTGGCCATCAGCCAGTCCACGCGCGAGGTGATGCTGGCCCAGCTGGCCGATGGCGAACTGGACCTGGCCCTGGGGCCCTTCCCCGACGCACCCGACCTGCCCGAAGGCATCGAGGTGCAGGATCTGTTCCAGGAACAGTTCGTGAGCGTGGCCGACCAGGCCGTGCTGCCGGCACGCGGCGGGCTGTCACTGCAGGACTGGCTGCAGCGCCCGCACGTCATGCTGGCCATGCGGCCCGACGCCAGCGAGGAGATCGAACGGGCGCTGGCCGCCCAAGGCCTGAGCCGCCGCGTGGTGCTGGCCCTGCCCCACTGGAGCGCGGCGCTGGAGGTGCTGGCAGGCACCGACCTCGTGCTGACCGTGGGCAGCCGCGCCATCGGTGACCTGCGCCGCCACAAAACGCTGCGCCGCTTCACTCCTCCGCTGGAGCTGCCCGAGTTCGCCTACCAGCAGGCCTGGCATGTGCGCAAGCAGGGGGATGCCATGCATCGGTGGCTGCGCAACTCGATGGCGCAGTGCTGTACTGCGCAGAAGTAAACGCAGGCCGCAGCCTCAGGCCGCCACCACCACCCTCAGCAACTGCTTCTGTATCTTCCCGCTGGCCGTCTTGGGCAGGGCCTCGCGGAAGTGGTAGCGGCGCGGGCGCTTGTAGGCGGCCAGGCGGTCGCCGTGGACCAGGAAGGCGTCCAGCGCCTCGGCCGTGGGCGTGGCGCCAGGCTTGGCGACCACGTGGGCGGCGACGATCTGGCCCCAGCGCTCGTCGGCCTCGCCGATGACGGCGACCTCGAGCACATCGGCGTGTTCGACCAGTGCGTCTTCCACTTCGCGGGGATAGACGTTCTCGGCACCCGAATTGATCATGTAGTCGATGCGGTCGCGGATCCAGAGGTAGCCGTCGTCGTCGATGTGGCCCAGGTCGCCCGTGTGGTACCAGCCGTGCGCCAGGGCGCGGGTGTTGGCGTCGGGGCGGTTGAGGTAGCCGGCCATCATGCAGGGGCCGCGCACCAGGATTTCGCCCACCTCGCCTGGCAGGCAGGCCTCGGCCGGATCGGTGGGGGCGTTGTCTTCGCGCAAGCGGGCCACGATGAGGTCATGGCCCATGGAGGGCAGCCCGGCCGAGCCCGCGTGCGAGAGTTGCTCGCGCGGCAGCAGGACGGACATGCAGGGCCCCATCTCGGTGGTGCCGTAGACCTGGACCAGGTCGCTGCCGACCTTGCGTGTCCATTCGCGGATCAGGTGCGGCGCCATGGAGGCGCCGCCGTACTCCACCAGCCGCAGCGCGGGCGCCTGCTCAGGCGAGGCAATGGGGTCGGCCAGCAGCATGGTGACCATGGTGGGCGCCGCGAAGAAGAAGCTCACGCGCTCTTCGCGGATCAGGCGCCAGGCCTCGGTCACGTCGAAGCGGCGCAGCAGCACCTGGGTGGCCCCGGCCTGCAGGCGCGGCAGAAAGCTGGTGTGCAGCTCGGCCGTGTGGTTGAGCGGCGCCATGGCCAGGCCCACGTCGTCGCGCGTGAACTGCATGGTCTGGTGCATGAGGGCGTTGTGCGCCAGCTTGCTGCGGTGCGTATGCAGCACGCCCTTGGGCCGGCCCGTGGTGCCGCTGGTGTACATGAGGATGCAGGGGTCGCTCTCGCGCACATGGGCCTGGGGCGGCGCGCTGCTGCGGCCACTGGCCAGGGCGGACAGGCGCTGCGTGGCCCAGGCCGGCAGCGGGTCGGCCGGGGCATCGTCGGCAAAGATCCAGTGCTCGATGCCCGTGCCAGTGCCGCCACCTTCGGCCTTGAGCAGGGCCTGGGCGCGTGCGGCCACCTCGCCGCCCTCGTGCTCGAACACAAGGGCGCGCGCTGCGCCGTCCTTGAGGATGAAGGCCAGCTCCTGCGCCGCCAGCCGGTAGTTGATGGGATTGAAGATGGCGCCCAGGCGCGCGGCCGCCAGCATGGTGAAGACAAAGGCCGGCGTGTTGTAGAGAAAGGCCGCGACCACGTCGCCATGGCCTATGCCCAGCTCGGCCAGGCCGTGGGCGTGGCGGTTGACTTCGGCATCGAGCTGGGCGTAGGTCCAGGCGCGGCGCTCGCCGCCCTCCCACGCGACCAGGGCTTCCTTGTTCGGCAGGTAACGTGCCGGCCAGGCCAATGTGTCTCCCAGCGTCTGCTGCATGTGCGCTTCTTCCTTCTCGCTCACGAGATTCATATATCGATGCATCTCAATGTAGGAGATTTTTTAGACAGTTATGCAATTTGCAAATGCATCCATGCAGGCAAGCGCATGGAGCTGCGGTCGGCCCGCGGAAATCCCGAAGCCGCACGGACGCTGGCCGCAGCTAGAATGCGCCGGTCAGGAGAGAGTGCCCGCCCGGCCGCAATGGTCACAGGCAGCGGCACCGCCGAAGGCGCAGGGTTCGTCCCGAACGCTCAGGCAAAAGGACTGGCACCGCCTGCCGCCACGGCCGCAGGCGTTCCTAGCTGGAGAGAGATGCAGGGCACGGCGGTGTGCCCCATCCACCGAAGGAGCAAGCCCCACGCATGGAAGGTGCGGGTGAATCTCTCAGGTAAAGCGGACAGCAGGGCAGCACATCCCGGAGGACCGGGATGGCGTTATGCCTTGTTCCTTGCCTGAAAGAGAGCCCTCCTTGTCCGCTGCCTCCACCACCGATCTGCTCAGGACCCCGCTGTTCGACCTGCACCAGGAACTGGGCGCGCGCATGGTGCCGTTTGCCGGCTACTCCATGCCCGTGCAATACCCGCAGGGGCTGATGGCCGAGCATCTGCACACGCGCGAGGCGGCAGGCCTGTTCGATGTCTCGCACATGGGCCAGATCAGCGTGCGCGGTGCCGACGCCGGGGCCGCGCTGGAGTCGCTGATGCCCATGGACGTGCTGGGCCTGGGCGAACACCGCCAGCGCTACGGCCTGCTGCTCAACGACGCGGGCGGCGTTCTGGACGACCTGATGTTCGTGCGCCGCGAGGACGACCTGTTCCTGATCGTCAACGGCGCCTGCAAGCATGAAGACCTGGCGCACATCCAGGCCCGCATCGGCCAGCGCTGCGAAATCGAGCCCCAGTTCGACCGGGGCCTGCTGGCGCTGCAGGGCCCGCAGGCCGCAGCCGCGATGGAGCGCCTGCTGCCGGATACGGCCGGCCTGGTGTTCATGACAGGCGGCCACTTCGACTGGGAGGGGGCCGAGCTGTACATCACGCGCAGCGGCTACACCGGCGAGGACGGCTTCGAGATCTCCCTGCCCCCCAGCCACGCCGAGGCCTTTGCCCGTGCCCTGCTGGCCCAGCCCGAAGTCAGGCCCGTGGGCCTGGGCGCGCGCAATTCGCTGCGCCTGGAAGCCGGCCTGTGCCTGTACGGCAACGATCTGGACACGACCACCACCCCGGCCGAGGCCGCCCTGAACTGGGCCGTGCAGAAGGTCCGCCGCATCGGGGGCGAGCGCGAAGGCGGCTTTCCCGGCGCAGCCACCGTGCTGGCCCAGCTGCAGTCGCCCGAGCTGCTCACGCGCAAGCGCGTGGGCCTGGTGGCCCTGGAGCGCGTGCCCGTGCGCGAAGGCACGGAACTGCTGGATGCCGGCGGCCGCAAGGTCGGCCAGGTCACCAGCGGCCTGCTGTCGCCCACGCTGAACCAGCCCGTGGCCCTGGCGTACGTGGAGCCGGGCAGCGCCGCCGTCGGCACCACGCTGCAGGCCATGGTGCGCGGCAAGGCCGTGCCCATGCAGGTGCAGGCCACGCCCTTCGTGGCGCCCCGCTATCACCGCGGTTGAGGACAGCCTGCGCGCTTGGCGTGGATGGAGTTCGGCGGATTCGTTTTTCCTGCCATCGCATGCCGCTACAGTGCGCACTGACCTTTCTCAAACCGCCTTTCACAGGTTTTTTTAGTTTCTATCGGAGCAAGCCATGAGCATCCAGTATTCCAAGGACCACGAGTGGATCAACGCCGCCAACCCTGACGCGGCCATCGTCGGCATCACCCTCCACGCGCAGGATGCGCTGGGCGACGTGGTGTTCGTCGACCTGCCCGCCGTGGGCACCAGCTTCAACCAGGGCGATGTGGCCGGCGTGGTCGAGTCCGTCAAGGCCGCCGCCGATGTCTACATGCCCGTCAGCGGCGAGATCGTCGAAGTCAACGAGGCCCTGCGCGACGACCCCTCCCTGGCCAACAGCGACCCGCTGGGCGAAGGCTGGTTCTTCAAGGTCAAGCTCAGCGACGCAGGCCAGCTGGCCGCGCTGCTTGACGAAGCCGCCTACACGGCCTTTGCCCAGAGCAACTGACGCCACTTTCCGGCCAGGACGGGCGCCAGGGCCCGCCCTGGCGCTTTTCAGCTTTTGAGACAGGTCCCTCCATGCTGATGCCCTCCACCCAGCCCCTTGCCGCCCTCGAGAACGCCACCGAATTCGTGGCCCGCCATATCGGCATCGCGCCCGAAGACGAGGCCCACATGCTCAGCGCCATCGGCGCGGCATCGCGCGATGCGCTGATCGACGCCATCGTCCCGCCCTCCATCCGGCGCCACCAGCCCATGGCGCTGCCGCCAGCGGCCACCGAGGCCCAGGCGCTGGCCGAACTCAAGGCGCTGGCAGGCCGCAACCAGTTGCTCAAAAGCTTCATCGGCCAGGGCTACTACGGCACGCACACGCCCGGCGTCATCCTGCGCAACATTCTCGAGAACCCCGCCTGGTACACGGCCTACACGCCCTACCAGGCCGAGATCTCGCAAGGCCGCATGGAGGCCCTGGTCAACTTCCAGACCATGGTCTGCGACCTGACGGCCATGCCGATTGCCAACGCCTCCATGCTGGACGAGGCCACGGCGGCCGCCGAGGCCATGACGCTGGCCAAGCGCTCCGTCAAAAGCAAGAGCAACCGTTTCGTGGTGGCCGGCGATGCCCACCCCCAGACCATCGAGGTGATACAGACGCGCGCCGCGCCGCTGGGCATCGAGGTGCTGCTGGCCAACTCGCTGGAGGAATGGAACCAGCTGATGGAGGGCGACTACTTCGCCGTGCTGGCCCAGTACCCTGCCACCAGCGGCCGCATCGACGATCTGCGCGCCGACGTGGACAAGGCCCATGGCAAGCAGGCCGCCTTCATCGTGGCCACCGACCTGCTGGCGCTGACCCTGATCACGCCGCCCGGCGAATGGGGAGCCGACATCGTGGTGGGCACCACCCAGCGCTTTGGCATGCCCATGGGCGCCGGCGGCCCGCACGCCGCCTTCATGGCCTGCCGCGACGAGTTCAAGCGCTCCCTGCCCGGCCGCCTGGTCGGTGTGAGCGTGGACGTGCACGGCAAGCCCGCCTACCGCCTGGCACTGCAGACGCGCGAGCAGCACATCCGCCGCGAAAAGGCCACCTCCAACATTTGCACGGCCCAGGTGCTGCCCGCCGTGGTGGCCAGCATGTACGCCGTCTACCACGGCCCCGAGGGCCTGGAGCGCATCGCCCGCCGCGTGGCCTCGTACACGGCCATCCTGGCGCGCGGCCTGGCCGAGCTGGGCGCGCCGCTGCGCGAGGCGCCCAGCTTCGACACGCTGAGCCTGCACACGGGCGCGGCCACCCAGGCCATCGTGGAGCGTGCCGTGTCCCTGGGCGCCAACCTGCGCGTGTATTTCAAGGAATACCTGTGCATCTCGCTGGACGAGACCACCACGCGCGCCGATGTCGAGCTGCTGTGGAAGATCTTCGCCCGGGACGGCCAGGCCCTGCCCAGCTTCACCGCCTTCGAAAAGGGCGTGGAGCCGCTGATTCCCGACGGACTGCGCCGCAGCAGCGCCTTCCTCACGCACCCGGTGTTCAACACCCACCGCTCCGAGACCGCCATGCTGCGCTACATCCGCCAGCTGTCGGACAAGGACCTGGCGCTGGACCGCAGCATGATCCCGCTGGGCTCCTGCACCATGAAGCTCAACGCCACCAGCGAGATGATTCCCATCACCTGGCCCGAATTCGCCCAGGTGCACCCCTTTGCCCCGGCCGACCAGCAGCAGGGCTATGCGGAACTGGACAAGCAGCTGCGCGACTGGCTGTGCCAGGCCACGGGCTACGCCGGCATCAGCCTGCAGCCCAATGCCGGCAGCCAGGGTGAGTACGCGGGCCTGCTGGCCATCAAGGGCTGGCATGCGAGCCGGGGCCAGTCGCACCGCAACGTCTGCCTGATTCCCAGCAGCGCCCACGGCACCAACCCCGCCAGCGCGCAGATGGTGGGCATGCAGGTGGTGGTCACCGCCTGCGACGCCAACGGCAACGTCGACATGGCGGACCTGGCGGCCAAGTGCGAGCAGCACAGTGCCAACCTGGCCTGCATCATGATCACCTACCCCAGCACGCACGGCGTGTTCGAGACCCAGGTCAAGGAGCTGTGCAAGCTGGTGCATGACCACGGCGGCCGCGTCTACGTGGACGGCGCCAACATGAACGCCCTGGTGGGCCTGGCCGCGCCGGGCAGCTTCGGCGGCGATGTCAGCCACCTGAACCTGCACAAGACCTTCTGCATCCCGCACGGCGGCGGCGGCCCGGGCGTGGGCCCCGTCTGCGTGGTCGAGGATCTCGTGCCCTTCCTGCCCGGCCATGCCACCACGGGCCTTGCGGGCGGCACGGGCGCGATCAGTGCCGCGCCGCTGGGCAATGCGGCCGTGCTGCCCATCAGCTGGATGTACATCCGCATGATGGGCGCCCAGGGCCTGACCCTGGCCACCGAGACCGCCATCCTCAGCGCCAACTACATCAGCGCCCGGCTGCGCGACCACTACCCCACGCTGTACGCGGGCGAGCACGGCCATGTGGCGCACGAGTGCATCCTGGACCTGCGCCAGTTCAAGGAAAGCACGGGCGTCATGGCCGAGGACGTGGCCAAGCGCCTGATCGACTACGGCTTCCATGCGCCCACGCTGTCCTTCCCCGTGCCCAACACGCTGATGGTGGAGCCCACCGAAAGCGAAAGCCTGTACGAGCTGGACCGCTTCGTGGACGCCATGATCGCCATCCGCGAGGAAATCCGCGCCATCGAGCAGGGCCGCCTGCCCCAGGACGACAACCCGCTCAAGAACGCGCCGCACACGGCCGAGACCCTGCTGGCTTCGGAATGGACCCACCCGTACAGCCGCGAGGCCGCCGCCTACCCCGTGGCTGCCCTGCGCCAGTCCAAGTACTGGTGTCCCGTGGGCCGGGTGGACAACGTCTACGGCGACCGCAACCTCTACTGCAGCTGCATCCCGGTCGACGCTTACCTGAGCTGAAGCACCTGCCACCCAAAGGGGCGCTTGTGGCGCCCCGGCCGGCGCGCGTACACTGCGGCCCTGCCCGCGCCGGGCCCCGGTCCATCTGCCGGACGCCAGGCGCGGGCGACCAGGATTTGTGCGGCAGATGCCGCTTTCCCCAGCGCCAGCACGCGATGAGCAGCCAAGACCCTTCCGACCAGCCTCGCGACGACGAGCACCTGCCCCTGCATGCCTTGCTGGCGCCCGGCGCCGACCTGCCCCCCGTCGAACGTTTCCCCTCCTTCCAGCCCGAAGACGATCCGCTGCAGGCCCTGGTCGCCGAGCTGCGCAACTACCAGCGCGAGCTGGAGATCCAGAACCGCGTGCTGGACTACAGCCAGGCCGTGGCCGAAAGCGCCTCCGAGCGCTTCGAAGCCCTGTTTGCCAGCATTCCCCTGCCCCTGCTGGTGGTGGACGAGCACGACATGGTGGTGCAGGCCAACGCCATGGCGCACAGCGCCTTCCAGCCCACCGAGCATGACCGGCTGCTGGTCAATTTCGCGCCCTTCGTGCACCCTGACGACGCCGAGCGCGTGCGCGAGACCTTCGTTGCGGCACGCGAGCTGGGCCGCACCGAGGCCCACGAGGTCTGCTTCGACATCACCGAGCAGCACCAGCTGCGCGCCGACCTGCATGTGGCCTGCATCGCCATTCCGCAGCAAAGCGGCCCGCCCATTGCGCAGTACCTGTGCGCCGTGGTCGACCAGGGTCCGCTGCTGGCCGAGCGCCTGGCGCTGCAGCAGCGCAACCACCAGCTGTTCCTGAGCGAGCGGCGGCTCGAATCGGTCATCAACTCGGCCCTGGACGCCATCATCTGCCTGGACCACGAGCAGCGCATCACCGTCTTCAATCCCACGGCTGCCGCCCTGTTTCTGTGTCCGCCGCACGACGCGCTGGGCAGTCCGCTGGAGCGTTTCCTGCCCGATGCGGCCCAGGCCCTGTCCTTTGCGCCACTGACCACGCAGGCCGTGCTGGGCGAGATGACGGCACGCACGGCCAGCGGCCGCGAAATCCCGGTCGAGGTCAGCGTCTCCTTCGAGCACCACAGCGGCGGCGAGACCACCACCGTGTTCGCGCGCGACCTCACCAGCCGCAAGAAGGCCGAGGCACAGCGCAACGAGCTGGAAGACCAGCTGCGCGAATCGCACAAGATGCAGGCCCTGGGCACCATGGCAGGCGGCATTGCCCACGACTTCAACAACATCGTGGGCGCCATCCTGGGCAATGTGGAGCTGGCCAAGGCCGACTGCGGCGGCAATGCCGCAGCCATCGAAAGCCTGCAGGAGATCGAAAAGGCCGGCCGCCGCGCGCGCGACCTGGTGCGCCAGATCCTGACGTTCAGCCGCAATGAACCGCCGCAGCGCAAGCCCGTGCAGGCGCGCGAGGTCATGGGCGACACGGCGCGGCTGCTGCGCGTGACCCTGCCGCCCGCCGTGGAGCTGCAGGTGCACGTGCCGCCGCAGATGCCGCCCATGCTGGCCGACGCCATGCAGGTGGAGCAGGCCCTGTTCAACCTGTGCACCAATGCCATGCACGCCCTGGGCGAGCGGCGCGGCCTGATCCAGATGGATGCCGACCTGGTGCGCCCGGACCAGCGCCTGTGCGAGCGCCTGGGCCTGCCGCCCGTCAGCTATGTGGCGCTGTCGGTGCAGGACAACGGCCCCGGCATGGACGCACGCACGCTGCAGCGCATCTTCGAGCCCTTCTTCACCACCAAGCCCGTGGGCCAGGGAACGGGCCTGGGCCTGCCCGTGGTGCACGGTGTCATGCGCAACCACGGCGGCGCCGTGGACGTGTACAGCATCCCCGGCCAGGGCAGCCGCTTCACGCTGTACTTTCCTCCGGCCGACCCCCTGACGCCGGCCGACTCTGCACCGGCCGAGCCCCTCGCCGCCCAGGCGCTGCCCAGCGCACCCGAGCCCCTGGCGGCCGCGGAAACCCCGACCGGCCCGCAGTTCGCCCTGCTGCCCGACCCGCAGGCCGCGCAGCAGCATGTGATGTACGTGGACGATGACCAGGCCCTGGTCTTTCTGGTGCAGCGCCTGCTGCGCCGGCGCGGCTACCAGGTCAGCGGCTTCACCGATCCGCACGAGGCCATCGAGGCGCTGCGCGCCGCGCCCCAGCACTGCGACCTGCTGGTCACCGACTACAACATGCCCGGCTACAGCGGCATCGACCTGGTGCATGAGGCCCTGTCCATCCAGCCGCAGCTGCCCATCGCGCTGGCCTCGGGCTACATCACCACCGAGATCGAGCAGGCCGCATTGGCTGCAGGCGCCAGGGCCCTGGTCCACAAGCCCAACGACGTGGAAGAGCTGTGCGCCACGGTGCACAGGCTGCTGAATGAGCGGGGAACGGCTTGAACCCTGAGCAACGCGATGGCGGCGCCAGTGCAGGTGACGGCGCAGGCGTCATCTGCCTGCACGAGGATGCCGAACTGCTGGTGCTGGACAAGCCCAGCGGCCTGCTGTGCGTGCCCGGGCGCGGCCCAGACAAGCAGGACTGCCTGAGCGCCCGCGCCCTGCAGCGCTGGCCCGATGCGCTGGTCGTGCACCGGCTGGACCAGGCCACCTCGGGCCTGGTGATCATGGCGCGCAGCCTGGCCAGCCAGCGCCTGCTGAGCGAGGCCTTTGCGCAGCGCCGCGTGCACAAGCGCTATGTGGCCGTGGTGGCAGGCAGCCCCGCCGCGCGGCAAGCCGGCGCATGGCAGAGCATCGACCTGCCGATTGCAGCCGACTGGGAGCGGCGCCCGCTGCGCATCATCGATGCCGTGCAGGGCAAGCCCAGCCAGACCCTGTGGCGCGCCCTGCTAGGCGCGCAAGCCACCGAAGTCCGGGATGCAATCACCACGCGGGTGCAGCTGCAGCCCGTGACGGGACGCACCCACCAGCTGCGCGTGCACATGGCCGCGCTGGGCCATCCCATCCTGGGCGATGCGCTCTATGCCGATGCCGCCGTGCAGGCGCTGTCGCCGCGCCTGCTGCTGCATGCGCAGCTGCTGGAGCTGGCGCATCCCCTGTCTGGCGAGACGCTGCGTTTCGAATCCGCCGCGCCGTTCTGATCCATCGCAGGAACACGCAAATCATCGCCACCGCGTACGTTGCTGCAATGCAACATTCAGCGTACGTGTTTCCCCTTCTTGCAGTTGGTCATATTGACTTCATGAAGCACCGTCAGGGTGCATCGTCGGCATCAGCCGTTTTCTTCGGCCAAAACAGCCCCCGCCCGACGGCGCAGGCCGCGATGGGAGCCTTAGCGAAAAGCCTGTTGCCGCGCCAGCCCCGGGATACCCTGTTGCCATTGGTAACCAGGCGATTAACCTGTGCTTCTTTGCGCGGCTAGCCCCTACAGGAGCCACCGCGTTTTTCAGAACGCTTTACCCAAAGTTGAAGGAAGTACTCATGAGCATTCCGTTCCGCATGCACACCGTCGTCGCCGCCCTGGGTTTGGCTGGCGCCGCCCTGTTCTCCACAGCGCATGCGCAAATCAAGATCGCCATGGTGGTTCCCACCACCGGCCCGCTGACGCAGTACGGCGACATGGTCAAGGAAGGCGTGAACACCGCCGTGGAAATGGCCAATGCGGCCGGCGGCGTCAACGGCAAGAAGATCGAGCTGGTGTCCGTCGATGACGCCTGCGAACCCAAGCAGGGTCCCGTGGCCGCCAACCGCGTGGTCAACGCCAAGATCGGCTACGTGATCGGCCCCGTCTGCTCGGGCGCATCGATTGCCGCAGCCCCGATCTACAACAACGAAGGCGTGGTCGTGGTGACCCCCTCGGCGACGTCCCCCGCCCTGACCGACGGCAAGAACTACCACTTCATCTTCCGCACCATCGGCCGCGATGACCAGCAGGGCCCGGCCGCCGCCAAGTTCATCCTGGAAAAGGCCAAGCCCAAGAAGGTTGCCGTGCTGCACGACAAGCAGTCGTATGGCCAGGGCATTGCATCCTCCGTGCGCGACGACCTGAAGAAGGCCGGCGTGGAAGTGGCCCTGTTCGAAGGCATCAACGCCGGCGACAGCGACTACTCCGCCGTCATCACCAAGCTCAAGAGCGCCGGCGTGGACTTCATCTACTACGGCGGCTACCACCCCGAAATGGGCCTGCTGCTGCGCCAGGCTTCCGAGCAGGGCCTGAAGGTCCGCATGATGGGCCCCGAAGGCGTGGGCAACCCCGAAGTCAACGCCATCGCCGGCAACGCCGTCGAAGGCATGCTGGTGACCCTGCCCGCAGACTTCTCGGCCAACCCCAAGAACGCCGCCGTGGTCAAGGCCTTCAAGGACAAGAAGCGCAATCCTTCGGGTGCCTTCCAGCTGACCGCATTTGCCGCCACGCAAGTGCTGCTGGACAGCATCAAGGCCGTGGGCGACAGCCCCGCCAAGGTGGCTGACCACCTGCACAAGTCCAACTTCGAGACCGTTCTGGGCTCGGTGGGCTGGAACAAGCAGGGCGACCTGAAGTCCTTCGACTTCCAGGTGTTCGAATGGCACAAGGACGGCAGCAAGTCGGTCGCTGCCAAGTAATCCCCCTCCGTCTGACTGACCGGGGCACGCATTCGGCGTGTCCCGGTCGTCTGCATCCTGGCCTTTTAGGCCTTTTCCTGTTTTGGGGCGGCATTACACCATGTCAGAACTCTTACCTCAGCTGATACAGCAGCTGTTCAACGGACTGTCCCTGGGCGCCATCTATGCCCTGATCGCCATCGGCTACACGATGGTCTACGGCATCATCGGGATGATCAACTTCGCCCACGGCGACATCTACATGATCGGGGCCTACATCGGCCTGGTCACGCTGTCGGCCATAGGCACGCAAAGCGGCCTGCCGGTGTGGGCCATCATCGGCCTGATGCTGGTGGTCTCGGTCTTCGTCACCGGCGTCTATGGCCTGGTGGTGGAGCAGGTGGCCTACAAGCCGCTGCGCCGCAGTCCCCGCCTGGTGGCCCTGATCTCGGCCATCGGCATGTCCATCTTCTTGCAGAACTGGGTGGCCCTGGGCCAGGGTGCGCGCGACATGGCCGTGCCCTCGCTGCTGCCGGGCGCGCTGCGCTTCGGTGCCGAAGGCGGCTTCGAGATCTATGTGCCCTACTCGCGCATCCTGATCATCGTGGTGGCCATCGTGCTCATGGTGCTGCTGACGCTGTACATCCGCCACTCGCGCATGGGCCGCGCCTCGCGCGCCTGCGCCCAGGACATGCACATGGCCAGCCTGCTGGGCATCGACACCAACCGCGTGATCTCGTTCACCTTCGTGCTGGGCGCCATGCTGGCGGCCGTGGGCGGGGTGCTGATCGCGCTGGCCGTGGGCAAGCTCAACCCGTTCATCGGCTTTCTGGCCGGCATCAAGGCCTTCACGGCCGCGGTGCTGGGCGGCATCGGCTCCATCCCCGGCGCCATGCTTGGCGGCGTGCTGCTGGGCGTGGCCGAAACCTTTGCGGCAGCCTACATCTCGTCCGAGTACAAGGACATCGTGGCCTTCGGCCTGCTGGTGCTGATCCTGCTGTTCCGCCCCACGGGCCTGCTGGGCAAACCTGAAGTGGAGAAGGTCTGATGAAAACCAAACCCACTTTGAACCTGCGCGACGCCCTGATCGCCACGGTAATGACGGCCGTGGTCGTCACGCCCATCTTCGGCCTGCACCTGGAACGTGCCGGCACCCGCACCATCATCAACCCCGACTGGACGGTGGTGGCCTGGGCCTGCGCCCTGGTCTTCCTGGTGCAGCTGCTGCGCCCGCTGATCGCGGCGAAGATGCCCAAGGTCTCGCTGCCCTCGCTGCCGCAGGCGCGCCCCAGCCACCGCAACGGCCTGATGCTGGCGGCCCTGCTGATCGCCGTGTCCTGGCCGTTCTTTGCGGGCCGCAACGCGGTGGACATCGCCACGCTGGCCATGATCTACGTGATGCTGGGCCTGGGCCTGAACATCGTCGTGGGCTTTGCCGGCCTGCTGGACCTGGGCTTCGTGGGCTTCTACGCCGTGGGCGCCTACACCTATGCGCTGCTCTTCCACTGGGCCGGCTGGTCCTTCTGGGAAGCGCTGCCGCTGGCCGGTGCCGCTGCCGCGATGTTCGGCTTCGTGCTGGGCTTTCCGGTGCTGCGGCTGCGCGGTGACTACCTGGCCATCGTGACCCTGGGCTTTGGCGAGATCATCCGCCTGCTGCTGGTCAACCTGACCAGCATCACGGGCGGGCCGGACGGCATCTCCAGCATCCCCAAGCCCACGGTGCTGGGCCTGGAGATGACGCGCACCCCCTCCACCGAGGGCGGCACGACGTTCCACCAGTTCCTGGGGCTGGAGTTCAGCTCGCTGCACATGGTGATCTTCCTGTACCTGATGGCGCTGCTGCTGGCCGTGGTCACGCTGTGGATCTCCAACCGCCTGGTGCGCATGCCCATAGGCCGCGCCTGGGAGGCACTGCGCGAGGACGAGATCGCCTGCCGCTCGCTGGGCCTGAACCCCATGAAGATCAAGCTGTCGGCCTTCACGCTGGGCGCCATGTTCGCCGGCTTCGGCGGTGCCTTCTTCGCGGCGCGCCAAGGCATCGTCAACCCCGAGTCCTTCACCTTCATCGAGTCGGCGCTGATCCTGTCCATCGTGGTGCTGGGCGGCATGGGCTCGCAGCTGGGCGTGATCATCGCGGCCATCTTGCTGACGGTGCTGCCCGAGCTGGCACGAGAGTTCTCCGAGTACCGCATGCTGATCTTCGGCCTGGTGATGGTGCTGATGATGGTCTGGCGCCCGCAGGGCCTGCTGCCCATGCGCCGTCGCCATGTGGAGGTGCGCTCATGAGGCATGCCGACACCATGATTTTTGGGACAACAGATAGCAGCAAGGGCCGGCAATGAGCGAGTATTTGCTAGAAGTCAAAGACCTGTGCATGCGCTTCGGCGGCCTGCTGGCCGTGGACCACGTGGGCTTCAACGTGCGTCCGCAGGAAGTGTTTGCCATCATCGGCCCCAACGGCGCCGGCAAGACCACGGTGTTCAACTGCATCAGCGGTTTCTACCAGCCCAGCAGCGGCTCCATCGCGCTGGACGGCAGCGCCATCGAGGGGCGCAGCAGCCACCACGTGGCCAACCACGGCGTGGTGCGCACCTTCCAGAACGTGCGCCTGTTCAAGTCCATGACGGTGCTGGAAAACCTGCTGGTGGCACAGCACCGCCGCTCGGGCGTCAACCTGCTGTCGGGCCTGTTCAACACGGCGGGCTACCGCCGCAGCGAAGAGGAAAAGATCGAGAGCGCCCTGCACTGGCTGGACGTGATGGGCCTGCGCGAGTTCGTCAACCGCGAGGCCGGCAACCTGGCCTACGGCCACCAGCGCCGCCTGGAGATCGCGCGCTGCATGATCACCAAGCCGCGCGTGCTCATGCTCGACGAACCCGCCGCCGGCCTGAACCCGCAGGAGAAAAAGGACCTGCAGGGCCTGATCGACCAGCTGCGCCGCCAGTACGGCATTGCCGTGCTGCTGATCGAGCACGACATGGGCTTGGTCATGGGCGTGTCCGAGCGCATCCTGGTCATGGAGTACGGCAAGCCCATCGCCATGGGCCTGCCGGATGCCATTCGCAACGATGAACGGGTCATCAAGGCCTATCTGGGAGAAGCCTGATGCCTGCCATGCTGCAACTGGAGAACATCTCCACCCACTACGGCGCCATCTGCGCGGTCGACAGCGTCAGCCTGCACGTCAATCAGGGCGAGATCGTCTCGCTGATCGGCTCCAACGGCGCCGGCAAGACCTCGCTGCTGATGACGGTGTGCGGCAACCCGCGCGCCAGCTCGGGTCGCATCTCGTTCGAGGGCGAGGACATCACCCAGCTTCCTTCGCACCACATCATGCGCAAGGGCATTGCGGTCTCGCCAGAAGGGCGGCGCATCTTCTCGGACCTCACGGTCACCGACAACCTGAAGATGGGCGGATTCTTCCTGGACAAGCCGCAGATCGAGGCCGGCATCGAACATGTGTTCGGCCTCTTCCCGCGCCTGCGCGAGCGCGCCCACCAGCGCGCCGGCACCATGTCGGGCGGCGAGCAGCAGATGCTGGCCATCGGCCGCGCGCTGATGAGCAAGCCCCGCCTGCTGCTGCTGGACGAACCCACGCTGGGCCTGGCGCCGCTGATCATTGCGCAGATCTTCGAGATCATCCAGACCATCCGCGCCGCTGGCGTCACGGTCTTCCTGGTCGAGCAGAACGCCAACCGCGCCCTGCAGATCGCCGACCGCGGCTATGTGCTGGAGACCGGCAAGGTGGTGCTGGAGGACACCGGCGCCAACCTGCTGACCAACGACGCCGTGCGCCGCGCCTACCTGGGCGCCTGAGCGCCTGCGCGCCCGGCAAAACGCCGGCAATACTGCACGCCGGCACTGAACGGAGGCCCGCCATTCGGCGGGCCTTTTCATTTCAGAGCCCGCGAGACCTCATACCAGGCCGCGCTGCTTGAGCAACGCCCAATGCGCATCCGGCAGACGGGCCTTCATGGCCTTCAAGGGATCGACCTCGCCCGTGTTGTCGGCAAAGGCCACCACGAAATCATCGGTCACGGGCAGGCCCGCCTGCCTGACCATGCTCTCCAGCAAGGGCAGCATGTGCCTGAGCACCCGCATGGCCGAGGCATTGCTTTGCTTCATCTCCATCAACTGGCCATGCAGCAGGCAGGCTTCGCCTAGCGCCTCGTCGGAGAACCAGTGCTCATCGGCCTCGCCCATGCCGCGTATCTCGTCCGGCGCCCACAGGTAATACGGAATCTCTTCACCACGCTCCAGCACCGCGCGCCGATAGGATTCGCGCCCCCAGACCAGAAAAGGCGGCCAGGCTGCAGTCAGGTCCTCATGCGTGTAGCAAAGCAAAAGACCGTAGAGCGGTTCACCGCGTGGGATCTGCTGCAAGGCCGTGGCCAGTGACTGCTCCAGCAGCTGCTGCACACGCGCCTCGACGGTCTTCAGCGTCTCGCCCCTGGGCAGGCGCAGGTAGAGCAGCCTGTCGGCACCCGGCTCGGGCTGGCCCTGGGTGTCCAGGTATTGAAGGTGGATGCGATCCAGAACGCCGTCCGCGCCATGCACGAACACATGCCGCGTGAGCCAGGGCTTCTCACGGGTTTCCCAGTTCCGGGTCACGCTGCACTGCAGTTGCCGGCCGTCGTACTCATAACGGCTGTCCATGCCACGGTAGCCAAGGTGCATGTGATGGGCGACCAGCCGCCCCTCCTCGTAGCGGCTTTGGCTGACGGAATCGATGCTGCCGCCTCCATGCCACGACACGGTTGTGCGCTGGCCGGGCGTGTACAGGCATACCTGCTCGCGCGCGTTGGACCGGCATTCGATGACGATACGGCCCTGGGCATCAAAGCCGTGGTGCACATGCTTTTGCGGGTCTGCCCGCCCATCGCTGAGCCAGCGTGCGGCAGGGCCGCCGAACAGCTCACGGGCATAGGGTTCGTCAAAGCTCATGGAGTCGGACGCCCAGCGCCAGCTTGCGACCTGCCTGCGGATCTCGGCCCTCAATCGCTCCGAGGCCTCGGCACCGCTGAATTTCGAATACAGGGCCTGGATTTCTGAAGGGGAATTCATGTTCAAGCGAGATGCATGCGCGCGGAAAAAACCATTCTTGCATGGCGCTCCAATCCCGCTGCCGCGATTCTGGAAGTGGTCTGGCCGTGCTCCCTGGATTGTGCTGCCGGCCCTCGCATGGCAGCGCTATAAATGCAGCTTCGCCCAAGAATGACCACCCGCAAGGCCGCCCATGAACGCCCCCGCCCCCCATGACATGCTGCACCCCCTGGCCATCGACGTGGTGTCCGTGCAGTCCCAGGTCGTCTACGGCCGCGTTGGCAACAACGTGGCCATGCCCACGCTGCAGGCCCTGGGACTGGCGGCGGCAGCCGTGCCCACGGTGGTGTTCAGCAATACGCCGCACTATCCCAGCATCCACGGCGGAGCAATTGCCGCCGAGTGGTTTGCGGGCTATCTGCAGGACCTGGGCGCGCGCGGCGCGCTCAGGCAACTGCAGGCCGTGCTGGCCGGCTACCTGGGCGGGCCGGAACAGGCCGGGCTGCTGGCGGACTGGGTGGCGGGCCTGCTGCAGCAGCGCCCCGGCCTGCGCGTGGTGGTGGACCCGGTGATCGGCGACCACGACAGCGGCATCTATGTGGACCCCGTCATGGTCGAGGCCTACCAGCGCCACCTGCTGCCCCTGGCCGACGGGCTGACACCCAACCATTTCGAGCTGGAACGGCTGACCGCGCGCCCTGTGCACGGCATGGACGATGTGGTCCAGGCCGCGCGCAGCCTGCTGACCGGCCGCACGCAGTGGGTGGCCGTGACCAGCGCGGCGCCCGAGCTGGGCGGCGAGCATGCACTGCGCATGCGCGTGGCGCTGGTCACGCGCGAGGACGTGCATGTGATCACCCACGCGCGCGTGGATGCGGTGCCCAAGGGAACGGGCGACTTGTTCAGCGCCGCGCTCACCGGCCACTGGCTGCAGGGCGCCAGCCTGCGCGATGCGGCCGAGCGCGCCTGCGAACGCATCGTGCAGGCGCTGGAGCATACGCGGCAGGCGCGCAGCGCCGAGCTGCTGCTGCCCTCGGACCCCGTCGCCGCCCGGGCAATGACCGCGCAGGCAGCACCGGCAGCACGGGCACAAGCGATACCATCGCCCGCATGAACAATGCATCGCCTCTCCTTTCCCTGACGATTCTCACGGGCGCTTCGCGCGGCATGGGCCTGGCCATGGCCCGGCAACTGCTCGATGCCGGCCATGAGCTGGTCACGCTGTCGCGCTCCACCAGCGAAGACCTGAACCGGGACGCCGCCACGGCAGGCGCCCCGCTGCAGCAGTGGAGCGTGGACCTGGGCGAGCCCGAGGCAGCGGCCCGCAGGCTGGGCGAATGGCTCGCCGGGCTGGACGCCACGCGCTACGCCAGCGTCACCCTGATCAACAACGCGGGCGTGATTCCGCAGATCGCGCCGCTGTCGCAGCTGCGGCCCGCCGACATCGCCCAGGCCATGCGCGTGGGACTGGAGGCGCCCATGCTGCTGACGGCCGCCTTCCTGGCCGCCACCGAAGGCTGGACGGCCGTGCCGCGCAAGGTGCTCAACATCTCTTCCGGCCTGGGGCGGCGCGCCATTGCCTCGCAGGCCTCCTACTGCGCAGCCAAGGCCGGCATGGACCATTTCAGCCGCAGCGTGGCGCTGGACGAGGCGCTCAAGCCCCACGGCGCGCGCATCTGCTCGCTGGCGCCCGGCGTCATCGACACCGACATGCAGGTGCAGCTGCGCAGCGCCGATGCCGCAGCCTTTCCCGATGCAGGCAACTTCGCCCAGCTCAAGGAGGGCGGCAAGCTGTCCACGCCCGAGCAGGCCGCCACCCTGGTGCTGGGCTGGCTGCAGCGCGCGGATTTTGGCGAGCAGGTCGTGGCCGACGTGCGCCAGCCCTGAACGTACGGGTCTGGCAGGCCCGATGCAGCAATGAAAATCCCGGCAGCAGACAGAAACATATCGCCGTGCTGCCGGAAACAATCCAGCCATTCGCCCTGGAAAATATTCCGCAAGTTTTACCGATTGCAGGAATCATTTCCCATATCCAGGCCGCGCATTGCCTTCAAAAACGTCATCTGGCAAAGGATGACGTTTTTCGTCTGAGTTTGCCAGTCCCGCTTTTCCAATCCTCCTACAGTGGCATTTATTTCGGCTGGCAAGAATGGGGCACTCAACTCCAGGAAATCCAGCCATGTCCATTGCCTATTCCGATCCCCTGGCAGCGCCAGTGGTCCCTGCGGCCAATACATCCGTCAGCGGTGTTTCATGGGCGGCGATATTCGCGGGCGCCATGGCGGCGGCCTCGCTGTCGCTGCTGCTGTTCATTCTGGGCACGGGCCTGGGCCTGTCGTCTGTCTCGGTATGGACCGGCCAGGGCATGGATGCCGGCGCCCTGGGGTGGACGGCCGTGGCCTGGATCGCCTTCACCCAGCTGGCCTCCGCCGGCGTGGGCGGGTACCTGGCCGGGCGGCTGCGCACCCGCTGGCAAGGCGTGCATACGGACGAGGTCTACTTCCGCGACACGGCCCACGGCTTTCTGTCCTGGGCGCTGGCCACGCTGGCCATGGTGGCCCTGATGGGCGCTGCTGCAGGCGGTGCTGTCTCCGGCGCCTTCAAGGCGGCGCAGACCGTGGCCACCAGCGCCTCCAGCGTGGTGGGTGGCGCGATCGGCGCCGCCGGCGGTGCGGCTGCTGGCGGTGCCGCAGCCATGGCCGGTGCCTCGGGCGCCGACGCCTCGCCCCAGGGCCTGGCCTACTGGACCGGCAGCCTGTTCCGCAATTCCGCGGCAACCTCCGGCAGCACAACGCCTGCCGACATGGCCAGCGCCACGCGGGAGGCCGGCGTGATCTTTGCCCAGTCGCTGCGCACCGGCCAGCTTTCTGCGGCCGATGAGCAATATCTGGCCCAGCTGATTGCGCGCAATTCCGATATTCCGGTGGAAGAAGCGCAAAAGAAAGTGCGAAGCACCTTTGATTCCGTACAGATGCAGATAAAGCAGGCCGAGCAAAAGGCAGAAGAGGCCAAGCAAAAGGCCAAGCAGGCCGCTGAAGAAACGCGAAAGGCCACCGCCCATTCCATGCTCTGGCTGTTTGTTTCCCTGATGCTGGGCGCCTTTGTGGGCAGCCTGTGCGCCACCTGGGGTGGCCGCCAACGCGATGCCATTTGATCCTGCATCGCAGTCAACACCATCCAACCATTCATTGAACGGAGGCCATTCATGCGATCCATACTGCTTTTTCTTCTGGGCGTGCCCATTCCCATCATCATTTTGATTGCACTGATGTTCTGAAGGAGCGCCGCATGCCCGCACCGCGCCGCAGCCACCCGGTCACGCAGCAGCCGCGGCGGGCTGCTGCGGCCGGCGGGCAGGACAAGGCTGCCGCTTCGCTGGCGGCCTACCGGCAAAAGCGCGACTTCACGCGCACGCCGGAGCCCTCGGCAGAACCTTCCAGCGACGCGATTGCAGGGCAGCCCGGCACGGGTGTCCTGCAATTCGTCATTCAAAAGCACTGGGCCAGCCATCTGCACTACGACTTCCGGCTGGAGCTGGACGGCAGCATGAAAAGCTGGGCCGTGCCCAAGGGCCCCAGCTACGACCCGGCCGACAAGCGCATGGCCGTGCAGGTGGAAGACCACCCCATGGCCTACAACCGCTTCGAAGGCCAGATTCCGCCGGGCCAGTACGGTGCGGGCAAGGTCATCATCTGGGACCGGGGCACCTGGTGGCCACAAGGCGACGCCGCCGAGGGCCTTCGCAAGGGCAAGCTCAAGTTCGAGTTGCGCGGCCACAAGCTGCAGGGCCGCTGGACCCTGGTGCGCATGCGCGGCAAGGATGATGCCAAAAAACCCGCGTGGCTGCTGATCAAGGAGCATGACGGGCTGGAACGCGCCGCCGGCGAATTCAGCGTGGTCGAGGACATGCCCGACAGCGTGGCCGGCCTTCCCCTGGAACCTGCAGCAGCGGCAACGACAGGAACAACAACAGCAACAGCGCCAGCGCCAGCACGAAAGCAGCACGCCGGCACCGCGACCATGCCGCAGGAGATCGACCCCCAGCTGGCGACCTTGGTGGACCGCCCGCCCACGGAGGCCGGGCAATGGATCTTCGAGAGCAAGTTCGACGGCTACCGCCTGCTGGCCCGCATCGACAGCGGTACCGTGCGGCTTGTCACGCGCAACGGCAAGGACTGGACCGCCAGAATGCCTGCCCTGGCCCGCGCCTTGGCGGCCCTGCCCTTGCAAACAGGCTGGATCGACGGCGAGGTGCTGATGCTGGACAGCGACGACCGCCCCGACTTCCAGGCCCTGCAAAATGCCTTCGACGGCGAGCACACCGACCTGCTGGTCTTCTTCGCCTTCGACCTGCTGTGGCACGACGGCCAGGACCTGCGCCAGCAGCCCGTGGAACAGCGCCGCCAGCGGTTGCAGGAGCTGCTGCACAAGGCGCCGTCGGACCGCGTTCGGTTCAGCCAGGCCTTTGACGCCCCGCCCGCCGACCTGATGGCCGCCGCCTGCCGGCTGGGCCTGGAGGGCGTGATCGGCAAGCGGCGCGGCAGCGCCTACGTCTCGCGGCGCAGCATGGACTGGATCAAGCTCAAGTGCGGCCACCGCCAGGAGTTCGTGATCGCCGGCTATACCGATCCTCAGGGCTCGCGCACCGGCCTGGGGGCCCTGGTCCTCGCCGTGCATGGCGAGGACGGGCAGCTGCACGCGGCCGGCAAGGTCGGCACGGGTTTCAACGCACGCACCCTGGCCGACCTGCGCCAGCGCCTGGACGGCCTGGCCACCGGCACATCCCCGCTGGCAGACACCCGGGGCCTTGGCAGCCAGGTGCACTGGGTGCGCCCCACCCTGCTGGCCGAAGTCTCGTTCGCGCAATGGACCGCGGACGGCCGCATCCGCCACGCCGTATTCCAGGGCCTGCGCACGGACAAGCCTGCGCGCCGCATCGCAAAAGAGGAGCCACAGCACGTGCCATCGACCGCATCTTCACCCCGCACCGCAACCCGCCACAAAGCCGCCCCGCCCCGCATGGCCAAGGCGGCGCGCCTGCCCGCCACGATCGCCATCACCCATGCCGAGCGTGTCATCGACCCCTCCACCGGCATCACCAAGATGGAGCTGGCGCGCTACTACGCCACGGTGGCCCCCTTCATGATCACCCACCTCAAGGCCCGGCCCGTGGCCATGGTGCGCGCGCCGGAGGGCATCGAGGGCGAGCTGTTCTTCCAGAAACACATGGACCAGACGCCGCTGCAGGGCATTGCCGCCCTGGCGCCCGAACTCGATCCCGGCCATGCGCCGCTGATGGAGGTGGCGCGGCGTGAAGGCCTGGTGGCGGCCGCGCAGATGAACACCATCGAATGGCACACCTGGAATGCCCGCCGGGACCGCATCGACCGGCCCGACCGCATGACCTTCGACCTGGACCCCGGCGAGGGCGTGCCCTGGACGCAGGTGCAGGAAGCGGCCACCTTGCTGCATGTGCTGCTGCAGGAGCTGGAGCTGCCGGCCTTCCTCAAGACCAGCGGCGGCAAGGGCCTGCATGTGGTCGTGCCGATCAAGCGGCTGCTGGACTGGGACACGGTCAAGGCCTTCTCCCAGGCCGTGGTCCAGCACCTGGCCAGCACCGTGCCCCAGCGCTTCGTGGCCAAGAGCGGGCCACGCAACCGCGTGGGAAAAATCTTCGTGGACTACCTGCGCAACGGCTTTGGCGCCACCACGGCCTGCGCGTGGACAGCGCGTGCGCGGCCCGGCATGGGCATCTCCGTGCCCGTGGGCTGGAACGAGCTCGACAGGCTCACGGGCGGCGCGCACTGGACCATTCGCTCGGTGGACCAGCGCCTGCGCCTGGGCAACTCGCCGTGGGAGCACTACGGCACGGCGGCCACCAGCCTGGGCCGCGCCATGAAGGCGCTGGGCTTCGAGGCACCGGCCCGCGAAGCGCCGCCAACGAGGAAAGCACAACGATGACCAGGAAAGCCACATCTCCCCGCACGGCCCCGGCCGTCTCCTCGCGCAGCCTGTGGAAGGGGGCCATCAGCTTTGGCCTGGTCCACATCCCGATAGGCCTGTATGCGGCCACGGCCAGCACGGACATCGATTTCGACTGGCTGGACAAGCGCAACATGCAGCCCGTGGGCTACAAGCGCATCAACAAGGTCACGGGCAAGGAGGTGGCCTCGGCCGACATCGTCAAGGGCGTGGAATTCGAAGAAGGCCGCTACGTGGTGCTGAGCGCCGAAGAGATTGCCGCCGCCTTTCCCAAGACCACGCAGACCATAGAGATCGAGGCCTTTGTCGATGCCGACGATATCCCCTTCATCTACCTGGAGCGGCCCTACTACACCGCCCCCCTGCACCGGGGCGGGAAGGTCTACGCACTGCTGCGCGAGGCGCTGCGCAAGAGCAACAAGGTGGGCGTGGCCAAGGTCGTCATCCAGGCCAAGCAGCACCTGGCCATCCTGATCCCCTGCGGCCGGGCGCTGGTGCTGAACCTGCTGCGCTGGGGCGGCGAGATCCGTTCCTTCGAGCAGCTGGACCTGCCGCCGCTGGACGCAAGGGCCGCAGGCATCAAGGCCGCCGAAATGACCATGGCCCTGGCACTGATCAAGGACATGAGCCAGGCCTGGGACGCCGACCAGTTCCGCAACTCCTTCAGCGAGGAAATCCACCAGCTGGTGCAGGCCAAGGCCCATGCGGGCGACGTGCAAAGTGTGCAAAGGCAGCAGGACGCGCCCGCCGCACCCGCCAACGCAGCCGTGCTGGATCTGACCGCCCTGCTCAGGAGCAGCCTGGGCAAGGCAGGCAGCGGGGCCCCCGCCTCCGCGGCCAAGGAAAAAAATACCGGGGCGGCGGCAAAAGCTGCAAAAGCTGCAAAAGCGCCCGCGACCCGGACAACACCCAAGCCCCGAAAGCCAGCGTCCAAGGCGCCTGCAAAACGTTCAACATCCAAATGAAACGGACCATTGCCGTTTTGCATAATCTACAAATGGCATTTCATGATAAAAAATACATGCATTTTTGCCGCAAAAATGGATTCCATGATATTCATAGCAAATTCCAATGATTTACCAAAAGTAATCTTCCGAATTTCCTACACGCCGTGGATTTTTCAGGCAGCACAATGAAATTGCAGTGATGACGGCATCGCTGTTTACTTAAGGAGTATGGAAATGACGCAACAGACCAATAACCCTCAAGGCAACACGGCCAGCAACCAGCAAAACGACAAGAACAAGCAGAACCAGCAGCAGCAACAAAACAATCCGGGGCAGCAGCAGCAAAGCAATCCCAATAATCCCAACCACCAGCAACAGCAGAGCAACCCTCAGCGCAACCAGCCGGGTCAGCAGCAAAAGCAGGACAGCCACCAGCAGCGTTGAGCCGCAGGTTGCATGACCTGAAAAAAGGGTCCTCCGGGCCCTTTTTTTATTTTCCCATTGCGGCAACTGAAAAACATACCGTTGCTCCGCTTGAAATATCCGCGTCAAAAGAACATGGCGTTCATTCCCAAGGAGTGCATCATGGCCAAGAAAGCCCCAGCTGAAAAGAAATCCCCATCCCAATGCCCCGTTGGCCACGGCGGAGAACTCCAGCAGCAGGCCGAAGCCTCTCATCCTGTATTGACGACGCAGCAGGGCATACCGGTTGCGGACAACCAGAATTCATTGAAGCAAGGGCCAAAGGGACCCACGCTGCTGGAAGATTTCATATTGCGCGAGAAAATCACGCATTTCGACCATGAGCGCATTCCGGAGCGGATCGTCCATGCACGCGGCACAGGTGTCCACGGTTATTTCCAGCTGACCGATTCACTGGAGCAGTACACCACCGCCAAGGTGCTGACCGAAACCGGCAAGCAGGTGCCGGTCTTCGTGCGCTTTTCCACCGTGGCCGGCGGCGCAGGCTCGGTGGACACCCCGCGGGACGTGCGCGGCTTCGCCATCAAGTTCTATACCGAAGAGGGCAACTGGGATCTGGTCGGCAACAACATTCCGGTGTTCTTCATACAGGACGCCATGAAGTTTCCCGACCTGGTCCATGCCGTGAAGATGGAGCCGGACCGGGGCTTTCCACAGGCTGCCACGGCGCACGACACGTTCTGGGACTTCATCTCCCTCATGCCCGAGTCCATGCACATGGTCATGTGGATCATGAGCGACCGCACCATCGCGCGCAGCCTGCGCATGATCGAGGGCTTTGGCGTGCACAGCTTTCGGCTGGTCAATGCGCAAGGCAAAAGCACCTTCGTGAAATTCCACTGGCGGCCTGAGCTGGGCATCCAATCCACCGTCTGGGACGAGGCCCTGAAGCTGCAGGCCGCCGACAACGACTACCACCGCCGCGACCTGTTCGAGGCCATCGAGGCCGGCGACTACCCGGCCTGGGAGCTGTGCGTGCAGCTGTTCTCGCAGGAACAGGCCGACGCCCTGCCCTATGACCATCTGGACCCCACCAAGATCATTCCGGAAGAGGAAATACCGCTGCGCAAGATCGGCCGCTTCGTGCTGGACCGCTGGCCCGACAACTTCTTTGCCGAGACCGAGCAGGTCGCCTTCTGCCCGGCCAACCTGCCCCCGGGCATCGACTTCAGCAACGATCCGCTGTTGCAGGGCCGCCTTTTCTCCTACCTGGACACCCAGCTGTCGCGCCTGGGCGGACCCAACTTCACGCAGCTGCCCATCAACGCGCCCAAATGCCCGTTTGCCCACGACCAGCGCGACGGCCATATGCAGACCCAGGTGCCCAAGGGCCGCGTGGCCTACGAGCCCTCCAGCCTGCAGGCCGACAGTCCGCGCGCCTCGGCGGCGCGCGGCTTCAGGCACTTTGCCCAGGATGACGGGGACGGCGCCAAGGGCCGCATCCGCCCCGAAAGCTTTGCCGACCACTACAGCCAGGCGCGCATGTTCTACGCCAGCCAGAGCGCGGTGGAGCAGGCCCACATCGCCAGCGCCCTGGTGTTCGAGCTGTCCAAGGTGCAGACGCCGCATGTGCGACTGGCCGTGGTGGGCCACCTGCAGGTGATAGACGCCGACCTGGCAAAGCGCGTGGCCGACGGCCTGGGCCTGCCCCAGCTGCCGCCTGCCGCCAAGCCAGCCGTGCCCCCGCAAAAGCTGCCGCCCAGCCCGGCCACGCGCATCATCGACCGCATGAAACCCACACTGCAGGGCCGCTGCGTGGCCATCCTGGTGGATGAAGGCTCCAGCGCCCGCCACATTGCCGCCTTCCACAAGGCCCTGGTGGCGCAAAAGGCCAGCGTGAAGATCATTGCGCCCAAGATCGGCGGCGCCACGCTGGACGACGGCAGCCACCTGCCCGCAGACGGCCAGCTGGCCGGATCGCCCTCGGCGCAGTTCGACGCCGTGGTGTCCATCCTCACGCCCCAGCGCGGCGAAGCCCTGGCCCGGGAAGCGGCCGCCCAGGACTGGTTCCGCGATGCCTTCGGCCACCTCAAGGCCATTGCGGCCTGCAAGGCCACCGGGCACATCCTGCAGACCGCGGGCATCACGCCGGACGAGGGCGTGTTTCCCATCGACACGCCCAAGCCCTTTGTCGAAGGCGCCAAGAAACGCTTCTGGGACCGCGAGCCTACGCTGAGGACACTGGCCTGAGGCCGCAGGCCACCGGTTTTTGCGAATCATTGCTACCAAATGTCAACGCTTCGGCCCCGTGCAAGGGTCCGGGCATGGCGATTGCTGCAGCGGCTGCATGGCCGCTGCGGCCCGCCACCATCACAGGAGAAACCGTTCCATGATCGCTGCGCCACCCACACCGCCTGCCACACCTCCCGTCGCTCCGCCGGTCAATCCGCCGCCGACCGAGCCGCTGGTGCCACCCGTGGGTGATCCTCCGCCGGCTCCGGCGCCTTCGCCCTATTCCGATCCCCCCATCGCACCTCCGCCTCCGCCGCCGCAGGGGTTGCACTGACTGCAGACCTCATCCATGTCAACGACCGCATGCCCGGCTGGCGCCGCGTGCGGCGTGGCAAAGGCTTTTCCTATGTGGACCAGGACGGCAGGCCCGTGCGCGACGCCCAGGCGCTGGAGCGCATCCGCAAATTGGCCATTCCACCGGCCTATGTGGATGTATGGATCTGCCCTGACGCCCGGGGCCACCTGCAGGCCACGGGCCGCGATGCCCGCGGGCGCAAGCAATACCGCTATCACCCGCAGTGGCAGGAGCAGCGCAAGCAGGTCAAGTTCGACCGCATGCGCGAGTTCGGTCGGCATCTGCCCGCCATTCGGCGTGCCGTGGCGCGGGACCTCAGGCCGGGGCGGCCGCAGCTCGAAACCGTGGTGGCCACCATCGTCTGGCTGCTGGACTGCACGGCGCTGCGCGTTGGCAACGACGAGTATTCAGAAGCCAATGGATCCTTCGGCCTGACCACGCTCAGGAACCGCCACGCCCAGGTGCGCGCCGGCGAGCTGACGCTGAGCTTCAAGGGCAAGAGCGGCGTCGCCCAGCAGGCCCGCGTGTCCGACCGGGCCGTGGCCCGCGTCGTCAAGCGCTGCCAGGACCTGCCGGGGCAGCGGCTTTTCCAGTTCGTGGACGACGAGGGAGATGTTCACCATGTGCGCTCCGAGCACGTGAACGACTACATCCGCAGGATCTGCAGCCAGGCCGGGGCAGACGAAGCAGACGGACCGGACTTCAGTGCCAAGGACTTCCGTACCTGGCATGCCAGCGTGTACGCGCTGGAGCTGGCCATGGCCGCCGCAGCGTCACCGGCGGGCAGCCGCCATCCGGGCGCGCTCACCTTCACGGACCTGATCGCCGAGGTGGCGCGGCGCCTGGGCAATACCTGTACGGTTTGCCGCAAGTTCTACATCCATCCCCGGGTACTGGCCCTGTGCGAGCAGCCCGGGCAATGCCCGCCCGCCGCGACCGCTGCACCCGCACGGCGCACGCGCGGGCTGAGCGCCAAGGAATGCCTGTTCCTGGGCCTGCTGGAGCCCCAGCCCCGCAGGACCCCGCCCCGCCGTGGCCAGGGCGCCAGCCGCCGGCCCGCCTGATCCGCTTGATCCCCTCTTTGCGGCGACGGCGGCGGGGACCGGACCACCCGGCAAGCACTGTGCCTGTGGACTGACACAGATGCATACATCCCAGCCCCTAAACTGCCGGATCATGAATTTTTGTCAAAACAGGCTGCGGCCGGCAGCTCTGGAGGCCATGGAATGAACCACGTGCTGATCGTCGATGACGACGCGGACTCGGCAGCCACCATGCGCGAACTGGTGGGCGTGGACCGATTTTCGGTCGCCGTGGCCCACACCCTGCGCGATGCGCGCCGCCAGATGGCCATGCAGCCGCCCAGCCTGGTTCTGCTGGACCTGCAGCTGCCCGATGGCAACGGCATGGACCTGTTCGGCGACCGGCAAGTGCCGCAGGACTCGCAGATCGTGCTGGTGACCGGCCATGCCAGCCTGGACTCCTCCATCGAAGCCCTGCGCCGAGGCGCCATGGACTATCTGGTCAAGCCCGTGGGCATAGGCCGGCTCGAGGACATTCTTTCGCGTTTTCTCATCCCCACGCCGGGCCTGTCGGGCGCGGACAGCCGCAACGGCGCAGGCCCGGCCTCCGATCAGATCACGGCACAAGACCATTGCGCACCCGCTGGCAGCTACTGCGCGCAGGAAGGACGCTTTGGCCGGCTCCTGGGCCAATCGCCTCCCATGCAGCGCCTGTACCAGCAGATGGAGCGCGTGGCGGGCACCTCGGTCACGGTGTTCCTCACGGGGGAGAGCGGCACCGGCAAGGAGGTCGTGGCGCAGACCCTGCACGACTTGAGCCAGCGGCGCAGCCGCCCGTTTCTTGCCGTGAACTGCGGCGCCATTTCGCCGCATCTCATCGAAAGCGAGATCTTCGGCCACGAAAAGGGCAGCTTCACGGGTGCCGACCGCCAGCACCAGGGCTTTTTCGAGCGCGCGGCCACGGGCACGCTGTTCCTGGACGAGATCACGGAAATGCCCATGGAGCTGCAGGTCAAGCTGCTGCGCGTGCTGGAGACCGGCCGCTTCATGCGCGTGGGCTCCACCCAGACGCTGCAGACCGATGTGCGCGTGATCGCCGCCACCAACCGCTGCCCCTTCGAGGCCGTGGCCAGCGGCAGGCTGCGCGAGGACCTGCTGTACCGGCTGAACGTCTTTCCCATCGAGCTGCCGCCGCTGCGCGAGCGCCTGTCCGACGTCCCGCTGCTGGCCCAGCACTTGCTGCAGGCCATCTCGCAGCGAGAGGGCCAGACCAAGCAGTTCACGGCGTCGGCCCTGAGGCAGTTGGCGCAGCACAGCTGGCCCGGCAATGTGCGCGAGCTGCGCAATGCCGTGCAGCGTGCCTACGTCATGGAGCCCGGCCCGCAGGTAGGCACCGAATGGCTGCCCCGCCCACCGGTGGCCATTGCCCAGCCCGCCCCCATGCCGGCGTCATTGCACGCATCCGTGCACACATCCGTGCCTGCACAGCTGGCCGCCAACGCCCCGCAATTGCCGCCCACTGCGCAGGCCGCGCCTGTCGCCGTGCATCCGTTCGCCGACCACGGCACGGCAGGCGACGCCTACGACCTGCCCGATATGGAGCCGGCCACCATACAGCTGCCCATCGGCATGACCATGGCGCAGGCCGAGCGGCTGCTGATCCAGGCCACGCTCAAGCAGTGCAAGTACCAGAAGGAACGCACGGCCGCCGTGCTCGGCATCAGCCTCAAGACGCTGTACAACCGGCTCAAGGACTATGCGGGCGGCAAAAAGGACAGGACGGACGCCGAACCCGGCTGACACGTGCGCAGACGCGCACAGCACCTATTGCCGTTGCTTTGCGGGCACGCTGCTTGCCACCCTGCAAGCACCTTTGAGCAACCAAGGACAAGCCCATGGACTCCTCTCCTGCCCGCGCCTACGGTGTCTTCAAGCCCGTGGGCCACATGGTGGTCTCTTTTCCCACGGCTGCGCAGGCCGATGACGGCATGGCGGCGCTGCAGGCGCTGAACCTGCCCGAGCAGGACGTACGGCGCTACACCGACCGGGAAATGCTGGCCCAGATCGACCAAGACCTGCGACAGGCCAGCCCCGTGGCCGCCGTGGGCCAGGAACTCAATCTGGTCAAGGCCCACCAGGCCCTGGCCGAGCGCGGCTACCACTGGCTGGTGGTACGGGTGGACAGCGACGAGGCCGCACGCAACGCCGCCGATGCCCTCAAGGCCGCCGGCGCCGAGCGCGCCCAGCTCTACGGCCGCTTCATCATCGAGGAATTGATAGAACACGCCGCCGATCTGCCCCAGGTCAGCGAGTCGCCCGACCGGGGCCTGGACGCCCAGACACCTTCAGGCCGCGAAGCCGAGCGGGCACAAATCCGCCCCGCGCCGGCCCAGGGCAACGGCACCCCGCGACCGGAGCGCTGAGTCGCTTGCGACGGGCAGGCACGCCGATTGCCATTGATATTCAACTGCAACTTTTGTCAAAGGCGATGCCATGGATTTCCTCATCTGGCTGATGGTGGGCGGGCTGATCGGCTGGATCACCAGCATGGTCACGAACACCCAGGCCCAGCAAGGCATTTTGCTCAACGTGGCAATAGGCGCCATCGGCGCCTTGCTGGGCGGCTGGCTGCTGGCGCCGCTGCTGGCGCCCTCGGCCATGGATGCGCAGGCGCAGGTGCCGGCCACATCCATGTCCATCTTCATTTCCATGGCCAGCGCCGTTGCGCTGCTGGCCATCTTCAACCTGTGCAAACCGCGCATGCGCCACTGAGGCGGCCCGGCCACGGGCCATTGACTTGCAGGAAAGGAGCCTCCATGAGCAAAGATCCCTTCCAGACCAGAAGTACCGCTGGCAGCACCGACCTCTCCCGCCAGGGCAGCGCCGTGTGCAAGAAACCGCTGCGCTTCATTGCCACGGCGCTGGCGGCGGGGCTGCTGATCGCGCGCCTCGCACGCTGACCGGGCTCGGCCCTCCTTTCTTTTTCGACTTTCCTGCTTCCTGACTGCGCGCCCCGGCGCGCAGTCCTGTTTCCAGGGCCGCGAATGCCAGCTCAGTCCAGGCTTTGCGCAAGACAATCCTGCGCCGCCATGGGCACGCGCGGCAGGACCAGAGAGACGGCCAGGCCGCCGCTGTCTCCATCGCCGTCGCCTCCCCCGCTGCCGCCCTCGGCCCACGCCACGCCACCGCCAGCCAGGCACAGCCGGCGCGCCAGGGCCAGGCCGCAGGAGGCATCTGCATCGGCGTCGCTCAACCGCACGCCGGGGCGGGATTCCTGCGGCCGCTGCGGCGCCTCGGCGCTGGCTGCGGCCACTACGCCCGCTACGCCCGCTTCGCCCGGACCCACCCCCTCCGGCCCCGGCTCGGTGTCCTGCCAGTGGGCCACGGCCTCGATGCGGATCTCCACCTGCTCGCCCTTGGCGGCCGATGCCGCAAGATGTCCGCCCACGGGATGTGCCGCCATGCGCACGCGGGCGCCATCGGGCAAGGCCTCGCGCACGGACAGGAAAATGCTGATCAGCGCCAGCTCCAGCTCGTCAGGGTCCACATACACGCCCAGGCGCGCGGCCGGCTGGCCCGGCGGGCTGGCCTCGGCGGGCTCAGCCACCTCCAGCGCCACGCGCTTTCCCAGCACCACGGCCAGCGTGCCCCGCACGCCCGGCAACCAGCGGTACAGATCCACCACCAGCGCATGCGTGCTGTGGCGCGGCCCGAAGCGCAGCAGCTGCTGCGTCAACCGACTGGCCGTGTCCACCGAACGCAGCATGGCCTGTGCAGGCAGGCGCAGGTTCGGGTCCTCCGAACGACGCTCAATCAGATAGGCGCTGTTGCTCAGAACGCCGAGCTGGTTGTTGAACTCATGGGAGAAGCGGCCTGCCAGCCGGCCGACCACCTGCAGGCGCTCGTTCTGGATATGGGCCTCGCCGGCTTCGTTGTCCCGCTCCCCCGGTGCGCCGCCGGCCTGGCTGCGCCGGGCCGGCCTCATCGGGTCCGCCCTGCCACGCAGGGCCAGCCCCGCCAGGCCCAGGCCGGCCAGCGCAAACAACACGATCCCCGCCCAGATCACGCCCCTCAGGAGCGGGGAACACGCCGGATCCAGCGCGGAACAGGGAACCCAGCTCACCCAGGTCCAGCCCTGGGCCGTCCTGCTGAAGAAAACGCGCAGGGTGCCGCCCTGCGCATCGGGCACATCCAGCCAGCCGTGCGCCAGGCTGGAAGCCAGGCGCTCGCTGAAATCAGCGGGCAAGGCAGGCTGACCCGTTGCCGCAGCCGTGCCGGCCGGCACCGCACGGCCCGCGCTGTCCACCAGAAAGCCGGACCATCCCGCCTCCAGCAGCGGTTGGACGGCAGCCAGCGCCTGCTCGGCATTGGCAGCGCGTGGCTCCTGCCTGTCCAGCAGGCGGGCCGCGGCCATGCTGGCGATGCGAACGGCCTGCTCCTGCGCCGCGTGCCCGGATTGATAGGCGCGCAACAGCAGCCAGGACGAGGCAGCCAGCACAAGCACCAGCAAGGCCAGAAGCAACAGGACCCGTCTCAGGCGCATGGACATGGATGGCCCGCGTGCGGCGCCGCGCGCCCCGCCTTGCGGGACTGCATTGAGGGTTCCCGGCGGCGGGACCGTGTGAAAACCGGTGGATTGGTACATGGCAAAGTTTGCAGAAAACCTTGCGCCCGAGCGGAAATTTTTACCGCAGGCGCCTTGAGCGGCCCTGCTGTTGCAAAGCCGATACCCGCAGCGACGGCCGAACCCCGGGCCCCTGTGCCTTCTGCGCAGCAAGTACGCAGCAGGTTTCGTGCCCAAAGTGTATCCAGACGATTCGCCACGCTGATCGGGGCATGAACGTTGCGTCCTTGTGGCCATCGCAACAAGGAGACGAGATGGGTTCCATGCACCTCAAGGCGGACATACGCCAGTCCCAGACGCTTTCCCCGCGCTTGCAGCACGCGGTGCGCATGCTGCAGATGTCCTCGCTGGACTTTGCCGCGATGGTGCGCAGCAAGATGGAGGACAACCCATTCCTGGAAGATGCCGAGCCCGCAGATGACCGCGACCTGTGGGTGGCCGACATGCACCTGGGCGCGCGCCAGGCCGTTGACGCGGAAGGCTCCGCCATGGACACGGCTGCCTGCGAAACCACGCTGGCCATGCACCTGCACGGCCAGCTCAACGTGACGGCCATGACGCCGCGCGACCTGTGCATGGCGCGCGCCATCGTGGAATCGCTGGACGACGACGGCTATCTGCGCACGGACCTGCAGGAGCTGGCCGGCCTGCTGGCGCTCAGCCCGGCGCCCGATGCGCAGGAAATGCTCATCGCCCTGCGACTGGTGCAATCGCTGGATCCGGCGGGCGTGGCCGCGCGCAGCGTGGGCGAATGCCTGTTGCTGCAATGCCCGCAGATGGCCGACGCCACGCTGCGCCAGCTGTCGCAGACCCTGCTGCAGCACCACATGGACGCGCTGGCCGCGCGCGACGTGCCGCGGCTGGCCAAGGCGCTGCAGGTGCCGGCGGCCCAGGTCGTGCAGGCCATGGATGCCATACGGCGCCTCAACCCCAGGCCTGGCTGGAGCTTCGGCTCCACGCGCGTGGACTACATCGTTCCCGACGTGATCGTGCGCAGGGGACCGAGCGGCTGGAATGTGCAACTGAACCCCGCCGTCGTGCCGCGCGTGCGACTGAACAGCGTCTACGAGCAGCTGTTCCAGCGCCACCGCTGCACGGGCCAGGCCCAGCTGGCCGACCATCTGCAGGACGCGCGCTGGACCGTGCGCAATGTGGAGCAGCGCTTTTCCACCATCCTGGACGTGGCCCGGGCCATCGTGCGAAAGCAGGAGCTGTTCCTGGAGTTCGGCGCCATGGCCATGAAGCCGCTGGTGCTGCGCGAAATTGCCGAGGAAGTGGGTGTGCACGAATCCACCGTCTCGCGCGTGACCAACAACAAGTACATGGCCACGCCCACGGGCGTGTTCGAGCTCAAGCACTTCTTCTCGCGCCCCATGCTCAGTGCCAGCGGCAGCGCCTGCTCGGCCACGGCCATCCGCGAGCTGATCGGCGACATCATCGCGGCCGAATCCGATGCCCGGCCCCTGTCCGACGTCGATATCGCACGCCAACTGGGCGCCCAGGGCCTGGTCGTGGCCCGCCGCACCGTCACCAAGTACCGCCAGCTGCTGCGCATAGCGCCGGCCGACCGGCGCAGGCGCCACGGCTGACACGGCACCTGCCGTCGCGGCCGCGGCCTTGCGATGGACCTTGGCGCCGCTGCCCGTGGCGGTGTGTCCTGCCAAGCCCCACTGCCGTGCAGCGGCTTGTCGCTCCCCCAGGTCCTGCCTTGTCCGACAGTTGCAGGCCGCCGTCCGGCCTAAGGTGAAGGCTCATGGATTGAAGGAGACCGCCATGGACACCCCTCCCCGCAGAGTGCACGCCCCCCTCGAACGCCAGCGCAGCGAGAACAACCACATCCGCGATGGCCGCTGGCCGCTGCGCATCGCCGCCCTCACGGCCGCCGTCGCACTGATCCTGGTGCTGATGTTCAACTTCATGGCACCCAGGGGGCGGCTGGATGCGCCCAGCGCCACCGGAACGCCAGCGACAGAACCCACCTCCCCTGCCTCGCCGGCCGCGCCGTCCATGACGCCACCGCAGGCCGATCCGGCCACCGCACCCGCCACCACCGCGCCACGCTGAGCCCGCTTGCGCACTTGTATCAACCCTTCCCCTCAGGACAGCAGCAGCCATGAACCACCCCCTGCCCCACGCACCCAATATTCCCCAGGTGCCGACCACGCCCAACGACCCCGTGGCACCCGACGATCCCAACCGCCAGCCCGGCCGCCCGCGCGGACCCGAGCCGATAGATCCGCCCACCACGGCGCCCCCCATAGAATTGCCGCCCGCGCCCGAGCAGGAACAGACCCGCAAGGGAGAGTGACATGCCCCGAGGAGACAAATCCACCGATACCCATGAGCGAAAACGCCAGGCCCGGCACATAGTGCACAGCCACGAATCGCGCGGCGCAGGCCATGAAGAGGCAGAAAGGCGCCTGTGGGCCACCGTGGACAAGGACAGCGGCGGCGGCAGGCAATCGGGCTGCGGCCGGGGCCGGCGAGCAGCGCATTGCGCTGCCCGCAAGGGCGCCCGCAGGCGAGGCGCCGCACCTGCAGCGCAATCCGCCTCGCGATAGCTGCGCCGCCCCCGCGGCCCCGGCGCCTGGATCAACGACACAGGCCGGCCCGCGAAGTCGGCAATCCCGTGGGAGAACCCGTGAATTCAGAAGACGGTTTTGGATTCCTGCCGCAGCGCGGCGAAATGGCGGCGCGCGTGCGCGCCCACGACTGGGCGGCCACGCCCCTGGGCTCGCCGCAGAGCTGGCCGCAAAGCCTGCGCAACGCCGCCAGCCTGATGCTGGGCTCGCGCTTTCCCATCATCATCTGGTGGGGCGATGACTTCCGGCTGATCTACAACGACGCCTACATTCCCTTCCTGGGCACCAGCAAGCACCCCAAGGCGCTGGGACAGGCCGGCGCACAATGCTGGAGCGAGATCTGGGACGACATCGGCCCCATGCTGGAGGGCGTGCTGCGCACGGGCCAGGCCACCTGGTCCACCGATGCGCGCTACTTCTTCGACCGCGAGCTGCCGCAGGAAGAGGTCTTCGTCACCTTCACCTACGGCCCCATCCTGGCCGATGACGGCATCACCGTGCAGGGCGTGTTCTGTCCCTGCACCGACACCACCGAGAAAATCGTCAGCCGGCGGCGCCTGGAGACGCTGCACCGCCTGGGCATCCGCACGCTGGACATGCGCAGTGCCAAGGACGCGGGCGAAAAGGTCTGCGCCGTGCTGGATGAAAACCCCTACGACGTGCCCTTCGCCATCATCTACGAATGCCAGGCCGCCCTGGATGTAGGCAGCGCAGACACCGCTCCCCCGGCCTTCCAGCTGCTGTGCTCCACCGGCATGGACACCGACCTGGCGGCCGACCCCGCGCCCTGGCCGCTGGCCCAGGCCGTGCAATCGGGCCAGCCGGCCAACGTGGACCTGGCGCAGCTGGGCCTGACCCTGCCTGGCGGCCCCTGGCCCGAACCCTCGCGCCTGGCGCGCATCGTGCCCGTTCGCTGGTCGGGCGACGGCCAGGCCTCGGGCGTGCTGGTGCTGGGCGTCAGCCCGCGCCGCCCGCTGGATGCGGAGTACTGCGCCTTCCTCGATATGGTGGCAAGCCACACGGGCGGCGTTGTCGCGCACGCCGTGGCCTATGAGCAGGAAGCGCGGCGCGCCCGGGCCCTGGCCGAGGTGGACCGTGCCAAGACCGTGTTCTTCTCCAACGTCAGCCACGAGCTGCGCACGCCGCTGACGCTGATCCTGGGGCCGCTGGACGACGCCCTGCGCGAGCACGGCGGCCACCTGCCGCCCGATCAGGCGCAGATGGTCCACCGCAACGCGCTGCGCCTGCAAAAGCTGGTCAACGCCCTGCTGGACTTCGCGCGCATCGAGGCCGGGCGCATGCAGGCCAGCTACGAGCCCACGGACCTGGCCCGCGCCACGGCCGAGCTGGCCAGCGTGTTCCGCTCGGCCATGGAGCAGGCGGGCCTGCGGCTGCGCGTGGACTGCCCGCCCCTGCAAGGGCCGGTCTACGTGGACCAGGACATGTACGAAAAGATCGTGCTCAACCTGCTGTCCAACGCCTTCAAGTTCACCTTGCAGGGCGAGATCGCCGTGGCGCTGCACGACGCGGGCCCTGCGGTGGAGCTGTCCGTCAGCGACACCGGCTCGGGGATCGCAGCCCAGCACCTGCCCCATCTTTTCCAGCGCTTTCACCGCATTCCGGGCAAGCCCGCCCGCACGCACGAGGGCACGGGCATCGGCCTGGCCCTGGTACAGGAACTGGTGCGGCTGCATGGCGGCACCATCACGGTCACCAGCACGGAGGGCGAGGGCAGCCGCTTCACCGTGCGGCTGCCCAAGGGTAGCGCGCACCTGCCGGCCGAACAGGTGAACCCCATCGCGTCACCGTCAACCCCGCCGCCGCCGGGGCACGGCGCGGGCGCCCCGGCCGCACGCCAGCTCGTGGACGAGACGCGGCAGTGGGTGCCGGGCGAATCGCCCACGCACGTCCCGCACGCCCCGCACGGCGTGCCGGCTGGGGCCGAACCGCAAGGCCCCCGGCCGCGCATCGTCTGCGCCGACGACAACGCCGACATGCGCGGCTATATCGGCCAGTTGCTGCGTCCGCTGTACGAGGTGGAGGTGGCCGGCGACGGCCGGGCCGCGCTGGACTGCATCCGGCGCCAGCGGCCCGATCTCGTGATTGCCGACGTGATGATGCCCGTGCTCGACGGCTTCGAGCTGCTGCATGCGCTGCGCAGCGACGAGGCCACGCGCTCCATCCCCGTCATCATGCTGTCCGCGCGTGCAGGCCAGGAGGCCCAGGTCGAAGGCCTGCGCGCAGGCGCGGACGACTACCTGGTCAAGCCCTTTTCGGCGCGCGAGCTGCTGGCGCGCGTCGCCTCGCTGCTGCAGCTCGAGCGCGTGCGCGAGCAGGCCCATGCTGCCCTGCGCGCCAACGAGAAAAGGCTGCGCGCCATCATCGACCAGATGCCGGCGGGCGTGGGCGTGTCCGACATGGGCGGCACCATGGTGCTCAGCAATGCGCTGATGGACCGATTCGTCCCGCGCGCCATCCCGTCCACCCTTGCCGACCGCGTGCAGCGCTGGCGCGGCTGGGACGACAAGGGCCGGCCCATACCGCCCGAGAACTGGCCCGGCAGGCGCGCGCTGCGCGGCGAGGTGGTCATGCCGGGGCTGGAGATGCTGCACACCGACGACGAGGGCCGCGAATGGTGGATGCGCGTCAGCGCCGCTCCGCTGCGCGATGACGGCGGGCAGCTCGTGGGCACCTGCTCCATCATCCAGGACATCACCGAGCTCAAGCGCGCCGAGCAGCACCTCAGGGAGGCCGACCGGCGCAAGGACGAGTTCCTGGCAACCCTGGCCCACGAGCTGCGCAATCCGCTGGCACCCATCAGCCACGGCCTGCAAATCCTCAAGCGCACCGTCCATGGCGACGACAGCGCGCGCCGCAGCCAGGAGATGCTGGAGCGCCAGGTCAACCACATGGTGCGCATGGTGGACGACCTGCTGGAGGTCTCGCGCATCACCACGGGCAAGGTCCAGCTGCGCAAGGAGGTGGTGGACCTGAACAACGTGCTGCAAGGCGTGGCGGCGGCCAGCCATGCGGTCATGGAATCCGGCGGCCACCAGCTTCGGCTGGAGCTGCCCGCCGAGACCCTGCTTCTGCCGGCCGACCCCGTGCGGCTGGCGCAAATGGTCACCAACCTTCTCAACAATGCCGCCAAGTACACCGATCCCGGCGGCCACATCGTGCTGGCGGCCTGGGCAGAGGGTGCGCAGGCCGTGATCTCCGTGCGTGACGACGGCATAGGCATCCCCGCCGCGCTGCTGGACAGGATCTTCGACATGTTCATGCAGGTGGACCGCGGCGGCCGCCGGGGCCAGGGGGGCCTGGGCATCGGCCTGACCCTGGTGCGCAGCCTGGTGGAGATGCACGGCGGCAGCGTGCAGGCGCTCAGCGAAGGTCCGGGCCAGGGCAGCGAATTGCGGCTGCGCCTGCCCTTGCCTGCCCATGCACCTGCCGATGCATCCGCCCATGCACCCGCCGATGTGCCCTCCCTGCCCGGCCCGGCCGCAGGCGCGCAGTCCGGGGACGCGCCAGCCTTCGGCCGCATCCTGGTGGTCGATGACAACGCGGACGCCGCCGACACCCTGTCCATGCTGCTAGGGCTGCTGGGAGCCGAGGTCGAGACCGCCCGCGACGGCCCCGGCGCGCTGGCCATGCACGACGCCTTCAGGCCCGACGTCGTGCTGCTGGACATCGGCCTGCCCGGCATGGACGGCCTGGAAGTTGCGCGCCGCATCCGCGCCCGGCAGGGCCGCGACCAGGTCCTGCTGATCGCCCTCACGGGCTGGGGGCAGGAGGATGACCTGAGACGATCGCGCGAGGCCGGCATGGACCACCACCTGGTCAAGCCCGTGAGCTTCGACACGCTGGAGCGGTTGCTCAGGAGCCTGCGCACGTCTGCATGAGCACCGCCTTTGCGCGCGACAATCCCCGCTTCGCCCAGCCTGCCTGCGCGGCTCGCGCGCCTGCCGCAGAACTCACCGAGACCCATGACCGCCCTGCCCCCCATCAATGCCGAGCGCCTTTGGCGCCGTGTCCAGACCCTGTCCACCTTCACCCTGCCCGACCGGCCCTGGACCCGCCGCGCCTTCTCGCCCGAGTTCGACCAGGCCCGCGCCTGGCTGCGCGCCGAGTTCGCGGCCGCGGGCATGCAGGTGCATCTGGATGAAGGCGGCAATCTGGTCGGCCGCCTGCCGGCTGCCCAGGCCGCTGCGGGCGGCGCAGAACGCGCCCCCATCTCCACCGGCTCGCACTGCGACACCGTGATGATGGGCGGGCGCTTCGACGGCATCATCGGCGTGCTGGCCGGCATCGAGGTGGCGCACTGCCTGCATGAAAACGGCATCGCCCTGCAGCACCCGTTCGAGGTGATCGACTTCCTGTCCGAGGAGCCCAGCGACTACGGCATCTCCTGCATAGGCAGCCGCGCGCTGTCGGGCAAGCTGGACGCCGCCATGCTGGCCGCCCGCAACCCGCAAGGCGAAACCCTGGCCGAAGGCATGCGGCGCATCGGCGCGCGGCCCGAGGCGCTGCACCGCCCGCTGCGCAGCGCCGGCGGCACGGCCGCCTTCGTGGAGCTGCACATAGAGCAGGGCCCGGTGCTGGAGCAGCGCGGCCTGCCCATTGGCGTGGTGACGAACATCGTGGGCATACGCCGCGTGGGCTTCACCGTGCACGGCCAGGCCGACCACGCAGGCACCACGCCCATGGACATCCGACAGGACGCGCTGGTGGGCGCGGCGCGCATCATCGATGCGGCCAACCGCAAGGCCGCTGCGCTCAATGGCCAGCCCCACTATGTGGTGGCCACCGTGGGCCGGCTCTCGCTCACGCCCAATGCCTCCAATGCCGTGCCCGGCCTGGTCGAGATGATGATGGAAGTGCGCAGCGACCACGCCGGCGTGCTGGAGCGCTTTCCCGAGGAACTGCTGGCCGAAGTCCTGCCCGGCCTGGCCGCCCTGCGCGTGCGTGCCGAGATGGCCGACGTGAGCCGCTCCCAGCCCACGGACTGCGCTGGCCTGGTCATGCAGGGCGTGGAGCAGGCCTGCGACAACCTGGGCTACGCCCACATGCGCATGCCCAGCGGCGCCGGCCATGACGCCGTCTACATGGCGCCCACCGGCCCCATGGGCATGATCTTCATCCCCTGCCTCCACGGCCGCAGCCACGCGCCCGAGGAATGGATAGAGCCGTCCCAGCTGCTGGACGGCACCCGGGTGCTGTACGAGACGGTGCGCGTGCTGGACAGGCAGTTGGCGCAGGGCTGAGCGCCTGGCCTGCGGCCAGGCACCAAGGCGGCATAAAATAGCCCGCTTCCCTCTGGAGCAGGCACAAGCTGCTCCTTGGTGGAAGCCCCTGTGGCACAGATTGCGGAAATCCGCCCAAATAGCGGGTTTCCCAATGCAAGATGGCGGAACCACCCTCCCCGATCATCGACAACCCACCGCATGGGCGGCCCGGTGCTGCCGGTCCGCTGCGAGAGGGTTGCACCGCCCCATCAGACCCTGGAGTTTCTTCTTTCATGTTCCGCCAACTGATCACCTGCACCGCCGTGGCCGCCGCCATGGGCCTGAGCTTTTCCGCAGCCGCCCAAGGTGCGGCTGCCGACTATCCGAACAAGCCCGTGCGCATGATCGTGCCCTTCCCGCCCGGCGGCGGCACCGACATCCTCGCGCGCGTGGTGTCCAACAAGCTCACCGAAGTCAGCAAGTGGACCGTGGTGCCCGACAACCGCGCGGGCGCAGGCGGCACCATCGGCATCACCGAGGCCGCCAAGGCGGCGCCCACGGGCTACGACATGGTCATGGGCCAGAAGGACAACGTGGTCCTGGGCCCCTACCTCTACAAGAACCTGCCCTGGAACCCGGTCAAGGACCTGGTGCCCGTGGCCCACGTGGCCTACACGCCCATCGTGATCGCCACCAGCGTGAACTCGCCCTACAAGACCCTGGCCGACATCGTGGCCGCTGCCAAGCAGCACCCGGGCAAGGTGACCTACGGCTCGCCGGGCAATGGCACCAGCATCCACCTCTCGGGCGTGCTGCTGGAGAAAGCGGCGGGCATCCAGCTGGTGCACGTGCCCTACAAGGGCTCCAACCCGGCCCTGATGGATGCGCTGGCCGGCAACGTGGACCTGCTGGTGTCCTCCGTGCCCTCGGCCATCGGCCAGATCAAGGCCGGCAAGCTGCGCGCCATCGCCGTGACCTCGGCCAAGCGCTCGTCCTCGCTGCCCGACACGCCCACGCTGGCCGAATCGGGCCTCAAGGGCTTTGACGTCAGCACCTGGTACGGCCTGTTCATGCCCAAGGGCACGCCCACGGCCGTCGTGACCAAGGTCAACGCCGAAGTGAACAAGCTGCTGGCCATGCCCGAAGTGCGCGACGCCATCCAGACCCAGGGCGCCGAGCCCCAGTCCATGACCGTGGCCGACTTCGACAAAATGTTCCAGGCCGACTTCAAGCAGTCCAAGCAGATCGTCGAGTCCTCGGGCGCCAAGATCGAGTGACGCCGCGTCTCCTTGATGCAGATCAGACTGATCTGCATCAAGGGGCGATGTGACAGTCCCGTGAATACTTCTCCGGAAATCATCGAATTCCTGGAGAACGCCATGGCATTGCTGGTCTGGGTCCCCGAGCTGGACACCGGAATTGCAGAGATCGACAGGCAGCACCGCCGCATCGTCGACTACATCAACAAGCTCTACGAGCTGCGGTCCTCGCCCGACCGCGAGGCCCTGGGCGATGTCATCGGCGAGATGATCGACTACACCGTCTCGCACTTCGTGTTCGAGGAAAGCCTGATCGAGAGCGCCGGCTACATGTTCGCCGGCCCGCACAAGAAGGTGCACGAGCTGTTCACCCGCCGCGTGATCGAGATGCAGACCCGCTTCGATGCCGGCGAGGACGTGGCCGCCGAGCTGCACGGCATGCTCTCGCGCTGGCTGTTCAACCACATCCGCAACGAAGACACCGGCTACGTGGACTCGGCCAAGGCCTATCTGCGCATGGCGCGCGAGTCCAGTCCTGCCGCCGAGAAGGAAAGGCTCAAGAACGAAGTGCTGCAGGAACTGGAACTGCAGCGCAAGAAAAAGGGCTGGCTGGCACGGCTGCTCAATCGCTGATCGCCCTCTCCCCCTGCAGCGCACCAATAAAAACGGCTCCCGAGGGAGCCGTTGACGTTTCACCATGCGAAGGGCCGAGCGGCCCGGGGATTACTCGCGCACCACCAGCACCGGCACGCGCACGGCGCCCAGCACGCGCTGGGTCACGCTGCCCAGCATCAGCTTTTCCAGGCCACGGCGGCCTTGCGAGCCCATGATGATCAGGTCGGCGCCCGTGCTCTCGAGCACGCGCACGATGCCTTCGTGCACCGCATGGCCTTCGCCCACCACGGTGGTGGCGGTGATGCCGGCCTCGTCGGTGATCTTCTTGACGGCGTCCAGCGTGGTGTTGGCCTCGGCCGTGGCCGCGCTCAGGTACTGCGACTGGCCGTAGGCGAAGTCGGCGCCCACGCCCGTGAACGGATAGGGGTCCACCACGTAGACCGCCGTCAGCGTGCTGCCAAAGACCTTGGCCAGCTCCACGCCCTTGTGGACCGCCAGCATCGAGCTGTTGGAGCCGTCCACGGGAACCAGGATGTGCTTGAACATGCGTTTTCTCCTTTGTGCTTGGCCGCCCTCAGGAATCGGGGGCGGCCGGGTCGATGAACCAAAGTGTGCGCCCATCATGCGCCAGCGTCTTGAGCTGCATCAATCCTTGCGGCGACGCGTCAGCTCCGAGCCCTGGAAACCCTGGCGGCGATAGGTCAGCACCAGGGTATCGCGCACACCGCCCGGCTGCTCGGGCTGTATGGGCGTGGTCTCGTGGATCATGCGGGCATCGTCCAGCAGCATCACCGACCAGGGCTCGGTCAGCGTGAAGCGCTGGCCGCTGGGGCCCGTGGCCTCGAAGATGCGCGTCTCGCCGCCCTTCACGCCCTCGCGCCCGACCAGGATCACGGCCACCAGGTCCACGCCGTCGCGGTGCGCGCCTTCGGGGGTGGGCCGGCCAATGCCGTCCGTGGTGTCGATGCGGAACTGGTGGGACTCGATGAACCAGCGCTCGTGCTGCACATCATCGCCCTGGGCACAGAACACCTGGTCGGACAGGCCAGCCAGCGCCAGCAGCAGGCGGCTCCAGGTGGCGCTTTGCGCCGTGGCGTCGCGCATGGGATCGAACATGCGCAGCATGCCGCCATGCAGGGCGTTGTATTCCACCGGCTGCCAGTGCGCGCGGTGCTCCACCTGCTGCAGCCCGTCCTGCCCCGCGATGAAGCAGGAATGGCGGCGGCGCCGGTAGCGCCCGCCGTCCTTCAGAAAGGCATCGGGCGGCAGCTGGGCCCAGTCGGCATCGAGCGCATGCAGCTCGGTCAAGGACACGCCCGCCCAGGCCGCGAATTCATCGGGGCGCAGCACCGCGTAGCCTGCGTCGCGCAGCGACTGCGCTGCATTCTGGGGAGCGATATAGGGAGGGGGAAACGTGATGTGCGCCATAACCTGCCAAGCTTACTCCTGGCGCGTGGCCCGGGCAGCGATCCGGAGTGCAATTTTATGCAGCGCTGTGGCAACCTGATCGCACCCATCAGATGGCCGTAGGCCACCTTCTTGTATGCAGCAACCGTTGCAAACACAACACCCGGTTAGACTGGCCAAAACCACCGATACACGACACGTGCGCAGATAGTCGCCACCGCCAATTTCAGCAGCACTTCGTGGATATCCAGCCGTCGTTCAAAGCGGATTCGCAGCTTGCCAAAGCCTGCAAACCAGCTGTGCGTCCTCTCCACCACCCACCGGTGTTTGCCCAGCCGCTCGCTGCTCTCAATGCCTCGTCTGGCAATTCGGCCAATGATGCCCCGCTGCCTCAGGTGGGCTCGGCATCGCTTGAAGTCGTAGCCTTTGTCGGCGTGCAGCTTTGCCGGTCTTCTACGGGGACGTCCTGGCAGGCCAGCAATCGCAGGAATCGCGTCCACGCACCTCTCGAACATCTTGGAGTCGTGCCGGTTCGCGCCGCTGACCAAGATCACCAGCGGGATGCCTCTGGCATCTACGACGATGTGCCGCTTGGAGCCGAGCTTGCCTCTGTCCGTGGGGTTTGGGCCCGTTTCCTGGCCCCCCGGGGGCTTGGTACCGAGGAGCCATCAATGCTGGCCCGGCTCCAATCGATTTGGTCATGTTCACGCAAGCGAGTCAGCATGGCCTGGTGCAGCTGCTCCCAGACACCAGCGGCGTTCCAGTCGCGTAGGCGCCGCCAGCAAGTCATGCCGCTGCCGTAGCCCAGGGATTGGGGAAGGTCTTCCCATGGAATGCCTGTTTGCAGCACGAACAAGATGCCGTTGAGGGCGGCTTCATCGCTGACTGCGAGCTTGCGCGCACCGCCTTTGGTAGAAGCAGGGAGCAGACGGTTGTAGCTGACGCCACAGTTCTTTGCTTGCGGTTCCTCGTGCCATGAGGGCGGCGAGCATAACTGCTTTGCGAAGGCCTGTGACGAAATGGTGTTAGCCACTCTTATCCGAATGCTGAGGGGCCTCAGTGCCACAACTGCACGGGAAAGATTTGATGACGTCCTGCGCGCCTTGCTTGCTTCACGGTCGCCGTTTTTCAACCACTGGCGAGACAGATGGCAAAGCCACAAACCCACCACGAGAAACATTTCGTCACCTAAAATGGCATTAAGTCTCAGACAGCAAGATCTTCAGCACCTTCTCCGTCCTCAAGAAAGGGCATTGTGAACAAAGCAGCCAACAAAAATCCTGATGGAAAAACACTCGCCGTCATCAGCGCCAAAATATTTTCCGCCTTCGGCTTGGCTCTGACACTATCGTTGGCTGCCAGTGCCCAAGAACGCGTATTGCTTGCAACGCAGGCCGACACGCCTGTTGCTCAACGCCAGGATGCATCCACCATAGCCTCCCTGAGCGGGCTCCAACAAACTGCCGTACAAGCAGGCAGCGTAAGGGTTATCGTTGGTCTGCGTGTACCTTTCTCGCAAGAGGCTTGGTTGCCAGCCTCCGCCGTAGCGGAACAGCGCGACGAAATTGCACTGATGCAATCATCGATGCTGCGCCGCTTTCCCTCGCTGGCGACGGCGCGCCACTCCGTGGACCGCTTTGAGACCATTCCCTTCATGGGTTTGACCGTGACTCCTAACGAATTGGCCGATCTGGCCAACTCACCTGAAGTCATCAGCATTGAACGGGACCAGCTCGCCGTCCCCAACTTGCACTACAGCGTCCCCCACATTGGCGGAAATACCGCCTTGGCTTCCGGATACAGCGGAGCTGGCCAGACAGTGGCCGTTCTGGACTCAGGCGTACTAAAAAACCACTCCTTTCTTCAAGGAAAGGTCGTTTCCGAAGCTTGTTACTCTTCGGTCTCAGGTACAACCATCCAATCGCTCTGTCCTGGAGGAGCTACGGAGTCAACGGCAGTCAACTCTGCCTTGCCCTGCAGCCTGGACGGCTGTGATCATGGAACACATGTTGCAGGCATTGTTGCAGGCTCAGGAAGCAGTGACTTCTCCGGAGTCGCCAAGGATGCAAAGATCATTGCAATACAGGTTTTCTCCAGAATCAACGATTCGTCCGTTTGTGCTGACTTAGGTCGCCCCGCTCCCTGCACAGCATCGCGCAGTGTAGATCAAATCAAAGCCCTCGAACGCGTTTACAGCCTGAGAGGCCTTTACAATATTGCGTCCGTAAATATAAGCCTGGGGGGAGGAAACTACAACGGCACTTGCGATTCCCAACAGCCCAGCGTCAAGGCCATTATCGATCAACTGGCCAGCGTCGGAATTGCGACAGTGGTTGCTTCGGGAAACAATGGTTATACAGGCGGCATTTCTGCCCCTGCCTGTATTTCAACAGCAGTCAGCGTTGGAGCCACCTGGGCTAGGTCAGGCTACACGAACAATTGCGAAGGAAATTATCTTGGAACATCAGCAGTTGACTCTGTCGCCTGCTACTCCAACTCATCATATTTCCTGAGCCTCTTAGCTCCCGGCTCTCAAATATACTCATCCCTGTTCAACAACACATACGGTTATCGTGATGGAACTTCGATGGCAGCACCCCATGTTGCCGGCAGCTGGGCTGTCATGAAGCAGAAAAACCCCGGTGCAACTGTCACAGAAATACTGAATACATTGAAAAATACCGGAACACCGGTATCTGATCCACGCAACGGCATCATCAAGCCACGCATCAATCTGGCTGCCGCCCTTGGCATTACAGGCGGTGGCACCCAATACCGAACCCTTAGTGTGCAGACATCGGCAGGAGGAAGGATTAATAGCTCTCCAGCCGGCATAGATTGCGGCACTTCCTGCGCAGGCAGTTTCCCCAATGGCTCCTACGTGTCCCTTGTAGCGACGCCTAATACTGGATACGCCTTTGCAGGTTGGACAGGCGCCTGCACGGGTTATGCGAGCACTTGCAGCGTCCTTATGAACAGTTCCGTGAATGTAGCGGCCACATTCGTGGAGACAGCTGTACAGGTCACCTTGGTGAAAGCAGGGCAAGGACAAGGAACCATATCGAGCAATGCTTACTCTTGCAATCAGGCCATGTGTACCTTCACGATTCCCCGAGGTACCATCCTGAGCTTGGCGGCCTCACCTGGATCTGGCAGCGTTTTTTCCGGCTGGAGCGGTGGGAATTGCTCTGGCACCGGTATGTGCGTCATCACGGTCGATAGCACCACCACCATTACTGCGACCTTCAATCCCGCTGACAATGGCACCTTGAAATATGTAACCCCGATTTCCATCTCCAATCTCTCAGGAGATCAAAACTCTGCCACGATCTACTCGGTCCTTATTCCACCCGGTGCAAGAAATCTGCAAATTGAAACGCGCGGCGGAACAGGAGATCTTGATCTTTACGTAAAGTATGGGCAACAGCCCACGTTAAATAATTGGGATTGCCGCCCCTGGGTTGGAGGAAACTCCGAAAAATGCAATTTTCCTTCTCCCACCCCGGGAACCTACTACATCATGACCCACGCTTTTTATAGCTATAGGGACGCCAGCCTGCTTGTCAGCTATCAGATCGGCAATGACACCAAGAAACTCCTAGTTCCGATTCTCATGCTGATGCTTGATTAAATGTAAAACCAACAGATTCACTCAATACTAAGGAACAAAATGCAAAAAATCCTCGCCGCCATTTTCTTTGCAGCGCAAACCATTGCCGCGACAGCTGGAACATCCTCCGGCAAGGTAACTACCTTGATCGTGAACGCGGATAATTACCTATTTTTCACTGCGGGAATAAAAACAGGCTCACCTGCCTGCGGCAATAATAATCAATGGGCAATCAACCTGGGAACAGCGCAAGGCAAATCCATCTACGTCATGCTTCTAGCCGCACAGATGCAGGATAAATCCGTTACTATTTTTGGCAAACAGACTTGCAAAGAATGGGGTGATCGCGAAGACGTTTCATATGGAACCATGGAATAACAAATCCTGTGTAATTCGGGAATAACACTTGCAGCAAGTGTTATTCCGTCCTGACATAGGCTGTGCGTTCAAAATTCGAGCTATGCGAGGCAGATGCTTCCGACTACTCTCGCTAGCTTCCGAACCGTTCACCATATAGCAAAGTTCTGAGCAACCCAACGCTGCTGAATCACACCAACGGCAACCCCACATAGTTCTCCGCCAGCGAGGTCGAGCCTGCCCGGGAGTTGACGATGTAGTCCAGCTCCGCCTCCTGCACCTTGGTGTCGAAGCCGCCCGCGTCGGGGAAGCGGTGCATGAGCGAGGTCATCCACCACGAAAAGCGCTCGGCCTTCCAGACGCGGCGCAGGCATTGCTCGGAGTAGCCGTCGATGCCTTCGGACGCCTTGTCGCGGTAGTACTGCGCGAAGGCGCTGGACAGGTAGCCCACGTCCGAGGCGGCCAGGTTCAGGCCCTTGGCGCCCGTGGGCGGCACGATGTGGGCCGCGTCGCCGGCCAGGAACAGGCGGCCGAAGCGCATGGGCTCGGTCACGAAGCTGCGCAGCGGGGCAATGCTCTTTTCCAGCGAGGGGCCGGTCACCAGGCGCTCGCGGGCCTCGGGGTCCAGGCGCAGGCGCAGTTCGTTCCAGAAGGCCTCGTCGCTCCAGTCCTCGACCTTTTCGGTCAGCGGCACCTGCAGGTAGTAGCGGCTGCGCGTGGCGCTGCGCTGGCTGCACAGTGCAAAGCCGCGCTCGGTCTGGGCGTAGATCAGTTCGTGCGAGACGGGCGGCGTGTCCGACAGCAGGCCCAGCCAGCCGAAGGGGTAGACCTTCTCGAAGGTGCGCACCTTGTCCTGGGGCACGCTGGCGCGGCAGATGCCGTGAAAGCCGTCGCAGCCGGCGATGAAGTCGCATTGCAGCTCATGGACCTGGCCGTCCTTTTCGTAGCGCACGACGGGGCTGTCGCCATCGAAGCCCACGGGCTGCACGTTGCTGGCCTCGTAGACGGTGGTCAGGCCCTCGGCGGCGCGCACTTCCATCAGGTCGCGCGTGACCTCGGTCTGGCCGTAGACCATGACGCGCTTGCCGCCGGTCAGGCCGTGCAGGTCGATGCGGTGGCGCTGGCCGCCGAACAGCAGCTCGATGCCGTCGTGCGGCAGGCCTTCTGCGCGCATGCGGGCATCGGCGCCGGCCTGCTCCAGCAGGTCCACCGTGACCTGTTCCAGCACGCCGGCGCGGATGCGTCCCAGCACGTAGTCGGCGCTGCGCTGCTCGATGATGACGTTGTCTATGCCTGCGCGGTACAGCAGCTGGCCGAGAAGCAGGCCGGCAGGGCCTGCGCCGATGATGGCGACTTGGGTACGCATTGATCTGTCTCCGTTGCGTTGTTCGATGTCATGGCCGGTTCATGCCATGGCCTGGTCCCAAGACTAGTTTTGAGGCAGCGCAAAGACGAGGGGCTGGCACATGAGTTGCGCGGTGATCGCGCAATCTGCGCGACAATCGCGCACTACCTGCATGCCCGCCCTCCCCGCCCATGAACCAGCCCTTTCCCATCGACCCGGATGACTTCATCGCCGGACTGGCCAAGGGCCTGGCCGTGCTGGAGAGCTTCGACACCGAGCGCCAGCGCCTGAACGCCACCATGGCGGCCGAGCGCTCGGGCATCACGCGCACGGCCGCGCGCCGCCATCTGCTGACCTTGACGCACCTGGGCTACCTGGAGACGGACGGCAGCCATTTCTGGCTGGCGCCCAAGGTGCTGCGGCTGTCGGGCAGCTACCTGGCCTCGGCGCGGCTGCCGCGCATCGTCCAGCCCGTGCTGTACCGGCTGGCGGCGCAGACCCAGCTGTCGTTTTCCTGCGTGGTGCGCGATGGCCACGAGGTGGTCATCGTGGCGCGCAGCGCCCTGCACGAGCGCGGCCAGCGCCTCATGGCCCACGGCCTGCACCTGGGCAGCCGCCTGCCCGCCCATGCCACCTCCACGGGCCGCGTGCTGCTGGCCGCCCTGCCTGCGGCCGAGCTCAGGCAATGGCTGGCCTCGCACGATCTGCGGCGCCTGACCGTCCACACGGTCACCGACAGCGCAGCGCTCGAAGGCGTGCTGGACGAAGTGCGCCGACAGGACTTCTGCCTGGCCCTGGAAGAGCATGAGCTGGCCGTGCAGGCCCTGGCCGTGCCGCTGCGCAACATGGAGGGCCGCACGGTGGCCGCGCTCAACATCGTGACCTCGCCCCAGCGCATGGCGCCGGCCGACATGGTGGCCGAGCTGCTGCCGCTGCTGCAGGAGGCGGCGCGGGAGCTGCGGCCGTTGCTCTGAGGCCTGCTGACCTGCGACCTGCCGCCGTCGCTGCAACCGCTCAGAGCGGCGCGCACACCAGCCGGCTCAGTTCGCGCAGGGCCAGAGAAGTCTTGCGGATCAGCGGCGTGGCCTTTTTCTTGGCCGACTGCGCCAGGCACAGCGTGCTCACCACGTGGGGCGATTCGATGGGAATGCCCACCAGCTCGGCATCGGTCAGGTGGCTGCGCATGGCGCTGTCGGTCAGCGCGGCGTAGCCGTAGCCGCCGCGCACCAGGTCCAGGATGGCCGGCACGCTGGACACTTCCCAGACCACGTTGAGCTTGACCTGGGACAGCGTGGCCTGGGCCTCCATCAGCTTGCGGAAGATCTGGCCGTGCTGCGGCATGATCAACGGAAACTGCGACAGCTCTTCAAAGCGCACGCTGCTGCGCCCGCCCAGCGTGCGCGTCGGGCCGATCAGGCACAGGCGCTCTTCCAGCACGGGCGTGACCTCGATGTGCGGATGCGGCTCGGGCGTATAGACCAGGCCCAGGTCCATGCGACCCGAGGTCAGCCATTCGGCAATGTTCATGGAAAAGCCCTCGACCACGGCCAGCCGGGCCTTGGGCATGTCCTTGCTGAACAGATCGATCAGTGGCAGCGTCAAGCGCCGCGCCAGGCTGGGCGGCAGGCCCACCACGATGCGGCCCACGGGCTCGTCGCGCTGGCTGCCCAGATCCTCCTTGGCCAGCGCCACGCGCTGCATGATGGCGTGGCCGTGCTCCAGCAGGCGGCGGCCCGCGTCGGTCAACGTCACGCCGCGGCCGGTGCGAATCAGCAGGGTTTCGCGCAGCTCGGTCTCCAGCGCCCGCACCTGGCGGCTCAGTGCGGGCTGGGCCGTCTCCAGCAGCACGGCCGCCTTGCTGAAGCTGCCGGTCTCGGCCACATGCACGAACGTCTCTATCTGCTGCAAATTCATGTTCTCTCGCCTCCTCACTTATGCCATTTTGCTATAGCTGCTAGCGCCAGCCACGGCTAGGTGCTTTGCAACGAACTGACACAATGCGGCGACTGGATGATCCAGCCGCTCCCGCAAGAGAGCGTAAAAACAAGAGCAGCCCGTGCCTTGCCGGCATAGGACCAAGCCACCCAGCAAGCCCAACAGCGACTCGGAGACAAACCATGAAAGACAGCGCCTTCCGCATCAATCGCCGCCAGGCGGGCCTCGCCCTTGGCGCCCTGGCCATGGGCGCCCTGGCACCCGCGCGCGCCCAGTCGGGTGCCGCCGCCAACTGGCCCACCAAGCAGGTGCGCATCATCAACCCCTTCCCCGTGGGCGGCGGGCCGGACGGCACCTCGCGCCTGGTGGCCGACAAGCTGGCGCGCCTGTGGAACCAGCCCGTCATCGTGGAAAACCGCCCGGGGGGCAACGGCTTCATCGCCATCGAGGCCTTCAAGCGGGGCGCCACCGACGGCACGGACATCATCCAGCTGGACAACGTCCACCTGGCCGCCTATCCCCACCTGTTCAAGAAACTGCCCTACAGCATCGACAAGGACTTCGAGGTCGTCCTGCCGCTGTTTCGCACCTTCTTCTTCGTCTGCGTGCCGGTCAACAGCCCCTACAAGACCGTGGCCGACCTGATTGCCGACGCCAAGGCGCGCCCCGGCAAGCTCAACTACGGCTCATGGTCCGTGGGCAACCCGGTGCACCTGGGCTCGGCCCTGCTGGAGTCGCTGACGGGCACCAAGATGGAACACGTCATCTACAAGGAAACCAGCCAGCTGTACACCAGCGTGGCCACGGGCGAGCTGGCCTTTGCGCTGGGCTCCTCGGGCACGGCCGGCCCGCTGATGCGTTCAGGCAAGCTGCGCTTTCTGGCCGTGCTGGCGCCCCACCGCCTCAAGGGCTATGAAGACGTGCCCACCGTGGCCGAGTCCGGCGGCCCGGCCGATGCCGTGGTCACCGGCTGGAATGCCTTTGCCGTCTCCAAGTCCACGCCGCCGGCCGTGGTCGAGAAGATCCGCCAGGACACCATGAAAGTCCTGCGCGAGCCCGACATCCAGCCCAAGTTCCAGACCTTCGGCTACGAGAACTACTTCCCCACGAACGAAGAGTTCAAGGCCTTCATCGTCGAAGAGAACAAGCGCTTTGGCGACGTGATCCGCCGCGCCAAGATCGAGCTGTAAGCCACAGGCCACAGCAGGCCGCAGACGCAAAAAAGCCGCCGCGCCGCAAGGCCGGCGGCTTCTTTCATGCCGTCTTCAGCGCGACAGCCCGCGCGCCGCAATCGGCCACAGCGCGTGCACCGTGCCGCCCTGCAGCACCACCAGCTCGTCGTGCAGGTTGAATGTCGGGTCCACGTGCGAGGGCAGCAGCTGCAGCACGCTGCCCAGGGCGGGCGCCTGGGCGCCAGGCTCCACGCATACCACGCTGTGCTCGTCATTGATGGCCACGCAGCGCAGGCCCGGCGTGCCGTAGACGGCAGGCGGGCCGCATTCGGCCGAGGTGGATTTCAGGCCCGCATCGAGGATGACGCGGTCCGGCGCGGGCGTGCTCATCACCGTGGACAGCAGGAACAGGCTGCGGCGAAAGGCCAGCGCCCCGCCCCATTCGTTGGCGCCGTAGTCGCCATCCATGAAGGCATAGGAGCCCGGCTGCAGCTCGGTGTAGACGCCGCTGGCCGCATCGAACTCCACGCTGCCCGTGCCGCCGCCCGTGATGGTGTGGCACGCCAGGCCGTTGTCGCGCAGCAGCTGCGCGCAGGCCGCCGCCCGGCTCGCAGCCTCCTGGCAGGCCTGCGCACGCTCTTCGCGGCTGCGCCGGTGCTGCGCCGCTCCGTGGTAGGCCTGCAGGCCCGCGAAATTCACGCCCGGCAGGTTGTGCGCCTGCCGCGCCAGGGCCAGCACGGCCTCGGGGCCCGTGACGCCGCAGCGGCCCTGACCCACGTCCACCTCCACCAGCACGTCGATCTCCACGCCCGCCTGCGACATGGCCTCGGACAGCTGCACCAGGTTGGCCGCGTTGTCCACGCACACGGCCATGCGCGCACTGCGCGCCAGCCGGGCCAGCAGCGCGTGCTTGGCCGGCCCCACGACCTCGTTGCTGATCAGGATGTCGCGCACGCCGGCCGCCACAAAGGGCAGCGCTTCGCTCACCTTCTGGCAGCAGATGCCACGCGCGCCCAGCGCCAGCTGGCGCAGCGCGATCTGGGGGCACTTGTGCGCCTTGGCATGCGGGCGCAGCGCCACGCCATGGCGGTCGGCCCAGTCCTGCATGGTGCGCAGGTTGGCATCGAAGGCCGTCAGGTCCAGCGCCAGGCTGGGTGTGTCGATGCGATCGAGCGGATCGCCGGGCCGTGCGGCAGGCTCCAGTGCCAGACCGCTGGCGTCATCGTGCAAGGGCATGGTGCTGTGCCTCATTCCTGCGGGGGCGCGTACTGGGCGATGACCTCGGCCTCGGTCATGGTCGGCGTCTGGTTGGCGAAGTCGTAGTAGCCGGGCTTTCTGTCGATGTAGATCTGCGTGGCCAACTCAAAGTCCTGCGACTCGAAGGCGCCGGCCGGCACAAAGTACTCGCCCGTGGCGTGCAGCCGGTAGTACAGGTGCGTGCCGCATTGCCTGCAGAAGGCGCGCTCGGCCCATTCGGAGGAGGCATAGGTGCCTATGTGCTCGCCGCCCTCGAACTTCACATCGGGCCCGCAATGCACCGCCAGCATGGGGCCACCGCCCCAGCGCCGGCAGTACCCACAGTGGCAGGCCCCGATTTCCCGGGCCTGGGGAGAGACAAAGCTGACAGCGCCGCAAAGACAGTGACCGTTCATGGTGCATGGACCTTTCCGTGGGTTGCGAGTACCTGGGATTATTCACAGGTGTCGCGCATCATAGGGGATGGCGGGCCGCCTGCAAATCGCCGCGCCCTACACTGCGCGCCATGCGACTTTTTCATTTCAGCGAAGACGGGGACATCCGGCAGTTCCAACCCCGCCCGGTCCTGAAGGCGGCCCCCCGCCGCCAGGGACAGGAGTGGCTCAACGGCCCCCTGGTGTGGGCCATCGCACAGACGCATCAGCGGCTGTACCTGTTTCCGCGCGAATGCCCACGCATCGTCATATGGCCGCACGAGCACAGCACCAGCGAAGACAGGGCCCAATGGCTGAACGCCCTGCCCGATGGAGCGCTGGCCGTGGCCTATGTGGAGACCGCCTGGGCCGCGCGCCTGCAAGCGGCCCGGATACACCGGTACGAGCTGCCGGCCGATACGTTTGAAAGCCTGGAGGACGCCGGCATGTACGTGAGCCGGCAGACCGTGCAGCCCCTGCGCCGGGACCTGCTGGTCGATCTGCCGCAAGCAATAGCGGAATGCGGCACCGAGCTGCGCATCGTCGATTCCCTGCAGCCGCTGCGCGGCGTCTGGGACAGCTCGCTGCATGCCAGCGGCATACGGCTGCGCAATGCGGCCAGCTGGGCCTGAGCGCCGGACGCCACGGCGACGGCAACCATGGGCAAGCACGTAGGCAAAAACAGGCAATTGCATTCGGACGTACGCTATAGTAACGAACGGTATCAAAAGCACGGTCTGCCGTATGACAAATGGACGACTGGATACCCTCCAGGAGGATACCCAACCGAGGCTGAAATGCACGATGCCATCACCAACCCCACGCAAGCTGCGGTGACCCCGGTGGCGCCAGCCCCCCTGGAAATACCCGATTACGAACTGCTGGAAACCTTGGGATCGGGTGGCTACGGCACCGTCTACCGTGCGCGACACCGGCGCACGGGTGCATCGGTGGCCATCAAGGTCGTCAGGCTGCAGGAAGGCGGCCGCCAGGTGGAGCGCTTCCACCGCGAGACCATGCTGTGCGCGTCCCTGCACCATCCGCACATCGTCCAGTTGCTGGACAAGGGCGAGCAAGGCGACTGCGTCTACGGCGTCTTCGAATATGTGCCCGGCGAGACCCTCAAGAGCCTGATCCGCCGCCAGGGCGTGCTGACGGCCGCCGAGGCCGGCCGCCTCATGGCCGAGGTGCTCGATGCGCTGGACTGCGCGCATGCCGCCGGCATCGTGCACCGCGACCTCAAGCCCGACAACGTGATGGTCACCTCCACGGGCGCCGTGCGGCACGCCATGGTGCTGGACTTCGGCATCGGCACCGTCATTCCGCAGTTTGCCGGCCCGCAGGTCTCGCAGCTCACCATGGGCGACGAATGCCTGGGCACGCCGGCCTACAGCGCCCCCGAGCAGCTGCGCGGCGAGCCGCCCAGCGCCCGCACCGACCTGTATGCCTGGGGGCTGATGTTCCTCGAATGCCTGACGGGCACGCCCGCCGTGCAGGGCGCCTCGGTGGCCGAGATCGTGCACCGCCAGCTCAGCCCGCAGGAAGTGCAGCTGCCGCCGGCCATCTCCACCCACCCCATCGCCACCTTGCTGCGCAAGGCGCTCAAGAAGCGGCCCGCGGAGCGCAGCGACTCGGCGGCGGCCCTGCTCAGGGACCTCATGCGCGTGCGGCTGGACGATCTGGTGGGCCAGTTGCCCGCCGCCGCCCAGGTGCAGCAGGCGGACCTGACACGCACCGTGGCCACCACACGCGTGTTCTCCGAAGTGCGCCAGCTCACCGTGCTGTGCTGCAGCGTCTCCCTGTGGCCGGGCAGCGACATCCACGGCATGGACAGCGCGGCACGCACCGCAGGCCAGCCCTCGCAGGGGCTGAACATCGAGGACATCGAACTGCTGCAGCGCGAGGAACTCACGCTGTTCTCCGACGTTGCCACCCGGCGCGGCGGCATGCTGGCGGGCACGCTGGGCGACCGCATGCTGGTGCTCTTCGGCTACCCGCACACCAGCGACACCGATGCCCGCCAGGCCGGCATGACGGCGCAGGAGCTGCTGACGCTCAGCCGCAGCCGCGCGGCCGCCATCGAGCAGGTCCACGGACTGCACCTGGGAATCCGCATGGGCCTGCACACCGGCATGGCCGTGGTGGTCGGCGGCGAAGCGCCCTCGGGCCATGCCGTCAACGTGGCCATGCGGCTGGAGGCCATCGCCGATGCGGGCACCCTGCTGGCCAGCGAAAGCAGCCATCGCCTGCTGTCGCGCCATGCGCGCTTCGAGAAAGCCGGCAGCCTGCGCCTGCCCGGCCAGCCCACGGGCATGCAGACCTATCGCCTGGAGCTGGAGCAGCCAGCCGAGCTACTGCAGGGACCTGTGTCCGATGCAGCCTTGCAGTGCATAGGCCGCGAACCCGAACTGCAGCGCCTGAACGACGCATGGGCGCGGGCCCGCGAAGCCGGGGGCAATGCGCTGTGGATTCGCGGCGAGCCGGGCATCGGCAAATCCTGCCTGGCCGACATGCTGCTCGTCCACGCCAGGACACAGGGCGCGAACACCGTGGTGCTGCAATGCCAGCCCGAGCACCGCAACACCGCGCTGACCCCTTTCCTGGGCCTGATACGGCAGCGGCTGGAGGCGGCAGATCCCCCGCAGGACCACCGCGAACAGATGCGCGAAGCCCTGCGCGCCGCAGGCTGCGATGCCGAGGCCGCCCTGCCCATTCTGTGCGCCTGGCTCTCGCTGCCCCTGGGCGACTGCGAGCCCAGCCGCATCTCGGCCGTCATGCAAAGGGCGCTGCTGCTGCAGTCCACCGCGCAATGGCTGCTGCACATGTCCGAAGCCGAGCCCCTGCTGCTGGTCGTCGAGGACGTGCACTGGGCCGACCCCACCAGCATCGAACTGCTGGAGCAACTGGTCGCGCGCCTGCCCGGGCGGCGCGTGCTGCTGGTGCTCACGGCACGTCCGCAGTGGCAACCGCCCGAGGGCCTGCAGGCCGACTGCGTGGACGTGCGGCGCCTGGAAGACGCCCAGGCCACCGAACTGGCCCGCCAGACGCTGGCACCGCGCCGGCTCAGCCCTGCCGTGATCCGCCACGTGGTGGAACGCACGGACGGCGTGCCGCTGTTCATCCAGGAAATGGCGCGCATGCTGCTGGATGCCCACCTGGTGGAGGAAGACGGCGTCTGGGACTTTCGCCATGCCGAGCTGCCGGCCGCCATTCCGCTCACGCTGCGCGACTCGCTGGTCAGCCGCTTTGACCGCATCGGCCCGCTCAAGCCCCTGCTGCAGCTGGCAGCCACCATGGGCCGGCACTTCGACTTCGACCTGCTGTGCGCCTGCCTGGAACGCCCGCAGGGCGAAGTCGGGCAGGAACTGGCCGCCCTGGGCCAGGCCGGCCTGGTGATTGCCGACGAACGCGCGGGCCCGGGCGCCTACATGTTCCGCCACGCGCTGATCAGGGACACGGCCTACGAATGCATGCTGGTATCGCAGCGCCGGCTGCTGCACCGCGACGTGGCCCTGGCCCTGATGCAGCACCAGCCGCAGCGCGTTGCGGCGGAACCCGCAGGCGTGGCCCAGCACTGGGCGGACGCCGGCGACCACGCCCAGGCCGTGGCCCTGGCCGTGCGGCAGTTGCGCATCACCCAGCTGCGCTCGCTCAACGATGAAACCATTGCCTACGCGCGCCACATCGACGACTGGCTGCAACAGCTCCAGGGCGTGGCCCAGCGCGAGGCGCGGCTGGACGTCAACAGCTACGTGACCCAGGCGCTGATGAACAAGCACGGCTGGGCCCATGCCCAGGTGGTGGAACGCATCGCGCTGTCGCAGGAGCTGCTGGCCGGCCCCGGCGCCAACGCCGTGGCCGACTACAAGCAGGTGCAGCACCTGTGGATGCTGATCACCTACCACCACGTGGCCAGCAACCGCGAGGAAGTGCGCCAGCTCAGCCACCGGCTGCTGGAGCAGGCCGTGCGCCAGCAGGACACGGGCGTGCTGGTGGCCGCCCAGACCTACCTGGGACTGGCCCACTACTCCGACGGCCGATTCGAGCAGGCCGAAGAAGCGCTGACCGACGCCATCACCCGCTACGACCCCGTGGCCCATGCCCACCATGCGGCCGAGTTCGGCTTCGACACCCGTGTCTGGGCCACCTGCGGGCGCGCCCTGGTGCGCTGGTTCGCAGGCTTCGGGCAGGCCGCGCTGGCCGATGCGGCCGACGCCGTGCGCCTGGCGCACGAGGTCTCGCACATTCCCTCGCTGAGCATGGCCCTGCTCTACCAGGGCCTGGTCCACCAGGCGCGCGGCGACCGGGCCAGCGCGCTGGCCACCACGGGCGAGCTGCTGGACATCACGGCCCGCTACGGCCTGCCAGCGTTCTCGGGCTATGCGGACATCATCCGCTGCTGGGCCCTGGGCGAGGGCACGGCAAGCGAAGACAGCGAAGGCATAGCGCGCGCCAGCGCAACGGCGCAGGTGCTCTGGGACATGGGCTGCCGCTACTGCCAGACCTACTACCGCTCCTTCGTCGCCGAAATGCTGGCGGCCAGCGGGCGCTGGACCGAGGCCCTGGACAAGATCGACGAATGCCTGCGCCTGGCCGACGTGCTGGACGAACGGCTGCACAGCAGCGAGCTGCACCTGAAGAAGGCCCGCTTCCTGCTGGCCATGGGCGCCGACCACGCGGCCGTGCAGGACAGCCTGGCCCAGGCGGCCGGGACTGCGCGCACTGCCGGCAAGTACCGCACCGAAACCGAGGCACTGGCCCTGTCGCAGGCCCTGGCACCCGCCGGGCCGGACGTGGCCGCGCGCCTGAGTGAGCTGGCCGCGCTGCGGCCTGAACTGTCCGTGCACCTGTCCGGGCCCCTGCCCGGCCAGGCGCATTTTTCTTGAACCGAGGATGAAGTCACATGACCACCCAGCTGCAGAATACTGAACCGTTGCTCGCATTCCGCCTTGCCTACCTGCGGGCCATCGCCCGCTCCTGGCAGGATGACGCCTACCGCCGTGACCTGCTGGGGCAGCGCGACATCCAGCCCATGCTGCACCGCGACTTCAACCTGCCGACCCAGTGGCCCCAGGTCGATGTGTCGCTGCGCCTGAGCGACGACCCCACCCAGCGCGCCGAATGGAAGCCCGTGCTCACGGCCGGCTGGATCGGTCCCGACGATGAATTCGTCATCGTCCTGCCCCAGGCGCCCCAGACCCATGCCTCCGAGGCCCTGGCCGCCTACTACCAGCTGTTCCCCAACTTCATGGGCGTGAGCACCTCGTTCGAGGAACCGAACAACGGCATGCTCAGGGCTGCCCTGCCCACGGGCCTGGGCATCCCCGGCGGCGGCCCCGACTCGCTGCTGGCCTTCGGCGGCGTGGTGCTGCGCGCCATCGCCCTGGCCTGGCAGTCGCCCGAGTTCCACGCGGAGCTGACGCGCGACGACGGCAAGGACAAGGCCCCCGTGCTGAGCCAATGGCTGGGCTACAACAACCCGTTCAACTTCCAGGTCCGCTTCGAGACCGAACAGGCCTTCACCTGGGACGCCGCGCGCGGCGAGTGGAACCTGCAGCGCGCAGACGGCACGGCCATCAAGAACGGCATCGTGCTGAACTACCCGGTGGCACCCGCCGAGCAGGACCTGTGGGCCATCGCCCTCACCTCCTACAACAACACCGGTGACGCCTATCCCTTCACCTGCTGATACGGCACCGGCGCAGCTGCAAGGGGCCACGGCCACCTTGCTGCTGACGCTGGCGGCACGTGCCCGCGCTGCAGGTGCGGCAGCTCCCCCGGAGCTGCACGACCTGCCGCACTTTGCCGATCCCGAGGCGTGCCGCATCGCGGCGGCGCTGCCCCAGGCCAGCGAGGCGCACGCCGCCGACCCCGCCTTTGTGCGCAGCGTGGTGCTGCGCACGCAGCTGTTCGACCGGCTCACCACGCAATTCCTGAGCGCGCATCCGTCCGGCCTGTGCATTGCGCTGGGCGCGGGCCTGTGCACGCGGCGCAGCCGCCTGGCGGCCCTGGCCGGCACCGCACGCTGGCTGAACGTGGACCTGCCCGACGCCATTGCGCTGCGCGATCAATACATGGACGGCGACGAAACCCGCCTTGCCTGCTCCATCCTCGACACCTCCTGGCTGGACGCCGCCGCCCTGCCCGGCAGCCAGCCCGTTCTGGTGCTGCTCGAAGGCGTCTGCCCCTACCTTCCCCAGGCGCCGCTGGAGGCCATGCTGCAGCAGCTGGCCCAGCGTTTTGCCGCGCCCGGCAGCCCGCCGTGCACCGTGGTGCTCGACCATGTGCACCCGGCCCTTGCACGGCTGCCCATGCAGGTGGGCGGCATGCGGCTGCCCGTCGTCTCCGGCTTTGCGGACGGCGCCCAGATGGAGCGCATCCACCCCGCCATCCGCATCAGCCTGCAGGAGCACCTGTATGCCCGGTTCTCGCAGCAGCACCAGCTGTTCGAGACCGCCTTCCACGCCACCACCGGCCAGCACCCGTATGCCGTCGTCCGCCTTGAACTGGGAGCCCCGTCCCTTGCCTGAGCCTGCGGCCCCGGACCTGTTTGCCGACGCCTTCCGCTGGCACGAAAAATTCCTGCCCCCCGTGCAGCAGGGCGACCGCCTTTTGCTGGCCAGCGAACGCGACACCCTGGCCCTGGGCTCCGCCGCCGTGCTGGCGCTCAACGCCCCGCTGCAGGCCGGCACCAGCCTCATGCAGCACTGCGCCACAGCGCCCGATGCGCCGCTTGCGCAGATGCTGCACGCCCTGGGCGCCCTGCTGCGCCAGGGCCTGGTCCAGCCGGTGCTGCACAGCGACTTGAACGGCCACGGTTATCTGCAACCGGATTTCTCGGCCCCGCCCGTGCGCCTGCAGGCATCGGAGCAGATCGACATCGTCCTGCTGACTGCAGCGCTGGACAGCACAGCCGCCTGCCACTGGGCTGCGGCCGTGGCCACGCAGGCACCAGCCCCCGCCCCCGCCCCGCTCACCATCGTTTTCTGCGACGACTACCTGGACCCGCGCCTGGGCGCCATCGACGCCGGCCAGCGTGCCGCAGGCCGGCCCTGGCTGCTGGTCCGGCCCGCGGGCGAGCAGGCCATGGCCGGGCCCTTGTTCACGCCCCATGCCGGCACCGCATCGGCCTGCTGGCATTGCCTGGCGCACCGCTGGCAACGCAACCATCCCGCACGCGCCGCGCAAGGCGGCCCGCCGCACGACAGCGGCCGCTGCCCGCCCGTGCGCGCCGGCGCCGACCTCATCGCCACGCGGCTGCAGGCCCTGCTGCCCACGGTGCAGCGCCTGCTGGCGCACACCGATGCAGCGCAAACCGTGTGGACGCTGGAGCCCTCCCAGGCCCACCCCGTGGCCGCCCGCCCGCAATGCCCGCACTGCGGCACACCGGGGCTGATGGCACTGCGCCAACGCGAACCCATTGCGCCAGTTCCCGGCACGCATGCCGCGCGCGCCGACGGCGGCTGGCGCAGCGTGCCGGCCGAGACCACGGTGCAGCGCCTGTCCCGGCAAGTCAGCCCGCTGACCGGCGTGATTGCCCGGGTCACGCCGCTGACGGCCGAGACCGACGAAGCGCTCACCGTCTACCGCAGCGAAATCTTCAGAACGCCCGCGCCTGGCAGCGGCTTCCTGGCAGCCCCCCCGACACAGCTGTGCCTGGGCAAGGGCCTGTCGGCCATGCAGGCCCGCGCCAGCGCCATGTGCGAAGCCGTGGAGCGCTACGCCGCCTTCCACCAGGGCGATGAAGCCGTGGTCGTCGCCCCCGCCGCCGAGCTGGATGCGCCCTGCATTCCTCCCACAGCGCTGGCCCGCTTCAGCGACCGGCAGACCGCCCGCTTTGCCGCCGACAGGCCGCCGCATGCCGTGGCCCCCGGCGCCGGCCAGGGCGACCCCCTGTGGTGGGCGCCCGCCTGGTCCCTGACCGCCGATGCGCGCCGCTACCTGCCGCTGGGCTTTTGCCTGGCCCATGCGCCCGCGCAAAGCCAGCACCACGTGGGCTGGACCTCCAACGGCTGCGCGGCCGGCAACACGCGGGAAGAAGCCATCCTCCAAGGCTTCATGGAACTGGTGGAGCGCGACGCCGCCGCCATCTGGTGGTACGGCCAGATCCGCAGGCCCGCCATCGCGCTGGACGGCATCGCCGCAGCCACGCGCCAGCGCCTGGCGCGCAGCTGCGGCCCGCAATGGTCGTACTGGCTGCTGGACATCACCCATGACTTCGGCATACCGGTCGTGGTCTGCGTGGGCCGCCACGCGGATACCGGCCATTGGGCCGTGGGCTTTGGCTGCAGCCTGGACCGCGCCCTGGCCTGCGAACGCGCCCTCACCGAAATCAGCCAGCTGATCGCGGCGGGCAAGGGCTTTGCCGTGCCGCAGCAGGTGCAGGCCTTTCTGCATCCGCTGGACGGCACCGATGCGCCGCCGCAACAGCCTGCGCAGCAGGCGGACATTGCCCGGGCCATTGCGCACTGCGTGGACATCGCACGGGGCCTGGGCCTGGAAACCATCGTCTACGACCACTCGCGCCCCGACATCCCTCTGTACACCGTCAAGGTCGTGGTTCCGGGCCTGTGCCATATCTGGCCGGAACTGGGCAATCCACGGCTGCGCGACGTGCCCGTGGCCCTGGGCTGGCGCAGCCGGCCGCTGCAGGAATCCGAGTTCAATCCGCAGGCGCTGTACGTTTGACAAACTGAAACGCGCAGCGGGCATGTACTCTCTCGGCTTGGCAACAGGCTGCCGGCTCCGGGCCAATGCGCCCCCAGCCCACCCCCTGTTCACACAAGCCCCAAGGAGAATTCGAGGCGATGGCCCTCTTTCGTAACCAACTCGACGGCAGCATCGTCGTGCTGCGGCCCCTGCATACCTTCGGCCGCCACCCCTCGGTCTGCCAGACCGTCATGAAGGCGCCCGACGTCTCCCAGGTCCACGCCCTGTTCCGCTGGAACCGGCAGACCTGGGAAATCGTGGACCAGAGCCGCAACGGCACCATGCTCAACGGCGTGCGCCTGGTCGCCGGCCGCTGGACCGTACTGACCGTGGGCGCCAGGCTCAGCATGGGCGAAGGCGCAGAAGCGGCCTGGACCGTGCAAGACCTGGGACCGCCCGTCACCTGCCTGAGCCCCGGCCCGGGCCTGCCCCAGGACGCCCCCCTGGCCCTGAACCCGCGCGGCACCCTGCTGCCCGACGCCCAGGAGCCCGAAGCCAACGTCTTCTTCGAAGACGGCCGCTGGCTGCTGGAGTCCGGCGACGGCACCGAGCCCCTGGTGGACGGCGCCATGGTCCACACCTCCGCAGGCAGCTGGGAATTCGTGCAATGCGACGACCTGGAATCCACGCGGGAAAGCAGCTTCGACCCGCATGCGCCCAAGCCGCCGGACGTGTCCTTTCGCTTCCACGTCAGCCAGAACGAGGAGCACGCCAGCCTGACCGTCATGAGCGACGGCAAGCCCATCGCGCTGGGTGAACGCATACACCACTACACCCTGGTCACCCTGGCCCGCGTGCGCCAGCAGGACGCCCACAAGGGCCTGGCCCCCGCAAGCCAGGGCTGGATAGAGCTCGACGCGCTCTCGCGCATGCTGGGCGTGGATTCGTCGTACGTGAACATCCAGATCTTCCGAGCCAAGCACCAGATCCTCAGCGCCCTGCCCGAATGCGCGGCCTTGCCGGCCCTGGTGGAGCGACGGCGCGGCAGCCTGCGCTTCGGGGACTTTGCGTTCGAGATCGAGGGCGGGGCGCGCAGCGCCTGAACGGCGAACTGCAACGGAGAACGGCAGGCACACGGCGCATCGCTCGCCGTATGTAATCAGCTGTAATTTTCTTGTTGTGCACACGTCAATAAAGTGGGAACCGGTTCCTGCCGCCTGCGGCAAGGACCTCTCACCCTCCTCCCGGACCGGGTTGCCCGAGTCCACTGGCGCACCTGGAAACCGCAAATGAGCATGGACATGCGACGTGTACTGTTGATCCCCGCCAGCGCGCGGCCCGTTGACCCTGGCCTGGCCAGCCTTTCCATGGACGCACAGGTCTGGGAAAACGGCTATCCCCTGGTCGTCGGCAAGGCCCGCCACGGCCTGCTGCAGGACTTCTGGCGGCACTACTACGGCGAATCCGCCGCCATGTTCGTGGCCTCGGACCAGCTGCTGGAACTGCACAACGACATCATGGCCGCCATCCCCGCCTGCGTGGGCGAGATGCCGGTGCTGCGTTTTCTCAACGACCTCGGAAGAATGTGCCTGCAGGCGCATGGGGACGGCAGCGGGCTGCAGGTCATCGGCGACTGACGAAACGGATGACTCCTGGGGTTGCCGCGCATCCCTGTCGCGGCATTGGGGCGCATGCACAATGGCATGCGCCTTTTTTCGTGCCCGCCCGACCATGAGCAACGCCCCGGATAGCCCCCCTCTTGCCCTGACCGGCAGCTGCCTGTGCGGCGCCATCGCCTATGCACTGCGCTCCACGCCCCAGGCCGTCTCGCACTGCCACTGCCGCATCTGCCAGAAGGCCCACGGTGCCGCATTCGCCACCTACGGCAGCGTGCCGGCAAAGGACCTTGTCTTCACCCGGGGCCAGGAGCAATTGCGCTCCTTTGCCTCATCGCCCGGCATCACGCGCTGCTTTTGCCAGCAATGCGGCTCATCGCTGTCATGGCACAGCCAGCATTACGAAGAAGGCGCATGGATCTCCGTCGCACTGGCCACGCTGGATTCGGAGTTTGTCGTGGGCAGGCAGCGGCATGTGAACCGGGGGGCGGGGATGGCGTGGGTGGATGGTGGGACAAGGTGACCGGGCGGATGGGGTCGGCCAAAAGCGGCCGGATGCCAAGGCCTGCCCGGCCGGTCGACCGGTGGACGACTTGTCCAGTGGCGGCGCTGGGGCGGCACCTATGATGCAGGGCGCGCCAGACGAGCCTGTGCTGGTGGTCTTCTCGGACAAGCAGAACCAGGGCAATCCGGACCGGCCCTTCCAGTACTTATGAACGACAACCCAAGCCAGGCACTCGCAGACCAGCTGCAGAGCTCCACAAAAAACGTCGATGTGTTCTTGGCGCTGCAAGCGCTGTCCTGCGCTGCCCCCGCAGTGGCTTTCGAGGCCATCACGACATTCATGAGGTCCGCGCCGGCAAATCAGCTGCCCCTGGCCCGAAATGCACTGCTGGAGCTGGCGGACCGCGCTCCCGCGCTCCTGGTGAGCGCGACGCTGGACGAAGACGCAAAGGTGGCTGACGCGGCCAGGCAGGCCTTGTTGATCCGTCCCTCCAATGAGGCACTGCCCCTGTACCTGCGCATGGCCAAGTCCAAGAGCGTTGACGAAGCCTGCTCGGGCTGCATGTACCTGGGCCGTATCTCCTCGCCACAGGCCCGGGCGCCTTTGTTCAAGGCCTTGGGCCACCGCAGCGCAGCGGTGCGCGAGTATGCGGCGACATCCATTCACAGCCACGCCGACGAACACTGGATCGCCGACCTGCTGGAGGCCATCCGCACGCTGCGGCGTGAGGAGACCGACCAAAAGAAAGACTTTGGCGAGGTGATCAACACGCTGTGCAGCGCGGTGGTCCAGAAATCCACACACGCCTGCCTGGACCTGCTGATGGAAGGACTCCACGATACGGACGCCAGAGTCCGCGGGACCTGTATCAGCGCACTGGGGCGCCTGGGCGATACGGCGGCAGTGGTCCCGCTGATCGAGACGTTTGAACACCCGCGCCGCGGGATGCCGCGGGAGCTGAGGACGGCATTGGTCAAGGTTCTTGGCGAGTTGGGCGACGCGCGTGCGATCGCGCCACTGCTGCGTGCCGGAGTGACCGTTGCAGCACCGGCGCTGGGCCCGCTGAAGGCGCAGGAAGCCGTGCCTGAACTGATGGCCGCGCTGGAGCAGGCAAGGACACCGCGCGATGCCGACGAGCTGGCCGAGGTGTTGGCCCAGCTGCAAGGGCCTGGCGAGTCGCAGTGGCCCCGTGCAGGGTTGCGCACGGCGTCGCTGCAGGTACGGCGAGCCGCAGCGCTGCAGCTGGCGCGCACCGCGCCCCAGGAAGCGGCCCAGCATCTGCGCGCCATGCTGCCCCAGCTGTGCGGCGGCGACGCCGTGGGCGTGGCCGAAGCGCTGGCCTTGATGGGCTCAGCAGAGGGTTTCGAAGGCTTCGCGAAGGCATTGGCGGATGACCCCCACCACTGGAATGCCAGCGCCGTGGCGTACGCCTGCCAGAATCTTCGCGGCCCCCAGGTGCAGGCCCTGCTCCTGGGGCTGATGCCCGGCATCCGCAACGAATACGTCCACCACGTCTGCAAAGCGCTGGCAGCGCAAGGGGCTGACGTATTGCCTGCGCTGATCGCTGCAGCCCAGGCAGCCGGCGACAGCTTGCGATACCGCTACGTGATGGCGCTTGCCGAATTCCGCGACCCCCAGGGGGCCGGTTTGCTGGCGCCTCTGATGGTCCGCCGCAACCCGTTGCGGGACGCCGCCATGCTGTCGCTGTCAGCCACGCCCAGCGCCGAGGCCAGCGCGGCGCTGGCTGCGGCATTGCTGCAAGCCGAATCGCCGGCTGATGCCCGGCTGATCACCGAAACGCTGGCGAAGGCAGCCACGCGCGAGGCGATTCCCGACCTGATACGGGCGCTGCAGGCCGACCTCGCCACCGAAGAGATATTGGAAGCCTTGGGCCGTCTGGGCAGTCTGGGCGACCAGGCGGTTGTGCCTGCACTGATCGATCAACTGAGCAGCCCCAACGCGCGCCGCCGCCAGGCAGCGGCCATGGCGCTGGGGCAGATCGCAGACCCTGCGGCGGGGGCACCGCTTGTCCGCCTGCTGCTGAAAGAGTTTCATCTGGAGGTGGCGCAGGCCGCAATGCAAGCCTGGCTGGCCATGGGCGCGCAAGATGGTGGCGCACTCGATGGGCTGGGCGCGCCGGGCACGCGCGCATTCCTGTTGGCCAGTGCCAGACAGCTGCGCAGGGAACGCTGACACGCACATCCCCGCACGGATTGCGGTGCGCCCGGTCAGGATCTGCCATCGCTGTAGAGCCGGCATTCGGTGCGGCTGCTTGAGGCTGAGAGCTGCCCGGCCCCTTGACGAAGATTCACCGTGCCTTCAGGCAAAATCCAGACGATCGGGAAAGCTTGGCGTCAGGTCTGCCGGGAAGCCCAACTTGAAGAATGGAACAGTATCAATGGCACTGACGAAGAAGGGCGAGTTCTGGTACGGGACAACGTCCGGCGACACCCAAGCCGAGCTGCGCAGCTACAGCGTTGCGAATCGCCATGAGGCCGTCCGGTTTGCCTCGTCCAAATGCGATTGCGGATGCCGGACTTTTGCGCTGCAGACGGATGAAGAAGCCGGCGTGGCCATCCGCACCTGCACCGACTGCGGGCAGGAACACCTGATGGGCGACAGCGCGGAACATGTTGAAGAGGCCACCCCTGAGGCACACGAGTGCGTGTGCGAGAACGAGACGTTCGAACTGATGTCAGGCGTCTCCGTGTACGAAGGCACACACGACGTGCGCTGGTACTACATCGCTTGCCGCTGCGTGGAGTGCAATCTGGTTGGGGTCTTCGCAGACTGGAAGTGTGAAGCGGGTGATGCAGCGGCCTTCCTCGCCAAGGTATGAGCGCGCGGGATCAAGACGCGCTGCCCAAAGATCTGGTCAAGCGGGTTTGCCGGGTGCATGCAGGCGATAGCGCAAAAAGCGAGCCCCCTCGATATCCAGTGCGCCATCTGGCCGAAATCCCAGCTTGAGAATCCCTTTTATTCTGGTTCTTGAAGGTGGCAGCAAAATCGTGATGGAGCTCAGCCCCAAGCCAGTGAATGCACGTTTCACTATCTCTTGATAGATGGCTTTGCCACTTCCCCAGAATTTGGGGTGAAGCACCAAAGCGAGGTCGGCATCACCTTCCTCGTACTGCAAACCGCCCCAGCCGGCAAATTGCCGGTCAATTTCAAACGCCCATGGCCCATAGCCGTATTGCTGCCACTGGGCATCCTTTTGCCGAGCCCATTCATTTGCTTTCGCCAGGTCGAAATTCGCACTTCCAAGCGGCATTTGTCGCAGCACATCTGGATTGTTGTTCAGCGAAACAATGTGAGCCGGATCAACTTCAGTGAGCCGCTTAAATTTCAAATTCATGCCTGTATCTGGTTGTCTATCCATCAAATTCAAAGCCTACCAAAACGGTGGTTGCCGACCGTCTATCTGAGCGTCAACCAAGGGGCAGCAGTCCACAGTGCGGGGTTGCTGCCGCTGCAAGCCAAGGCTTCACTTTCTGATCGGCGGTGCGCAACCACTGCTCGACGCTCGGCAACGCACCGCCACCAGACCCGCTGCCAGCAGCGAAAGCAACGCCAGCGCCCAGGGGCCGAGCGCGGGTATGGCCTGCGGGGCCAGCAGCACGGGCAGGCCGGGGTCGGTGATCTGGTTGGGCACGGAATCGCTGTCACCCACGCCGCCATCGGCCAGGGTGAAGGTCACGCTCAGGCCGTCGGGCGCAAACTGCGCGCCGGGCAGCGCATACCAGTGCGGCTGCGCGCAGGCAGGGCCGGTGCAGCCCAGCCCGTCGGGGCTGGGGCCGTATTTGTAATAAACGGCCCCCTGCGGCACTGGTGTGGTGAAGTGCACGGTCACCTGTGCATCTGCATTGCCAGCGACACGCCCCAGCACCAGGCCCAGCGGCGCGTGCACCGCACGCACATGGGACGGCAAGGGCGCGGGCAAGGTGGAGGCAAAGGCGGCGCTGCTGATCTCCCAGCCGTTCGCTCCATCCACCTCCACCGCCCCCAGATTGCCGTTGCCGCCCGCACCCTGCCACGGTGCGCTGCACTGCTGCGCTGCGCCGCCATATTCACCGCTGCACTGCCATTTGTGTTGGCCGCCAGCGGATAGCACGGTCCCTGGCGTGCCCGTGGCGCACAGATTCGCGCTGGGCCTGAAGGCCACAGCGCCGTTGGCCGCTGAGCCGCAGGTGGCATCGACCGGGTCGTGGGTGAACGTGGCCGAAACGCTGCGCGGGCTGGTCACGTTGGTGAGCTGGCATGCTCCCGTGCCCGCGCAATCGCCCGACCAACTGGTGAAGTGATAGCCCGCATCGGGCGTGGCGGTGCAGCTTGCGTCCTGGCCGTGGGTGACGGGGTTGGGCGTGCAGGTGACTGTGCCGTTGGTGGTGGCGGGGGTGATGCTGATGGGGTATGTGTTGAGCGCGAAGGTGGCACCCACGCTGCGCGGGCTGGTCACGTTGGTGAGCTGGCATGCCCCCGTGCCCGTGCAATCGCCCGACCAACTGGTGAAGTGATAGCCCGCATCGGGCGTGGCGGTGCAG
>ERZ1292623.125-Hain-H51-01um-R1-125-length-83643-cov-12_pt1 | contig 83643 bp, 87 predicted proteins | sample MGYA00564398_ERZ1292623 | MGnify/ENA primary metagenome ERZ1292623 (study PRJEB36523, sample SAMEA6512633) | groundwater metagenome | collected 2019-01-07 | study: AquaDiva: Metagenomics assemblies of 32 groundwater samples
TGCGGGGGCAGGATTTGAACCTGCGACCTTTGGGTTATGAGCCCAACGAGCTACCAGGCTGCTCCACCCCGCGATCTCGTTTCAGCAGTATATCAGCGTTGAAATCCGTTGTAAAGTAATGTAATATAAATAGGATTTATGGCAGGGTAGCTCAACTGGTTAGAGCACGGCATTCATAACGCCGAGGTTACGAGTTCGAGTCTCGTCCCTGCTACTATGAAAAAACTTTCACGGGTCATACTCAAAATTAGTGGTGAGGTAATGTCAGGTGATGGGAAGACGGGCTTTGACAAAGAGGCGATCCAATTTATTGCCGACGAAATTCACGATGCGGCAAAAGCCACGGAGTGTCAGCTGGCCATCGTCATCGGTGGCGGAAATCTAGTGCGTGGAACGCGTTTGATTCAAGGCATTGGATCCAGCAACGTCATCGCCGACCAGGCTGGCATGCTTGCTACGATTATCAATGGCATTATATTGCAGGATTTTCTCGAAAAAGCTCATCAGCAAGAGGTGCGCACCATGAGTGCTGTGGAAGTTCGTGCATTTACCGAGCCCTACATCCGTCGTCGCGCCATCGGGCACATGGAAAAAGGTCGTGTTGTCATTTTGGCCGGTGGCTCCAGCAATCCCCGCTTTACAACCGATACCGCCGCCGTGTTGCGTGCCATTGAGCTGGAAGCGGATCTTGTCATCAAGGGTACTAAGGTAGACGGGATTTATAGTAAAGACCCCAATGCCCATGATGACTCGGAATTTATCGAAAGCATTTCCCAGCATGATTTTGTCATGCAGAAACTTGGCATCCTCGATCGCACGGCAGTCACTCTTGCCGGAGAAAACAATATGCCGATCCGTGTCTTGAACATCCTCAAAAAAGGCAACCTCACCAAGGCGCTCAAAGGCGAAGAAGTCGGGTCGGTGATTGTGCCGGACTAATTTGCGCGGACGAAGGGATTCGAACCCTCGATCTCCTCCGTGACAGGGAGGCGCTTTAAACCAACTAAGCTACGTCCGCAGTGTTGCCATAGTATCGTATTTTCATAAAAAAAGAAAGGTAACAAACAAAAAAGCACCATCTTTCAACAAGCTCAAGATGATGTTTTTTGGTAGAATCCCCCACGTTTTATAGCACATTGTCTGTTGACTTTCGTCAAGTGTTTTGATATACTTCTGTAAGCACCTGAACATTCCGAACTTTTCTCTGGTACCCAGTAATTCAAATCATTTGGATTGTTGAGTACCAAAGATGAGCAACCCGCTTGTCTATTGGTAGAAAAGAGAGGTCCGAGCAATGCTGATCCGCATGATGGAGTGGACACGCGAACCGAACCACTGGAAGCTCCTCGCCGCGATCGACGTCATCATGATCGTCGTAGGCCTGATGGGTGCTCTCCGGATCATCCAGCGACGTCGCATCCAGGGACCGCGCTACACGGCCTGGGACAGCGTGGGGCACATGTGCCTCCGGCTGGCGATGTTCCTCACGGTTTGGGTCATCCTCGGGATGAAGAACCCGCCGGTGGCACACGGAGCGGAGATGAGTCCCTTCCTCCGGCTGGATCCCGTGAGCGTCAACGGGGTTTGCACGAACGACGCGGTCTTGCTCGTCAGACCCATCAGCGGACGAGAGATGAACAAGGATCGCATCAAGCAGTGGGGCGAGGTACGGCTTCGCCGAGAGGTCCTCACCAAGGAGCTGGTTAGAAAGAGGCTTCCCCACGACTGGTTCTGGAATCCCGACTGGAGGATCCGGACCGGCAAACCCGAGGGAGTCCAGGAGCGACTCCTCCGACGCTTCGGTGCCGATCCCGACAGCATCGAGATCCAGTTCACGGCCGTTCGCTGCGAGTAGCGGCATGATGGCCGAAACGTTCTTTCACCAAACGTTCGCCACGGCGGACCCTAACACGCATCACACGAAAGGAGGAAGTGGTGCGTTTTAATTTACCGATACGTCAGCCAACGGCGGAAGGTTTGGATACTAAAGTACATCGCGAAGAAAAATAGCAGTGCCAGAAGCTGGCTCAACAGAAGCATGAAAAATGATCCGTGGTTGCGGTAGATGGTGACCGCATAGGCTTCAAAAAAGAACATACCGCCGGCCGCTACGATAGCATCAAATAGAAGCGTCCACTGCCAGCGGGCGTTGGTCAGCCCCGCACACAACCCCACTAGGAGCACTCCCACAATAGAGATGATGAAGTAAAAGGGAACCTTTCGGTTTGCGTAGGGCAAAGTGATAAGCATGATCGTAGCGATGATGATAAAGAGATAGCGAATGGTATCACCAAAGTAGTCCTGCGAAGCAGCACGCTGTTCTTCATAGAGATTTGCCCGAAGAATATCGTCGTCGGGGCGCTGTTTCATGGTAGTCAACCCCGACGCTTCGGTCGAGGCTAGTTACAGACTCCAGTTGTATTGAAGCAGTTTGGACAGGAAAAGCAAGATCCAGCCCGAAACATCATCGTACCGCATTCACCGCAGAGAGGCGCGTCGGTATGTGCATCTTGCGTATCTTCCCCCCACGTCGCTCCTACGGAGCTTTGCGGGGCGGGCGCCACTACCGGCATAGCTACGGGGATAGAGGCTGCGCCCTCAGAAGCCTCGGCGTAGGAGGGACCAAATATTTCCTCGCGATCTTTTTCGCCCAAGAATTTCATTCCCAGATATCGGAAAATATAATCCATAAATGACTTTGCAAACGGAATCTGCTCATTCGTGGTGATGCCGGAGGGTTCAAAGCGCATGTCTTTGAATTTTTTCACCAACACTTTCAAGGGAACACCGGATTGGAGACACATGGACACAAGCGTGGCTATTACATCCAGAAGTCCGGAAATCGTACTCCCCTCCTTGGCGATGGTGATAAACATCTCACCAACTTTTTTTGTTTCAGGATACATCCCGACATGCAGATATCCTTCGTGTTGTCCGAGAGCAAATTTGTGCGTGATGGAGGGACGCTCATCGGGGAGCTTTATGCGAGTATAGCCGTTCACATGCTCAACCAGTTTTTTGTCTTTATCCGTAGTGCTCATGGGTTGTACCGATTTGCATCCGTCGCGGTAGACGGCCACTGCCTTGAGGCCCAGTTTCCAGGATTCGATAAAAACATTACGGATATCATCCACCGTGGCATCCGTGGGAAGGTTCACCGTCTTTGAGATAGCGCCGGAAATAAATGGCTGGGTGGCTCCCATCATTTTGACGTGTCCCTGGTACGTGATTGTTCGCGTCCCATTTGCCGCTTTGAATGAGCAGTCAAAGACTGGAAGGTGTTCGGGTTTGATATGCGGCGCACCTTCAATCGTATCTTTTTCCAAAAGGTAAGCGGAGATATCTTCTATGTTAGCTTCTTCGTAGCCGAGCCTGCGCAATGCGGCGGGAACTTGGGCATTGGCAAGCTTGAGTGTTCCTCCTCCGACGAGCTTTTTGTATTTTACCAGCGCCAGTTCCGGTTCGATACCCGTGGTATTGCAATCCATCAAAAATGAAATGGTACCCGTTGGGGCCAACACCGTTGCCTGCGAATTGCGGAAGCCATATCGCTCTCCCACGCGGTAGGCGTCTTTCCAAACCTGCACGCTTGTCGCATTGAGTTCCTCCCTCCAGGTACCGGTATAATGTCCGTTGCCTGAACGCGATACCATGGGTGCCAACGCTTCAGCCGCTTGGCCGTGTTTTCGAATCACGTGGAGCATAGGTTCCCGATTTCTTTCGTATCCCGCAAACGGTCCCATGGCGGAAGCAATCTGTGCCGACATGTAATAGCCTTCACCACACAGAATAGAAGTGAGCGCGCCAGCGATCGCTCGCCCTTCATCCGAATCATAGGGAACGCCAAGGTTCATGAGGAGCGATCCCAAATTCGCATAGCCGAGGCCAAGTTCACGATAGTCCATGGCATTCTGGGTGATTTTTGGCGTTGGGTAAGAGGAATTTCCCACGATGATTTCCTGGGCAAAGATAATGGTATCAATAGCTTTTTTGTAAAATTGCGTATCAAAACTGCCATCATCGCGGAGGAACTTGAGGAGGTTGATAGAGGCAAGGTTACAGGCGCTGTTGTCCAAGTGCATGTATTCACTGCATGGATTGGATGCGTTGATGCGGCCAGTGTTGGGGCATGTGTGCCAGTCGTTGATCGTGGTGTCGTACTGCATGCCAGGATCGGCAGAATGCCACGCCGCTTCGGCGATCCAGTTCATGAGTTCACGGGCTTTGAGAGTCTGGATGACTTCGCCCGTGGTGACCGCTTTCAAATCCCAATCCCGGTCTTCTTCCACTGCACGCATGAATTCATCTGTCACGCGGACCGAGTTGTTTGCATTCTGATATGGCAAAAGTGTATATGGATCAAACAGATCGCCTTCAATGGAGTTTTTGATACCGCTGGCTTCAAGGATTTTGGTCATCTCCTCGATATTTTTCTTGGAGTTAATAAAATCTTTGATATCAGGGTGATCGGCGTTCAGTACCACCATCTTTGCCGCACGGCGCGTAGTGCCTCCGGACTTGATGCTATTAGCGACGCCATCCGCTCCCTTCATAAAGGAAACGGGACCGGAAGAATATCCTCCCTTGGAAAGAGGTTCTTTTGAAGATCGGAGCTTTGAAAGATTGGTTCCCGAACCGGAACCACCTTTGAAAATCCACCCTTCATCTTTGTACCAGTCAAGGATCGACTCCATACTGTCTTCTACCGCGAGAATGAAACAGGCGGAGCATTGTGGGCGCTCGTAGACGCCAACATTGAACCACACGGGACTGTTGAACGCCGCATACTGATTTACCAAAAGGAATTTAAGATCGTTTTTGAAATTTTCGTAGTCCCCTGCTGTTTTGAAATAACCATCTTTAAATCCCCATCCGGAAATGGTATCGGCAACGCGGTCGATCATTTGTTTTACACTGGTCTCGCGACTTGGTGTGCCTTGTTGTCCGCGAAAGTACTTGGAGGCGACGATATCAATTGCAGTTTGAGACCAAAACTCTGGAACTTCGATATCCTTTTGTTCAAATACTACTTTCCCGCCACCTTTCGTGATACGCGCATCACGCCGTTCCCAGCGAATTGCGTCATAGGGATGAATTTCTCCAAACAACCGAGGCCAGGCAAGTCCCTGATGCTGATGATCGACCAAGTTATTGAGTTCGTTGTTCTGTATTGGGAAGAGATTTTGGGACATAAAAGTGAGAGTGCAATGACTCGTTTAAGTATTTAAATTATTTCGGACCGACTAACCTTCAGTTTACTCCTGTTGCACAGAAGAGCGCAACTGTGGATAACTCTATGCCATTTTTACTTCATTTTTCTTCTGATGAAGGCGGGGATTTCAAATTCATCCTCCTCTACAGTCGAATCTACAACTTCGGGAACGCCCTGCCTTCCGCCAGGCAGGGGTTTTTCGGGGATCATGGGTTCGTCTCTCTTGCTGATGAGGGACCCGTTTCCATTGGGAGCACCGAAGAATGTGGTCGTTTGAGCTGCGGCAGCGGATTTTGCCATAGGAGCATTGAATCCCGCGGCGATTACGGTCACTTGAATCTCGCCTTTTTTCAAATTGTCATCCTGTACTGCACCAAAAATGACTTTGGCATTGGGGTCGATACTCGCGGTGATGATTTTCGCAGCCTCGGAAATTTCCGACATCGCAAGATCAGATGCCCCAGAAACGTTGAAAAGCACTCCCCGTGCGCCGTCTATGGAAATATCGAGAAGCGGTGAGTTGATGGCCGCTTTTGCGGCATCGATGGCGCGATCCTCCCCGCTGGCAGTCCCAATGCCCATGAGAGCAGAGCCGGAATTTTGCATGATTGTGCGAACATCCGCAAAATCCACGTTGATGATGCCCGGGACGGTAATTAAGTCAGAAATTCCCTGTACGCCCTGATGAAGGACGTCATCTACTTTATGAAATGCTTCCAGGAGTGGTGTCTTGCGGTCAATAATAGAGAGGAGGCGGTCGTTGGAAATCGTGATCAATGCATCTACTTTGTCGCGAAGCTGTGCCCATCCCTCTTCGGCGATGCGCATGCGAGCCATGCCTTCAAAGGAGAATGGTTTTGTGACAACACCGATCGTAAGAGCACCGAGGTCACGGGAAATCTCGGCAATCACCGGTGCTGCTCCGGTTCCCGTTCCCCCACCCAAACCGGCGGTGATGAACACCATGTCGGAACCCTTGAGAGCTTCTGAAATTTCATCTTTGTTTTCTTGCGCAGCTTTCTGTCCAATTTCCGGATTCATTCCAGCGCCAAGACCTCGGGTGATATTTTTTCCGATGAGAATCTTGGTCGGCGCGTTGGCAATATTGAGATCTTGAGCGTCAAGGTTGACTGCAACAAACTCCACCCCGTGGATTTTGGATGCCATCATACGCTGGATGGCTTTATTGCCTCCGCCCCCCACGCCAACGACTTTAATACGGGCAAAGGTCTCAAAAGGTGGTTTAATCTGGGCCATATAGGTGCCTTTGGTCTAGCATAAAAGACAATGGAGGGCAATATCAACAGATGTTTACGACCTGTGGATAACTAGGGCAAAAAGTTTTTGAGCCATTTTGCGGCCCTTTTGATGGTGGGAGACACGGAGGAACTCATAGCTGTTCGGGTTGAACCCTGTCCCCGCTCAAGTCCCCAGAGTACCAGCCCCACTGATACCGCATACGAAGGGTCTTGGATTTGCTGATTGAGCCCATCGAGCCCATAGTTCCTGCCAACTTTTACGGAAAGACCTAGGCGTTCCTTCGCAAACCCTGCAAGGCCGGAAAGATTTGCTCCCCCACCAGCTAAGACGAGTCCTGCTGGCAAAAGGTAGTTTCCGGTCGGTTTTTTCAGTTCTGCGGAGATCACATCAAACAGTTCACTGACCCGAGCGTCAATGATTTTGGAAATTTGTTTTTTAGGGACCAAAAATTCTTCTTCCCCAAGAATGGGTGCGATGTCGACATGTTCTTTTTTTTCAGAACTTACCAAGGTACCGTACTGTGTTTTGATTTGTTCCGCATTTTCCATTGACGTTCGAAATGCGATAGCAAGATCGTTGGTGACATGCCGTGATCCGACGGGTAGTACTGCGGTGTGAACGAGTTCACCTTCATGGAACAATGCTATCGAAGAAACGTGCCCCCCGAAGTCCACGAGGAGGACCCCATACTCACGCTGATGTTTGTCCAGTACCGCTTTTGAGGCTGCGAGGGGCGCGAAGACAAATTCCGTCACTTCGACACCATTGTTCGTAATGCACTTCGCCAGGGTACGGATGTATGAAGAAAGGCCTTCAATCAGCATCACTTCGACTTCCAGGCGAACACCCTTCATGCCCAAAGGATTTTTCACTTGCTCGTGTCCATCGATAATAAATGTCCGGGGAATGACATGGACGATTTCATAGTTGAGCGGCAAGCTCACCGTTGATGCCGCCTCAATGAGACGAGCAATATCACTTTGCGCGATTTCGTTATCGGCACGAGAAACGGCAATCACTCCTCGAGATAGCTGTGTTTTGATGTGTAGGCCGTTGATTGATACATACGCCTGATGGACTTTTACACCTGCCATGAGTTCGGCTTGCTGAATAGACTGTTTGATGCTTCCCATCGCTTCTTCCATGTCAACTACCATTCCTCGACGGAGACCGTTTGAAGATGAATTTCCGACGCCAATGACCCGCAACTGCGGCGTTTCCGGCATGATTTCAGCTATCACTGTTTTGATCGCGGAATTGCCTACATCAATCCCGCAGATGATCGAGGATTTCATTTTGCATTGAAAACATCACCTTCTCGTCCTTTTTTGATCGCTCGTGGTCGTAGCCTACCAAATGCAAAAATCCATGAACGACCAAAAACGGGAGCCTACTTGGGGGTTCTTCTTTGTTAACAAAAATATCTCCCAAGTAGAGTATATCATGCTTTATACGGATGGGAAAAGAAAGCACATCCGTGGACTTGTCCTTGCCCCGATGCTTCTTGTTGAGCTCTCGCATTTTTTCAGGGCTCACGATATATACCCCCACTTCGACTTCGTCGGGCTTGAGTCCCGTACGTTCACATGCTGTTTTGAGAATATGGCTCCAAGATGGCGATTTCTTTTTCATATTGGTCAATGAGATCCTGGCGATTGCCTTGCTTGAAGAGTTCAATGGCTTTTTTACGGTTTTTGATTTCTTTCGCAACGACGGCGAGTTGCTCTTCTTCTGTGAGATCAGACATTTTTTCGATTCGTTTGTTCTTGATGGCGCTCTGAAGTCCGCGTATGGTATCGCGTTTCTGCACCTTTCCCGCTTTCATAGCGTCCTTGAGATCTTGAGAAAGTTTTTCTATGAGCATTTAGAGATCCAGCTGTTGTTTAATTTTTCGCTTCTCTTCTTCAAAAGTTTCATCGTCATACTTGCCGAGTCGTTCCAGGCGGCGGCGAAGCGCCTGCAATTCTACGCGCATGATCGCGCGATTTTTTTCAATCCGTTGGGTGGGTTTACGGACATAGCTTCGCTTTGATTTTGCGTGTGCAACAACACCGGTTTGCTGGGCAAGCCGGCTGAACCGTCTCATGAGTGCGGTAACGCTTTCGTTTTGTTTTCTTCGTACTTCCATTATAATTTCCTCCCTCCTAATATGTGGAGATGTAAATGGGGCACTTCTTGTCCCCCATGCTCTCCATGGTTGATGATAACACGAAAACCTGTTTTGTCTACTCCTACCTTTTCTGCAACCGTTCTTGCTGCCACCAGAAGATTTCCCGCCAGTTCCGTAGAGACATCCTGCAACTCCACATGCTTTTTGGGAATCACCAGTATATGCACGGGTGCTTTGGGGCGAATATCATTGATGGCGATCCAATCAGTATCTTCGGCGACCAATTCCGATTTGATTTCTCCGGCGATGATTTTACAAAAAATATCAGACATTATTTTCGAAGTTTTGCCTTAATGATTTCCACGACACGTTCCACGGGAACCGTCTCTTGCACTCCAGAATCCATTTCACGCACAATGACCGTTCCGTCGAGGGCCTCCTTTTGGCCTATGATCAGGGTAAAGTTGATCCCGAGGCGGTTTGCCACTTTGAGCTGGGATTTAATGCTGTCACGACCGAACGTAGCTTTTGCATGAACACCCGTCTTGCGGAATTCCTCAAACAGGAGCAGACTTTTTCGCTTAGCGATTTCTCCCAATTGAGCAATAAAGACTTTTGGTTGGGGTTGTGGATCTGCAGGGACAATACCAGCTTCCTTCAAGGCAAGAATTACTCGTTCCACGCCCATCGCCCATCCGGTCGCGGCGGTCTTTGGACCCCCCAGAAACTGTACGAGACGATCATACCGACCGCCTCCCACAAGGGCCATATCCTGCTCTTCCAGGGTGATTTCAAATGCAGTGCGAGTATAGTAGTCAAGTCCCCGAACCAAGCGTGGTTGCAATATGTAGGGAACCGCAATTTCATCCAAAAATTCCAACACCCCCCTAAAGTGACGTTTACATTCCTCATCAAGGTAATCCATAAACTGCGGCGCATCTTTCCCCAATTCTCTACATGATTCTTCTTTGCAATCAAGCACACGCAGAATATTTGTCTTGAGTCGTGCCTGGCACTTGGTGCAGAGCTTTTTCTCTCTCCCACGATAGTAATCTTTCAGTGCCTTCAAGTACTGCGGTCGGCAATTTTGGTCTCCGATGCTGTTGATTTTGACGATAAGATTTTTCAGTCCCAATGTTTCAAGGATTTTATAGGCGACAAAAATACTTTGCGCGTCTGCTGCCGCAGTTTCATCGCCAAAAATTTCCAGATCTATTTGATGAAACTGTCGGTAGCGGCCGGCCTGGGGATTGTCATGCCGAAACACAGCTCCCGAAGTCCACAGTTGAATTGGTTGAGGCAGTACATGCATTCCATGCTCTATATAGGAGCGGACAATGCCTGCGGTGAATTCGGGTCGAAGTGCCAGCTGTTCACCCCCTTTTGTCTTGAACGCATACATTTCTTTTTCGACGATATCTGTAGCCTCACCCACGGAACGGACAAAAAGTGGTGTCGTTTCCACCACAGGGAGATCAATTCGTTCAAAACCATACTCTCCAAGAAGAACCTTTGCCTTCTTGAACACAAAAGCCCAATAGGGCTGTTCGGCTGGCAAAATATCGTGCATTCCCTTGGGGGCTTGCAATTCTTGTTTCTTTATTTTGGGCATCGCAAAATTATATCAGAAAATTGGCTTTAGTAAAGAGGATCCTCAAAAAATGTTGCTTGAGAAAGAGGCCATGCGCGGGCAAACACCCTTCCCGTCACCAGCGAACGGTTGACGGGCCCCCAGTAGCGGGAGTCTGAACTATGAAGCCGATTATCACCCATCACGAAGTATTCGTTGGGGTCAAGCTTAAGGCGCGGAATATTGCCACGAGTTTCTTGGTCATCAGACAGATACAGTTCTTTTAGGAGAAATCCTTTGGGGTATTCTTGATTATAGATGGTGACGGTGTTGTCTTGCACCTTTATGCTTTCCCCCGGAAGAGCAATCACCCGTTTGATAAAAAATTGCGTTTTATCGTTAGGATAGCGAAACACAATAATATCTCCACGCTTTGGGTCATGGAATCGGTAGGTGATCTCATCAATGAGAATATAATCCCCATCTTCAAATGTATACTCCATCGAGGCGCCATTCACAAAGAACGGTTGTACCAAAAAGTAGCGAACGGGAATGATAATCGCCAAAGAAATGATGACGACTTTGACGATTTCCCATAGAAAAGCAAGTCCCTGATACAGTGGTCCCGGTTCCTGAATGAGATCTTGTTGAGGATCTTCGGTAGTGTACATGAGGAAAAGTATACCATATACTGTTGTCAGTATGAAATTTCTCTTCGGTATAGGAAATCCAGGCAAGGAATATGAAGGCACGCGGCACAATATCGGCCGCGCGTTCGCAGCGCATGAAGGCGGCCACGAGAGTGATGTCTTTGTAAATCAATCGGGTGAGGCGGTGCGGAAGCTCAAGGTGAAGCCACAGGATCTTATCGTTGCTCACGATGATCTGGACATAGATTTTGGAAAGTTTAAATTGTCTTTTGATCGCAACTCGGCCGGACACAAAGGCGTGGAGTCCATCATCAAAGCGCTCAAAACAAAAAAATTCTGGCGGTTGCGTTTTGGGATCGCGAATACGAAATTAAAGAAAATGAGAAAGGAAGGAAACGTAGCAGATTTTGTGCTTTCAAAATTTACTCCCACGGAGCAAAAGCAACTCAAAGCCATTTTCAAAGAAGCGCATGATCGAATCACTCACGATTGACCACGAAAACTACCCGCCGCTTCTGCGGCACATTTTCGATCCCCCACCGCTTCTGTATGTGTGGGGCAATGCCAACATCCTCAAGACCGAGTGCTTTGCTGTCGTGGGTACGCGAGCGCACACGGAGTATGGTAAACGCAGTGTGCAAGATCTCACGCGCGCCTTGTGTCGTGCGGGGTTTACCATCGTCAGCGGTCTTGCGCTGGGAATCGACTCGATGGCTCATACCATTGCCCTTGAAGAAAAAAAGCCAACGATTGCGGTATTTGGTGGAGGCTTGAACAAAGACCGCTGGTATCCGCCTCAAAACAAAAAACTCGCCCAGCGCATCCTCGACGAGGGTGGACTTTTGATCAGCGAACAATCCCAGGATGTACGTGCGCAGATTTTCACGTTCCCCAAGCGTAATCGCATCATAAGCGGTATGTCAAAAGGTGTGCTGGTGGTAGAGGGCGACATCAAGTCCGGTACGATGGTTACGGCAAAGTGCGCACTTGATCAGGGACGCGATGTGTTTTCCGTCCCGGGATCGATTTACGCATCCAAATCCGCCGGCACAAATTACTTAATTCAAAAAGGCGCAAAGCTTGTGGCAAAGCCAGAAGACATCCTCGAAGAGTACGGAATCTATTTGCAAACTGCCAAAATCCAAGGCTCAAATGCCAACGAAGAAGCAATTCTCAAAGCACTTGGAGACGACGCGCTGACGCCAGATGAGATCATCCGCGAATCGGGCCTCGACACATCCGTTGCAACTTCGACACTCATGGTGATGGAGATGGAAAAAAAAGTGCGCAATTTGGGAAACGGCAAGTTTGTGGTATATTCGTGATATTCCCTCCCTCAATCTCCCATTCATATACCCCCTAACCCCCTTTACATTAAAGGGGGAATAAAAAATGCCTGAACCAAAACCAGAAAATTCAAATCAACCGCCAGCCGAACAACGCCCAAACCAAGAGCGAGAACTTTCGACGGAACAGAAAGATGAAATCATGAAAAAGGTGCAGAATATTTTAAAACCAGGAACTTATTATACCGGTGTTGGGAATCAATATTATGGAAGCGACGAAGGCGGCAGTTTTATTCGGATGTTGAAAGAAGGGATATTGAGCCAACATGGAGAACGATCATTAAAAAAATGGGCGCTAAAGACAAAGAAGATAATGAAAGATAAAGAATTAGGAAAAGAGGATGAGCCTTATCATCGGAGGTATCAAGATAATTGGGTCAATACAGAAGTTCTAGGAATTTTTGTAAATATGGTGACAAAAGATCAACCTCTACATCAATACCATAGCGAGTCTAATGGCGTTACCTTTGTTTTAGATATTTCGGAATTTAAGGAGTTGCCTCCTTTGGGAATTCACGTCCGGTATCATAAGAGTGCACCAAGGGCAAAAACCATAGAAAGAACGCGTCAATTTTCTCCTCAATGGGAATGGTTACGAGACGGACGAAAAAATGAAATTTGGGAAAAAGATATTGAAGAGGCTTTCCCAGGCCGAGACATCCGAGATCTTTCACATGAAGAGGTGCGTTCTAAATTTCCTAATCTATATGATCATCAAGGTGAGATAGACCGGAATGATACAGCTTTTGGATCTTTTGTGAGCTATATGATCCCCCCAAAAAAAATAACAGGCGTTATTATTGGAGACTATGCGGACCCGCAGTATATGGTTAAGGTCATGCAACAAGCCGGCCGATATGTTCCTATTTACGATATGCGAGGAAACTTACGATGGCCTAAATACATGGGGCACGAAGAAGTAAAAAAATTTATTGCGGAGCGGGATGCAAAGCACCCCTCCCTTTAAGGTAAAGGGAGGTTGGGAGGGTATATTTATGACAAAGATTCTCTACAATCATCCCAACTATCTAGAGCGCCGTCGAAATTTACGAAAAGATCAAACACCTGAAGAGAAAATTATTTGGGAGCACTTGCGCAAGAAAAAGCTTGGATATCTTTTTTGGCGGCAATACAGCGCAGGACTATATGTCCTCGATTTCTATTGTCCCAAGCTTCGGTTAGCTATTGAAATCGACGGCTTGCAGCATGCAACGCGGGATGGAAAAGAGTATGATGAAGAGCGAGAACAGTATCTTCTCGGACTTGATATCAAGATGTTGCGTTTCTGGAATTCCGAAGTTCGTGCTAATCTTGAAACGGTTTTAGAAAAGATTAAGCGCGAAATAGCAAAATCCTCTGAACTCCTCCCTTTAAGGTAAAGGGAGGCCGGGAGGGTATAATATTATGCCGTCGTTAGTAATCGTCGAATCTCCAACGAAAGCCAAAACGATTTCCAAATTTCTTGGCAGCGATTATGTTGTGCGTTCAAGCTTTGGGCATGTGCGGGATTTGCCCAAAAGCAAAATGGGCGTGGATACGGAACACGGCTTTACGCCCAAGTATGTCATCCCCATCAAGGCGAAGGAAATCATTGCTGAACTGAAGAATTTGGAAAAGAAAACTGATGAAGTGATCCTCGCTTCCGATGAAGACCGCGAAGGAGAAGCGATTTCTTGGCATTTAATGCAAGCATTGGAACTCAAGAAACCGAAGCGTATCGTTTTTCATGAGATTACCAAATCATCCATCCTCGAAGCGCTGAAACATCCTCGGGAAATAGACATGAAGCTCGTAGACGCGCAACAAGCGCGTCGTATCTTGGATCGTCTTGTTGGCTATGAGCTGTCGCCATTTCTGTGGCGCAAAATTCGCTTTGGGCTTTCCGCCGGGCGCGTACAATCTGTTGCCGTGCGCCTAGTAGTGGAACGCGAGCGCGAGATCCAGGCTTTTAAAAAAGACGAATACTGGACGATTGATGCGATTTTTGATCGCTTCAAAGCGCGCTTAGTCCAAATCGGAGGTAAGAAACTTGATAAGCTTGCAATTCAGAATGAAATTGAAGCAAAAAAAATAATAGAAGATCTAGAAGGGAAAAAATACGAAGTAAAGGAAATAACAAAGAAAGAGGTTCAGCGCCATCCAGCAGCGCCGTTTACCACATCCACACTTCAGCAAGAAGCAAGTCGCAAACTGGGGCTTTCCGCAAAGCAGACTATGATGCTTGCGCAAAAACTCTATGAGACAGGGCAAATCACGTACATGCGTACCGATAGTGTAAATCTCGCAGAATCTGCAATTGCGCAGGCACAAGATGTGATCTCGAAGCAATTTGGCAAAGAATACTCCGAACCTCGTCGCTACTCCACCAAATCCAAAGGCGCCCAGGAAGCACATGAAGCAATTCGTCCTACGGACTTTTCCCACCAATCAAAAGACAAGCTCTATGATTTGATTTGGAAGCGCGCTATTGCTTCACAGATGGCAAGTGCAAAGCTTGATCAAACGAGCGTAGACATAGAGGCAGGAAATCATTTGTTTCGAGCAACCGGTAGCGTCATAAAATTTGACGGTTTTATTCGTGCGTATACCGAAGGAAAAGATGAAGAGGAGGAAGTGGAGGGACAACTCCCTGAACTAGAAAAAGGCGAAGCACTCGATCTCAAAAAACTTGAGCCCTTACAACACTTCACCGAGCCCCCTCCCCGCTATACAGATGCCACACTTGTCAAAGCCCTTGAAGGTTATGGCATAGGACGACCATCTACATACGCGCCAACGCTAGCCACCATTCAAGAAAGGGGTTACGTAGAGAGAATAGACAAAAAATATCAGCCCACGGAGATTGGATTTCTCGTGAACGACATGCTTGTCGAGAATTTTCCAGAAATCGTCGATATCAACTTTACATCGCTCATCGAAAAGTCTTTTGATGAAATTGCTGAAGGCACAAAGAAGTGGGTACCAGTGATTTCTGATTTCTATAAGCCCTTTCACGCGCACTTAATAGCAAAAGAGGACGAAGTGAATAAACTGGTTGTTGAGTCCGATGTTGCGTGTGTTCACTGCGGCAAAAGAATGCTGATCAAGTTTGGCCGCAATGGCAAGTTCCTCGCCTGTCCCGATCCGGAGAGCAAAATCACTCAGCCCATGCCCGAAGAAGCCGCGCAGATCAAAGCTCTGCAAGAAAAAACCCAAGGCGAGAAATGTCCCATCTGCAGCAAAAATATGGAAATCAAGCGAGGGCGGTTTGGATTTTTCCTTGGATGTGTGGATTACCCCAAGTGCAAAGGCATCACGAAGATTTTAAACAAGACCGGATTCAAATGTCCGAACTGTTCCGTGGGTGATATCGTCGAGCGCAAATCCCGCGGACGTGGAAAAGTGTTTTATGCGTGCAGCAGATTTCCCGATTGTACCTTCCTCATGAGCAAGAAACCCGAATCCGAAGCCGATCTCGCTCCAGCTCTCCAACACTGGAAGGACAATCCACCGAAAGAGAAGAAAGAAAAACCTTGGCAGAAAAAATAAGGGTGTTAATTACATTTCTTCAACTATAAAATATATCGCCTTGGGGGGCGATGAAATGTTGATTTACCTAGTTTTCTGTAAATCCAACATGTAATTTTTTATAAAATTTAAAATGTAATTAACAGCCCTTTTTCAAAAACCGGTGATTTTTCTGATGTAAAAGTTCTTTCACCTTTTGGAGAAATACCGTGGAATGAGCTTTCTCGATTCAGCGATACAGAAATGAAAAAATTGATGATTAATGTCGTAAATCATTGCTATAATTTTCTTTATCTTTTGTATGGTGGCGCCAAAGGCGATGAGATCATTGAACTTTTAAAAGACACAGATCCCATGCCTCATTGGAACGACCCAACAGGAGAGCTGTACTGAATACGGCGGATAGGGTGGGATTCGAACCCACGGTCCGCCTAGGGCGGACGGCGGTTTAGTAAACCGCTGGTATAAACCACTAACCGACCTATCCAAATTTTGACTTTGCGGAGGAGGTGGGACTCGAACCCACGAGCCAGTTTTACCCGGCAACCTCTTTAGCAAAGAGGCGGAATAGCCGCTATCCGACTCCTCCAAATGCTTTTTATGTATACCATTTATTACACTTTTGCGCTATAGTTTCTCTATGTCCAAAAAAGTCTATCTTGTCCGTCATGGGGAGACGGAAGATCTTGCAAAGAAGTTGCATCAGCAGAATGATTCTGTTCTTTCGGAGCGAGGAAATCAACAGGCGCAAGATGTTGCGGGGCGTTTTTCCAAAATACGCGCAGATATAGTTTATTCGAGTCCATTTCTCAGAACTCTTCAGACAGCGAAGCACATCGGTACCATAGCAGGTGCACCGGTTGAAACAAAAGAGCTTCTTCGTGAACGGAAACAACCAAAAGAGATTATGGGAAAACCGCGGGATGATGCGGAAGTGATGCGCATCAAAAACACTATCAACGAACACAGACATGATCCCTCGTGGCATTATTCCGACGAAGAAAACTTTTTTGACCTTCGCGGTCGAGTGAAAGAATTTCAGAAATTTGTAGAAAACGATACCCAAGAGAACGTGGTGTTAGTATCTCACGCGGTATTCATTAAAATGTTTACGCTGGTGAGTGTTTTTGGAGATTTACTCACACCGGATATGTTTTCATCGTATTATCAACATGTGCGAACAAGCCAAACTGGTATTACTATGCTTGAGTTCACTGATAATGAATGGAAGCTTCTTACCTGGAATGATTATGCGCATTTAGGAGAAAATACATGAATATGCAACAAACCATTCGCTGGAAAGCGCCGGCAACCTATCGGCGTGAGGGAACAAAAGCACCGTACTATTTTGTTGCAATTCTTTTGCTCGTGGCTTTGCTCATCGGTATTGTTCAGGGAGACCTGGTGGGCGCTATTCTGTTTGTCCTCATGGCCGTCATGACCCTGATCCACATTCGAAAACCGGTGGATATCGTTGACATTGAGGTAAGTCCCCTATCCGTGGTGGTGGGAGGAAAAACCTACCGTACGGAGGACATTACATCGTTTTGGATTGACTATGTGCCGGAGAGTGATTTGAAAGAGTTGAGCCTGCACATGAAAAAGTGGACATCGCCGTATGTGAAAATTCAGCTTGGTGATCAAGACCCTGTTCAAGTTCGCGCGATTTTGATAGAGTTACTACCCGAGGTGAGACATGAAGGTACGCTGATACACGCCTTCGTCCGCCGGCTGGGATTGTGACTGGAAATAATGCACCCGTCGTTCAACGGATAGGACGCAGGATTGCGGATCCTGCAATAGAGGTTCGATTCCTCTCGGGTGCACACTTTCTTCGCTAAAGCTACGAAGTGCAAGCAAAAAAAGAAAAGGCACGTGATCGGGCGAAGTGTTCTGCCCGCGTGCCTCTTGCCAGGTGCTCGGCCGAATTATTTCGCGGCCTCAGCTGAACAGCGGCATCTGGACGGCGGCTTGAAGGCGCCTGCCCCGATGCTGCTTCACTGCGGCCTTTGCGAGGAGAGCCGCTTCCGCGACCCGTCGCTTGGCCTCCTCCTCGACCTTGCCCGGTGCGACCGCGCACTCACACGGTCCATCGAGCAGAACGAGGAGCTCCTTGGTCCACGCCGTACGGTTGGCCATGTGACCTCCTTATTTTGTATTTTACTATATTTTTATGTTAAAGTCAAATATATGATTTCTCTCGAAACTTCCATAGAAAACCTGGCCCATGTCGGGCCTCGGACACTTCCGAGGCTGAAGCGTCTTGGTATCACCAAGGTAAAACATTTACTTTGGCACTTTCCCAGTCGGTATGAGGATTTTGCTGAGATCATTCCCATCGATCAAGCAACGCAAGTAGACACGGTAGTGAGTATCCAGGGAGAAGTCCAAAAAATCGAAACTACTCGCGCGTGGCGGAAACACCTTAACATCACTACGGCCTATGTGGCCGATGATACCGAGAGCATCCGGGTAGTGTGGTTCAATCAGCCATTCATCGAGCGCTCTCTTCCCGAAGGGACGCGAGTGAGCTGTTCGGGCAAGCTCAAGCTCGATAAACGTGGCATCTATCTTTCCAGCCCTAGCTACGAAAAAATCACTCGCGATGAACTAACGCACACCGGGCGCTTGGTACCCGTGTATCCGGAGACGGATGGCATTTCATCAAAGTATTTGCGTTTTCTCATCAAGCCCATTCTCGACCAACTCAAGGATGTCCCTGATCCCCTGCCAGTGAGTATCGTACAGAAATTCCAATTTCCCGATCTCCTCTATTCACTACGCACTATACACTTTCCCGAAACTGAACCTGATACAGTCGCGCCGCGGCAGAGGTTTGCATTTGAGGAATTGTTTTTTCTCCAGCTCCGTGCACTCATGGATCGCCAGAGAATGAAACTTTTGCCCGCGCCGCGCATTGCTTTTGAAAAAGAAAACATAGCCGCGCTGGTAAAATCTCTTCCTTTTACACTTACGAACGACCAGCGTCTTGCTGCCTTTGAAATTCTCAAAGACATAGAGCGTTCCTATCCTATGAATCGGCTTTTGAATGGCGACGTGGGTTCCGGAAAGACGGTTGTGGCACTAATTGCCGCCTATCAAACGGCACGTGCCGGGTATCAAACGGTGTTTATGGCACCGACGGAACTTCTTGCGACGCAGCACTATGGAACCATTTCAGAGCTCGTCCCCCCGGGTATCTCCCTGGGAATCTTGACGGGTAGCAAGAAAATAAATAAAGATGCTCAGATCATCGTTGGTACTCATGCCGTGATACAAAAAGGTGTTACGTTTAACAACCTAGGACTTGTGGTGATTGATGAGCAACACAGATTCGGTGTGAAACAGCGCATGAAATTAATAAAAGACCAAAAGCTCGTTCCGCATCTCCTCTCGATGACGGCGACCCCAATCCCCCGTACGCTGGCGCTGACGATATACGGCGACCTTGATGTGTCGCTCATCAAAGAAAAACCAAAAGGTCGGCAGGAAATTACCACGAAGGTCGTGTCTCATGAGAAACGAGCGGAAGCATATCAATTTATCGAAAAACAAATCCAAGAAGGAAGGCAAATTTTTGTGATTTGTCCGCGTATTGAAGCCAGCGAGGCAAAGACAGATATGAAGATGGTGACCGAAGAATTCAAAAAGCTCTCTGCGCTATTTCCTCATCGAAAAGTTGCCATGATGCACGGGAAGATGAGGGAGAAAGGCGAGATCATGCAAAAATTCAAAGATCATGAGATCGATGTTCTCGTTTCAACTTCGGTCATTGAAGTTGGTGTCGACGTTCCTAATGCCACGATTATGATGATCGAGTCGGCAGAGCGTTTTGGTCTTGCACAATTGCATCAATTCCGAGGACGTGTTGGACGCGGTGCACACCAGTCATATTGTCTTTTGTTTACGAGTAGTCCCGATATTACATCAACGCGCCGTCTCAAAGCAATGGAAGCAACGAATGATGGCTTTAAACTTGCCGAGATGGATCTCAAAATCCGCGGCCCCGGGCAATTCACCGGCACCATACAGTCCGGTATACCCGATCTTGCCATGGCATCGCTCTCTGATATCAACCTCATCAAAACCGCCCGGGATAGTGCCCAAGAACTTTTGAAAGAAGACGCTACGCTTTCACGCTATCCTTTACTTCATGCTCGTCTGGAAGAGCTTCAGAAGATGGTTCACTTTGAATAGGTTTTCTATGTTTGGGCGTGACCCAGAAACCCATATATTTTCCCAACATCAGGCGGGTTTGGCCATCGAGTGCGGGAAATGATCCGAAAATAATCGTTGTGACGGGGAACAATATCCATTGGATGAGCATCCACGAGTATTTCAAGAAACCTACATGTCGCGGCCGTGGCGGCAGAATAAAGAGAGATAGTATCAGAGGCGTAAGGAGCGCCAGGAGCGCAAGACGCATGATCGTATGGGAGAGCTGAGCGTGATTAAATGAGAGCACACTGCCATTGAATTCCGGTCCACCCAAAACTCCAGGTAGCCATCCCAACAAAAATAGCATTATCGCGTTTGTCGCCCACGACCAGTACCCTTCAAAAATAGTTATCGTATAGTGTAACTTTCGGGAAAAGTATATGGTTTTGTTTTTCATAAAACCCAGTAAGAAATATGGAACATTTTCTACACCGTAGCTCCATCTGCGGTGTTGTTTGTAGACGTTGACCATGGTTTTCCAAAAGCTTCCACCGGTATTGGTATCCATAGATACGGGGTAATGCAATGGCACCACACGATAATCACCATCATAGCGCAATAAACACTGCCAGAAGACACGTGAGTCTTCATTGACCATGTTGGTTTGCCAAAAGCCGATATCTACGACTGCCTGGAATGGCATGGAGTGGCTGGAAAACGTAATCAGATTTTCGGGACGGGCTTGTTGGATGGTCTGCCAGAACGTAGAGCCAAAAGCAACCACTCGTGCAAACGCCGGCGCTTCCCAAATGTTGTTGGTAAAAAAAGGAACAGGTTGATACGAGGCGCGCATACGATTTTCGCTTGTCAAAAAGACATAGGTCAGTCGACTGAAATACTCTGGAAACACCACGGTATCGATATCAAAAATGGAAACAAGAATATCTTCGTAGGGAATATGCAGTGCGTCAATAATTTCTTTTTGCACTTGCCGCCCAGCCCAAGAGATATTTGCTCCTTTTCCAGCTTGCTCTCCTTCGATGCCATCGGGATGTTCGATAATGGTAAACCGAAAAAAAGAATCTCTGAATTCATTCTCCAAGGCATTGCGTACGGCTTCATTGTGCGTGCTTCCCGCCCTTCCCTCTTGGGCGAGGACCACGATCATTCGGTCTTGCGGATAGTTTGCTTTCGTGAGTCCAAGCAGTGAATCGCGAATAAGCTCTGCCGGTTCTTGATAGGTCGGAAGGATGATGAAGTGGTAGAGGTCTTGAAACTTGAAGCTTGAACCCTGAAGTTTTTCAAGCCAATTGATTTTCATATTCCTACGGGTTTGATTATACCCGGCCCGTAAGTGGAGTGACAGATAGATTGTTTTTACCAGCCAATAGATATCAAAAATGATGATGAAAAGCGCTGTTTCCGCAGGGAAGAAAAAAGAACACACTACCACCGCAATGAGCGTAAGCCAGGAAAATAATCCTGGAAGAATTTCAAAAAACCGGTACCATCGCCGGTCGCCGGGATTCTGCAGATCTCGAGCTTTGCCAATATGTAATGGAATCACAATGAAAAAACAAACTGGTAGAGACCTTGTTCCATATCATGCTCGCCCTTTTTCGCATCGAGTTCGAGTTGATGGAGGTTTTGATAGAGTTTTTTGAGTTTTCCATCATCAAAACGCTGGGACGCCATACGAGCTTTGCTGGCCACGTAGGGATGCACGCCGGTACGCCCAGGAGCGAGCATGTTGCGAAATTGGAATACGACCATCGAGAAAAGGTAGTACGGATCGGCACCATTTGCAAGCTGGCGGTCCAGGAGCAGCAGCGCCTCGCCTTTATGTTTGTTCGCAATGGCGTCAGTGAGTTTAAAGATGTTTTCTTCTATTGTTACATTGCTTACCGCATCGAGGTCACGTTTCTCTATTCTCTTTTTTTCTTGAGCATAGTTGCAAAGTTTCTCGAGCTCGAGCTTCGTCTGCCAGGAGTCAACATAGCGAACAGCGAGGAGCGCAAGCGCATCGGAAGCGATCGCAAAACCCTCTTTTTTTAGTTCCCCTTGTATCCACTGCCGAATTTCATCGCCTTGCAATGGCTTAAACTCAACTCCTTTCTTTATTTTCTTTTCTGAAACAACAAAAACTTCCACATCATCCGGTATGTTTAGACTCTTGGGCGGATCGTAGAGGATCACCGGTGCTTGATCAAAAAGACCTTTTGTTTTCAATGCTTCCTCCCCCACCATGGCCCCCGCCGCGTGTTCTTGGAGGTACTGCTTGATCCGGTATTTGTCGAAACCGTACAAGTAAGTAATCATTGCGTCGCAATTTCGATCCACGTTGTGCCGATATTCAGTTTAAGTTCTTTGCCCTGCGCGTCTTTGAAGACCAGACGCGCCGCATCGGTCGATTTTTCCCACGTTCCGCTAACTGCTGTGCCGTTTTTGTAAAGCGTCATAGTTCCCGAGCCGGTGGTCTTGACGCGGTTATAGAGAATGCTTAAGTACTGGGAGGTTGTTTTCATGACGATGACATTATCTGCCTGGACCTGCAAATTATCCAGCGTATCTCGTTCCACGGTACCTCCACGGAAACGACTGTAGCGGTTTGTGGCCGGGTCATACGTCCACCGGACGGCAAAATCTCCAGCATAGAGCGTTGGCGACGTTAGGATTCCTTCACTTTCTCCCTCTTCAAATTTGTACCCCAATTCCTTTGCTACAGTGCTATATTTAAACTGTGCAATTTTTTCTGCAAGCAACGTTGGCGTAGAAAATCCATTGTGTGGGCGCGGGCGATTTGATTTGCGGCGGCAGGTGGTTCCGTCAAACTTAAGACAATCGATATTGTTGGTCGCTCCCGCATCAAGCTTTGCCAGTGCTTCATACTCCCCTCCCCAATGCAGATAGAGCGCATCAAATCCCAGCACGAATGGAATAAAGTCCATGCGTGCTGAGCGAATTGACCCATACTCAGCAGGTTCTTCACATTGAAAAAGTGCCATCATGCGCGTCACCCCGCCCTCTGTAACCGGCATCTCGATAACCATGTCAGCACTTCCAATGCCCGACAGCGGGCGCGCTTCTGGATCAGAGGCATACATGACGGCCAGTGGTCGCTTTGAGCCATTCTCGCATTCTTTGCCGCTTAGTGTTCCTTCTTGGAGTTTTGGTTTTGGGGTTTCTTTTACTGCGCTCGCAGGATTGGCAATGGCGATTTCATTTCCACCAATCTTTGCAATCGCAAATCCCCCAAGCGCAACAATCGCCACAACGGCGATGATAATGTAGTGCTTTTTGGTAAGTTGCGGAAAGCGCATGTCTGCAGTATACCGCCTCTTGCAAAAATAGGCAAAGTATGTCGCTATATTTTTTCCATCTCTTGCCAGTTTTTGCCTGCCTTCACATCCACGACAATCGGCACGTCAAACTTGTGTACGGTTTCCATAGTGGATTTGAGTTTTGGAGCGACAGATGCGACAAGATCTTTTTTGATTTCAAACACCAGTTCATCGTGCACTTGCAGGAGCATTCTTACCTCATTGTTTCCTTTAATCTCCTCATAGACTTTGACCATTGCCATTTTGATCAGATCCGCCGCCGTGCCCTGGAGGGGCATGTTGACCGCCATTCGTTCCCCCATCGCTTGCAGTTGTGGCATGGTAGATTTGATCTCCGGAATTTCTCGCCGTCGCCCAAAGAGGGTTTCGACATAGCCTTTTTCATGTGCTTGTTTCTTGGTTTCTTCAATATATCTGGCAACTCCCGTGAACTCTGCAAAATAGCGTTCTATAAACTGTTTTCCCTCTTCGCGACTGACACCGGCCGCTCGCGCTACGCCGAGCGATCCCATACCATAGAGAACGCCAAAATTCAGTACCTTTGCTTGGCGTCTCGTGATGTGAAGGAGTTCAGCGGTGCGCTCGTGGATATCTGCGCCAGCACGAAATGCTTCAATCATTTTTTTGTCCTGGGCGATGTGCGCGACCATGCGCAATTCGATCTGCGAATAATCGCAGGACACAAGCTCAAAACCCTCCTCGGCAATAAACGCTTTGCGGAACTCTTGTCCCAGTGGCGTGCGGATGGGAATATTTTGTAAATTGGGGTCTTTTGAGGAAAGCCGTCCCGTAGCCGCTCCCATTTGGTCGTAGGTCGTGTGAATGCGTCCGTCAGGGCCCACGAGGCTCGGGAAGGGCTCGATATAGGTATTCTTGAGCTTCTGGAGCTCTCGGTATTGCAAAATCATATCGATGATCACATGCTCACCGCGGAGCTTTTCCAGTTCCGGGGCCGCCGTGGAGCGTGCTCCGCCCTTTGTCTTCCTCACCTTGCCAAGAATTCCAAGCTTGTCGTATAAAATATCGCCCAGCTGGCTAGGAGAATTGATATTGAATTGAGTGCCTGCTTGTCTATAAATCTCCTTTTCCAGCTCTGAAATTTCCTTATTGGTTTTTTCTAATAGCTTCTTGAGCATGGGAACGTCGACTTTAATCCCCCATTTCTCCATAGCACGAAGCACGGGGGTAAGAGGTTCTTCGATAGTACGAACGGACTCATCAAACAACATAGGTTGTTCACTGATCGGTCCAACCGCTAAGTCAATCTCATGAAGTCGTTTTACCAAGCTTTTAAAACCAAATTCAGTAAAAAGTTCTTCCAGGTTTTTTACGTCAACGTGACCTCTCCACTTAGCTTTTTTCAGATCAAACTCTATGTCCAGATCACATACAATTTGCGAAAGCTGTTTCGAAAAAAATGCCTGATCTTTGTGTTTCGCGATTTTTTCCGGCAAATCCTTGCTTTCAAAGACTTTTTCCAGCGTGCCATGTTCTTGAATCAGTTTGGTAGCTGTTTTTTCTCCGACTCCTGGGACGCCGGGGATATTGTCCGATGGATCCCCTTTCAAGCCTCGATAATCCACCAATTGGTTTGGTCTTAGACCATACCGTTCTATAACTGCCTTTTCGTCGTATAAAATCGTGTCATTAAACCCTTTTCTCATGGTGAAAACGACAATATTGTCGTCATCTACGAGTTGGAGGGTGTCCATATCGCCAGTAGCGATAATAACCTTAATTTGCTTGCTATTTTCATTGTGGCACTTCGTGGCAAGTGTTCCTATGAGGTCATCTGCTTCGTATCCTTGCTTCTCGAAAATGGGAATTCCGAAGCCATCAAGCACTCTCTTTACGAGAGGAATTTGATCATACAGTTCCTGTGGCGCCTTGACACGTTTTGATTTATATTGCTCAAATTGTTCATGGCGAAACGTTGGCCCTGCCAAGTCAAAGGTGGCAATGATGTATTCCGGCTTTATTTCTCTGATCATCTTTATCAAGATCGAGCTAAAACCAAATACCCCGTTCGTCACCTTACCGCTTGGAGACGTCAATGGTGGCAATGCGTGAAACGCCCGATGAACAAGGGCGTTGCCGTCAATCAATACTAATTTTTCTCTTGTTTTTGCTGACATGTTCAAAACGGATAGTAATGGTATCTTCTGGCAGGATATCTCGTACCCGATCCGCCCATTCTATGAAAACAATGTTTTTGGGATTTGAAAATATCTCCTGGATACCCAATTTTTCGAGTTCCTTTGCGTTTTTAAGCCGGTAGGCATCAATGTGGACGAGGTTACCATACTGCTTGATGATATTAAATGTTGGGCTTATAACCGTTTCCTTGACGCCGTAGGATTTGGCGAATTTTTGGACAAATGTGGTTTTCCCGGATCCCAGTTCACCAATTAATCCAACGACGGTTGCATTATGAGGAGTCTTCTGCGACATTTTTGAAGTGGGTGATCCGCGCCTTATCCTGACCCATAGTAACCGAAATAACATCTATGCGCCACTCCCGTTCAAGGTTGTTAAGGTAAAGTTTTGCTGTCCTGATTACTTTTCGCAGTTTCAGGTAATCTGCCCGCACCTCGGGGCTAAAGGAACTTTCCGTTGCGTGTGAATTTGCCTTTACTTCAACAAATACCATGATATTTTCCTGCTTTGCGATGATATCTATCTCTCCCCACGGTTTTTGATAGTTTCTGTCTAGTATTTCGTAGCCTTTTTGCTTGAGATACCGTGTGGCGACCTCTTCAGCGGAATTGCCAAATTTTCTCCGTTCATCCATTATCCACTATACCTCTTGACGAGGCATCCGTGGAAGAGTACGATGTCTATTAGTAATTCTCGCAAGGGAATTTTTGCCTTATATATGGGTAAATCATTACATTTTTGGGGTACCGTGGGCCTCGCAAGTCTTCTTTTGGCCTTCAAGGGATCCGGAAGTACCAATGTCCTAGACAATCTCGCCTTGGTCGCATTTGAGGAAACTCATGTGCTCGCCAGCACTACAGAAGTGTCGCCGAGCCAGGTTTTGGATATGAATACAATATCTGCACAAGGCATTGGATCGGATTTGGGGGTGAATGCGTTATCGACAGTTCAGAATACGTTTCTTATTCCGCGTACCGCAACATTAGCTACGCTTTTCGAGGAGGATGAGCGAACGGGAAATGTTACGTACGTTGTGCAGGAGGGAGACGTTTTGGGAGGCATCGCTTCAGATTTCGGGATAACCCTTCAGACCATTATTTCAGCCAACAAGATAGCAAATATTGATGCCATAAAACCAGGAACAGAACTCACCATCCCGCCAGTAAGCGGGGTTGTTGTTATGGTAAAGAAAGGGGATACGGTAAGCTCTCTTGCGAAAAAGTATAGCGCTGATCAAGACAAGATTATCAGTTATAATGGCCTTCCGCTCGCAGGGGATTTGCGAATAGGGGACGAGATCATTATTCCTGGAGGAACTCCTCCTGCAGCTTCCAAGGCGCCTACCAAAGCTATTACCGGAGGTCAGCGTTTTGCTGGACTTCCAAAATTTGAAGGCTATTTTATTAACTCTGCCACTTGCAGAATCACCAACCTATCGCACGGAAGAAACGGACGGGATTGTGCCGCTGCAGTCGGCACTCCAATATACGCTGCGGCAAGCGGTCAGGTAGAGATTGCAGACGGTTCGGGCTACAACGGTGGCTATGGTAAATATGTAAGAATAAAACACGGAAATGGGACTTCTACGCTCTATGCACATTTGAGCAAAGTTCAAGTTGTTCCGGGAGAAACAATTTCCCAGGGACAGCAACTAGGCCTTATGGGTAGTACGGGGCGCTCTACGGGATCTCACTTGCATATTGAGTGCCATGGATGCCAAAACCCCCTTGCAGGCTATAAACTTGGAGCACAAGTAGTTGCTAAACAGTAGATGTTTGGATGCGGTAGTTTACCGCCTCGGCAACATGACTGCTACTGATTTCATCTCTTTCATCCAGATCGGCAATGGTTCGAGCTAGTTTCAGTATCTTGTGGTATCCACGTCCAGACAGGTGATGCATATGCATCACTTTTTTCATGAGCAATTCCGCGTCAGATGACAAAACACAGTATTTTTCTATCTCTTTTGGGCCCATTTCGCTGTTAGTTGCCAACTTGGCAAGTGACAGCCGAGACTCCTGCCGAGCACGCGCTTTTGCTATACTAGCGCGCATATCCTCTGGTCGAGGACCAGTGGAACCCTTTGATCGAAGTTTTTCATATGTTTCTCGTGGAACAGTTATTTGAATATCAATACGATCCAAAATGGGGCCGGAAAGCTTTTTTTGGTATTTTGCAATGGCGAAACTCGAACATACGCAGGCCTGCACAGGATCGCCATAATTTCCACAGGGACATGGATTCATAGCCGCTACGAGCATAAATCGTGCAGGAAACTTCACGGTGCGTGCGGCTCGCGATACGATAACCTCACCGTTTTCCATAGGCTGGCGCAGAGCCTCTATGACGTTGCGAGGAAATTCAGGAAATTCATCGAGAAACAAAACACCACGATGAGCAAGACTGATCTCGCCCGGGCGGGGATAGGACCCTCCTCCGACCACAGCAACAGCCGATGTAGTATGGTGCGGGCTTCTAAATGGTCGCTGGGTAATAATTGGGGTGTTTTGAACTAAACCAGCAACACTATACACTTTCGTGACTTCAATTGCCTCGTCCTGATTCATAGAGGGCATGATTCCGGCTAGAGCTTTTGCCAGGAGCGTTTTACCCGATCCTGGGGGTCCATGCATGAGGATATTATGCCCACCGCTTGCGGCAATCACAAGGGCGCGTTTTGCATTTTCTTGGCCCTTGATATGGTCCATCGAGAATCCTCCATCCGTTTCGTATTTAGCCAACTGGTCATAGTATCGAAGAGGGGATGCAGGAGAAATGAGGGAAGTCTTTTTCAAATGACCAACTAATTGCGTGAGTGTAGAAACTCCAAAAATGGTTATGCCTTCGATGGCGGAGGCTTCACCTACATTATCTATCGGAAGAAATACTTCACGGTATCCATTTGCCTTGGCCATAGCGATCATGGGTAGGATGCTATTGATGCGCCGTACTGATCCGTCGAGAGACAATTCACCCAAAAAAAGACGGTGATGTGGATCGAATTTCAATTGTTTGGTCACCAACAAATACCCCATGGCAATGGGGAGATCGTATCCTGCACCCTCTTTTTTTATATCTGCGGGGGCGAGATTAACAATAATACGCTGATTTTTCTGCTTTGGTGCCACAAAACCGCTATTTCTCAAAGCGGAACCGATACGATCTTTTGATTCCTCAACTGTTTTATCTGGGAGCCCCACAATGCTAAAGAAATGCAGTCCTGGAGTTGCATCCACCTCGACTTCTATGGAAAATGCATCAAGACCTATGGTTGCGGCAGAAAATACACGTATTGAGGCCATATTATTGCTAAGCGAGAGTCGTTTTGGTAGCGCATACAATGCAAAACTTCACAGCTGGTTTGGCGATAAGGCGTTTTTTATCAATTGGAAGATTGCAATTACTACAAATTCCATATGAACCCTTGTCAAGTTTTTCCAGCGTTTCGTCGATTTCTTTAAGACGTAGTTCAAGATTCTGCTCAATGGCGCGCCGCTCTTCCAAATTAGTAACCGTTTGTGCCTTTTCGTCAAGTGAGTCGGCGGGATCGGAAATATCTTGAGGGACGGAGGTCCAATCACCCTTTACGGCAGGATTTTTTTTGGCAATTTGGCTTAACTGTGCCTCAAGAGCGGCTTTCTCCTGCAGAAGAGATTTCTTCAGTTGTTCGGTTTGTTGTTTATCCATGGATATTATTTTCCTAACACGACTCCGAGGACGCGGTCAATGATCGCAAACATATGATCACGCGTATTTGTCATCAAAAGGTATTGATCGCCGTCGGGCATGGTAACAATGGCATAGTCTAAGCTATTGAATGCATCAGGAAAGTTTCTGTATCGTATCACGGTATTTTGATAGGTATTGCTGAGAAAACCTTCGGATGCAGAACGTTGTGTGTTGAGCTGAAAGAATGTTTTCAGATCCCGAGCCATCGTGGATTCCCAGTCGGTCAAAGCTGTCTGCGCAGCTACAGTATCATTGATCTTGAATGCATATCCCAAACCACTTGATCCGTCTGGTTTTCCAAATGATGACCGATACACATATTCCGGATCAAATGAGAAGTCAAGAGCAGGAAATGGAAAATCAGCGAGAACAGCATGAGACATCTTCAGTTCACCCACGGACAAGTTTCCCTCAAGGGATTGCGTCGGGTGAAATATCTCCTCGAATCCAAACATAGGGGTTGGTGTCGGAGTCGCGGAAGACGTAGGAGTTGGGGTCGGTTCGGGGTTGGACTTGCTTCCCAGGAGAAAGAGAACCACTAGCATAATAACTACAAATATGCCCACAATAATCCAAATCATTGGCTTTTTTCGGCGTTTTCCGTCAGGGGGCAAATTTACCGGAGCTGGCGGACGCGGGGGAGTTTGCCCGAATGATCGCTGTTCAGGGGGACGTGGCGTCGAAACAGCTGGTGGAACCGTAATACCAGAAGGTTTTGTTTTTGCTACGTCCTGCTCCATGGTTCTGACAGAAGAGCGAAACGTTGGTGGGGCCTGGCCAACGATCTGGGGACCTGAGGGGCGGGCGGGTGCTGGGGCAGGTTGCGGAACTCCCGATGGAGGCAAGTGGGGAGCAGGGGAAGGTGTAACATTTGAGAGATTGGTTTCCTTTACCGGGATCGTCGGAGGTGGCGAAATAGGCCGGGGCGGAAGTGTCGGCGGAGGCGTCGGAGGAACGGCCGGTTGTGGTGGTCGTGGAGGAAGAGTTGGCTTTGGTGGGAGAGGATTTACATCTGCCATAGAAGTGGATTACTTCATTGTCAGATTTATTCTACCATACTCATCAATATTTTTAACTCGAACGTGGATAACTTGCCCGACCTTGAGTATGTCAGACGGTTTTCTGATCCGTTCTTCTGACGGAATTTCACTTACGTGAACGAGTCCATCTTTGCCGGGAAGGTACTCAACCATGGCACCAAAATCCAGCAATCGCGTGATACGGCCGTCAAATTCGTCACCTGGTTTTGCTTCGTAGGTGATATTGAGAACCAGTTTTTTGGCTTCTTCCATGCTCGCAGGATTGTCGGAGGTGATAAATACCAGTCCACTATCATCAATATCGATGGCGACACCTGTTTGATCAATGATTTTGTTGATGACCTTGCCTCCGGGACCAATGAGGGCGCCGATTTTTTCAGGGTTGATTTCAATCGTGGCAACTCGGGGAGCGTATTTGGAAAGCTCCGCACGAGGCGCCTGAATTGCCTTTGCCATGCTTGCTAAAATTTCTAAACGTGCGGTCCGCGCTTGCTCGAGCGTCTTCATCAGCACCTCTTCAGTGATGCCCTCGATCTTGACATCCATCTGCATAGCAGTGACACCATCCTTGGTGCCCGCAACTTTCATGTCCATGTCTCCATGGTGGTCTTCCGGGCCTTGGATGTCGGTGAGAATTTTGTACTTTTCACCCTTGTCATCGAACATGAGCCCCATGGCGATACCGGCAGCGGGGCCTTTGATGGGGACGCCACCGTCCATCATGGCAAGCACGGATCCACACACTGATGCCATGGAAGATGATCCGTTTGAGGACAAAATTTCAGATACCAAACGAATCGTATAGGGGAATTCTTCCTTGGGGGGCAGGAGTGGCTCCATGGCGCGCTCGGCAAGGTAACCATGGCCCATCTCACGGCGTTTGGGAGCACCGAAGCGTCCCACCTCTCCAACGGAGAACGGCGGGAAAACATAGTGGTGCATGAAGCGACGTTTGGTCAGATCGATTTCCATAGTTTCCACCCATTGTTCCATACCCGGAGCGCCGAGGGTGAGAATGGAGAGCGCTTGCGTTGTGCCGCGGTTGAAGAGTCCCGAGCCGTGCGAGTAGGGGAGGACGGCGACTTCGGAACTCAACGCGCGCAACTGATCAGTCTTGCGGCCATCCGGGCGCTTTTCGGATTCGAGAATGTTTTTGTGAACGATGCGATCGATTTCTTCTTCAAAAACCACCTTTGACTCAGCAAATTTTTCGGGCTGAACAAAATCTTTGAGTTCCTTTTCAATGCCGCGCAAACCCTCTACATACGCCATTTTGTGAGGCGTATAGAGGACTTTTTCAAGTTTTGGCGCAACAAAATCGCGAACCGACTTGTCGAGCTCCATGTCACGTGTTGCGATTTCCAATACGCGCTTTGGCGTATTAATTTCCGCAGCAATTTCGTTTTGGAATTTAATCAATTCCTGCATTTCCTTGAAACCCTCCACAATAGCATGGGCGATGTCTTTTTCAGGGACGATGTTGGCTCCGGCTTCGATCATGTTCATTTTGTCGGCAGTGCCGGCAACGACGATGTCAAAATCTGATTTGAGACGCTCCGCATAGGTAGGATTGAAGACGAGCTTGCCATCCACTCTGCCTACACGAATACCAGCGACAGGACCGTCAAAGGGGATGTCGGAGATCATGAGAGCAAGGGAAGCGCCAAACAGCGCCAAGACATCGGTGTCATTGACGCGATCAAAGGACAAAACGGTGGCTACCACCTGAATATCATTGCGAATGTTTGAATCAAAGCGGGGACGCAGGGCGCGATCGATCAAGCGTCCCGAAAGAATCGCTTCATCAGATGGTCGGCCTTCGCGCTTGATCCACTTACTTCCTTTGATTTTGCCTGCGGCGTAGTATTTTTCTTCGTATTCTACCGAGAGAGGGAAATAGTCGGCTTGACCGGGTTTGGGAGCCATCACCGCAGTCACCAACACGGCGCTATCTCCGTAGCGCACAAATGCAGAACCATCGGCCTGTTGAGCCAATTTACCAAGTTCAACGGTCAAAGTTTTGCCCGCGAACTCACGAGTATATTTTTTTACTTCCATAACATACTATCCCGAGCGAAGAGAGGAGAGTAACGAGGATTCTGGCCACAACATTCGATGTTCGAATACTTTGGCTAGTGCCCCTTTATTCCATGTTCCTCATCTCGCTTTTTGCTTGGGAAATTACTAAAGAAAGCGTAGCATAGAATGACCTAAAACACTAGTATCTCCTCCCAACCTCCTCTTACCATTAAGAGGAGGGGCATAATTAATTTGTCACATTCGTTGCAGGAAAAAAATTGCAATAATTACCAGCAACACGAAGAAGACAAGAATAATCCGTGCACGTTTAGCTGTAGGATAAGACATCGTGTATGCACGTTTCGCATAACCGTCTGCAATGCCGACTCTTTTCTTACACTCTTCATTTTCCCTGCATGCCAAAAAACTTCCCATCTCAACCATGGAGTCGCGGCAGATCCCTTTGCCGCAGTTTTTGCAGGTCCCAACCGCTTCTTTATTCGGGTGATAAAAGCAATTCATAGAGAAGTGATGATCATAGTAAGCACTAAAAGTCCGAGCCCAATGAGAACAAATGCGAACGTCTTGTATACTTTGGCGTGCGGTTTGCAAAACAGCACCGTGCCCAAAGATTTGGAAGATTCTGCGCATATTCCACGCTTGCAGACACTACAGATGCCTATCGCTTCAGAGTTTTCGTGTTCATGGCATTGCATACCTGTATAGTACGCCAGCCTTAGCGCTCTGTAAACCGGAACGTGGAGAGAATCAAAGGAATTCTGCCGATGCCATCCCTTTCATCATCCACCACCGTGATCTCAAAATCATTACCCATATGCTGAAACCGATAGTAATCCGTGCGAATATAGCCCTGTCGGCAAATGATATGGTTCATTTTTATGTCATTAACGACTTTTGTACTGGCTATAAAATCGGTCGAACCCTCACACAACCAGGAATTTTTGGGATTTACGTTTACGGTAAAAGACCCGATCGTGTCAAACCGTGCCGTTACCATTATTCCCGCCATGTCCAGTTTCTTTTGGAGAGAAAAGTCATCAGGATATCTGAATTCAAATCCGTATTCCTTGTTTTGGTATATTGGCCAGGTGGTAGGATCTACCGACGGGGGAACCAAGCGCTGGGGAGCATCAATAACCAAGCTCGCGAAAATGCCGAGAACCCCGATAGCGATGAGGAGGTTGATGAAGCGGTTCATACGGGAAAATGGAGGAATCGGGAGAGCAAAAGAGAAAGTAGCATGAACCCAACAATGATAATGAGAACAAGACGTATCCACTTCAAGTATCTCCTGGTACGAGTTGTGAGATCATTTGCTAGGTGAACTCTTGTCTGGCACTGGTCATTTTCCATGCATGCCAAAAAGCTTCCTATTTCTACCACCGAGTCGCGACAGATTCCTTTTCCACAGTTTTTGCAGGTTCCCACAGCTTCTTTTTGCGGATGATAGAAACAGTTCATAGGCTCATCGTACGCCAGCTTTGCTAGTCTGTAAACCGAAACGTGGAGAGAATTTGTTGAGACCACGGCTCGTATGCGACCGTAGATATATCAAATGTTACATTCGCGCGTTGGACATAGAGTTGGTATATTGAAGGATATTTTTGCGGAAGTTCAATGCATGCTAATCCACGTTCACCGGCAAACGATATTTCATTTCCTTCACAGAATCCATTGATAAAGAGAGGATCTTTTTCGAGAAGAGTTCTGGGTGATTCCGTACGGATTGAAACGTCAAAGAATGGGGCACCCGCACCACGTTGGAACAAGGAAATATGATTTTCTTGTTCCATGATTTCCCAATGACTTGGAATAGTAGTCTCAAATCCGTACTCCTCATTCCGATAGGTTTTCCATGGAGATGGATTGAATACCTTAACTGTCTCGATAATCTGTCCCGCAATATCATTGGCGTAGCTAAACCATCGAGGCGGAAGCGCAAATACATATTTGCTGTTTTGTCCCAATTTTATTGGACCAATGGGAGCGGCACTGACAACTAAACTCGAGTTTTGAACCAATTTCCACTGCTCACGAGTAAAAACTAAGACAGGAATATTTTGTAGCGACTCATCTGGTAGTTGTGGAGGATTGATAGAGATTATGGGACCTGTGGTATCAGCAATGTCATTACCATTCCATGTATCAGCAGTAATCGAATATCCCTCCCAACTGGGTGGCAACAGGAAACTAAATCCATATTGATCATTTCGGTAGAGTTTCCAGCCTCCGAGGGTCATGGTATCGAGAATTTGATAGATCGTCTGATCGGTTGCCTGCCATGGTTCGTCGGTATGCTCAAGATCTTGAACGGAAACAATTATTTTCACAACAAACTTTTTGTCTGGACTTTCGATGTATACCGTACTCCAAAAAGGCCACTCTCCACCTGGAGAGTGATGAATGTTGTATCCGACCCATGCGGTTAAACCATTCGACGTCGTATATTTTTGTGGCACCGCTCCCGACTGGCGCAGATCTTCATCACCACCGTATGCTTCGGCATCTCGGCTCTCAAGTTGAAACGAGTCGGCAAGTTCGCTTTGACTTGTTCCCGAGGGATAGCCCTTGTAAATCCATTGATCTTGAGAGGCAGAAAATTCATAGATTCCATTAGAACCCCAGTTGGTTGCATAGTATTGCATGCCGTTAAGTGGTCGCAGTAAAACTCGTGTTTCGAGCGTATCAGATGAGTCAGATATCTCTGGTCCACTATACGCACGAAACGCTTTTGTTTTCTCTAGGTATTCGTAAAACCTCGGATACTTGAATTCAATCTGGTGAGTGGGATTGAGATAGGTGAACCAGTTGAGTTTTTCTGATGAAACAACCGTGGTTGGAGAAGGAGAGAATGAGGTTTCTTTTGATAATTTTAGTCCCACAAACAAGCTCGCGATGATGCCGAGTACACCGACAGCGATGAGATAGTTGATGAAGCGGGTCATGGGATAGTTACGGTTCTGGTACCCAGAGTTCGTTGTTGACATAGATGTTGACGCTTTCTACTGAAGGAAACTGTTTGAGCGTGTTGGCGATTCCGGATTGAAAGGCAAGATCGCCGCAAAGTCCCATGTGAGCCGAGCCTGGGCCGTTGATGTCATAATCAGGCAGACTAAACTTCACGGTGGCAACTCCATTGGTGATCGTCACAGAGTTTAGCGAAAGAAGACCGTACCCTCCTCCGGTGTACCCAAGCTTTTTTTCTTCCTCGGTGGGACCCTGCATCCATAAAGCAACAGATTCCGTTGCAGGAGTTTTTGTAATATGGATTTGTCGCTCAACCGGATAGGTTACTCTGCAGTCGAGAATTTGAGAATCTTTGACGGTGTTGAAAAAGAATAGCTTAATGCTCATTCGCGGGAAATACTGCACCCATGTGTTGCTCACGTATGTTTCATAGGTTTGCGTGGAAAGATCATAGATTGTTGCCGAGATAACTCTTCCGTCTATGATAGGACCAGCATCATAGTCACCCCAGGTAAAGAATCGGTTATTATCAAGCCAAGCAAAGTAATCAGTTCCGCAGAGGGCTGCACCACAGTACGCCAGCTGGTAAAAGTGATGATTTTTGAGATCCCAGAGAGCTATAAACGTATCCGGATCGCATGCGGCAGGGGAGCTTTGAAGTGCATAGCGACCATCGGGAGAGTACAGAGGATCTGAAGCTTTTATGCCTCCGGAACATCCTTCACCCATAAAAATTGGTTTGCCACTAGCATCGAAAAAATTCGGAGATTCTACCAGATTAATCTTTCCTTCTGTTTGCAGGGTAAAAACCAAATCGGGCATGTCACGATCGGCTCGTTTTTGAGTGGCGAGATACCCCTTGAACTCGGCATTGCTGGCTATTTCTGATGGCAATGGTTTATCAGGTAAGATATCCGATGATGACGATGGCGATGTTGTCGGAGTGGAAAAACTGGTTTGTTCGCCCAAGGTTCCAGGCCTTGTAAACAAGCTTGCAATGATGCCGAGAATGCCGATGGCGATTAAGAGGTTGGTTATATTCTTTTCCATACGTTTTGGTAAATCACGGATCGGTGTTGAATGATTAGTATTTTGACCACACGTTTCTCAATTTTGAAAATGACTCGGTGGTCACCTACGCGCAACTTGCGGTACCCATGCAGAGAACGACGCAGGGGTTTGCCGTACAGTTCCGGTTCGGTCGTCAGACGTGTTTCGATGGCCTGTTTGATCCGGTCCCGCATACGCTTCGGGAGCTCAGGAATATCGTTACGAACAACAAGCTCATGGTATCTGATCGTAAAACTCATGACCAGGCCTTCGCGTGGCTCACAAAGCGCGCTTTTTTGGTGTCGCGAGCTTGCGCCAAGCGATCCCAGGCTCCATCCTCCTCGATTTCAATAGCCAATTTGAGTAAATCAGCCGCTTTGGTGGCTTGTGGAACACGATCCCGCCTGGCGAGGTACGCCAGCGCCCTTTCTAGAGGATCAGAAAGCGATACATTGACGCGATGTTTTGTGGTAGGCATGTCTTGAGTGTATCAAAAGTGTAGCACCGAGGTCAAGAACCGGAGGGAGTTAGTGTATCAAAAACTTTTTTACTTCGCTTTCGAGATCATGGAATACATCCACAGCCTCTTTGAGTTTGCCGGAGGTACTGCGGCCAAAGGACATCGCTTCGACTTTGAGGCCTTTGTTGATTTTGAGGTATTCTACCAACGGAATGAAATCGCCGTCGCCACTTACAATCACGGCCACATCAATTTTGTCAGCCAAAATTACGGCATCCATGGCCATTCCGACGTCCCAGTCAGCCTTTTTGGCACCACCAGCAAACACCTGGAGGTCTTTGACTTTGATTTCGTAGCCTGACTTTTCGAGGGCTTCAATAAAGGCCGTTTCATCGCCGGCCTCGGTCTTGATGACGTACACAAAGGCCCGGATGAGCTTGCGCGTACCCACCGCTTCCTCCAGCACTTTCTTAAAATTTACCTTGGCGTGGTAGAGGTTCTTTGCCGTGTGGTACATGTTTTGCGCATCAACAAACACACCGACGCGCTGGTGCTCTGACTCTTGAGTATTCATTTTTTGAGGCTTAGTAATTATGAAAAAGAAAAATTATGAAAAATATCTGTTCGAACTTACCCTCGCAAACCCAACGACTTTACGATCTTTCCATGTCGGGTAGGATCCTCACGCTTCAAAAAATCCAGCATACGCTTGCGTTTGGCAACCATTTTCAAAAGGCCTCGGCGCGAGCTTATGTCTTTGACGTGCTTTTTCAAATGCTTTGCCAGCCGCTCAATTTCCTCGGTGAAGAGAGAAATCTGCACTTCCGGCGATCCCGTATCGCCCTCATGCGTGGCGGCTTTGGTGATCACTTTAGCTTTTTGTTGAGGCGCTAACATGAAGATTATGATATCATAAGTTCGTGGATATTGCAAGACTCAAAACTGAATTCCTAGAGTACTTGGAAATTGAGAAAAACCGTTCTCCCAAGACGATCGAGAATTATGATCACTATATTGGCCGTATTTTGCAGTTTTTGAATGCGAAAACTCCCGGAGATCTTACCGAAGAGGGGATACGGAAGTTTCGTATCGACCTTAATCGTCAGCCTATAAAAAAAATCACCCAGAACTACCATATCATCGCCTTGCGATCGTTTTTGAAATATTTGGCGAAGCGCGATATCAAGGCGCTCGCACCGGAAAAACTCGAGCTTTCAAAACAGGAAGATCGCGAGGTTTCATTTCTGGAGCAGGATGAATTAAACAAAGTTCTGACATCTGCCGAGAACTTGCGCGATCGGGCCATTCTGGAAACACTCTTCTCTACCGGTTTGCGCGTTTCTGAATTGATTTCGTTGAAGAGAAATGAGATTGACTTTAATCGTGGCGAGTTCACCGTCCGAGGGAAGGGGAGCAAGTTGCGTGTCGTTTTTCTTTCGGATTCGGCGATCGAGGCTATCGAGGCATATTTGGAAAAACGCACGGACATTGAGCCGGAACTGTTTCCCCTTACGGTGCGACAAATTCAGCGCATTGTCCGCAAATATGCTATCAAGGCTGGCATCGTCGGCAAGAAAGTTTCGCCACACTCACTTCGTCACAGCTATGCGACAGACCTGCTTCGTAACGGCGCGGATATTCGTAGCGTCCAAGCCATGCTCGGCCACGCGTCAGTCACCACTACGCAAATTTACACCCACGTGACGGACAAACAGCTTCGCGATATCCACAAACGATTTCATGGAAAATCCAAAGAATAGTGATATGCTGATGTGATGGATATCACACAACAAGAACCAGTACAACAAGAACCAGTAGCGGCACCGGTTACCTCTTCGCATAAGAAACTCATCGGCATCATCGTTGCCGTTCTTTTACTAGGCGGTATTGGCGCCTATGCGTATACCTCGGGGTGGACCAGTTTTAAAGAAGCAGAAGTTGTCGATGTGATTGAGAGCATGGTTGAGGTGGAGTCCGCTCGCTACGAGATGTCGTTTCAGGCGAGTATCCAATCTTCGCCTCAACCTTCACCTATTGTAGTGAAGGGAACGTTTAAGGGAATTCTCAATACCAAAGATCTGGAGAATATACAGTCCTCGGTTGATGGTGATATTTCGATAACCGGCGTTGAGTACGTTTCAACAGAACCTATTCAAATCGGTTTTGAGCTTCGTACCATAGGAAAAACTTCCTACGCAAAGCTCAAAAGCATCTCCGGACTCACCGGACTCGGACTTCAAATCAGCCAGAGCAAGTGGATTCGCATCAACGAAACGGATCTTCAAGAGCTCTATAACCTCGGTGGAGCAGACATCTCTACACCAGAAGTCAACGCGGAAGCTTTAGAGCGTATCCAGGACACGTATGGACCGCAGTTCAGCGCTTTGGCCAAAAAACACGACCTCATATCGATTCTTTCCGTTAAAAATTCCGAACGAATTGACGGAGAGGGTACACGCACCACGTCGTTTCGTTTGCAGGAAGACGCCACCATAGCATTTTCCAAGGAAGCCCTTCCCCTATACTTCGCGCTGATCAAGGATGTCATCAAAACCATGCCGCAGTACAAGGATATGATGGAAGATGAGGCATTCACGATAAGCGACGAAGACTATCGGGCGATAGAAGAAGGTCTGCGTGAGTTTTTCAAAAGCACCGATACGACATTTTCAGCAACTATCGGAAAGCGAACCGCGCATCTCTACAGCCTGATCATGGACATGAAAATCCATGATGAAATGTCCGGAGGAGAGGGGACAGTTACAGCAACTATGATGCTTCGCGACTTCGACAAAGATCTTTCCGTGGAAGTTCCCACCGATGTCATTCCATTGCGGGAGTTTATGGAGAGCCTCATGGGAGGGGAGCCAGGTGGACAAGATTTTCCCGTGACAAGATAACATAGTAACTTATCATTTTTTTTATCATGAAGCACTCATCACATGTTCTCGTAGTTCTCGTAGGGGTAGCGATACTAGTTGGTGGTACGTTGTTACGCGATGGAGGAGGGGATGTTCAAAACCAAAGTCCGGACGATCTTACCGCAAATATTAGTGAGGCAGTGGATTTGGAAACTTATGATCCTCAGAAACAGACTCTCTCTAGCATGGGCGCCGAGTCTATGAGTGATGGACCAAAACTTGCCAGCGATCAGATTTTAATGAAGATTAAGAACTCTTCTGCCCAAACCAGCGCTCAAGCAACTACAATTTTTAAAAGGTACGGCAAGGTGAAAACCGTACAGGAACATAAACTCAGAAAGACTAAGGGGGGAAGCGAGGAAGCTCTATTTGCCGCTGAATATCAGGTTGACAGAAAAACGTTGCCAGGTCTTTTACAGAAACTGAAAAAGGATTCTCGGGTAGAATACGCGCAGTTCAATTTTATCTATGAGCCCGACCTGATCCCCAACGACGCAAAATATACGAGCCAATGGGCTCACACCAAGACGAATGCTCCTGCCGGATGGGATCAATCGACGGGAAACGGTAGTGTAGTCATTGCTGTCATCGGAACGGGAGCAAAATTTGACCACGAGGATCTTGCCGCAAATATCTGGACCAACATTCTCGAGATTCCTTCGAATGGTATTGACGATGATGCGAATGGATTTGTTGATGATATTCGCGGGTGGAATTTTGGAAGCAACAACAACAATGTGTCCGATACCGATGGACATGAAACGTCGGTAGCCGGAAGTGCCGCTGCGACGGGAAACAACGTACTGGGAGTTGCTGGTGTGTGTTGGTCCTGCAAAATTATGCCCATTAAAGTGACATATACCTCTGCCAACGTATCTAAGGCAATTTACTATGCCGCCAACAATGGGGCGAAAGTGATTAACATGAGTTTTGGAAGTTACACCGTTGGTACATTTGGTCCGGATTCGGTAGTACGGACGGCAGTTGACTATGCTGTATCCAAGGGAGTGCTGGTGATTGCAACTGCGGGCAATGATTCCATAGAAACCAAGCGCTATCCCGGGGCGCTAGAAAATGTAATCGGTGTTGCCTCAACGGACTCTTCAAATGGAAGATCAGGTTTTTCCAACTATGGAAGTTGGGTTGATATCGCTGCCCCAGGGTCAGGCGTTCTTTCTACCAAGACTACCGGCTATGGATCCGTAAGTGGTACCTCGTTTTCCGCACCGTACATTGCAGGTTTAGCAGGGCTCTTGTTTTCTAAATATCCCGCTTTGTCAGTAGAAGATGCGCGTAATGCCATAGAGTTTAATGCCAAAAAAATTGTTACCGATCAGTACATCGGTTCAGGGCTGGTGGACGTGGGTAAGAGCCTTGCTAATCCATACCCGACGCTTTTTGCAACGATAACGAGTCCTACCAATAATTCTATGATTTTCTCGACCGCGCCATTTCCCATAATCGGTACGGCAATCGGATCAAGCTACAAGCTGGAATATCAAGCAGAAGGATCGAGTACATGGGTGCAATTTGGTAGCGGACCTCAAGTGATCAAGGGGGTGCTCGGTAAACTTGCCCTGAGCGATTTACCTACCTCCGTCTATGACTATAGAATACGCCTTACTGCCATCAACGGATCATTGGAGACGACGGATACCATTCTCGTATCTCGTCCGGGACCATACTTGTCCGGTTGGCCCAAGACTTCAGCTACGTCTCCCATCCTTGGAGCGCCAAAAATAGTAGATATCGATGGCAATGGAGATATGGAGCTCATCTATGGAGACAATCTTGGGTACGTGCGCATTCTCAATCACGATGGCCTTCCGCTCACCGGTTGGCCCCAAAAAGCAGCAGGAAACTATATTTTTGGAACACCGGCCGTGGGTGATGTTGATGGTGATGGAGACAGGGAAGTAGTAGTGGCAACCTACAACGGAAGTGGAGTAGGGTATGTCACGATCTGGCATCACAATGGATCAAGACTCAATACTTCGTCACTTTCCGTTGGGCAGGTTCGTGGAGCAGTAGCTTTGGAGAACATGGATGATGACCAAGCTTTAGAGTTGGTTGTTGTAGGTGGTCGTTACCTAGAGGTACGCAATGCCGACTTCACAACCGTTCCCGGATGGCCCGCACTTTCCAAAGAGACGAACAACCAAACCCCATCAGCAACAGGTGATCTTAATGGCGATGGAAAAAAAGAAGTGGTTGCCTGTGGTTACCAGTATTGCACTGTCTACGACAACACCGGCAAGGTGATGGTTGACTGGCAGAAAGCCTCGTCCAATGTTCCTCCAACGTTGGCTGATGTCAACAATGACGGTACCGTTGATATTATTTATAGCGATAACAGTAAGCTGATCGTTAAGGACTATACTGGAAGTACTTTGTTCAGTACGACCATAGGCGTTGCAAGCGGCTACAACTTCTTGACAGTTGCAGATATCGATAACGACAACGTACCGGAGGTATTCCTTGCCACCCATACTGCTCCATACAAAATCTACGCTTGGCGTGTGAATGGGACATCACTGGCTGGTTGGCCCAAGAATTTGAGCTCAAGCGGGAGTGAGGTTTCTGTTGGAGATATCAACGGTGATGGCAAACAAGATGTCCTTGTTGCTACGGAGGCCGATGGTAAGGTACACGCGTGGTCCTACGATGGTTCAGCTCTCGCAGGATTTCCTCTTAGTACCGGTGGATTGATATGGCGCATACCAGCTATTGGAGATCTCAATGGAGATGGCAAAGTAGATATCGCAGTAGGTGATAGTCGTGGTACCATCCACGTGTGGTCGCAAGGATTTCCTTATCGCACTACCTCTATGCTGTGGCCTTCCGAGCGTATGAATGACAGCAACAACGCATATATTGTGGCAAAGACTATTCCCAGTCCGACTCCCACGCCAACTCCCACGCCGACTCCCACCACAACTCCAACTACTACTGCTACACCAACACCGACAGCAACACCCACGTCTACTCCTACCCCAACGCCTACTTCTACACCGACAGCTACTCCAACTCCTACGGCAACACCTACAACTACGGTGACGTTGTCAGTAACCAAATCTGGTATTGGCAAGGGTAAGGTAACGAGTGCTCCTACAGGCATCGACTGCGGCAGCGTCTGTAGTGCAAACTTTGTCAAAGGCAATCTCGTGACACTCACCGCAACCCCGGAAGTGGGCTCATATTTCTCAGCTTGGAGTGGTGCATGCACCGGAATTTCAAAGACCTGTACGGTCACTATGGACGTAGCAAAGACTGTCAATGCGCAGTTTAATCTCCCAAATCAACTGTTGACGGTAACAAAAAATGGCACCGGGACTGGCACCGTCGTCAGCAATGTGGCGCCAGTTAACTGCGGCACCACCTGTTCAGGATATTACACCTTTGGTCGTGCCATAACTCTGACCGCCACACCGGCGGTGGGATCAATATTTACCGGCTGGAGTGGCTCTTGTACCGGTACCTCGACGTGCTCACTCCTGATGACTGAAGCAAAGAACGTCACAGCAACATTCTCGATACAATGATATTAATGTAATAATAATATACCTATGAAAAAATATCTTGCCGGAGGACTTGTAGGGGTCGGACTTGCGCTCTTTATGTTTCTTGTTTTTGACGAATCGGGAGGTTTCACCGTAGATCGAAATCGTTCTGAAGCTGGAAATTTAAGTGGATCGCACTACAATCTGAATATTATTGGTGTACCGAATGGCAAAAGTGTATCAGGCACGGGTTCCAGCGGACATCGCATTTTTGTGCCTCTGGTTGGTTCCTGTAGGATAAATCTTGCACAGGGAGATTTCAAAGTATTGGATTTCAATTGTACTGATGGGAGTTCGCAGTTCCAACTGCCCAATCCTGATCCGGACAACGATGGCCTAACGGTATATTCCGTTTGGGCTCGTGCACTCGGCAAACCAGGGGGAAGCTCGACGACCACGACGTGTGCAAAAGATCCTGTTGACGGCGCAGACTACTGTTCGGTGTATTCCATGGTACAGGTTCGCAAGAAAGGCCAAAGTTCATTCAGCAACGTAAGTAAACAACTTCTCTACGTATACGCGGATATCGATGCCGATGGCGTACTTGACCGTATGCCGCTCTTTGATGATCGGCTCCAGGATTACTACTGGTCATATGACAACAATGGCATGAGGCTCATGCAATTGCGATTCTATCCAATTGGCACCAACGTTGAAGCTGGGGCTACGATACAGCCGATACGATAACCTAGGACTTGAGAATTTTTATGCCTCCGATCAATGGAGATGGTTTCATCGTGCCTTGAGCGGCGCTGATGATACCCATGATCATAATGACGAAGCAGAATATGTAGAGGAGGAAGCCGATGAAAACAAAGGTCAGGAATCCGGAAATGACCCATGCAATCAGCTGAACAAGCTGCTGGTTTGCGTGAAACATGGCAAACGGGCTTTTCTTGCCGTCATCCGAGAGAAGCGGGATGAAAAACAAGATGGGAATGATATACCCGAGGATGGCAAACGCTTTATGCTTGTTTGCGTCGTCATTCATACTGCTCTGTGGCGCCTGCTGACCCATAGACTGCTGCTGGTTCATGTTATTGTCCATAGAAAATAATTAACTATTATCACCATGGTAGCAACAACAAAACCGCCTTGCAAGGCGGTTTTGTTGTAAGCAGTGGACCAGGGGGTATTGAAACCCCGTCTGGAAATATGTTTAACCGAGTACTACACGCGTAGCCCATCTTCTGTACAGATGATACTCAAAGTCGGGCGAAACGTATCATCCGTGTACTGATTGATACAATGCATATCCAGCAGGACAACTAGAGATACAAGGCTACTCGCTTTTGACGCCCACTCCTCCTAGCGAGTATCAGGGGGTGAACGACAGCTTAACCGAAGTTAGGCTGTAGCGTATCCATAGCCGGAGCTATAGGCAGCTGAATAGGTGTTTTTAGCACTTATAGGTTTGCGAATAGTTTCACGAGGTGTTCGCAAGCTCGGCGTGCACTTGGTGTAAAGGTACTTCCATCAAAACTCGCAGGCCCATATGAAAATACTAACGCATTTCGTAAAAAAGTGTTACAACCCGCAGGGCCGACGCGTCGCCTTTCGGCAACGATCGACCCCACGGGGGAGCTACTGGATGCGGTGCGGCGCGGGAACGCTCCCTAGCAGGAGCCGGCGGAGGTCGAAGAACTCGCAGATGAAGTTCTTCGCGAGCTCATCGAACCGTCGCGCCTTGTCCTCGGGGACGCTGGCGATCTGACCGATCGTCAGGACCTCGAGCCCGTTGACTCCGAGGCCGCAGAGGGCGATGAGGGCCTTGACGAGCTCGATGTGCGTGTCGGTGAAGGAAGTCTCCGAGGACCTCTTGGGAGGCTCGAAGAGCTCCATCATCCTCGCCTCGCCGACCTTGCTGAGGACCGGGACGCGGTAGTGGGTGCCGCCGGCCTTGCCCCAGGCGATCCGGAGAAGCCCGCGCTCGCGGAGCATGTTCCAGTTCGCCGTGAGGTGCGCCTTCCCGCCGACGTCGGCGACGGCGCGACGGAGCCGATGGAGGCCGATCCCGATCGCACCCCTCCGGTTCACCCACAGCTTGTTGTCGTCGATGAACCGGTTGACGTTCACGACGAGCTTCGCGAAGTCCTCGAGTTTCGTGGTGACCCGGGGGAGCTCGCTTACCAGTGCGAGATCCAGCCCAGGCATCATGCCGTCGCTTCGCATACTCATACCTTCATTCCTCCTTGTTGGTCTGTGTACGAAAAGCCGCGGGGGATCCGCGACTATCGTGAATGAATCATAGCACTATAGTATAAAATAGTCAAGTTTTTAGTTCCCTTGCGATTGTGCGTTTTGCTTCGCGTTTTTTGATGGTTTCGCGTTTGTCGTATTTCTTTTTGCCTCGCGCGATGCCGAGTTCGAGCTTGAGGAGGCCGTGGTGGTCAAAGATTTTGAGGGGAACGAGGGTAAGACCGCGTTCATCGGCTTTGCCGATGAGGTATTTGAGTTCTGATTTTTTTAAAAGTAGCTTGCGTGTGCGCTGATCGTCGTAGTCTTTTGGCATATTCCCCGGCTGGTAGGGGGCGATGGTGGCGCCCACAAGATATGCCTCACCCCCGAGGATTTTTACGTACGATCCCTTGATAGAAATCTTGCCGGTGCGGATAGATTTTACTTCAGGGCCATGCAAAACGAGACCAGCGGTAAGGGTTTCCAAAATTTCATAATCGAACCTAGCTTGTTGATTTTCGATTTGCATTTTCGTTTTTTTGATGAGTATACTCCAAAAGTCGCAGCCCAAGAAATCTTCTTCCTTGAGTAGTTTTTAGATAATGTTCTCTTCGTCTAGCATCCTGTTCGTTTGTACAACCCTCGAAGTATATCAAATTAAACGGCAAGCGGAACTTAGTCGAAAAGGTACGACCCTTCTTATGTTGTTCGATTCTTTGACGGAGATTGCTCGTATACCCAGTATACCTATCTCCATCTTTCAAACTTTCAAGAACATAAATATAGAAAAACATCGAGCTTTGTCATTATCCCAGTATATCAACTTCCCGTAGCTTCGCTATTTGCGGCAAAGCCGCAACGGGAAGTTGTATTACTGGGTTATAAATCGGCTGCATCGATGGTTTTTTTGATGGCAGCTAGTTGTCGCTTGATGGATTCCAAATCCTTATCGATATGGTAGAGCTCGATTTCTTCTTTTTGGATTTCTGTTTCCGTTTTTTCATCCAGGCGTTTTTCCTGTTTCAATCCAGACAGTATGATTTGCTCTCCGATAAAAAATGATACAAACGTACCCGTAAGCAGCATGATGACAAGGCTCAAGATCAGCGCGGTCCAGTGGCCGATGTAAAGTCCCGACAAATCCCAAATGCCTCGCCAAAATAAGACCACTCCTATACCTCCAATCATGGCATAGAGCACCGGATAGCGACTCAAGCGGTGCCTGATCCGATCCTCCAGTTCATCAAAAAATTTAATGACGTTCTTCAAGTTTGATTTGGGTTGTTATCTTTTCACCTCCACGAAGGACATATAGCGTCAGCTTGTCTCCAACCTTGGCGGCCTCCACGACATCGGCGAGTTCATTTTTTTCGGTGAGCTGGATGCCGTTGATTTCCAGGACGATGTCATTTTCCTTGAGACCACCCTTGTCGGCAGGGGAGTCTTTGACAACAGCTTCAGAGCCCGGCAGGTGGTCTTTGATAACCAGCGCACCATAATCCACGGTCAGATTATACTTTTCTTGGAGCTCTTTGTTTAGCATGATGTAGCGCAAGCCGATGTATGGGCGAATTATGCGGCCGTACTTGGCAAGTTCTTCTAGGTCGGTTTTTGCCCAGTTGATGGGAAGTGCAAAGCCGATGTTTTGGGCCCCAAAAATAATGGCCGTATTGATACCGATGACCTCGCCGTCAAGATTTACAAGCGGCCCGCCAGAATTACCCTGGTTTATGGCAACATCGGTCTGGATGACGTGGCGAAGGTTTTCAATCATGCCCCCTTGGCCCAGCGCCGCGGAAATCTTGCGTCCGAGGCCGGAAATAATGCCCTTGGAAACCGTATTGCTAAAAAGTCCGAGCGCATTTCCGATGGCGATCGCCGTCTGGCCAAGTTCAACTTTATCTGAGTTGCCCAGTGTGGCAGTTGGTAAATCCTTCGCTTCAATCTTGAGCATTGCCACATCATTTATGGGGTCTCGAGTAAGAACTTTAGCCTGATACTCCTTTTCGTCACTCATCACGACGGTGTACTCCGCATCTGTTTCATAAACGACGTGTTTGTTGGTGAGGATGAGGCCGTCTGGAGAGACCACAAACCCTGAACCTCCACCCACTTTTACCTTTTGTTTTTCGCCACCATCGGGAAGCGGCAGTTCCGTAAGGGGCAGAGGGAAGTGTTCTACGGGCTTGAATTCCGGCGTCAACGAAAGTTTTTGCACCTGCGGCATCATTTTTGAGATCACAATACTTACGACAGCGGGAGCGACCTTTTTGACGGTTTGAATTGTTTGTTGTTCGAGTGAATCCATGGTAAAAATAATAGCATGATCAAGGAGAAGCTCCAACAACTTACTGGCGCTGAAGTCACCAAACCAAAACCTGAATTTGGGGATTATGCTGTGTTTGTTGGGAAGGAGGCTCAAGCGCTAAGCGAAAAGCTAAAAGCGCAAAGTATTCCAGAAATCGAAAAAATCGAAGTCAAAGGCCAGTATATTAATTTCTTTTTGAGTTCTGCATACGTTCAGCAACAGCTTTATTCTGATTTTGCTTTTGATCCGTATCTGAAAGACAAGACAATCATAGTCGAGTACACGGACCCTAATCCCTTTAAGTTGTTTCACATTGGACATCTCATGAGCAACGCAATAGGCGAGTCAATCGCGCGACTCTACGAAGCAAGTGGAGCGAAGGTGATACGGGTAACTTGGCAAGGAGACGTGGGCATGCATATCGCAAAAGCGGTGTGGGCTGATGGTGACTATGCTGCAGGCGCAAAGGCGTTTGATGAAGATCCCAAAGCAAAGCAAGAAATCGAAGCAATCAACAAAAAAATCTATGATCGCAGCGATTTGGAGATCAATAAGCGCTATGATGAGGGGCGCAAAGCGAGTCTAGAGTATTTTGAAAAGGAGTACGAGCGCCTGGGATCAAAGTTTGATCGGTATTTCTTTGAGAGCGAGGAGGGACCGAAAGGCCTAGCGTTGGTGAAGGCTCATCCGGAGGTTTTCGTGCCAAGCGAGGGCGCAATTGTCTTTCATGGAGAGCACACGAGAGTATTTGTGAATTCACAAGGCCTGCCGACGTATGAAGCCAAAGAGCTGGGTTTAAATCAGGAAAAGTTCAAGCTTTATCATCCCGACCTCTCTGTCATCGTCACGGGTAATGAGATCAAGGAGTATTTTCATGTGCTCATGGAGGCCATGAAACTTGTCATGCCTGACGTTGCGGAAAAAACTCGCCATGTTCCGCATGGCATGCTGCGTCTTCCGACCGGTAAGATGTCATCGCGCACGGGCGATGTGATCACCGCCGATGAACTCATTGAAGAAGTAAGGGAAAAAACAAAATCAGAAGAAGTAGCTACTGGCGCGATCAAGTACGCCATTCTCAAGCAGGGGATAGGTAATGATATTATCTTTGATCGGGAAAAATCCATAGCCGTGCACGGTGATACAGGCGTGTATTTGCAGTATACGTATGCCCGATTGATCAGTATACTGACCAAATCGGGAATTTCCAATTTCCAATTTCCAATTTCCAATGAATTTCTCAATGAAAAAAATGAACTAAACATCATTAAACATTTGATAGAGTTTCCTGATGCCGTCCGTGAAGCCACGGAGCGCATTGCACCCAATATCATGGCGCTCTACTGCTACGAGCTGGCCAATCTCGCAAATCGATACTACGAAGAAGTGAGGATTCTTGATGATATCAATGAAGATAGAAAACAGGCACGGTTAGTGCTGGTAAGAACAGTTGCTGATATCTTAAAGCGAGGTCTAGGACTTTTAGGAATTGCGGCTCCGGAACGAATATAGTGCTCCCACCACTCCTCCCAGCGTGTCCATGAGTAGGTCTTTCATGGTGTCGTCAAGATCGCCCTGGAGAGACACGGGGAGAATTTGGCCCAGTACGTACTCATGAAATTCCCACAATACGCCAACTCCTATCGTCATCCCGAGAACACAAAAGAAACGGAGCAGTTGTGAAAGTTTGCCAAATTGGGTAGCATAATAGGATGCCACAAGGAGAGCTATACCCAGGCCCCCGATAAAGTGGAAATACGTATTGCCAATTTCGATATACCATGTTCCGCCCCACCAACCTCCGGTATAGCCGAGCAAAAAGAGAACAACAAGACCAAAAAAAATAACGCGTGTTTGTCGCATGGATATCAGTATAACAAAAATAGAAGAAAAAATCCTCAAATTCTGGAATGACCGGGAGATTTTCAGGCGCTCACTGGAGGCGCGTCTGGGCAAAAAGCGTTTTGTCTTTTTTGAAGGACCTCCCACCGCCAATGGACGGCCCGGGATACATCACGTTATGGGGCGTGCATTCAAGGATCTCTGGCCTAGATACAAGACCATGCGTGGATACTACGTAGAGCGCAAGGCAGGCTGGGATACGCATGGCTTGCCGGTGGAAATCGAAGTGGAAAAGGAGCTGAGCTTTACCAATAAAAAAGAAATTGAAAAATACGGCATTGCAAAATTTAATGCCAAAGCCAAAAAAAGTGTTTGGAAGTACAAAGACGAGTGGCAAAAGCTCACGCATCGGGTTGGATTTTGGTTGGACCTTGAGCACCCCTACATCACGTACGAACCGCAGTATATAGAGAGCCTATGGTGGGTGATAGCCCAGATCGACAAGAAAAAACTTCTCTATGAAGGTCACAAAGTTTTGCCCTGGTGTCCGCGATGCGGAACGGCGCTTTCAAGTCATGAGGTAGCGCAAGGATACAAGGACGTGACCGAAGATTCTGTTTACGTAAAGCTCAAAACCAGCAAGGGTGAGCTACTTGCCTGGACCACGACCCCCTGGACGTTGCCAGGCAACGTGGCATTGGCAGTTGGGGAGGATATTGACTACGTAAAAACAAAAGAAGGATACATTTTGGCAAAATCTCTCGTCGAAGCGGTATTGGGCAAAGCAGATATTGTAGAGGAGTTCAAAGGGAGTGAACTTGTCGGGCTCAAGTATCAGCCTTTGTTTGAGGTAAAAGCATTGCAAAATAAAAAATCGCATACGGTCTATGGGGCAGACTTTGTGACGACCACCGACGGTACTGGCATCGTGCATACGGCAGTCATGTATGGTGAAGATGACTACGAACTGGGGAAAAAACTGGGTTTGCCCATGCACCACACGGTGGCTCCTGATGGGACGTTTACGAAGGATGTTAAAGAATTTGCGGGACGCAATGTCAAAGAAGCCGAACCAGATATTTTGAAGTATCTGGAAGCTAAAAGCTATAAGCTAAAAGCTATAAGCTATGCCCATAGCTATCCACATTGTTGGCGGTGCAAGACTCCACTCATCTACTATGCCAAAGATTCCTGGTTTGTGGGAATGTCCAAGCTCCGCAAACAGCTTTTAAAAAATAACTCCAAAGTAAACTGGTATCCCGAGCACCTCAAAGAGGGGAGATTTGGGGAATTCCTCAAAGAGGTCAAAGACTGGGCGTTTTCTCGTGAGCGCTACTGGGGCACACCGCTTCCCATATGGAAATGTAAAGAGGGCCATCAGCGCGTGGTTGGATCATTTGCAGAACTCGAAGCGTTTCGATACGCGCCACCAACAACATTTCTGTTGGTGCGTCATGGAGAAAGTACAAGAAATGTTCCTGGCGGAGAGACACTCATTGCGTACAAATTGGAAAGCGATACTGTTCCACTGACTGAAACGGGAAAGCAACAAATGGAAACTCTTGCGCAGAAGCTGTCGGAGAGCAAAGAAGTGGATTTGATCTACTCTTCACCATTCCAGCGGACAAAGCAATCGGCCGACATTATTGCAAAAAAACTCGGGAAAAAAGTTTTCGTTGATGAAGGCTTGAAAGAGTATGATCATGAGCATGAGGATTATGCAACACTCCGGGCGCGGATGATCGTTTGTCTGCGGAACCTTGAACGTGAATATCCCGGCAAAAAAATTCTTGTGATGAGTCATGCTGATCCCATCATGGTGTTAAATGATTGGACATTGCCGGAGGTCGGGGAAATGCGTGAGTTTACGCTTAATAACTATCCCTATAACAAATCCGGTGAGCTTGATCCGCACAGGCCATATATCGACGAGATTGCACTTAAATGCGATCAATGTGGGAATAAAATGCACCGCGTCAAAGAAGTCGTCGATGTATGGTTTGATTCGGGTGCGATGCCATACGCGCAGTATCACTATCCGTTCGAGAACCAAGATCAGTTTGATGCGCAGTTTCCCGCTGACTTTATTTCCGAGGCCATTGATCAAACCCGCGGGTGGTTTTATACACTACTTGCCGTCAGCACACTCTTGGGCAAAAAGGCTCCGTACAAAAACGTCGTCTGCTACAGCCATGTTCTTGATGAGAAGGGTAAGAAAATGTCCAAAAGCATCGGCAATGTGGTCAATCCCTGGGATGTCATTGAGAAACATGGCGTAGATGCGACGCGCTGGTATTTTTATAGTGTGAACAATCCCGGCGATCCAAAGCTCTTTGCCCTTGAAGATGTAGGCAAGGTTCAGCGGGGGTTTATCACAACGCTCATGAACTGCCTTCGCTTTTATGATCTATATGCACTATCCACTAATCACTCTCCACTGAATCCAAAGCCCACGGAGCCCCTCGATGACTGGATCTTGTCGCGTCTGCATCGGCTGATTGCATTTGTAACGGAATCTCTGGACACCCTTGATCCAACTGCCGCATCGCGTGCGATAGAAAATTTCGTTGTCAATGATCTCTCAAATTGGTGGATCAGGAGATCGCGCGGCAGAGATGATATGGTAGAAATGTTGAGGTATACGCTTACTGAAACAAGCAAGCTCCTCGCACCGTTCATTCCTTTTACTGCAGACCATATCTACAAGCAGGTGAGCAATCGCAGTGAATCCGTGCATTTGGAGGATTGGCCAAAAGCGAAAAGCAAATACATAAAACCAGAATTAGAGGAAGAGATGAAAAAAGCTAGAGAAATTGTCGCACTTGGTCTTGCCGAACGAAAAAAAGCCGGAATCAAAGTTCGTCAACCGTTGGCCTCTCTCAATTCACAATGGGCCGTCGGTGTTGTTACGCAAAAATATATTTTAGATGAAGTCAACGTAAAACTAGTTCTCTTTGCTCCGAGCCAAGCAGTACCCGTTACTATAGACACCCATATCACCGAAGCGCTCAAGATCGAAGGCTACGCGCGCGAAATCTCCCGTGCTATCCAGGATATGCGCAAAGACGCCGGCTACCAGATGGGGGATAAGGTGAGTGTGTTTTGGGAATCCTCAAGCCCACAAGCAAAAGAAGCCATAGCGATGGTCAAAGACATAGAGTCCAAGAGCGGCGATACCTTTGATATTTCAAAAGAATTTGAGTTGGGACCCAACATAAAAGTATGGCTCGGTATCAAGCGATAGTTCTCAAAAAACAACCCATCCGCGAACATGATGAGCTCATCATGTGCTATACACAGCATGCGGGGAAGCAGAGGTATGTGGCGAAAAGCTCACAACTGGCAAGCTCCTTACAGGGAAGTCACTTGGATGTGCTCAACCATATCTCGTTTAACCTCGTTGCGGGCAAGCATTTTGATATTCTCGCAAGCGCGCAGGCGGTGAATACGTTTCCGGAGCTGAAGTCATCGCTTTCGGCACTTGCCAACACTTTTTTTATCTTAGAATGCTTTGATAAACTGGTGTATGACAACGAACCCGATGAGAAACTCTGGCAATTTCTCTTGGATCGTCTTGGCGATCCCGTCACCGAGCAGGAAATCATCGCTATCATGGGTCACCATGCGCCCACTCGCTTTTCTGAACTCACGCGTGCTAGAATAGTTCCATGGATCCCGTTAGAAGTCGCCCCAACGGGTAAATATCCACGATGAAACGTAATTATGAATCCTACGACTTCTAACGGGATGGAAGATTTCAAGATAGAGTCTCTCTCACCGGCAGACGAAGGAAAACCATTGCGTTTGCCTCAATTTTCTACGGCGCTCAAAGTCGTTGCACTTGCTGTTGCCGTCCTGCTCATTGGCGGAGGTTCACTCTATGTATTTGGCAGGTCTCAGTTCAGCGAACAGAAGATTGAATTTACCGTTAGCGGCCCTGATGAAGTTGCCGCGGGAGACGAAGCCGTGTTTGTAGTTCGCTATGAAAACACCAACCGTGCAGCCATAGAGAACGTAAGGCTGGTTTTTTCCTATCCTGTCGAATCTCTTCCGCTTCATGATGGGGCGCCCGTCCATATTACCCAAGAGGAACTGAATATCGGTACCATCCCCGCGCACGAGAAAGGGGAGCGGCAGTTCCAAGCCATCATTGTTGGCCATCAGGGGAACGTGAAAACTGCTCGAGCAGTGTTGGGTTTTTCTCCTGAGCATCTCACCACGCAACTGCAGGTCTCCGCGGAAGCCACTACTACCATAACTACCATGCCGGTGGAGCTCAATATTGTTGCTCCCCCCACAGTATTGAGCGGCCAAACCGTAACCTATACCATTGACTATAAAAACCAAACACCAGAAACGCTTCGGAACCTAGAATTGCATGTGCGATTTCCGGATGGATTTACTGCTACCAAGCCCAAGACGACCTGGGAGATACCGACTCTTGAGGCGGGGGAGAGCTCACGCATTACAGTCACCGGCACTATTATAGGAAACGAGCGAGAAGTAAAAACTATCTTCATTGCACTCCAAAAGGAGGTGGTGACATCGACGAGCCGTTTTGTCATTGAATTTGAAAAAGCCGATGCCTCTTCCGTGATATCCACGCCCCTGCTTTCGGCGGCGATCGGTATCAAAGGATCGCGTGAGTACACGGCTCATACGGGCGATACCCTCTCCTATACGACGACCATCACCAACACGACCGATGTTGATCTCACCAGTCTGGTGCTGACTGTCCGTCTTGATGGATCTATGTATGATATGAGCACTATTGATGGGTACGGAGGATCATTTGACGGAAGATTGAAGACGATCACCTGGAATTCATCGGTGGTTCCTGAACTTGGATTTCTCCGCGCTCACCAGAGTGTCACCGTGCTTTTTAGTGTAACGTTGAAAAACAGCTTTCCTAGTACGCTCCAGGTAAAAGACTCGTTCATCAAAGCTTCCGCGCATGTGGAAACGGTCAATGTTCCCGAATCCCTTCCTGTTGATAGTTTGAGTGCCGCAGATGAGCTCATCACGAGGATCACTACTTCACCTTCTTTTTCCCAGAGCCTGATCGTCGACGACACGCAGTTTGGGGCGTCAACACCGTACCCACCCAAAGTAGACCAGACCACAACCTTTACCGTGAAGTGGAGCGTGGCCAACCCTTCTAATGGTCTTACGCCCGCGAAGGTTACAGGAATTTTGCTCCCTGGGGTGACGTGGAAGGGAATGTATCGTGTGGCCGGGGGGACCCAGGCACAGCCGGTGTATGACAGTAAAACCAGTACCATCACATGGAACCTCAATACGGTTCCTCCTGGCACAGGTATTGCGTCGCCGCCCTATGAACTCTTTTTCCAGGTTTCAATCACTCCTTCCGTGAATGAGGCACGGCAAACTCCAACGCTGGTAAGCGGTGCTCGTTTTGAAGGTACGGACGTCCTTACGCAAGAGGAGATTGTATTGACTCAGCGAGATTTGACTACACAATCTGCCGTACAACCATAATCATGAAACATGAAACACAAAACATGGAGAAAATAGTATCGTTGTGCAAACGCCGTGGATTTATTTTCCAAGGTAGTGAAATCTACGGTGGTTTTGCCAATAGCTGGGACTACGGACCATTGGGAGTACAGCTCAAGCGCAACATTGAGGCCGAATGGTGGAAGATGTTTGTGGAGCGTAGAAATGACATGTACGGCATTGACCCGGCCATCATCATGAATCCCAAAGTGTGGGAAGCAAGCGGCCATGTGGCGGAGTTTTCCGATCCGCTCGTGGAGTGTAAAAAATGTCACAGCCGGTACCGTGGTGATCAAATTGAAGAGGTTTGCCCCAACTGCGGCGGCAAAGAATTTTCTGAAGCTAAGCAATTTAATTTGCTGTTTAAGACCTTCATCGGTCCTACCGAAGGCACATCGACGACCGCTTATTTGAGGGGAGAGCTGGCGCAGGCGATGTTTGTAAACTACCTCAACGTCATGCAGACAATGCGACCGGACTTGCCCTTCGGTATAGCGGCACAGGGGAAGGTGTTTCGCAACGAAATTACACCGGGTAACTTTATCTTCCGCACTCGGGAGTTTAGTCTGATGGAGTTTGAGTATTTTGTAAGAGCCGAGGAATGGGAGAAGTGGTTTGCGTATTGGAGAGCCGAAATGCAAACGTGGCTCAAACACCTGGGCGTCAACTTGGATCACATCCATGAAGTGGAAATTCCAGACGGCGAGCGCGCACACTACAGCAAGCGCACGATAGACTTTGAATATGACTATCCGTTTGGGCAAAAGGAACTCTATGGACTCGCATATCGGACGGACTATGATTTGAAACGCCATCAAGAAAAGAGTGGCCAAAACTTCGGCGAAATCCCGCATGTAATAGAGCCGACATTTGGTATAGACCGCTCGCTCCTCGTCGCGATGCTGGAAGCGTATCACGAAGAGGAAGTTGAAGGAGAGATAAGAGTTGTATTGCGATTTCCCAAGTGGATGGCTCCCGTGCAAGTAGCTGTCTTGCCGTTGTCTAAAAAAGAGGAACTTATGAAACCCGCTAAAGAAATCCTTGCGTCGTTGGCTACTCATTTTCGCGTCGAATATGACGAGACCCAATCCATCGGCAAACGCTACCGGCGCCAAGATGAAATTGGCACGCCGTTTTGCGTCACCATCGATTTTGAAACGCTCAATGACAACGCGGTAACCGTACGTGACCGAGACACCATGAAACAGCAGCGGATAGCTATTGCGGAACTGGCTGAGTATGTTAAGAACAATCTATGAATCACGGCAAATTTGTTTATCCCAATGGCCTGCGTCTTCTCACGATTCCCATGCAAAGCACCGAGACGGTGACCGTTCTTGTGTTAGTTGGCACCGGCTCCCGCTATGAGACGCGTGAGATCAATGGTATCTCTCATTTCCTCGAACACTTGATGTTTAAAGGTACAACCAAACGGCCGGGGGCTTTGGACATTTCTGAAGAACTCGATGCAATCGGTGCGGAGTACAATGCATTTACGTCCAAAGAATACACCGGCTACTATGTAAAGTGCGCCGCGGCAAAACTCGATATTGCACTTGATGTGATTTCGGATATTTTTCAAAACTCAAAATTTGATGCCGGAGAAATCGACCGTGAGCGTGGACCGGTGAAAGAAGAAATTAACATGTACTTTGATACACCGGCGCGCTATGTGGGGACGCTCTATGAACTGCTCATGTATGGTGACCAGCCGTTGGGATGGGATATCGCGGGACCAAAGGAAAACATCGACAAGTTGCAACGGGATCAGTTTGTCGAGTATTTCAATACCCACTATTTTGCACAAAATACAGTCATAGCCGTTGCTGGAAACATCGAGAGTGAAGCGGCAAAGACAAAAATACAAAAGTACTTCAACAACATTCGGGAACATGAACACATCAAACCTGCCACTGCGCCTATGGAACAGGATTCACCGCGGCTTACAGTATTTCATAAAACGACCGAACAAACTCATATTGAGCTGGGATTCCGAGCGTGGAGTCGTTTTGATCCTCGCTACGAAACCCTCGAGGTTATTGCTACGATTCTTGGCGGCGGTATGAGTTCACGCATGTTTGTGGAAGTTCGTGAGCGGCGCGGGCTGGCCTATCGGGTGAGTACCGGGGTGGACGTCTACCATGAGACAGGGGACCTCACGACGAGTGCGGGGTTGACCAACAGCAAACTGCACGAGGCACTCAACGTCATTCTAGAGCAGTATCACCGTCTCGTTCGCGATCCTGTTCCTGCAAAGGAACTCTTGAAAGCGAAGGATTATCTCAAAGGCAAGTTTCTCATAGGCCTGGAGCCATCTGATGCGCAGGCGGGCTTTTACGGAGAACAGGAGCTTTTGGAAAATCGTATTCTCACGCCCGAAGAACGCTTAGCAAAAATCGACGAAGTAACTTCCGAACACATCCAAAAGGTTGCCACGGAACTCTTTCGTCCAGATCGTCTCAACTTTGCACTCGTAGGTCCCCAAAAAGGGGAAGATGAGTTGAAAAAAATCCTCCATGACTTTGGAAATTGAAGCAAAAACGGTCATAAAAATCATACTTGTTATCCTGGCATTTCTTTTTCTCTATCTGTTACGGGATGTTTTGATGGTACTTTTGTTTTCTATCATCATTGCGTCCGCGGTGAGTCCCTTTGCGTCATGGCTTGAGTCTAAGCGGGTTCCACGCATGGTGGGCGTCATGCTTTTTTATGTACTGTTTTTTGGTCTCTTGGTCGCTTTTCTCTCCTTGGCCATTCCTATTGTAGCGTCAGAATTGAACCAGCTAACACAAACCCTGCCAAAACTATTTGAACAAGTTCAGCAAGCAGGCTCTTCCCGATATGTGGATTTTGTGACAGAAATCCAAAACTTTCTTGAGTCTTCATCGCAGTTTCTTCAGACAACCTCTAGCTCGATATTTAGTTTGCTCATCGATATTTTTGGAGGACTGATTTCATTCATTTCCATCATCGTGATTTCCTTTTACTTTTCCGTCATGAAGCAGGGAGTGGCGACATTTTTCAAATCCATCCTACCGGCAACGCACGAGGGATATGCCATTGGCTTGTGGAAACGTGCCGAGGCAAAGGTGGGGAAGTGGCTCCAGGGTCAATTGCTCCTGGCGCTCATCGTGGGGTTTGTCGTCTTTGTCGGACTTTCGCTCTTGAACGTCAAATACGCGTTGCTCTTGGGTATCATTGCGATGATTTTTGAACTCATTCCCTATGTGGGGCCCGTGATGGCCGCTGTACCGGCACTTATCCTGGCCTTTTTGCAATCGCCAACTCTTGGATTTTGGGTTTTGATTTTTTACGTTGCGGTTCAACAACTGGAAAATCAGTTGTTGACACCATTGATTTTGGGCAAGACGACGGGACTCCATCCGGTTACCGTGGTGGTGGCGCTCTTGATCGGCGCGAAGCTCGCTGGTATTCTGGGAGTGCTGTTGGCGGTACCGGTGGCGGTGATTCTCGTAGAAGTGTTTGAGGACCTTGCCGCACAGCGCCATAAGGCAATGCCGATGTAGCTCAGCTGGTAGAGCAATTCTTTCGTAAAGAATAGGTCGTCGGTTCGAATCCGACCATCGGCTCCACTTTCATTTTTCACTCAATTTGATAAAATAAGATCATGCCCTCTCCGCGCGAAATGCTCGAAGAAATGCAGTCGAAACTCCCGGCAATCCGGGAGCGGCTTTGACCTGGACGGCTCTCGTGCCCGTATAGCCGATCTTGAGCTTGAGATGCAAAGTCCAGACTTTTGGACGGATCATCAAAAAGCGAGTCAGATAGCCAAAGAACTTGAGAGTCTGAAGCGAGAAGTGACATTCTGGGAAGGTTTTGAGGAGCGGCTCGCATCAGGATCGGATATTCCGGCGCTCAAAAAAGAATTTGATACGCAGTACGTAAAGATTTTTCTTTCGGGCAAGTATGATCACAACCACGCACTTCTCTCTATCCATAGCGGTGCCGGGGGAGAGGATGCTGCAGATTGGGCGCGCATGCTCTTTGATATGTATCGTAAATACTGTGAACGTGAGGGATTCGGATTTTTGATCCTAGATGACTTGACCGCAGAAGTGAGCGGCCACTATGCCTTCGGGTACCTCAAGGGGGAGTCGGGTGTACACCGACTTGTGCGCGTTTCACCTTACGATGCCAATAAGCGCCGACATACGTCGTTTGCGCTGGTTGAGGTGCTCCCGGAAATTGAAAATCTGAAATTGGAAATTCGCAGTGAAGATCTGCGCGTAGATACGTTCCGTTCATCGGGGCCAGGCGGACAAAATGTCAATAAACTCGAGACAGCCGTTCGTGTTACCCATATTCCCACCAATACGGTGGTTGCGGTACAGTCAGAGCGATCCCAGGCGCAGAATAAGGAAAAAGCGATGCATGTGTTACAATCAAAACTAGCAAAGCTTTTGGAGGAACACCAGGCAAAGGAACTTTCTGAATTACGTGGTAAAATAAAAGATCAGGCTATCGAGTGGGGGAATCAGATTAGATCATATGTGTTAAATCCCTATAAACAAGTAAAGGACCACCGGACGGGAGTCGAATCAACCCAACCCGACAAGGTTTTAGAAGGTGGACTCGACGATTTTATCCAAGCAGAAATAACCCATGATTGAATTTAAGGGAGTACAAAAAATTTACGAGCCTAACGATGTCGTTTTGGACAACATTGATCTTACGATCAAGAAAGGAGAATTCGTGTCCCTGGTCGGGCTTTCCGGTGCCGGTAAGTCCACGCTCATGCGCATCCTCACCAAAGAGCTGAAGCCAACCGCCGGCAATGTAAGCGTAGACGGAACAGATTTGAATGATATCGCTGACAAGGAAGTTCCATATTTTCGCCGAAAGTTCGGGACGATCTACCAGGATTTCAAACTCTTGAACAATAAAACGGCTCATGAAAATGTTGCATTCGCAATGGAAGTTTCTGATGCAACGCCGGAGGATATCGCCCGTGATGTGCCACAGATTCTTTCTATCGTTGGTTTAGCTGACAAGGCACAGAATTTTCCTAACCAGCTCTCCGGGGGAGAACAGCAAAGACTTGCCATTGCGCGCGCCATGATCCATCGGCCGAAGATTTTACTTGCCGATGAACCTACGGGAAATCTGGATTTGGTGAATAGCTATGATGTGGTAAAATTATTGCTAAAGATCAATGAGTTTGGCACTACGGTGGTGCTTGCGACCCATGATACCCATATTGTGAATACCATTGGTAGGCGTGTCGTGACAATGGATAAAGGTAAAATCGTACGCGACCAGCTTGAGGCCGGCCGTTACATCATATGAAACACAATCTCCTTCGCATTTTCAAAACGGGGTGGACAAATTTTACCCGCAATAGTTATATGAGCTTTGCGGTAACTGGTGTTATGGCTCTCGCTTTGCTTCTTTTCCTTGGATTACTGACATTTCAGGTTCTTACCGGACGCGTGGTCAGCTCGATACAGGAGAAGGTTGATATTAGCGCCTATTTTAAAACAACAACATCCGAAGAACAAATTATTTCCGTAAAAGCTGATCTTGAAAAGCTTCCCGAGGTTGCCGCAGTAACCTATGTTTCCTCAGAACAAGCTCGAGAAGATTTTAAAAAACGGCACGAGGATGATACCCTCATACAGGAATCGCTCGACCAACTGGATACCAATCCTTTTGGAGCGACACTCAACATTCGTGCGCGAGATCCAGAGAATTATTCTGCAGTGGCGACATTTTTAGAGAATAGCCGCTATCGAGACCAGATGAGCGAAATCAATTACAATGAAAACAAAGCGGTAATCGACAAGATCAATAGCTTTGCCAGAAGTCTTCGAGCTTGGGGACTCATTGTGACCTTTATGCTGGTGATTATCGCCACACTTATAACGTTCAATACTATTCGCCTAACTATCTACAATCAAAAGCAAGAGATCGAAATCATGCGCCTTGTTGGGGCTTCCAACTGGCATATTCAGGGTCCGTACCTTGCCGAAGGGGGGATCTATGGGGCCATCGCGGCACTTGTGGCGCTTTTCATTTTCTATCCTATTCTCTATCTCGCATCGCATCGGCTTCTCATTTTTGTGCCTGACGTAAACCTATTTCGATACTTTCTCATCAACAGTTGGCAGATTGTTCTCCTTGCATTGATTGTTGGCGTGCTTCTTGGTATGGTTTCGAGTATCGTTGCAATCCGACGACATTTGAAGATCTAACCAATGTACGCATTCCTCTCGGTCTACAGCAAAACAGGTATTGAAGACTTTGCGCGCGAGTTGCGCAAGCTTGGCTACCATATTATTGCTTCCGGCGGTACGGCCAAGCATCTCAAGGCAGCTGCAGTGCCGGTCACCGACCTTGCCAAGCTCATTGGAGCGGGGGAGATGCTCCATCACAAAGTAGTGACTCTTGATCGCAAGTTTCATGCGATGCTTTTGGCGGATGAGAGCCCAGAGGAGACTATGGAACTCAATAAGCTCGGGGTACCTCGAATAGACTTGCTCTGCTGTGATTTTTATCCGCAAGTGAAAATTGGTCAAACCGATATTGGTGGACCTACTATGATACGTGCTGCTACCAAAGGCAAGCGAATCGTGATCTGTGACGTTGCGGATCGAGATCGGGTGATCTCTGCTCTCAATAAGGACAAGATCGAAGGGCTCAAGAAACAACTTTGGGCGAAAGCAGAGCTTAGTGTTGCCGAGTATGTGCGCGAGTCTGCACAAAAGTACTTGCCGCATCTTCCTGTGAAATATGGTGAAAATCGCTGGCAAAAAAATTCATCACTTCTTATAACGGCTAATGAAGATCCATTTTCTCCGGAGAAGTTTACTCTCAAAGAGGGGAGTGATAGGAGCTATATCAATTTCACGGACATTGATCGATTGCTTCAATCAGCGACGCACATCGCGGCAGGATTCAAAAAGAATTTCAAAAACATTCCAAAGCTTGCCATCGGTGCTAAACATGGGAACTTATGTGGCGCTGGTATCGGAGGGGATGCTTTAAAAAAAATGCTATCTGGAGATCCTCAAGCAATCTCTGGTGGTTGGGTCCTTGTCAATTTCGCTATAGGACAAAAAGAAGCGAAGCTTCTCAAGGAAGGAAGAATTCTTGATGGTGTGATTGCTCCGGCAATTACCGATGATGCTATAGAAATACTTGCAAGAAAAAGTGGTAAGTGCAGGATCGTAGTAAATAAGAAACTGCGTACGCACCTACACATGCTTGATGAGCATCTTCGCTTCCGCTACATTCGCGGTGGGGTTCTCACACAATCAAACTACACGTTTGTGCCAGTATTAAAAAATAAAGATTTGCTTCTTGCCTGGGCCGTAGGCAGTACTAGTAACAGCAATACGGTTACACTCGTAAGAGATGGAACACTCATTGCAAATGCAACCGGCCAGCAATCTCGCGTGCTAGCCTGTCGCCTCGCATTGATGATCGCAAAAAATTCTGGACACGAAATCAATGGGTCTGCAGCTTACAGTGATAGCTTCTTTCCATTTCTGGATGGTCCAAAGCTGCTTGTGGATAACGGTGTCAAGTCATTATTTGTCACATCGGGGTCCATTCGCGACAAAGAAGTTTTCGACTATCTAAAGTCATCTGAAATAAAAGTATTCTCACCATCAGATGAAGAAGCTCGAGGCTTTTACGCTCATTAGCTATATAAACCTTACTACTAGCATTGTATGCTCTAGTAATGTTATTATAGCAATATCATTGTCGTGGCAATATGGACATTTTCGTTCTGTATTGATCACCAAAATATCTTCTTTTCGCTGTCGCTCTTCTATGGATGCTAAATAATAGATGAAATTCCTCTCATCCATCCGGCAATTTGACGAGCTAAAAGTGAGCTCGCTCGTACTCTGATCCGAAGCAGTCCAAATGGTGAAGATGGTGAAGACTGCCTCTTTTGTTTATAGCGGTGGGACGTTTGTTTAAAAAAATAAATTCTATTTAAATCTGATGCTGGCGATTTTGTAATACGACTCCAGTGGAGAAGAATATTATGTTTGTTGTTCCGATGTTCCTCCTTCAAAAAAATATCAAATAGTATGTCATCCTTGGATAGTTTTCCAATCTCGAGGAGCCATCGAAGAAATAATTTGATTTGAAAATCATCAGAGCTGGTGAATGACACTCCTTTGCGTAGATCTGACTCTCTCTCGCGTCGCAGTCGTTCGCGTCCGTAGAGAATTATTCCCATCAGCCAGAGTTCTCTAGTTGAAATTTGTTTAATGTCATGAACAGATGACTCGCGAATTTCTCGAATCGACTTTATTGTGTTCTCAATTTTTTTCCATGCACCTGCGCGTGCGCCCTCGCGTCGTCGTCGAGCGACTCTTTCCTGTTGCGGGGGAGTGAGTTGGAAACTTTTTAGCCAGTTACCGAGGGTGGATTTGGGTACGGAGAGGCGTTCTTGGATTTCGGCGTATGAATACCCCTGCCGACGGAGGCTCTTGGCAAGCTCTTTTGTTTTTTCGGGAGTGGTGAAAATGGTCATAGACAAGCCAACTATATTAGTACGAATATGCTAACATCGGCCCGTATTTGTGTCTAGATATAATTATCAACATTCCGTGGTGGATTAATTTGATTGGTGGTGATATAGTAGTATTTATGCGTATATTATTTGTGGCCTCGGAAGCTGCTCCATATGTAAAAGTCGGTGGTCTCGGTGAAGTTATGTTCTCGTTGCCGCGGGCTCTTAATGCGTTGGGGCATGACGCACGGGTGATAATTCCTCGATATGCAACTATCAACCACGAGCAGTATCCGGTTACGACGGTAATCGAAGGACTCGCGGTACCGATGGGATTGAAGGAGCCTATTATGTGCAATGTTAAGGTGCATGAGAAGACGTTTTTCCTGGAAAATCTAGAATACTACGAGAAGCGGGCAAACGTGTATGGATATGATGATGACGCAGCGCGATGGGCCGTTTTGTGTCGGGGCGTTCTTGAGTTTGTTCGGCAATATGTTGACTGGCGTCCTGATGTCATCGTAGCTGCGGACTGGCAGGGTGGGCTCATTCCCAACTACATGCATGGGGAGTACAAGCAGGACCCGGTGTTGTCAAAAATACCTGTGGTGTTTTCCATTCACAATCTCTATTACCAAGGAATGTTTGATCACAACTTTGTGACCGAGATGGACTACGATGACGGTCAGTCCGAAATTCCCGCTCTCACTGATCAGCGCATGCTAAAGATCAATTTTATGAGGCGCGGTATCCGCTATGCTGATGTGATCAATACGGTTTCTCCAACCTATGCAAAGGAGATTACTGCTCCGGAGTATGGCGAGAAACTTGATCCGCTCCTTGCAGAGCGAAGATCGCGACTTTTTGGCATACTCAATGGGATCGACTATGCTAGCAATAATCCCGAAACCGACTCACGTCTTGAGTATCGCTTTTCACAACGCAAGCTCACGGAACGCAAGAAAAATAAGGCAGTTTTGCGACAAAAGTTCAACTTGCCCGAACCTGCGGGCGAGGATATCCCGATCATCGGCATCGTTTCGCGCTTGAGCACACAAAAAGGACTCGATTTAGTCATGGAAGTACTTGAACCGCTTTTGGAGAATGCGCGCTTTCAGTTTGTTGTCGTGGGGACGGGGGAGGGGAGATTTTTGCAGTACTTTCAGGATATGGATAAAAAATATGATCGTGTCGCCGCTCATCTTTCCTATGATGCTATGTTGCCTCCGATCGTCTATGCAGGTGCCGATGCGATATTGGTTCCTTCTCGATATGAGCCATGTGGACTGACCCAGATGGAAGCGATGCGCTATGGTGCTGTTCCCATCGTCCGAAAGACGGGTGGGTTGGCGGATAGTGTAGAAGACTACAATCCGCGCAACCAGACCGGGACGGGATTTGTTTTTGAACCGTACAGCTCTTTCGCGTTGTTTGGTGCTGTCATTCGTGCGCTCGAGGCCTACCACAATGAAAAAGTCTGGGAAGGACTCCAAAAGCGTGCTATGCAAATGGATTTTTCTTGGGACACGTCAGCAAAAGAATACGAGAAGCTTTTTGAACGGGCCGTAGATTTACACACTCGCAATGCGCTGGGCTAATTTTTTACACTTCTATCAGCCGGCGGGACAACAAGACGATATTTTGGAAGCTATCGTCGATCAATCGTATCGGCCGCTCTTTGAAGGGTTTGCTGCGCGCCCGCGACTGCGCCTCACCATCAACATCAATGGTTCTCTCATGGAACTGTTTGATACAACAAAATATCGCGGGCTGATTGACATCTTACGAACGATGGGCAAAGAGGGGAGACTAGAGTTTACCTCTACGGCAAAATTCCACGCAGTATTGCCATTTATCAATGAACAGGAAATCCTTCGCCAGGTTACGCTCAACGACGAGACGAATCGTTTCTATCTTGGCGAGGCATACCAACCGCGGGGGTTTTTTGCGCCGGAGATGGCGTACAAGCCGGAGCTTACGTCCATTATCGAAAACATGGGATTTCAGTGGCTGATTCTGGATGAAATTGCCGGCACCGGTGGCACAGGTCTCATTGACTATACCAAAACCCATCAGATCAAGGGATCAAGCCTCCGTGTATTTTTCCGCGAGCGTCGCTTGAGCAACCTCATCATGAGCGCGGTGGTGCGTTCACCGGAGACGCTTAAAGATGCGATGAAAGATGATCTTGCCAGCGGCCGCTACATGGTGACAGCGATGGATGGGGAGACGTTTGGCCACCACCGGCCGGGGTTGCATCGGCTCTTGCTGGGAATTTACGACACGCCGGATTTTGAACTGATTCAGGTTTCCGAGATTGAGAAATATTTTCCGGAGATCAAAGAGATCCAACTCATCGCCTCCACCTGGGCGTCAAGCAAGGAAGATATCGAGCGTGGCGCGCAGTTTTTGTCCTGGTCTGATCCGGAGAATGTATTGCATCACCTGCAGTGGGACTTTACCAAGCTCGTGCTCGATGAAGTGTACCGGCTTGCTCCGAGCCATCCCGCATATCCCATAGTGCGAAATAAAATGGATATGGCGCTTGCCAGTGACCATTTTTGGTGGGCATCGGCAAAGCCATGGTGGAGTCTCGAAATGATCGAGATCGGCGCATTCCGCTTGCTTGATACGATCCGTCAAATTCCCGATGTCGCCGTCGAACGCCTCGAGCGGGCAAGCAACTACTACATGGAAATTGTTATCACAGCATTTGCCTGGCAGCGTTCCGGGAAAATTCGCTCTATGATGAAGGAACAGCAGTCGATGCTCCGCATTCCGTTTAAAGACCGGACCATTGGTCGTGGAGGAGCGGAAGAGGGCGTGTACCATGCCTTTATCGATATGATGAAAGATCTGGAGCAAAAAGCGGCGCAGACCGGAGAATATGAAAAGGCGATTCTCTGGCGCGACGCGCTGTTTAAGCTCGAAAACAAACTCGACATCTACGATACTATCAATGCCATTGATCTTTTGCGCGTGGAAATTCCGCACAAGGACGTTGAGGCAACGATCGAAAAGTACAAAGCAAAATATCACGCCATCCGCGGTGGCCAACCCGAACAGCGGGGAAGCTAAGAAACCGTATTGCTGAAGAGGGTGATAGGGAGTGGGAGTAGTGGTTTACCGAGGTGATTTTTCAGGGTACCAATTGACGATTTCTTCGTGAAGCACAAAAATGTCGTTACTGATGACATCGCCTGCAAAGGTATTGCGGATGTTATTTATGATTTCCTTAAGACGCGTGTTATGGGCGACTGCAAACTCAAGCACAAGATCGTATTTACCCAAAAGTGTACTGGCAAAGGTGGATTCGGGAATCGTGGTTGCATGTTTGATGATCGACTCCACTACGGTTTGTGACTTGAGAGTAAATACCACCTGATAATGCTCCACACCAAATTTCCCGAAATTAATATCGAGTACAGGCGCACCGAGGATGCCGGTCTTTTTTAACTTTTCAATTCGATAGCGAACGACATTTACATGTGTTTTTGCCTGTCGCGCGATGGCAGAAAGATTTTCTCGCGCATTTTGGGCAAGTCGTTTGATGATGAGATGATCGATATCATCGATATTGGTTTGCTGTAAATCTTCAGGATACGTATCGCGTTGCACCTTGCCGCCGTCGTAAAAGAAGCGAAAATTGAAACGATTTACCTGTGTTAGGGTGAGAATTTCCTGTTCGAGAATATATTCACCAAACTTTGCCTTGAATGGTTGTAGGAATTGCTGAAGATCTTCGAGATTGCGTGCGATAACCAAAAAAGTTACATCATAACGTCCCTCAAGTCCTGCCAAGTAGGCGATAGATTTGTGGTGTTTGAGATAATTGGTTATTTCTTCTTCTTTTTGCTGTGTAGCCTTCTGAAACTTAAAGAAAAATTTGTAATAGTAGTATCCAAGGCGTGAAATATGCACCGTCGTGCGAAAGTTTTTGATAAAACCGTTGGCGGTGAGACGCTTAACTCGAAAAGCTACCGTCTCCTTCGGGATTTTTATTTTGTCAGCCAATCCCTGAAAAGAAGCATCGCTTTTGAGATCAAGCTCATAAAGTAGCTTTTGATCAGTAATATCGAGGTTTTTTTGTATTTTTGTCATATTTCTATTGCTCAACTATACATAAGTCTAGCATATATTTTAATATTGTGCAAGTTTTATATCAACAGCTTGACCAAATATAGAATAGGTATATAATTACGTTAAGCCTGTGGAAAGGGGGAAGAAAGTGAAATGTGGGGTGAGGGGTCCTGATCGTGACACGATTCTTCAGATGCCGACGAAGGTCTACGAAAGATGGCTCTTGGATGAGGAAGCGCTCGAGTACTATGTCCGCGGAGGACCGGATGAAGACCGGCACATCTGGCTCCTCGACGGTGAGCGGAACGTCCTGATCGAGCTAAAGCAGGGATACAGGAGTACCGATCACTGGAGCGACAGGGTGGGAGAAACTATCGGCAAGGTGATAGAGAAGTTGAAAGCAGAGGGTAAGCGTCCACGCTTCGCCCTGATCATCAACGATCCGCCCGGCATGGACGGATGCCAAGGTCTCTACGTCATCGCATAAGGAGTAGCCATGAAGCATCGACCGTGCAGTTGTACCAAAAAGATCCAGGAACTCGAGAGCAAGCTGCAAAAGATCGGGGAGCGTGTGCTCGGACTCGAAGCGCTTGCGATGCAAAAGGCCCTCCGAGATTTACGAGCTGAGGCTCGGCTTCTCAAGGAGGAGCTTGAACGGTGATAGTTCTCTGCCAAGTCCAGGGATAGGCTCCGGGTTGCGCGGTATCCTGTGCGCGTAAAAAGCGGATACCATCTTTTTTTTTGGCGCTAAGAAACAAGGCATTAAATCCCCGAAAGGGGATTTAATGTTGAGACCGAAATATTTATCGATTAACGAGGAGCGGCAGGGGATTGAGGGCTTCACGATGAGCGTACATCCCAAAGTGCAGATGTGGAGGGGTGGTTTCGGCATTGCCAGTGTTTCCTACATATCCGATGACCGTATCGGGAGTGACCGATTGGCCGATGTGAATGCCATCCGCAAACCGGTCCAGGTGTGCGTAGTAATATCGGCGCGCCCCCGAGCCGATGATGTACATGGCATTTCCTCCAAGCTCCACGTCTCCTTTATAGAGGACGTAGCCGGAGGTTCCGGAAAACACGGGTGTTCCTTTTGTAGCAAAAATATCCTGGCCTTCATGTGTTCGATCATTCCCGCGCGGCGCGCCCCAGGTATCGGTAATACCCGATACTTTTGTTCCATACACCGGCATGAGGATAGTAGCATCCGGCTCCTGCGACGCAAGCTTTGCTATTTTGTATGGTAGAGTGACCTGCTCAATAAAGCTCGTGATTTTTTCGGGGTGAGTTTTTACATATCGTATTCCAAACGCAAAAAAACCCACTACGCAGATGAGAAATAATCCGCAAATGATAAAAAGTTTTTTGGGCATCTAGATACTATATACTACAAAAGAAAAAGAAAAAACTTACGATAAACTGAGATTGTTAAAAGAGTTTCAATAGTGACAAAATAAACAACACGCCAGCAACGATCAGATAAATTCCATTTCGTGACCGGAAGTAAAGAAATATTCCACAGAGCATGAGAATAAAATAAATCATTTGCTCCCGGGCAGGGACTCAGTCGCGCCTCTCGCGATGCCGTCGCATCGCTCGGGCTGACCACCACCTCGCGGATTCATCTGCTGATTCATCATCGCTCCGGCGTTCTCGCCCTGACGTGAGTGCGATTGCGCACTCACTCCCGTCATCAAACGTGAAGCGTTTGCTCCCGGGCAGGGACTCAGTCGCGCCTCTCGCGATGCCGTCGCATCGCTCGGGCTGACCACCACCTCGCGGATTCATCTGCTGATTCATCATCGCTCCGGCGTTCTCGCCCTGACGTGAGTGCGATTGCGCACTCACTCCCGTCATCAAACGTGAAGCGTTTGCTCCCGGGCAGGGACTCGAACCCCAATTACATGATTCAGAGTCATGTGTCCTACCATTAGACGACCCGGGAATGTTTCTATACAATACCGAAAAATTGCGTTAGAGTAAAGAGAAAATCGAGCCATGAAGCAAATCGAAAAAGCAAAATATGAAATGCCGTTTGAAAGTTCTGAAGAAGATTCCCATACGGTTAGCGTTTATGAAAAAAAATATGATGTATATCGTTTAATGCAACTTGCCCAAGAACTTATCGTCACCCGTTTCAACACAGAACAATTGGCCTTAAAATTCCTTGATGATGAATGTTGGGATGATGAAAATGGAAATTTAACTACACCAAGAAAAGTTCTTGAAGCAATTCAATCAGTACGGGGAAATTATGGAGACGCTATGCGGAATCATCCTCTCTTACTTGATCATATTGCTGCTATAAAAGAAGCCGATCCTAATTATCCCATTCTCCTTGGACCGGATGGAACTGTTATTGATGGTGCACATCGTGTTATAAAGGCTCTACTAAATGGTGCGTCTGATGTTCCCATACGTCGGTTTGAGACTATGCCAGAAGATGCTAAGATGCAATCTTAAATTTTATGTACACGCTTTACCTCATGCTCTGTCGCGACGACTCCATCTACACCGGCATTACGACGGATATGGAACGGAGATTTAAGGAGCACCAAAATGGAGAGGGGAGCAGGTATACGCGGGCGAAAAAGGCAGTGAAGATTTTGTATACGGAAAAGTTTAAGACGCGAAGTAAAGCGTCAAAGAGGGAATATGAGATCAAGAGCTGGAGTAGGCAGAGAAAGTTAGCTATGATCAGCATATGACGATTACAGATCTCAAACTTGGCCTCGGTACCTGGAAAGCGCCGGCGGATAAAGCGGGAGCTGTGGTGGAGTTTGCGCTCATGGAGGCGGAGTACAACCACATCGACTGCGCGGCGATCTATCGGAATGAAAAGGAAATCGGTGAGGCGTTTGCTCGCGTGTTTGGTAGCTCAAGAAAACGGGAAGATGTCTTTATTACGAGCAAGCTTTGGAATACCGAACACAAAGCAGAGCGGGTGATGCCAGCATGCAAGAATACGCTCGCTGATCTTCAACTCGATTATCTCGATCTGTACCTAATGCACTGGGGGATAGCGATTCCGCCCAACGAAAGCGAGGCGCTGAATGTCCATGGAAGACTCAAAGAGCAGCTCGATGCAAACGGCTACCTCGTCACCGAAAAAGTTTCTGTGTGCGAGACGTGGGAAGCCATGGAGGGGCTCGTGAAAGCGGGTCTGGTCAAAGCCATCGGCGTGGCAAACTTTACTGCACCGATGATCCAGGATTTGCTTTCATATACAACAATTGCACCTGCGACTAATCAAATCGAGCTCCATCCGTACTTGCAACAGACCGCACTAGTAGAGTATTGCCATTACAATAATATCGCCGTCACTGCCTATTCACCGCAGGGCTCTCCAGGAAATTATGGTAAAGCCAAAAACATGCCGGTCATCGCGGAAGATCCCGTTATCATGGACATCGCAAAGCGTCACCGCAAATCTCCGACACAGATCATGATCCGCTGGGCAATACAGCGCAATACCATTCCCATTCCCAAGAGTCTCGATCCCGTGCATATCAAAGAAAACATCGATGTGTTTGATTTTGAGCTCTCAGCTGATGATATGCAAGCCATTGCCACTCTCAACCGCGACCTACATTTTGTAAATCCTTACGCTTGGTGGAAGATACCGTATTTTAATTAAATGGAAATTATCACCGCTCAAAATACTCCCGAAGAATTTGCTGGGTTCCAGAAACTGGAGGCAATGGGATTTCAAGTAGATCAACTCCGGATGTGGAAGAAATTATAATGAAGGAAACCAACCTAACCATCACCATTAATAAGCTCATCCAGGAAGTTTTTGATTTTTGCATTAATCCCAAGAACACGCCGTTGTGGATTGACGGTATACTACGAGAAGAAACAAACGAATGGCCGGTGAAAGTAGGCAGTATCTATAGGAATCAAAATATGAGAAATGAGTGGTCAGAATATGTGCTCACTGAGTTTCAACCTCCTAAGCTTTTTACTATGCATAAAAAAGATGCGCACTATACGGTGCGTTATACATTAAAACCTATAGGCGATGCAACAGAATTGAATTATTACGAGTGGATGGATGTAGGCGAACTGGAAGAGCCTTTCACTCTGGAAATTTTGCAAAAGCTTAAGTTAGCTATTGAACAATCACTTTGACACAATCAGTGCAATCTTGCGAGTAGGATCGGTGGTTTGGGTTTTGCTGTCCCAGTCGACGGCGGCGTTTTTGAGTATTGCAAACGTATAGACATTGTCAGAGCCATCATCGCTACCGGGATCATGTACAATGAATCCCATTTCGTTGTACCCGATGACCGCCAGCATATGATAAAACGGCCCGCCATCCGCATAGTGCTGAGGGTTTTCCAGGAGTCGTGCGCTGAGGGGGAGTAGTACCACATGGCCATTTGCCAGTGCACGTTTCAAATCTGATTCTGTATAATCGCGTATTTGTCTTACGTCTAGGTCCAAAACCTTTTTTGCCATGCGAGATGTTTCATCGGCGCCGGTATCTTCATGATGGCCAAACGTTTTATCTTCCCAGGCGTTGAGCTCGTCGATCTTTTGTTGGACTTCAGCGGCAGGGAGGATTTTTTCCTTGCGGCCATCAAAGTAAGCTTGTGCCATGATAAGACTCGTCTCCTCGCAGTTCTCGTTATTTTCCCAGATTCCGGTGGGGGCTTGGGGCGAGAAGGGGACATCGAGTGTCAGCGATTCGGGTGTACTAGCAAGACTTTCAAAAAACGAAATTTTGGATACAAAAAGAAATAGGACGATAAGGCCGAAGACGCTGACGATGACTATGTGCTTTTTGGAAAAACTAGCGAGCATACTCTATTGTACACCGTTTTTGAAGTTTCGTATACTGGTGCTACAATGCGCTCATGGAACCCCTTGCGTCACGCATTCGCCCCAAAAAGCTTGATGAATTTGTTGGACAGAGTCATTTAGTTGGTCCCGGAAAACCATTGCGCGTGGCCATCGAAAAAGGCCATATTTTTTCGTTTATTCTGTGGGGACCACCTGGAGTTGGGAAGACCACGCTTGCAAAAATCTATGCAAAGTCGCTAGGTGCTGATTTACACGAACTCTCTGCCGTGTCAGCCGGTAAAGATGACATACGCGAAATTGTTGGAGGCGGCTCCGCCTTCGCTAAAGCTTCGGCGAGACAAGCGCAGTTGATGACGCAAATTTTGTTTCTGGACGAAATACATCGCTTCAATAAAGCCCAACAGGATTTCCTGTTGCCGTATGTGGAGAGAGGGGAGCTAATTCTCATCGGTGCCACGACCGAAAACCCCAGCTTTGAAATCATCTCGGCGCTTCTTTCGCGGTGCCGGGTTTTTGTTTTGAATTCGCTCTCGCCTGATGAAATGAAGCAAATCATTACTCAGACCAATATAAAAATACCTGCCGAAGCTCGTGATTGGCTGATCCAAATGGCAGACGGCGATGCGAGGCAAGCAATTACGGTTTTGGAAAACACCCTGTCTCTATACAAAAAAATTACCGTTGAAACCCTCAAAGACACGATTCAAAACAAATTCCTGCGTTTCGATAAAAAGGGCGAGGAGCACTATAATACGATCTCTGCGTATATCAAAAGCATGCGCGCATCACAGCCCGATGCGGCGCTCTATTATCTGGCGCGGATGATCGAGTCAGGTGAGTCGCCGACGTTTATCGCGCGGCGCATGGTGATCTTTGCATCGGAAGACATTGGTATGGCGCATCCTACGGCACTGGTGGTGGCAAATGAAGTCATGGCCGCCGTGGATGCTGTGGGATTTCCCGAAGCGGCGATCAATCTTGCTCACGGCACGATCTACATGGCCACGGCTCCCAAAGACCGCGCGGTTGTCGATTCCCTGGGATTGGCCATGTCTGACGTCAAAGAACACGGCAATCTCCCGATCCCCATGTCGATCCGTAATGCACCTACAAAACTAATGAAGAATCTGGGCTATGGAGCAGGCTATAAAAAATACACGAGCGAGGACTTGCTTCCGGAGAAAATAAAAGGGAAGAAGTACTACAAGCCGAAGCAATGAAATGCATGATCATGACCGCTGCAGACCTGAGTGATTTTGAAAAAGATCGCTGAAGTCTGTACGAATTTGAAGTAATTGGCAAAATAGTGTATAATGAAACCATGAAGCAAATGTTGGCTATTTTACTGGTTATTTCCTTCATCGGAATTCTCGTCCCGCTTTTTTTGATGGGACATCATGGAAACATTGGCGATACCTCATGTTTGGCGAGCTGCTATATACTGCCGTTTGAAACTTCCGGTAATTTTGCCCAAGCGCTACAAAGCGTCCTTACTATTTTTGCAGTTTTGGCGCTTGTTGTATTGGGAGCAGTTGGCGTCATATTTTTCAAACAAGATTTTTCATATTCTCGTCACCGACCGCTCGTTTCTTTTCGTCATCAATTCGATCGCTGGTTTTCTCTTCTCGAACACAGTCCGACTCTTTAGAAGAACGTTGTAAGCGTAACAGCTTTAATTTTCTTCTATGAACAAATTAATTATTGTAATTGTCAGTATTCTTGTGCTAGGCGCGATTGTTTGGTACGCGCGGCCAGGCGCAAAAGGAACGAGCGATCCAACAGAAACTCCCACGGGACCAAGTATTCTCACATCTTCAGAGATGAAGTATGACTTTGGCACGATCTCGATGAAAGACGGCAACATCAGTCATCTCTTTACGGTGACCAACACCGGAACAGAAGCCGTTACCGTCAGCAAACTCTACACCTCCTGCATGTGTACGACCGCATCCATCATGAACGGCACTGAAAAAGTGGGGCCGTTTGGCATGCCAGGACATGCGGGTATCCCATCGATCAAGGTTGTTCTTGAGCCTGGAGCATCAACGCAAGTGGAGGCGATCTTTGATCCCAACGCCCACGGACCTGCGGGAGTGGGGAAAATTGAAAGAGTAGTGATCTTGGAAAATAGCGCAGGAAAGCCGCTTGAGTTAGCTTTTTCTGCTAATGTAACTCCCTAAAAATGTCTAAAACATTAAAAACGCTCCTGATTATCGCAGGATTGGTAGTTGCCTTTGTCGTTGTCATGAGACTGGGAACCGCTGGAACGGAGCTTACCTGGAACATCAGTCGGCAGGGAACCTGGCTTTTGCCGCTCGTCGCCATCGCCGCGCTCATTGATAGTATTAATCCCTGCGCGCTCTCAATCCTGATGCTCACAATTGTGTTTCTTGTGGGGATTGGTCAAAGCCGCGCGGGCATCATGAAGCTAGGTGCCATATATATTGCGGGAATTTTCCTGGCGTATTTGGCAATTGGCTTTGGTCTCATCCACGCGCTCCATATCTTCAATACGCCGCACTTCATGGCAAAGCTTGGCGCCACGATCATGATCATCTGGGGAGCACTTGAGCTCATGAATGTCTGGTTTCCGACGTTCCCGATCAAACTAAAGATTCCGGAGGTAGCTCATGGCGCAATAGCTCGTCTCATGAATCGTGCCTCGCTTCCAGCGGTGTTTCTCCTCGGAGCACTGGTGGGCTTGTGTGAATTTCCCTGCACTGGAGGTCCGTATCTCATGGTAATCGGCCTCCTCCATGATGCTGGGACGTATCTTCGTGGAGCCGGATATCTCATCCTCTATAATCTCATCTTTGTGTTACCGCTTGTCATCGTGCTTGCCATTGCAAGTGAAAAGTCGCTACTCCAAAAGGTCGACATCTGGCGTAAAGAACATAACCGCGACATGCGCCTCTGGGCGGGAGTCCTCATGATCCTGTTTGGAGTGGCATTATTGCTGATATGAAAAAAATTAAACTCGGCGACCTCATCGCCAAAATTACCAAGTTCCTCCATATCCCACACTGTATCAAATGCGAGAAACGCCGCGTCATCCTCAACGAAATCTCTGAAACCGGTATCAAAGAAACTCTAAAAAAACTAAAGCAATGTTGCTAAAAATTATATCTGTCATAGTGCTTGCTGTCATTGTGGCTTTCATGCCACTGCCAGTACAGCACACGTTTGCCATGCTGGACCTTCCCGAAAACATTGCACAACAACTCTATGATCTGGGCGTCATAGACAAAAGCAAAATGCCGGGCGAGATGTCTACGCTCAATATGTTTTGGGCATTTGGGCTGGCAAACAAAAATGAAATCTTGGAGACGGGACCTATGATGGAAAACACTCCAAACTACGCATCAACAGGTGGATGGACTATCGCAGTAGGGGATCCCATGGATCACTACAGCATGCATCCGCTCATTACGCTCACGCCGGAACAACAGGAACTCGTCAAGAAGACAAGCAAAAATGTCTTCCGACCATGCTGTAGCAATCCGGCGTACTTCCCGGACTGCAACCACGGCATGGCAATGCTTGGTATCCTCGAACTGCTGGCTTCGCAAGGCAAAAGCGAAAAAGAACTCTACGCAACCGCCAAAGCGGTGAACAACATCTGGTTCCCCCCGGAGCCAACCAAAGGCTGTAGCGTGTAGATAACTCTTGTGGCGTTGATCGGGCTATGCTAGACTAAAGGTATGGACACTCAAACAACACCCCCGGAACAACCGCAAGTTCCTGTTGCCACGGGATCACCAAAGCTTTTGATCGGCATTATCGTTGGCGTATTAGTGCTCGGTGGTTTTGGCGCCGGGGCGTACTATTTCTATCAAAAGAAACAGGAAGTCAATTCAACGACGATTCCGTCAGCGAGTCCTACGGCAAGTGCGACAGAATGCGAGACCAAATACCCTGGGCTTGATTTAATACAAAAAAGCGCGCCGCTTTTCTTTGGTGGAAAGTTAAGAATATGCATACCCGGCAATTTCTATACGGGTATCGTGGAAACGGAGTACTCGCTACTTTCCGCGATCGCTTCCTTTCCTGTGATGGGCGAGGGGGTTGATGATGCAATAGTGGGGAGACGTCTTGATCATCCTGAAGTCGGCGACACCACCATCATCATTCAATGTGGTGTATTTTATAGTATGAAGACAGGTATCAATGTTGAAACCATATCTGACGAATGGCTGTACAGTACAACAGTTCTCTATGGAAAGCCCGTTTATACGGTCATGGACAAAGTACCTGGAGAGGGTTTTAATGCCGAATTTTTAACAAATGACAGCATCAATATGAGGACGAGAATTTGGGAATATAACAAGACGAAACCGGAACAGTGTGAAATCCGCGTGCTCACAAACAAACCATCCGAACCGAACATCGAAAATAAAATTGATGCTTTCTTTGATAGCATCTTATTTGTACCGGAAAACGCCGCTAGTGCTACCCCAGCTTCAATTTAAAGACTAAGCGTAACTGAACTTATACGATTACTGGTCCGCGATATTGCGCAGAGCCAAATGCGAGTATTGGATAGAAAATGGGGGCAAGGAACAAGAGACCCAGCGTGAAACCAACGCTTTTGCCAAACACCTTTGCCAAGGCATTGGTGCAGATGATCAGCATCACAAAATTCACAAATGGGATGAAGAATAAAATAATCCACCATACCGGCTTGCCAATAATTTCTAACTCAACGACAATATTGTAGACAGGTATAATAGCCGCCCAGCCGGGCTTGCCCGCTTTTGCGAATATTTTCCACATAAGAGATAATCATGATAACTACAACGGCCCAGATAAATATCTGCATTCCTGCAAACACTGCCCATATTCCGTTTGCCGCTTCAATACCTTGTGTTTCGTACATAAAATTATTTGATTAAAACTAATTTCCTCAAGTATAGCATATAACAATGGATAAACAAGAAAACACCCCACAACCGCCGGAACATAATAGCAAATGGAAGCTTATCGTCGGCATTGGTACATTGGTAGTACTTATCGTGGCTGGGTTTTGGTATTACTTCACACGCAGGGAACAGCCGAATATTTCTATCCCAATTCGCACTGCTGTGGATGCTTATGGGCGCACCCCCAAAGCGGGGGAAGACTATGAGCCAGGCGTTCTCCTTTTCCGTTATGATGCGGGAGTATTTGACGACGTTGATTCCGCACCCGACGCATTGGCGGCAGTGTTTAAAGCATACAAGGCTAAGAACTTATCCCGGCCCTTCGCCAATGCCGCAAGCTCCGCCATGGCCAGTATCTACAGGGTAGAAATTGAATCGCACAATGTACTTGCCGCCATGACGGAACTCCAGAAGACACGGGGGGTGATCTTTGCAGAACCATCGTATCTCGGAAAATTGGACCCATTGCCACGGGACCCTTATTTCACGTCTCAAGGCTCCTGGGGTAATACGTATGATGATCAGTGGGATATGAAGATTATCAATATGCCTCCGGCCTGGGATATTACCAAGGGAAACAGTAATGTGATCGTCGGCGTTATTGATAGCGGTATTGATCCCACCCATCCCGATCTTGCCGGACGCGTCCTAGAAGGCTATCAACTGCGAAATGGAGTGGTAACGAAAGGTATTCTCGGAGATTGTTTCGACACCCACGGCACCCATGTAGCTGGTATTATAGCTGCACAACACAACGATATTGGTATTGCAGGCGTCGCTCCTGGCGTCATGGTCCTGCCGTTATCTGGCAAGGCGTGTCCTAAGATACCGCCCGATACCCTTGGCATAACAGGTCTCTACAGATTACCGAGTGCTGGCGATATTGGACTGTTGACGGTTGGCATAAGTGATTTTTTGCATCTATCGATCGTCAACTTTAGCGGAAATTTTGGTTTCAGATCGCAAACTGTTGACGAAGCTTTTGAAAACCTAACGGCTAAAGGTGTTCTCGTCGTCAATTCAGCCGGTAATGATAAGTCTGATAGCTCTTTATTCTCTCCCTCCGGTACTGCAGGAGTATTTGTCGTATCTGCCACTGACCAAAATGATGTCATCGCTCCTTATTCAAATTATGGAAGCTCGATTGACGTCGCGGCTCCCGGTGGCGATACGAGCGGGAACGTCCTCTCTCTTGGCTCTTCGCAAATTAATCTATCTTTGTTGAAACAAGTGGGCAGTGGTTATGTGCGCATGAGCGGCACTTCCATGGCCGCTCCCCACGTGGCCGGTTTGGCCGCCCTAGTCAAATCCATCCATCCCGACTGGGGCAAAGAGAAGATCGAATGCGCGATTATCCTCGGTTCCGATGACATGGGTGACCGTGGACGCGACGACCTCTACGGTTGGGGGAGGATCAACGCCGTCCAGACGCTTCTCTTGACGGATGCGCCGGTGCCCTGCCGGGCTCTTGCCAAAATCGATAGCCCGGTAGTCAACGCAGGAGTAACAGGCACGGTAGAAATTAAAGGCACGGCCTATGCTCCTAAGTTTGTGGGATACAAAGTAGGTTATCTACCTCCCAGTGCACCCAAAGAGGACACCCCGGAGCTTACGTGGTCTAAACACGCCGTAGTAATTGAGAAAAAATACGCCGCTACCTACAACGAAACACTGGCAACATGGGATACCGCCAACCTGCCGGAAGGCAACTATCAAGTGCGCCTGTATGTTGACGGTGGCGAAGGCGATATTGCCCGCCACGAAATCCCGGTGTATGTGTATCACAAAACCCTTGAACCAATCTCCTCTGACACCGGGGTAAGTTCTTGTTCTGTGATTGTTACGCAGGAACAAGCAAAACGTATCTTTGGCAACACCTATCCTTATATTTATACTAAGGACGAGATTGTTAAACTTTACAAACCTCTTGAACAATCATATGAAGAAATAAACTCCCTTGATAGCCTGCCATTTAACGACCGTAGTGATCTTAGCGATGAGGAACTGGAAAAATGGGAAAAGACCAAAGAAGTTTGTGCAACACATTTAAATTCATACGATCTTGCCGAATTTTCTCGAGACTCCGCAGAACTGACAACCTATATGGCGGAATATATCAAACGTTCGCAGGCCGGAGACGATAGTATTTCAAACGTTGATGATGCGAGATTCAATGAGCTGGCAGTTAAAATTGCGGAACAAGCACCACTACCGAATCTCATTGTTTTCGTAGATGAGTATGGCGGGGAAGTGGATTTTCACAAGACATTCCTTGAGAATTACTGGAGGGATATTAAAGCAGACATAGATGTTGGCGATTCTCCAGCGTCAGTCACCGGCCCTAAAACAGTAATATTAGGGTCTGATTTCAAGATTACTTACTTTATTGGCGCGAATAACACCCCCAAATCGGAGATTTCATTGACCGTCGCCTTTTTCACTTTTTCAAATAGCAAACTGTATGGAATCGGCGCTGTCTACGACGGGAAGAATAAAATTACCGAAGAGCAAATTCTTGCCCTTCTGCGGCAAATCAAAGAAAATCTGGAGAAATTTTGATACATACCGGGAAATTTTCGTACGATAGAGGAATGAAATCTCGAACGGCCTTGGGCGTGTTCTTTTTCAGATACACCAGTAATGCATCTTGAGGGTAGACGTGACCGTATTTATAGGACTCTGGTATTGCAAAATTCCGCGGTTCCAGGCTACTGAAATCAGGGACAGCATAGTCTCTGAGGGGGTGATTCTGGCAGGCATCAAGGAGCCAAGCTCTGGCGACCACATTTCCGAACTCACTGACAGCAAGATAAGGTTCAATTTTTGTGTCGCCAATTACTGAACTTCTGAAAGAATACATCACACGGTCCATTTTGGTGTTTTTGATCACTTCGAGATGAACCGGATGGCCTTCAAAAGTATCGGGAAAACGGTCTTGTATTGATTGCGGCGTTTGCTCCTTGAGAAAGACCACGAATAAACCATCATCTAGATTTTTATTATATTTAAAGGAAACAAGAACGTAATGTTTCGATTTAGTGCTCTCTGCACTCTCTTCGCCATCAGAATCTGTTACATAATTTCTTAGGAATGCGTCGTTTCGCAGCCGCGCCTCAAAATTCATTTGAAGAGTGGCTGCTAATTTATCCCGCTTGGTTTTTTGCCATTCATTATAATTTAAGCCCACCAGAGAGAGTGGATAAGATATATTATAGAGAGCGAAAAGAACCAAGAGGATTTTTATGAAAACACCTTTTTGATTCCTCAATCCATATTTTCTGAATAGGATCCAAACAACAACCCCGAAGATAATCAGCAAAGGGAAATACACGAGATAAAATAAGGAAGCGAACACTGCAAACCGCTCCCCCGTGGTAAACAACGCAACAAGACCAGTGATCTGTATGAGACCGAGAACGAACAAAACACGCATCAATACATATTTTCTTGCTTGCTCGGGTTGGCTATTTTGTTCTAATTTTTTTGTATTCTCCATAGATCATCTTGAGTGTGACAAGGAAAACTATAATGGATATGGCCAACACGGTTATATCGCGCCGAAACACGATTGCAAGGATAAGGAATATCAGTCCGAAAACGGAAAGAAAAATCAAGGAAACTTTGGGGTCTTTGCTTCGGTAGAACACTTTTTGCGTTTTGTAACCATAGGATACATCGGCGACCTGATTTTTGCGCTCCGACGGCATGGTCATTACTCGATCGTTGACATACAGTTCCGGTTTCTTGCCGATAGCGTTACCAATAGCCCGTATAATCAGCCACCCCAATCCGAAGACGATACTGACCAGAATCAGGCCCGCAAGAAAGAGATGTTCAAAGATAAAGGTAATCAGCATAGACGCATGATACATTAAATAGCAGAGTATGAAAAGTCGGCTTGGATATCACCAGTTAAGCGGGTATAATGAGAATACTCATGAAGAAGATACTTATTTTTAGTTATCCCCATCCTGGGATTGTATTCGGCTTTTTTCTATGGCTTGCTTTTTTTATCTTTGGGCCAAAAAACAAGATCAATGTATTCAAGCTATTGGTAATACTCCCAGGGTCAATACTGATATGGCTACTTGCGTTCTCTATTGTAGACATGGAGCCAGATGCATATCGCATTATTTTAACGGGGGTTACGGGCGGATTCCTTTTCCGGGTGAATTAGATTACTTGCCGGTATTCTTTTCTATCTGGCAAGGGGGAATTTTAATGACTATGGCCATTGGTATTCAGTGGCAAGAACGTTATGCTTCCCACGCAATGCCACCGCAGAAGGCGTCAACAACATCTGGTTCCCGCCGGAGCCAACTAAAGGCTGTAGCGTGTGACGAGATCTGGTATACTGAAAGTGGTGGAATCGCAGATTGCTATTTTCAAAGGTAAAAAAATCAGAAAACTCATCCATGAAAAAGAATGGTGGTTTTCGGTTGTGGATGTAGTTGAAGTTTTAACGGACAGCGAAAGACCTGCCGTATATTGGAGTGCGATGAAAGTTCGCGTGAAAGGTGAGGATGGAATTGAGTTGTCTACATTTTGTAAACAACTGAAATTGGAGTCGTCTGATGGCAAAAAATACAGTACCGATTGTGCTACAACCGAGGGCATTTTTCGCATCATCCAATCCATCCCATCTCCCAAAGCCGAGCCTTTCGCGTACCTTGCGTGATGGCTTAAAATATGGTACTATGAAAAAGTCAAAAGTACCTTGATTTTGCTTGGTTACAGCATCGAATCCGAAGAATCCTTTGGGTTGGCCGCTGTAACCAACTTGGCAAGCCCGAGGCCCTGGCAATGACGCTGGGGTGAGAGGCAAGCCATAGTTTGGAAAGGAGGCACGCCGTGGCGCGTGGCCTTTTGGGTCGGAAAGACAAGTTTAACGCAGCCGTATCTGCCCTCGGCTCGATGTTGACCTTGGCCGTCAGCTTGACGGCAAAAGTGGTTTCCAAGGGTGGCACGATGGCGGAGGGCCTGCTCCGTCTCGTGAAGAACGATCAGGCACTGGACGATGTCGCGGCGATTCTCGCCCGCCTGTGCGAGAGCACGGTGTGGCGGACGCTCACGGTCAGGGAAGTTCCGACCGTCGAGCGGCTCATCGCCGCGATCGAAGCGAAGGGGCGAAAGGTCACAGACTGGGCACGGACGGTCATGTCCCAGCCGGCCTTTGCCGCCACCTACATCAAGCCGGGAAGGCACCGGCTCGTCGTCATCCGGGGCGACGAGTTCGAAGACGCCCCCCAGAGGACCAACGCGAACATCTGGACGGCAGCCGAGAAGCTGGGTTACCGCAAGGTGCCCGCCTACCTCGCTGCTGTGGCTCGAGCCGCCTGGCCGCAGAGTGAGCTGGGGTCGGATCTCGTGGTCTTCATGCACGATCCGATTACCGTTCCCGGCGACCGCCCGAACCTGCTCGTACTGGACGCGGACGCCAGCGGCGAGTACCTGAACACGTACAACGGCAATCCCGAGAACACCTGGAATCGCGAGCGGCTGTTCGTGTTCCTCGCCCCGGACCAGGACTCAGAGCTGTCCGCGTAAGCTCTGGTCCTGGACCTCTTTGTACTTTGGCGGCTTGTCCGCCGAGCCCGACGGGATTCGTTCCTGTCGGGTTTTTTGATACAATGATTCTGGTAGTAGGCGAGAATGTGCAGGGTTACGGCTCGGCACCGCCCAACCCGTGTCACGGAATTCCAGAATGATATAGGGTACGCTTTATATATCAGCGTGATTCCGCAGCAATGCAAAAAATGAAGACACTTGGTGTACTGTGCTAAGTGATTTAAGATCACGAATTCGATACAATCCTGAGAGTATTCAAGGGATGGTGGACCGGAAGGCATAGTGCACAGAACCGTTCCCGGCAACAACCCGAACCTGCTCGAACTGAACGCGGACGCCAACGGCGAGTACCTGAACACGTACAACGGCAATCCCGAGAACACCTGGAATCGCGAGCGGCTGTTCGTGTTCCTCGCCCCGCAACTCTCTTCATTTCTCTCCGACTACTTGGCCGGAGAGTTTTGTTTTATGAGTTGCCCGTACCAGCCTCCCAGTTGCTTGCCGGCGGAATCAAGTTTTTCCGAAAGAGTTGCATATTTTGCAGTGTCGAGACTTTTGATTTCCCATGCTATCTGTAAGAATATTTTTCCCATATCGAGTTTTTGTATTGCCCGTTGAACATACAATAGCTTCTCGTCTTTTTGCGCAAATGCCGCAGCACAAGCTCCTTCCAATGTTTCAACGAAAAAATTGTCGATTTTTTCGCCCAGTGAATATTTCATTCTCTGCGGAAGATGTACAAAATAGGTTTGCCAAAGTAAGTAGGCATCCTTTAAACTAAGGACAACAGGAGGGAACCTTGGGGGGGACCAGTTATGTCACGTCAATCTCTGATTGTGGATTAGTCTTTGGCCGC
>ERZ1292623.126-Hain-H51-01um-R1-126-length-83534-cov-7_pt1 | contig 83534 bp, 165 predicted proteins | sample MGYA00564398_ERZ1292623 | MGnify/ENA primary metagenome ERZ1292623 (study PRJEB36523, sample SAMEA6512633) | groundwater metagenome | collected 2019-01-07 | study: AquaDiva: Metagenomics assemblies of 32 groundwater samples
CTTGGCCTCGGCCTCCTGCTGGAGCTTGCGCTCCTTCCAGGCCGCCATGAAGTCCTCTCCCGCCGTGAACACGGTGTAGGCGAAGGCGGGAGCGGCCAGCGCCACCTCGCCCATCTCGCAGTTCTGGTTGAGCCAGACGCCGGCGAGGCCGCCGCCCGCGTTCCCCAGGAACGACTTCTGGCCGCGCAGCCCCAGCTGCTCGAACGTGAGCCCGCCCGTCACGCCGCAGGCGGCGTGGTTGAGGGCCGGGAGCTTCCGCTGGCACAGGTAGGCGAAGCCCGCTCCGACGAGCACGGACGCGATCGCCCAGGCGATGCGCTTGGGGGTCCAGTCGGCCTTCTTCATGCCGAACTGGTCGGCGATCACGCCCTCCATCTCCAGGATCTTGCGGAGGCGCTCGGCGCCCTCCTTGCCCATGGAGTCGATCTCGGCGGCGCGCGCCATGAACTCCTTGTCGATGCCCGCGTCGAGGGCGCCCTTGAGCTGGACGACCTTCTCCATGTCGAGTTCCGCCAGGATCTTCTTGAGCTTCTCGGCGCGGTCCATGGTCAGGTCGGGCTTGGTCTGCGTCTTGGGATCCACGGTATCTCCTTGTTGGTTCTCGGATGAAAAACCGGGAGAGGGACAGTCCCCTCCCGGATGAGGCCTAGACCAGGGCGGCCTCGGCGGCCCGCTCCGCGTCGATCGCGGCATCCGCTTCAGCGTCGATCTCTTCGGGCGGCCTGCTCGGGCCCGCCTCGTAGACCTTCTTGAGCTTCGCCACCAGGCCCTCGTAGCCGGCCCGGTCGATCCGCTCGACCGTGAAGGCTCCGTCGCCCGTGCACGGCGTCCCGCCGATCCAGGCGGCCTTCACCTTGCGCATCGGCACCTCGATGATGGGGTCCCTGGAAGTGCCGTACACCTTGAGGACGATGTGCTCGTCCTGGACATCTTTCTTTCCCCCGAACACCTTGGCCGCGACGAATCCTCCGATCGTCCCGGCCAATACTGCCACTGCCAACTTCGCGATCTCCATAGCCGCTCCCTACTCTCCGTGCTTGCCTTCCTCCTTTTTGTCGTCATCCCGGGAAGTGCCATCCAAGATCCTCTTCATCCGCTTGGGCAACTCCATGAAGAGGCCCTTGGGGTCGTTGGCCAGGCCACCAACAACCTCCGACATCAGCTGGCCCAGTTTGTTGCAAACTTCCTGGGTCTTGGCGTGCTTGAGCTTCTCGTGTCGGACGACCCTCGTCATCGAGGTCTCGTCGTCCTGGTACAGGAAGCCCAACTTCCCATCGCCCGCGTCGTACTCCACGCGGACGATCACTCCTCCGAACAGCAGGTCCAGCGCTGCCCCGTGCCGCCGCGGGATCTTCTCGGGGTTCAGCAGCTTGAACTTGCCCGCGTTCTCGTCCATAGCTCCTCCTGAAAATAGAAATTCCGGCGTGTCATCGCCTTATACCCGCTTCCAGGAGACGGCCTGGAGCGGGCTCGTGGGTGAGAAGGGGCGCCCGTTCCGTCGAACGAGCGCCCCGAGAGAGGGAGGAAAAGGACTTAGTAAGCCGGCGTGACGTGCTTCACGTCGGCGGGCTGCAGCCAGCGGCCCTGCAGCCACACCTGGTCCCCGCGGCCGAGCAGGAAATGGGCGATGGCCCAGTAGTTCGTTTCGCCCGTGCCGGGAACCTTCGCCTGCCAGTTCACCCAGCCGCCCTCGTCGAGCTTGGTGACCCGCGCCAGCAGGCGCTGCCAGGTGGCCAGCGCCTCGGCGTCGATCGTCTCCACGGAGACCGCCGAGGTCTCGCCCTCGCCCTCGTGGAGATGCGGCCTCACGGCATTGAGCCACGACGCCTCGAACGGAACCTTGCCGTCCTGCCGGACCACGTGCTCGGCCGCGCACCCGAACCAGAAGACGTCGATCTGGTCCGGGTGGAGCAGCCCGCGGTGGACGTCCCGCAGGCACATGCTGAACGAGATGGCGTGCCGCATTAGCCCCTCCCCGTCCCGGGCTCGTGCCGGGGCACCGTCGCGTCGTGCAGGCGGTTGCCCACGTCCCCGAGCCCGAACCAGTGCAGCACCTCGCTGATGGGATGAGCCACCAAGTTGTGCATCATCCACCCGAACGCCTCGGTCCACTTCTTCTCCATAGCCGCCTCCTTCTGAAAATAGAACCTGGCCTCCTAGAGTCCTTATACCCGCTTCTGGCTCTACCCATGGGAGGGGGCTATAATGCGGGGAGTGACCGATCCGCTGGACTTCTACCGCAACCTCTACGAAGACTCTCCCCTCGAAACCGGCACGATCGAGGAGATCAACTCGACCCCCGTGAAGGTCCCCGTGCCGGGCTTGATCGACGAGCGGGAGTTCCTGGTCCCCCACTACTCCTGCAAGATCGTCACCGACCGCGACCAGAGGATCTACGACAACATCCCCTGGCTCTCCCCGTACGCGAACCCGGCCACGGGCGCCGGCCTCTACGTGGTGCCCAAGATCAAGACGAAGGTCCTCCTCGCCTTCGCCAAGAAGGGGCAGCCCTACATCGTCGGCTGGCTCACGCCCGTCGAGGTGGACGGCCGCTACACCGGCAAGCGCGAGATCATGGACCCGGGCTCGATCGCGATCCGCGGCGACCGCGGCAACAAGATCGTCGTGCGCGACGGCGGCATCATCACCATCCAGTCCACCAACGTCTGCAAGCGCACCTACACGCCCGTCTTCGACCAGATCCGCGACTTCTGCAGGAACTACTTCCTCACCACCTCCGGCGGGCAGCTCTCCTGGCAGGAGTCGCGCGACCGCCAGCGCCTGACCAGCTTCCGGATCGAAGCCTTCGAGAAAGCCCAGAAGGGCGGGAAAAGCGTCCGAACCCAATACGGCTCCCACACCGACGACGATCCGGAGCCGGACGTCCCGGAGGGGAAGATCTTCAGCTTCATCGTCGGCGAGAACACGAAGGTCTACATAGGGCCCAACGGCCGCATCATCATCAAGAACGAGCACCCCGACGGCGGCGACAACAACGACATCTCGATCGACAACGACGGGAAGTTCACCCTCAACAACGTGAAGGAAGTCGCGGTCAACACGGAAGACGGCTCGATCAAGATGACGGCGGGCGCCGGCGGCGAGACTTTCATCGAGATGCTGCCCGACGGGGACGTCAACGTGAAGAGCACGACCCTCGTGAAGATCGAGGCCCCCATCGTCCACGTGAAGGCCGAGAACCAGGCGATCGTCGAGGCCCCGGACGTCGTCCTCATGGGCGACACGAGCGTCAACATCATCTCCAACGGGAACATCCTCGTCCAGGCGCCGACGGGGACCATCCTGCTGGACGCGAGCGTGGTCCAGACGCTCCGGACCACCATCCTGGGCGGCGGCGGCCTCAACGTCGCGCGCCTGCTCGACCCCGTGCTCGTCTTCACCTCGGACGGTCCCGCCAGCGGCTTCATCATCGGCGGCGCCTCCCAGACCTTCGCGGGATAGGCTTAACTTCCGGCCGCGCTTGCGGTACAATGGTTGGACTTCGGAGGGAGCTATGGCAAACGGAAAGATCGACGCGAAAGTGGCCAAGGGCGCCCTCGCGGCCGCCGCGGCCGCCTGCGCCGCGAGCGACAAGAACTACCGCGTCGAGGAGACGTTCCGCGACGCCCTGAAGGCGGCGCGCGACTCCGGCGCCTCCGAGGACGAGTGCGCCAAGATCATCGGCAACTCGGTGCTCAACTCCATCGACCGCTACGGCGGGCCCGTGGCGATGGAAGTGTCGAAGTCCCCCGACGAACCCAGGGGCCTGGCGCGCTCCCTCTCCAAGATCGCCTTCGCGGCCGGCTTCTCGTCGGCCTCCGCCGAAAAAGCGTAACCCTCCGGGGGGAAGCAGAGCATGCCCATCGCGTTTCCGCCTCCCCTCCTCGCCGACGCCCAGGACCGGAAGGCCCGTCTTCAGCAGGAGACCACCCAGCTCCAGAACGCCGCCGTCCAGAAGCAGGGCGAGATCGCCGGCACTTCAGGAGCTCCCCCTGGCCTCCTTGCGGAGGACGCCGTCCAGGAGGATCTCTACAACCAGTACGAGACGACGATCGGCTACTTCGAGAGCGAGCGCAGGGCCCTCGACGGCGTCTACCCGAACCCGCCCGTCACGACCACCATCATCGAGGACAGCGCTAGCGGCGTCCGGCCCACGCTCATATTCCCAGTGCCGCCGCCGGTCCTTCCGGGACTGGACCCCGTCTACGTCGACGGCCTCAAGGGGATCGGCGGGGCCGACGCGAACAACGAGAACGCCAGGAAGACCGCGGAGCTGGCCGCCATCACGACCCTCCTGGGGCTCACGCTGATCAACCGGCTCCCGGACGCCGCCTACACGAACTGGGTCGCCTCTCTCACCGCCCAGAGCGCCCTCCTGGCCACGCAGATCGCCGCGATAGCTGCCAACGAGACCTACGGCACCGGCCATCCGGCTTACGCGGCCGCCACCGCCGAGAAGGCCGCCGTCGACGCGCTCCTGCCGTCGCCGCCGGTCGACGACACGACCCTCATGAACCGCCAGACGCAGGCGTCGCTGCGGCAGGGGACGATCGCCGGCCGCGTCGCCGTGGTCGTCGCCGACGTGACCCCGTTCTACGATCCTCGTTACCTGGTCCTTCAGGGGCGCGTGCGGATGGGGCAGGGGACGCTGACGAAGCTCGTCGGCGCGGGCAACAGTATCGACCTCTTAAACGAGTTCATCGCCCTTAACAACGACACGATCGCGCTCTATACTGCACTGGGAGCGTGACGTGGCTGAAGATAGCGCGGTCATCCGAGACCCCAGCAAGAAGAAGTTCTGGACCGCCCGCAACATCTTCCTCATTCTCATGACGGCGGTCCTTCCGGCGCTCGCCGCCGGCATCTGGGACAAGGCCGGCCGGTTCATGGAGAACCACGAGGGCCTGCGGGCCCAGATCGAGGCCCAGCATCTCATGATCGCGGACCTCGACAAGCGCCTGGGCGACAAGGCTGTCTGGAACGCCCTGGCCGACGCGCGCAACGAGCAGGTGAAGACCGCCATCCAGCTCGGCGTCCTCCAGGCCCTCTTCGACCGGGAGTTCGCCAAGGCATCCGTGGTCGTCGCCACGCCGGCCAAACCTCCTAGTACCACGCCCCCTTTACAGGGGGCGGAAACGCCAAGGAAGAGCCAGGCCGAGATCGACGCCGAGAAGCAGGAGCGCGAGCATCTCCTTCGCCTCCTCCGCGAAGCCAAGGAAGGCAAGGTGTACAAGGCCGACCTCTACCGGGAGCAGCTGGAACGCGACAGCCCGCAGCAGAAGCTCGCACCTCCCAACGTGAAGGGATCGCCCAAGTGAACGCGCTGGGCCGCACCTGGCTCCATGCCATGGCCAAGGGCGCCGGCGTGCGCAACATCGCCTCCCGTGTCCTGCGGGGGATCCGGGGCCCGCGGATCCGCGCGAAGATGAGGATGCCGAAGATCGTGGCCCGTGTGAAAGCGCTGAGGTTGCCCTAATGCACGAAGGGCCGTTCCTCATCACCGTCGTCAAGAACGTGTGGATCCGCCTCACGGACGGGCGGCTCTTCAAGTACGGCGAGCAGGTCATCCTCCCCATGATCGAGGTGGACAAGAACGTCCAGGTCCTGGAGCAGCTGGGCTTCGTGAGCGCGGTGCCTCCCATTCCAGCCGACGCGTTCTCGCAGGCCGAGATCGACTCCGAGTTCGACCGCGACCCCATCTACCCCTTCCTGATGGGGCTCATCCAGTCGACCGACGAGATCCAGCAGACCATCAACTCCATCCACGCGCCCGTGCAGAGCTTCACGGACGCGCGGGCCGTCCCCGCCGGCGAGCGCGTGGACAAGATGATCATCCTGATCGAGGACAGTGCCTCGGGATGGAGATACGACGCCCAGTCCTTCGCTGTTGACGACGGGAACCTGGTCCTCAAGCCCGACGACGTGGTCGCGACCGATCCGGGCCGCTGGATCCGCTACACGGGCATCGCGGGTGGCGGCGGCGGGTCCACCTTCGCCAAGCAGACGTTCATCCCGTCCAACGGGCAGACCCTCTTCACGCTCGCCTCGTTCCCGGCGCCGGGCGGCTTCAGCACGGTCGTCGTGAACGGGATGGACTACGAGGAGGGGCACGACTACACCATCTCCGGGCCCAGCCTCACGTGGCTGAACACGTCGGCTTTCCTCGATACTTCCGACAGGCTTGTGGTAACCTATCAGCTCCCCTGAAGGTAGGAGAGACGGATGGCCCAGAAGATCCGCGCCAAACAGGTCGCGACCGACATCATCATCGCGGCCGGCACAAACCCCTTCACCGCCAACCAGTCCATGGGCGGCAACAAGCTCACCGCCGTGGCCACCCCCACCGTGGGCACCGACGCCGTCAACAAGGACTACGTCGACAACGCGTCGGCCGGCCTGTCATGGAAGGACTCGGTCCGCGCCGGATCGACGGGGAACATCGACCTGGCCACGGGCGGTCCGCTCACGATCGACGGCGTCGCCGTCATCGCCGGCGACCGCGTCCTCGTCAAGGACCAAACCCTCCCCGCCCAGAACGGCCTCTACCAGGTGAACGCGGGCGCCTGGACGCGCGTGCTCGACGCCGACACCGCTCTTGAGCTCGAAGGCGCGGCCGTCTTCGTCGAGGAAGGCACGGCCAACGCCAACAAGATGTTCACCCAGACGGCCGACAACTTCGTCCTCGGCACCGATCCGGTCACCTGGGTGCTCTTCTCGGCGGCCACGTCGCTGACCGCGGGCGCCGGGCTCCTGGAGACGGGCAGCACGTGGAGCGTCGAGCTGGCCACGGATCCCGGCCTCGAATTCGACGCGGGCGGCGACTCCGGCAGGCTGCGCGCCAAGGTCAATCCCACGGGCGGCCTGGAGAGGGTCGCGGCCGGCCTCGGCATCCTCTTGAACGGAGACAGCCTCTCTCTCAGCGGCTCGGGCGTCAAGTCGGGCCAGCCTTCCACCGGCAACAAGTTCCAGACCCCCACCGCCGGCACCGGCAACGAGCAGACGACCGGCCTCACGATCGCCGCGCTTCCCGCGGGCGACTCCCATGTCGAGGTCGACGTGAACGGCCTCTCCTACGAGGTCGGCAACGGCGTGAAGACGAAGGACAGCTACTTCTCCTCCGACGGTGGCACGACCGCCAAGACAATCGCCACGATCGCCGCCGGCGACACGCTATACTGGAACGGCCTGATCGCAGGATTCGACCTGGACACCGCCGACAAAGTTTCGATGAACTACAACGTCGCGTAGCGTTAGAAATCTTAGTGAGGGGAGACTGACATGGCGCAGTTCAAGGGGAAGCAGCTCGCCGACGCGCCCAACGGGGTAAGCACCGGCAAGATCAACGATTCGGCGGTCAGCGCGCTCAAGCTGGCGGCGGACTCCGTCACCACCGTCAAGATCCTGGACGCGAACGTCACCGCGGCGAAGCTCGCGACGGACTCCGTCACCACCGCGAAGATCGTGGACGCGAACGTCACCGCCGCGAAGCTCGCGACGGACTCGGTCACCACCGCGAAGATCCTGGACGCGAACGTCACGACCTCGAAGCTGGCCGCGGGAGTCCTGTCGGCCGACGCAGCGGGCCGCGCCAAGATCGCGACGGGCTTCTTCGACGCGGCGACGGTCTCCGACAAGTTCGCGGCCGCCTCCATCGCGCTCTCGAAGCTGGCCGAGGCCGTGATCCAGGCGGACGGAGGTCAGGCCTTCACCGCCGACCAGTCGATGGGCGGCTTCAAGCTGACGAACGTCGCCACGCCCACCGCCGGGACCGACGCGACGAACAAGGACTACGTCGACAATCTCGCGGCGGGCCTGTCCTGGAAGGACTCGGTGCGCTGCGCGACGACGGGCAACATCACGCTCAGCGGCCTGCAGACGATCGACGGCATCACGGTGGCCGCCGGCGAGCGCGTCCTCGTGAAGGCCCAGACGACCGCCTCCGAGAACGGCATCTACCTGGCCGCCTCCGGCGCCTGGACCCGGACCACGGATGCCGACGCCGCTGACGAACTCGATGGAGCGGCAGCCTTCGTCGAGGAAGGCACCGTCGCCGCGAATACCATGTGGACGCAGACGGGCGACGGAGGCACGTTCGCCGTCAACTCGGTGTGGGTGCAGTTCGCTGCGACCGTCTCCCTCACGGCGGGCGCGGGCTTGCTCGACACGGGCGGCACCTGGAGCGTGGAGCTGGCGACCGATCCGGGCCTGGAATTCGACGCAGGCGGCGACTCAGGCCGGCTGCGGGTGAAGGTGCTCTCCACGGGGAGCATCACCCGCCTATCCTCGGGCCTCGCGGTCCTGCTGGACGGCAGCTCGCTCACCTCGACGGCGTCCGGCCTCAAGGCCGCGGTGCCGGTCTCCGCCAACAAGGATCAGTCCCCGACGGCCGGCACCGGCAACGAGCAGACGACCGGCCTCACGATCGCGGCGACGCCCAGCGGCGACGCCTACGTCCGCGTCAGCGTCAACGGGATCGGCTACCGCCTGGGCGACGGCGTGAAGACCAAGGACTGCTACTTCAGCGCGGACGCCGGAGTGACGGCGCGGGCGATCGCGGCGATCGAGAACGGCGACACCCTCTACTGGAACGGCACGGTCGTCGGGTTCAACCTGGAGACCTCCGACTCCGTCGACATGGAGTACGGGGTGTAAGCAGCCATGAGGGGGCCGAAGACAAAGCAGATCCAGATGGCCGCGAACGGGGCCATCATCTACCGTGACGCCTCCGGCAACACGGTGGAGCTGGCCCCTGGCTCAGTTGGACAGGTCCTGACCATGGCCGGAGGCGTCCCGACATGGGCTACTCCGGCGGCGGCGTCGGTGGACCCCGTCGAAATCTGGCAGTACTCCCTCATGAACCGCGGAGGCGTGTAGGTGGCAACGTCCGTACCGATCGACCACGCAGCGGTCTTCGTCGGCGCGTCGGAGACCGAGATCGGACAGGCTCCGTCCGGGAAGGAGTGGCACGTCCCCGTCGTCCGCTTCTGCAACACGGACGTGGAACCGATCACCCTCTCGATCTACATCACGGGCGCCGCCCAGTCGATCACCGACGTCCTGGCCGAGTACAAGGACGTCTCGCTTGCCGGGAAGGACACCCTGGAGTACGGCCCCGTCATCCTGCCCGCCCTCAAGAAGATCAAGGCCGTGGCCTCCGTGGCGGCCAAGATCAGTGCCCACGTCCAGGGCTGGGAGCGGACGCCGTGAGCGAGATGCTGCAGAACCCCATCGTCCTGGTGACCAACGTCGAGATCGGCAGCATTTTCGACGAGGGCACGATGTCCATCGGGGTCGTCGCCGTCGTGGTGAGCGTGAGCTGATGACGAAGTTCCTGTTCCCGCCCCAGATCCAGCAGCTCAAGGCGGCGAATGCCGGCAAGATCGCCCTCTTCGACTCCGGCGTCCATGCGATCGCCGTCGTCGCCACGGCCTTCGCGGCGGCGTTCATCGAGAAGGCGATCGCTTTCTCCATGGTGGACACCCTGGAAACGGCCGCCATCCTCGACGGCGGGACCCACGCCATGGCGACGACCACCTTCTCCGAGGTCATCCAGGACGTCAACAAGAGCATCACGATGTCCATGGTGGACGCCCTGGAGGCGCTGACGTCCATGCCGTCGGAATCGCTGGAGATGAGCGTGACTCCTTCCGTCGTTTCGGTATCATGAGGGTTATATGAGCCAGTTTTTGAAGCTGTACCCGGGCGACAAGGACTTCCGCCAGGTCTCCGAGAAGGAATGGGAGCGCCCCTTCGAGGCCTTCAAGGACAAGGAGGGCTTCGGGAACATCCTGGGCCTCAGCGCGGACATCCGCGTCTTCGACCGCCCAGGCGGGAAGCTCCTCCTGGCGAGGAAGTGGCCGTCGCGCTCGTTCATCCGGAACTTCGCCCGCATCGTGCGGTCCCTCTTCCAGACGACGGACATCCCCCTCCTGGACACGGCCGCGGCCGCCCTCACGACGTGTCTGAACACGGTCAGCTCGGCCGCCGGCAGCATCCTTCCCCGTTACGACTCCATCATCGTCGGCGGCGCCGGCATGGGGGTCGGGGACGGCGTGGCCGCGGAAGACCACCTGCGCAACGACCTCGCCAGCCGCGTGGGCCCCATCGCCCTGGCCGGCGCCTCCGTGGCGGCCACGGTCGAGAATACGTCGACGCTCACGATCCAGATCACGCAGGGCATCACGATCGCCGTGTCAGGTGGTATCACGGCGCGCGAGATCGGGCTGTACCTGTTCCTGAGGGACGAGGACAATTCCGCCACGCTCGCCGAAGGCGTCCCGACTCTCGTCGGCTACGACCAGATCACGCCGACGGCGGTCGCCCAGGGCGGCGTGATCGCGCCGCGGTACACGCTGAACTTCCCGGTGTAAGAGGAGAAGCCATGGACATCATCAAGCCCAGCAAGGCCCTGTTTCTCCCGCCGGAAGCAGGCCTGATCACGAGCAAGCTGCCCGGCCCGGGCGGCCTTGGCATCTGGGCCAAGTGGGAGATCGAGCTGCGCGACGGGGACAAGCTGCTGTCCAAGCGCGAAGGTCCGTCCCACAGCTTCGTCCGGAACTTCGGAAAGGTCATGCGAGGCCTCTTCCGATACACGGACCTTGTCAACGAGTCCCTGACGGAGAGGCTCGGGTCGTCGTACTTCGTCAAGATCAAGACGAACGCGACGGCGACCGGCACCGGCGCGCTCAACACGGCGGCGTCTCGCATCCGGTTCGGGAACTCGGCCGCGGCGCTCGACTCCACGCAGGTCGACCTTCAGGGCGCGCTCCTGGGGACGTTCGGCGCGGTCACGACCTCCCTGACGGGCAGCGGTGAGTCGACGACGGGCACGACGTTCAAGTGCGAAGGCCAGATCACCAACATCACCGGCTCGCCCTTCACGGTCCAGGAGATGGGCCTCTACTCCCTGCTCGCCAACGAAGCGGGAGTGGGGCAGGACACCCTCCTCCTCCGGGATCTCACGGGCGCGACGATCGTGGCGGACACGCTCACCATCCTGGCGCGCTGGAGCTTCTCGATCCTGGTGTAAGATGGGAGCCTCGAAGACGATCACCAGCCCGGACTTCGTCGCCGGGACGTCCGTCCCCGAACAGAGGACGATCGCCGAGGGGTTCGCCAAGGCCACGAGCCTCGATGCGATGGAGGTCCTCTACAGGTCCGGGTTCTCACGCGACGCCCTCCTGTGGTGCGCGGAAACGTGCGGCATGGTGACCCAGGCCGAATGCACGGCCGTCTTCGACGCCGTCGACGCGGAGAGCGTGGCGCCTGAGCCCAGGCAGATAGGTCCTGAAAGAGGTCGCTGATGAGCTGCGCCAACAAGGTCACCTGGGGCATCATCCCGAGCGGCGAGAAGGCCATCCCGGCCTGCAACGCCCACGTCGGGGAGGTCATGGAGGCCGTCTACAAGAGACGCGGCGCCGAGTTCGCGTTCGCCTATGTCGGGGACAAGGATCACGACGTCCGCTGCGCGGCCGCGGTCGGCGCCGGCGTCACCATGGAAATGACGCACGAGGTCCTCGTGACCGAGCCGATCGTCGTCGACGGCCGCGGGAATATCGGGGTCGAGGCTTCCGCCCGGGTCCTATAGCAAGTGCGTTCCGGCCTCTCATCGGCTACGATTGCTCCGGCATGAGAAGGTTCGTCGAGCTCGAACGCTCCGCGCCCGGCATCCACCGCGTCAAGCGCGTCGTCATGGCCGCCAAGCCGCCGATGGGGTCTCTTCTCGTCGCGGCTCCCGCCGGTAAGACCGACGCCGAGCTCCTCCAGAGCGTGATCGTGGGCGACCGCTGGATGTCCGCCGACCGCCTCGACAACGCACCGGTCGAGCGCCGCGGCCGCGTCCCCATCGGCTTGCGCGAGATCCTGTGGAGCGGGCACGTCTTCAACCTCGGCGGCTACGCCAAAGCCAACCGCGAGGTCCTCCTGCGCGTGCGCAACTCCGTCAAGGTCCAGCTCTCCCAGGACGACCTCAAGGACATGGACCGCTTCGTGGACCCGACCGTGACCGCGATCCTCCGGACCCTCAAGGGGGAGCAGGTCTCGATGGACGCGCCGCTGCTTCGCTTCTACACGCCCAAGATCGAGATGGAGCGCCGCTACCGGATCTGCTGGACGATGATGGAGACCCAGCGGATCCACCACGACTTCGTGAACCGCCTGAACCTCTACTACGACGAGGCGTGGATCCCGACCCCCTGGTACTGCCAGGTGTTCCGGGACAGCGGCGTCAAGATCCCCCTCCATCCCATGCCTTTGGGCGTGAACACGCAGGTCTTCCGGCCCATGGACGGCGGCCAGTTCCCATCCTGCGAGCTCGTCACCACCCCGAACGCGGGCCGCTTCGAGAGGCCCCATGGCTTCACGTTCTTCACCGTCTTCCAGCCGACCTTCCGAAAGAACACGCCCTTCCTGGCCGAGGCTTTCGAGGCGGCCTTCGCGAGCGATCCGGACGCCGCGCTCGTCCTGGGCACCACGGCCCACGGGACCTGGGCGAACGCGGAGGTGAAGCGCCAGGTGCGCGAGAAGGCCCGCAACGCCAGGATCTACGTCCTCTCGGGGGACTTCCTGGAGCAGGACCTCGCGCGCTTCTACAACGCCTCCCAGGCCTTCGTGGCCGCGTCGATGGGGGAGGGCTGGAATCTGCCCATGTGCGAAGCCGGCGCGTGCGGGAAGCCCGTCATCGTCCCGCGCAACACCTCGCACCTGGACCTCGTCGACGACTCCTGCGGGTTCCCGTACGACATGGACGGGACCGCCACGGTGCCCGGCAGCGAGCGGATCTGCGGCTGGTACGACCAGATGCCGTTCTCGCGCCTGGGCAAGAACGCGAAGGAAGGGCTCGTGGCCGCCATGAGGACGGTCAAGGGCTCCTACCAGGCGGCGCTCGATCGAGGCGCGCGCTTTATGGACCGGCTGCGGCGGGACTATACGTGGGACCGCTCAGCCGACCGTGTGCTCGACCGCATGGCCAAGCTCTGGGGGTAGGATGCTGCTCACGAACGACGTCGCCCACTCGAAGGCCCTGCTGCTCGCCGCCGTCGGCGCGCCGTCCGCGGTGGACCGCGTCATCCTGCTTCGCCCGTCCCCCCAGGAGGGCAACCAGGGCGTCGAGCTCACCTACGCCGGCGCGCGCAGCCTGCTCAGGAACCACGTGATCCTTGAGACGAGCGTGGGCGCGGCGCTGAAAGACGGGATCAACGGGGCGGTCGGCGTCGTCCTTGGCTCCGCGTGGAGCGACCGCTATCCCGAGGTGATGCAGCACTTGCCGGACCTGGAGGCGCTCTTCGACAAGGTCGTGGTCTTCCCGTCCTCGTACGTGACCACGGATCCTGGGGTGAGGAACGCCCTGGCCACGAGCCGGGCCCTCTTCTTCGCCCGCGAGAGGGAGTCGTACGAAAGGATCCAGCAGCTCTGCCACCGCACGGCCTGCTGCCTGGACACCGCGCTCTTCTTCGATTTCACGCCCTGGCGCGTGCCGGGCCGTCCCGGGAGCGTGCTGCACGCGTTCCGCACGGACCTGGAGGCCCGCGGCATCCCCGTGCCGCTCATCAACATCGACATCTCAGCTCTGGCCTCCAGCCTCGACCACTGGCTCTGGACGATCGCCTCCCACGAGATCGTGAAGACGGACCGCGCGCACGTGCTCCTAGCGGCGGCCGCGCTGGGCAAGAAGGTCATCTACCGGCCCAGCGACAGCTTCAAGGTGGAGGCGCTGGCGTCCTTCATGCCCAAGGACTTCGACGTGAGCATGGAGAGGCTCGTCATGCAGCCGGCCGTTAAGTGAATCGCCCCTATCGGTCCGGGCCTCGGTAGGTTAAGATGGAGGACCAGGTGGCTCTGATGAACGCAATCTGCATCAGGGAGAAGGGGCCCCATGGCATCGTTCGAGGCCAAATTGCACGCACTCATGCAGGAAGTCGCGCGCAACAGGGAAATCCAGGAGCAGGAGTCCAAGGATCGCCAGGCGGATCACGACAAGGTGGTCGAGCACGGCCGGGACTTGAAGACCGCCTTCACCATCCTCAAGGAGCTGGATCAGAAGATCGAAAACCGCCGCCGGATGGGCTGGGAAATCTGGCTGGCGATCATTTCCGGGATCATCGCCCTCATCGTGTCGGTCGGGTCCTTCGTCGTCTCGAAGCTGGTCGACCGGACGCCGCAGACGCAGGGAGGTAAGCCATGACGGACAGTCTGCTCATCGTAGGGTCCTTGCCGAGCGCGTCGGTGCAGGCGCTCCGCAAGGCGGGCTACGGGCTGGCGTCCGCACACTGCGCGGGAGATTCCTGGAAGGAGATCGTGGACGGCGGGCACGCCTGCATGGTGGCGGCGCTGCCGCTATCCGACCGGGACTCCATCTCGTTCCTGGAACGCGCCCGTGACCTCAACCCCAAGATCGGGATCGTCGTGGTCGCCGGCAACCCCGTCGAGATCGAGGACAAGATCGAGGGCTTCGGGATCTATTCCGTCTCCCCCCTCGACGTGCCCGCGCCCGACCTCGTGGACAAGGTCCACAGCGCCTGCGAGCTGGCGGCCATGCCGGAGGAGACCAGGCTGCGCCTGGAGAACTCGATGGACGACGAAGTCACCAAGATGCGCAAGATGCGCCACGCCATGGGGTGCGACACCAAGATCTATTCCCCGGAGGAGCTTCGGGCGATGTGGGACAGCCGTTCCAGGGTCGGACATTCCAAGTAGAGGATGACATGAAGGATCTCTTCGTTCGCAGCCGCTACGATGCCGAAGCGACGGACGCGCCGCTGGAGAAGCGGGCCGAGCACCGGCTCTCCCCCAACATCTCCAACTGGCCCGTCGAGATCCTGAAGATCCTGGGCGAGGACTACGCCTGGGTGACCGACGGGGTCAGGCCGGCCACGATCGACCTGGAGAAGGTCGACAAGGAGTCCGGCAGCGGCTTCGGCGGCATCGTCGTGTGGGCGGCGCCCGCGACGGACGCGCCGGCGCGCACGAGCCGCCAGCAGCAGAGGGTTCCCGTGGGACCTTCCGTCGTCATCCCCTTCGTGGTCCGCAACTTCCGCATGTCCCCGCTCGACGTCTTCGTGTCGGGCAAGAAGGTCGCCCCGCTGACGCAGCGCCGGGTCCAGCAGGAGCTCATGGTCACCCAGATCTTCTCCGGCGTGGACCGCTCGCGGAAGAACACGGGCGACAGCCTCTCGGACCAGCTCTCCCCGCCCCCCGAGGCGTTCTACGGGCAGTTCGGCCGTCCCTACGGCGGGGGCGAGAACAAGATGGGCGCGTCCAAGGTGGCCGGCACGGCCTCGAACCAGGACTCGCTCATCCTCAACCAGGTCCTGTCCACGGTCTCGCCGACCGAGATGAAGACCTTCAAGGACACGGTCTACCGCGACCCGGCGATCCTCGCCCAGTTCGTCCGCAACAAGACGGTCGACATCGTCCAGAAGGTCGTGAAGGCCAAGGTCCTCACCCACGACGACTACAAGAACGTCGCGCGCTGGGCGTTCCCCAAGAACGTGCTCCTCTTCAAGAAGAAGAGCCCCGGGCAGTGGTGCGTGACGATGTACAACGACCGCTTCAGCACGCCCGACACGATCGTCGCCTCGGAAGCGGCGCTCATGGAGCAGTTCAAGGGCGTGGCCGACCTCAACGAGAAGATCTGGAGCACGGACGGCTTCATCGCCACCGTGAACCACGACGAGGTGAAGCCGATCGTCTGGCACGACGACATGATGCCCGACGTGACCCAGGTGCACTCGGCCGGGGTCTGGCTCATCGTGACCGACAACAAGCAGATGGAGAGGGGCTTCGCCTGGCGCGGCTTCCTCGGCTACGACGGAGAGGTCGTGCCGTACGTCCTGTGGTACGACGGCGACTGCTTCGCCGTCCAGGACCACATGGTCGGAGAGAAGATCGAGGGCGCCGAGTGGGCCTTCGAGGAAGCGGCCCTCAAGGACGGCATCTGGGGCACGTTTCTGCGCGTCGACGAGAGCGGGGAGCGCCTCCCGGTCATGCCGTTCAAGATCCACGCCGTCTATTCGTCCGCGGAATCCGGATCGTACGGCCGCGTGATGATCCGCGCGACGGACCTGTTCGGTCACGACGTCTCCTTCGTGATGGACGAGGGCGTCGAGAAGTGGCGGAGCGCCACCGGGATCCTGTCGGCGGATCTGGCCGACGGCCTGGGCGCGCGGGCCTACTTCGTGCCCAAGACGACGCCCTTCGTGACGCTCGGCTCCCAGAAGATCCGGGCGGTCGAGACCCCCAAGGAGATCCGCTGGGCTTTCCGCGACACGGCGATGGCCAACCTGAACGCCTGGCGCGACAAGGGCGTGCCGGCGTCCACGCTCGTCGTCACCTGCACGGATCACGCCGCCGGCACCTACCGGGTCGAGGGCAACGCCCAGGAGGTCCTCTGCGGCACGAACGCGTGCGACACGGACGCCCTGCACGCGAAATGGACCCTGGTGATGCTGGGCTGCTCGCTCGGCGACGCCGAGAAGATCGTGAGCCACGCCCACGAGCTCCGGGGGACGCGGATGTACGTCATGGGCCTGCGCCCCATGAAGACCGAGGCGAACGTCAAGCTGGACAAGGTGAACGGCGACATCCTCAAGGTGTCGACGGCCCTCCGGAAGAATCTGGTCAAGGAGTCGGCTTACATCCGGGACCGCGGCTCGGTCGACGCGCTGCTCTCCCTCAACTTCGTGACGCCCAACAACCTGATCATCTACCTGGAGAACCTGCCGACCTTCAAGGAAGTCGAGGAGCAGCTGGCGAAGCTCCTGCTCATGTGCCGCTTCGGCCTGGAGGCCGTGCCCGAGATGGCGGTGCAGAACGCCCTGCGCAACCTGAACGTGGTGATCGAGTCCCTGGAGATGCTCCGGGGCGTGATCGGGTCCCAGATGACCCCGGACGGGGACGAGGGGAGCAACGTCGCCGAGGCGACTCCGGCGGCGCTCTCGGACTGATGAAGGCGTTCGCGCTGGGTATCGCCGTGGAGATGCTCAAGGAGGCCCGCCGCAAGAAGAAGCGGCGAAGTCTGGGCGAATACCAGACGCAGGCCCGCATCGTGGCGCAGCGGGTAGCCCAGGCAGTGGTCGACGACTTGTTCGGAAGGATCAGGGAAGGACAGATCTCGCGATGGAGATGAACAAGGCATTCGCCCTAGGCTTCACCAAGGCCGCCAATGAGGGGTTCGAGGATTTCTTCGGCCATCAAAAGAGGCTGGCGAAGAGCGAGCCTCCGTCGCACAAGAAAGTGCTGACGGTTGGGGGCGGACTCGGCGCCGCGACCGGCGCGCTCATCGGGGGGTTCTCTCCTGAGGGGGGCTCGGCCAAGGGGAGGGTGCTCAAGGCGCTTGGTGGGGCGGCTCTCGGCGGATTAGGCGGGGTGGGGATTGGGGAGGCGTTGCGATCCCTGATCAAGAGCGACATTACCATGGCTAAGGGGATCATGAAAGCCAAGAGGCCACGGCAGACGGCGCTGGAGACGTACGCCGATATTCTGGGAGAAAGGATTGCCGATCTGGAAGGACAGGGGCGATGAACGAGGCGTTCGCCCTGGGCTTCGTCAAGGCCGCGAAGGACGGTGCTGACGGCGATTTTCGGACGGTCGACAACGCCATCCTCGGTTCCGTGCTTGGCGGCCTCCTAGGCCTTATGTCGAAACCGGGCGCTAGGACTGATCTCCAGAATGCAGCCGCCAGGAATTGGGGCTTGGGAGGAGCGATCGTCGGAGGACTTGGGAGCGCCCTGCTGAACAAGCTGAAGGATTCCTGGTTTCCCGCCGAGGCCCTCAAGGCCTGGGCTGAGGCCGACGAGAAGCTGGAGCGGGAGCAGGCCGCCCTGTCCCAAAAGGCAGCGTCCGCGAAGATCCCCTTCGAGACCCTCCGCGGGGCCAAGACGCTCGGCTCCATGGCCAGGAAGATGCCGATCCTCTCGCAGATCAGGCTGCGCCAGCAGCTCATGGGGAACCTGATGGCCCAGGTGACCGCCACCCCGGAAGGGACGCGGTACGCGCTCAACGCGATCGGCAGGGGAGGCAAGCGATGAACGCGGAGACGCTGTCCGTGTTCGGGGCGGAGCTCATCAAGCTCGGCTCCATGATCAAGGAGGCTCCCTTCAAGTCGAAGGCGCAGCAGCGCTTCATGTTCGCCGCCGAAGCGCGCGGGGACGTCGCCAAGGGCACGGCGCGCCGCTGGGCGCACGAGACCAAGGGCATCAAGAAGCTCCCGGAGCGCGTGAAGAAGGCGGGCGTGCCGATCCCCGCCGAGGCCCTCCGGATCCTGAAGGCCCTCAGCCGCAAGGAGGGCGAGAACCTCCTTCACGTGGCCGAGCACGCCATCGGGGAGCGCCAGGAGAAGAAGGCCGCGCCCGCCTTCGGCACGGCGGAATGGGCAAAGTCCGTGGCTGCCGGGATGTCCCAGGAGGCGAAGGATTCTCTGTTCGGAACGGGCAAGCCGGCTCCGCGCAAGGAAATGGGTCTGGGGAAGATACTCGCGATCTCCGCGGGCGCGGGCATCGCGACGGGCCTGGCGGCGCGGGCGCTCCGGGCGTACCTGGCCCCGCGCCGAGGAAAGCCGAAAGCCTCGGCCGAGAAGAAGGCCGCGCTCACGTCCCAGATGCTCAGAGACCAACTCGATCCCGCCCGCCCCGAGATCAAGGCCATGCTCCGGAAGCCAGGCAGGGGCAAGGGCGTCGCGATCGCGGCGGGCGCCGGAGTCGCCACGGGTGCGGCGATCGCCGCGCTGCGCTCCTACCTGCTCGCGCGTCGCAAGGGGGAGAAGTAGTCCATGCTCACGCGCGCATTCGCCATAGGATTCCTGAAGCAGGCCACCGGGCCCGAGATCGAGGAGTCCGCCCCGGACGCCTCCATGGACGTCACCATGCCGCCCACGCCGGAGCCGACGCCTCCCGTGACGCCGCCCGAGGAGAAGAAGCGGCACGCCAGGGAAGGGATCCGGGCGATCGTGTTGTGGGCGCGCCGGCGGCGTGAGTGCCCTCCCGGCAAGGCGCTCAACGAGGACACGGGGCGCTGCCTGCCCATCAAGAAGGCCAGCGCGGGCGGGCCCTCGATCGGGGGTCCGGCGGGCGCCGGCGGGGACCGTAGCGGCGTAGTCGAAACGTATTTGATGCGGAAGGTCCGCTTGATGCGTGACCAAAAGGGAAAGTAGGAGGATAGAGCCATGGCGAACTTCAAGTACAGCCTGACCCAGAGCCTGTCCAACAACGAGAATCCGGCGAAGAAGCTGGAGAAGGTCGCGGCGCTTCTGGACGCCAACGCCCAGAAGATCGACGACGACGTCTATCCCGCCGGGTCGGTGGACCTGGCGCCCATCCTCGCGTCGATCGCCGAGCCCAAGGCCATCCAGGTCGTCTGCTCGGGCGACGGCGTCCAGATCAAGTTCGACGGCGGCGCGTTCAGCGTGAAGGCCTACAAGAGCTTCCAGCTGGAGGTGTCCCCGAACTTGGTCCTGCCCGGCCTGCTCGACATCGAGCTCCAGGCCGTGGGCGCCGACCAGCGCATCCGCATGTACGCGCTGGGCGACTAAAGGAGGCGGTACGTGGACGCGTTCACCGCCGGGTTCCTGAAGGGCGCCGCCGAGCGCGCAGGGTGGTTCGGCATGCACCCCTCCACGACCAAGGCCCTGGAACGGGCCTGGGACGAGAAGGTGCCTGTCCGCGACCGCGCGCAAGCTCTCCAGGAGTTCCACGCTAAGCGGTCCAAGGAGAGCCCGATGAGCGTGCTGAAGGGGGTCGCCGCGGGCGGCCTCTTCGGCGCAGCCGTGGGGTCGGTGCCTGGAGCCGCCTTGGGAGCGGACGCCGCCTTCACGCAGAACAGATTCAGCGATATGGTGGAAGGCTGGGGACGCCATTTCAAGCCTCCCCCGCGCGAGAGCGTGCTGAAGGGGGCTCTCCGGGGGGCGGTGAAGGGCGTGGGAGGCGGAGCGGTCCTGGGCGGGCTCCTGGGCGCCCTCCTACCGGCCGTCCAGAAGTTTTCCATCGGAGAATCAAAGACCCGATCGACCCACTCCATCGACACGCACGAGAAGGAGATCCTCAAGAACCTGCGCGAGGAGATCGGGTGAGCCACGACACCGAATATCCGGACAAGCCCACGCTGGGCAAGTACCTCGCCGCCGGCGGGCGCGGCCTGGCGCAGCTGGGGGGACCCCTGGCCGTCCTGCCGAAGCTGCTGGGCACCCTCGCCCTCAAGACCCGCGGCCTCGACGCCAAGAGCAGGGAGTCCTTCCAGAAGCTCACGGTGATCACGCCCAAGACCGTCGCGAAGGCCCTGGCCACGGGGGCGCTCGCGGGGATCGGCGGCCGCGCGCTCTACGACATGGCCGGCTTGCTGGACGGCTCCACCGTCAAGAAGGCGGCGGCATCTCAGGACGTCGACCAGGCGCTGGCGGACCTGACGGCCCTCCGGGATCGCCAGGAGCGGCAGAAGAGCAGGGCCGGCACGATCGCCGGAGCCATGGGGCTCACCGCCGGGCTCGCCCTCAGCTTGCGCAAGCTCCGGACCCCGGCCGGGCTTCAGGCCAGGTCCCAGATCGACACGGCTCTCCAGATGATGTCCCACGAAAAGATCAAGCGGAAGCTCCCGGAGGTCATCAAGGACGTCTACCGGCAGCTGACCAAGGCGGGCGAGAGCGTGGAGCAGGCCAGGTCGAAGACCATCGCGGATCTCCGCGAGAAGGCCAAGAAGCCGACCTTCGGCTCGGGCGACGCCATCAGGGTGACCGGATCCGCGTACACCGGAGCGCTCGCCGGCGGTCTCCTCACCGGGCTGGGTGTAGCCGGGACGTCGTACGTGAAGACGCAGCTCCGCGAGAGGGCCTTCATCCAGGCTTTCAAGGACGAGCTCGTGCGCAGCGCCCGGGAAGCCGCCGTCGAGAGGAAGGGGCCGATTCCCGCGGCCGCCACCCCGTTCAGGACCGTGCCCCAGAAGCTCCTGGGCTGGGCGAGGAAGGCCCTGTGAGGATCGGCAAGGCCTTCGCCGCCGGCTTCGCCAAGGAAGCCCTCCTGGTCCCCGCCCACGGCCTCCGGGCCGCCAAGAAGGGGGTCCAGATGGCCCGCACCTACGCCCACTCCCTCAAGCGGGTCCCCCGTGCCGGCATGTCCCTCGCCCGCCAGGGGTTCGAGATCGGCTCCCTGGAGGCCAACCGCACCTGGGCGCCCGCCGCCGGCGCCGTCCGAAGGGGCGGAGGACCTCCCCCCTCCCAGATGGAGAGGGTCCTGCAGCTCCTCGAAGCCTGAGCCCGTCCCGGAGGCCCAGGATGCCGCCAGAACGCCTGAAACGTCCTTGGACGGGTTCTGGGCCGTCCAAGCGCCAGATCGCCCGCCAGCGGCCAGCCACGGCACGGCTCCCTGGCGTAAAATTAGGCCTGGGCATGAGTTTTCATGCCGATTGGAGGGTTGGATGACGGACTACAAGCAGGAGCGCCCTTCCTGGTGCCCCCACCAGGACTGCATCTTCAGGCGGCGGGCCATGGACTCGATCTGCGGCGGCTTGCTCCCCCTGAACCAGTCCCTCGTCCCTGAGAAGGACGCCTTCGGGGAGACCCACATCAACGACGTCCGCATGTGCCTGAACGAGACCCACCAGCCCCCTCCAAACCACAAGCCCATCGACCTGAAGATGAACCCCTCGGACCTGGACTGGATCCGCTTCGTCATGGACGCCCTGGACCACAAGGAAACCTCGTGGCTGAGCAAGCGGGGGAAGCCGACGACGTAGGCGCACGGCCCTCTACAAGTATACTGGGACCGCAAACCAGGCGAATTGCACAGAAATCCGCTCAGGCCGTCCTGGGCACCCCCTCGAACTTCCTCCCGTCGACGTCCTCGCTCAGGATCCCGTCCCGAAGGAAGCCGTGGTAGCTCTTCGTCGGGTGAGCGAGCCCTCCTCGGATGTTGATCCCGATGGAGGGGCTCACGGTGATCTTGGGGATGGTCCCGGTGACCTGCCACTTGTTTCCGTCCGAGGAGGGGCTGTAGACGATCCACTCGACCCGCGCAGGCGTCATCAGGCACCACCCCTTCCCGTCCGGACCGCCGTAGCGCTCCATGCCCTCCTTGGTGTCGACGAACCAGTGGGCGTCCCACATGGCCCCTGGGGGCAGTTCCTTGATCAGGTGGAGCTTGCCGTCGGGCGCTCCCTTGTAGAGGGAATCCACGTTGACCTGCCAGGAATCCTCCATGGGGTGGAACCGATAACCGCAGAGACACTCCCGGGGCCAGCGTGGGTCCTTCTTGACCTCGTCGTCGGGGATGTCGCCGCGCGAAGGCCCGAAGGCTCCCGGCAGCTCGGGGTCCACCACCACCTCGACGTTGTGGCAGCCCAGGGGGTTCGTCTTGCACTCGGACCCTCCGCAGTACCTCCGGAACGATCTGCGGTAAAGCCCAGAGTCCTCGGCCACAAAGCACTTCCACGGCATACGCCACCTCCTACCAGGTCATTCCCGATCAGACGTTATTATTGCACCCAATCGACACCGCGCACGAATCTCTATTCCTCAGCCGAATGAGCTCCCAAAAAGGGGACACGGAAAATCACGGCCGCACTCGAATTCCTCTACCCCTCAGGCGAACGAGACCTGGAAACCGGACACACAAAAATGCAGAAAATCACAAAAAACCCCTTGAAATGGCATCCTCACACAAGGTCGCTCTGGCAGGTAAATTTTGAGCCTACACGCTCGCGAGTGGTATAACTTTAAGCATGGCCAAGGGTAAGGCCGGAAAGCCTGCCGGAGACGACGAGGAGAAATCCGAGCGGCAGTGCGTCCACAAGGGCTGCTCTCGCCGCATCGGCCTGAAGAAGTCGAAGTCCGGCAACTGGTACTGCGCCACGCACCATCCCCAGCTCAAGGCGAGCGTGCGCATCAAGGCGATCGCGGGGGGCAAGGCCCGCGGCAAGCAGCAGCAGCAGGACAAGGTCCTTCTCACCCTCAACATCGAGGGCAACAAGGGCAGCGTCCTGAAGGCCCTGGTCCAGCAAGTGAACTTCCTGGCGAAGGACGTCAGCCCCAAGGAGATGAAGCGCCACCGCATGATCGTGGACATCAACAAGCTGATCTACGAGTTCGCGACGGAGGGCGTGGGCGAGGCCGAGAAGAGCGAGCGGATCAAGGATCTCCTGGAGTCGAAGCTCCCGGCCAGCGTGAAGCTCGGCAAGCTGGTCGACCTGGTGGGGCCGAACCAGGCGATGGAGCTCGTGCAGGTGGAGCTGGAGCGAGAGGAGGCAAATGAGACCGCCCTCGACGGCGTGGCCCTGCTGCAGCAGGAAGACAAGGATGGGAAACCCCTGGTCTCCACGCCGTTCAGCCTGGCGATCGAGGAAAAGGAAGACACCTCCGACGACGTTCCGGAGTTGGACGTAGGTATACCAGACGGGCACATGGCTTCCGAGCAGGCGGCGACAGCAGCAGGCGGCGCGCCCCAGGCTCCTCCGGGGACAGGCACTCCACCGGCGGCCCCAAAGGCTCCGGAGGAGACCCCGGAGGAGCGCAAGGCCCGCTGCACCCACGAGGCCAACGAACTCGTGGGCCTCTACAAGACGAAGATCGTGGGGAGCATCCGGACTCTGGACGACGTGGGCCGGATCTTCTACGATGGCCTCCTGGATGGGGTCAACTTCCGCGACCTGCAGCAGCGGGTCATGTTCCCCAAGTCCGACACGGACCAGCCCGACATGATGGTCCGCGATGTCAAAGAGGCCGCTGCCAAACGGAGGACCGCATGAGCTTCAAGCAGGAGATCCAGGGCGCCGAACTCGACGTGGACGCCGAGGCGGTGGGGAAGATCGACTTGGCGCACGACCCCGCGAAGACGCATCTCTTCGTGGACGGCAAGGAGATCGCGCTGATCGAGCGCATGGTCAGCGTCGGGTCGATGGCGCTCTCGCTCCGCCAGTGCCTCGTGCCCGGCGCGCAGTACCCCGTCGACCTCTCGGACATCATCGGGGAGACCAAGGTGTTCGAGCTCTTCGAGGACGGGATGCTCGACCCCACCCAGCGCAAGGACACGGTGAAGTTCCACGGCAAGGTGGAACGCTTCGGGGACATGAGCGGCGAGGGCATGACGCTCCGCCGCTCGATCATCAGGGTGTTCGATTTCATCGAGGACGCCAATGAACTACGAGCCGTGGAACCAGGACGAGAAGTCGCAGGCGCGTAAGGTCAAGGCGCGACGCGACGTCCTCGGTGGTGCCATCAAGGCGGGCACCGAGCTGCTCGCGTATCACAAGATCCGCGTGTTCATCCAGGATCCGAAGGACCCGGGCAAGGTGGCCCGCTACGACGTGGGCCACGACATGTTCGACCTCTTCTTCGTCGAGCTGGAGCCCACGAAGGCGCCGCCCCGGATCTGACCTGGAAGGTAAAAACCGGCCCGACCTTGCAGTCGGACCGGAACCCCGACTTCCCCCAGCTGAAGTGGAAGAAAAGGGGCGCTATGGAGTCAGCGTTCAAAGCCTCCGTTGGCGACCAGGTCCTTGCCGCCGGCCCGGAAGGACGTCCCGTCCACCCAGGCGGTCCCGGTCTTCCCGACGTAGCCGACCACGAAATCGACCGACGCCACATTGGCCGCCGGCCGCACGGACTTCTCCACGAGGGTCCAGATCGGCATGTCCCCGGAGGCGCTCACGCCTTCCTGCCCGAGGAACTTCCCGTCCAGGCCCCAGTAGCGCACGGTCACCTCGGCCTTGCCGTCGGTGCCGTTCATGAAGAACCACGCTGAAACCGTGTACTCGGTCTCGACGCCGACCTTGTCGGTCGAAACGCCGGACCAGTTGTCCTTGATGGGGCTGAGGCGCAGGGACTTCCTGCCCTCCTTGGCGAAGGCGTCGTCGATCACCGTCCCCGGCTTGCCGAAGATCCACGCCGTCGACGACGTGGCTCCCTTCGCAGGCTTCTCGGGGCACCCGGCGATCTCCTTGAGCTTCACCCGGAGCTTCTCGCGCTCCACGCCGCTGGACTTCACGAACGCATCCCTGTAGACCAGGAGCGCCCGCTCCGTCATCGGCTGGCTGTAGACGGGCCCGCCCTTCCTGGCCTGGGCCATCCAGCCGTCGGCGACCCGCATGGGATCCGCCTTGTTGATCTCCAGCTCGGCGAGCTGGGCGAGCGCCTTGTCGCTCGACTTCACCAGGTGCCGCAGCGCGTCCTGGTCCTGCTTGACCAGCAGGTCGTACTTCGCCTGGGCGCCGACGTCCCCGCCGGCGGTCGCCTTCTTGACGGCCTCGAACTCCTTGGAGAGGGCCGTGTACTTCGCCTTGGCCTCCTTCGCCCGAGCCACGAGCTCCGGGCTCTTGAGCCTGGCGGCCGTCTTCTCGGCCTCGTCCACGTGCTTGAGCGCCGCCTCGTACTGATCGGCGCGCGCGGCCTCCGCGGCTGCCGCCAGCGTCTCCGCCACCGTCTGGGGCGCGAGCGCCATCAGGATCGCCAGCATCGCCTCCATAGCCACCTCCTCAATGTTACCTCTAGTCTCCTCCTGGATGTTACGTCTGGTCGCGGTCGTCGTACGGAACAGCCACCGGATCCGGGACCTTCTCGAAACCGTTCCCGACGACCTTCCACCGATCGCCGTCCATCTGGATCACGTCCCCCACCGACACCGACGGCAGCAACTGCGGCTGCACGTCGTTCTGGCCGTAGTGCATGATCGCGCTCCGGATCTCCTGGAGCGGCTTGCCCTTGTACTCCTTGGCCGGGAGCTTCACTTCCCGGATGGCCCCGTCGCCGTGCGCCAGCAGCTCCACCCTGTACCGCAGGGTCTTGGGCGCCTGGAGCCCGCGCTCCCAGCAGGCGTCGGAGCAGCAGCGGGCCACGTGCTGCTCGATCTCCCAGGGGTCGCCCTCGCCGTCCCTGCGGGAGGGCAGAAAGACCTCCTTGCAGAATGAGCACTGCAACTCCCTCATAGGCAGGAGCCGCAGCAGGGCCCATCGGTTGCGCGGGGCCTGCAGCAGGCTCCAGCGTGCCCACACCAGGTCCGCTCTGTCGGTCGTCATCGACGGGAGTGACCTGGCCAGGCTGTTGTCGCCGGTGTCCGTCAGGGTCGCCCCGAAGGGATTGGCCGCCACGCCCACGAAGGCCTTGAGCGCCTCGTCCGCGCCGTCGATCCACTGGGGGCCGCGGTGATGCCCTGGCCGGTCGATGAAAACGTACAGTCCGTACCTCATTCTCCCTCCTCAATAGCTACGCGCTTGGCCTCGATGTCAAGGCGCGCCAGATCACGGCCCGCGAGCACCGTCTTGGGCCACTCCTTGCGGCCGGCCACGCGCCGGCTGCAATCGCAGGGCTGCTCGCCCCGCAGGTACTGCGCCTGGGCTCCGCACCATGGACAGATGTAGGGCATGCTTCCTCCCTCTGTTACTTCCAGATCTTTTCGAGGATCTCCGCCGGACAGTCCGGCTTCTTCTCGGGGATCTCGAAGAAGAACCCTGGGGACGCCTGGATCATGCCGTTGATGACGGGGACGCGAACCACGTCGCCGACCTTCTTGACGTGAAGGGCGCTGACGCAGAGCTCGAACGTCATCCCTTCTCGCGAGACGATGTACATCCCCGTGAGTCCGAAGCTGTTGGTGTTCTTGGACACCCCGAAGACCTTGAACTCTACGACCCGCTCGTCATTGGAGGCGATCGCGATGCTCCGGCTCAAGGCATCGAACAACTTGACCGCCTCGGCCAGCGGGAGAAAGACGTTGTTCACCCCACGTACCTGGAGGGCCTTGAGGGAGATGTGAATGCCAACCATCTCGCCCTTTCGGCCGTCGGCGCGCTCGATGGCCATATGCCGAGCCGCATTGGCGAAGAGGTATTCTGTTGGAACCGCCGTGCTCTCCGTGAGAGAGTTCTCCGAGATCTTATTCTCCATAGCTCCTCCAAAGATGCGATGCCGCTTGCCCCTTAGTTCCAGCGGTCCGTCACCCGATCACGGCGTCGCACTACGAGCCGCCGTCCGGACGCGCCAGATTCAGAGTTCCGTGGGCCCTTGTTGGCCGGTCGGCCGACGCGATCGTCGTAGTGCTTACGATCGACCGCAGCGGATCCAGCCTCATGGCCAGGGCAGCATCGCTCCGGGCCCGTCCGCGCAGGACGAGCCTGAAGCGAGGTCCCAACCAAGGGACCACGCCCTGGGGAATGATTCCGTGCGGAGCAGGGCACGCACCCTGTCGACTGCCGGGAGGTCTTGCTCTCCCGTGGCCTGGGTTCTCTCGCTTCCGCGCTCCTAGCCGCTACGTTGGCGGCATTCCAATTCGGAGCTGGCTTCTCCAGGAATTCCTCGTGAGGCTTTCGCCTCCGGCCGCGCATTCTTCGGCCGATTCAGCCGGCACCTGCTGCGGGGGTCGAGCAGGCGTAGTTCCGGTCGCAGAGCGAGAGTTTGGCTTTCGCTCCTTCTTGATGCGCCCGAGGTTGGCGCAATATCTTCCCCCGCCACTGTCCACTCACTGATCACGCGATGAGAAAGTCCCTTGTGGGAAGATGGTGGCACGGTCTTACTTCATGGCGTCCTCCTTCCAAACCTATGAAATCGGTTCCTTCCTATGATCCTTATTCCAGATTCTGGACGCCCCTCTGGGGGGCGGGTAAAGTATGGGGAGTGGCGGTAGCGCAGACCCTGAAAGTCCTTTCCTCCAAGTGGACCCGCGACAACGTCTGCCTGAACGGGAAGCCGTTCAGCTTCGATGGTCGCGAGTACCTGCGCCCGATCTACGACACGCCCTGGCGCAAGGTCCTGATCAAGGCCGGCCGCCAGGTCGAGAAGACCACGACGCTCGCCAACAAGGGCATCACGGAGTTGTGCTGCAGGCCCTACACGAACGCCCTCTACGTCTCCAGCTCCTCCCAGCAGACGAGCGTGTTCTCGACGAGCGTGGTGAAGGCGGCGCTCCTGGGCTCCCCGAGTCTGACGCCGGGCTACTACCGGCCGGGCTCCCAGCGCTACGTGGACAAGGTCTACGAGAAGGAGCTCGTCAACCACTCCCGCTGGTTCTTCCGCTACGCCTTCCTCACGGCCGACCGGACCCGCGGCATCAGCGCGCGCGTCCTTGAGCTCGACGAGATCCAGGACATCCTGCTCAAGAACATCCCCATCATCGAAGAGTGCACCTCGCACTTCATGAGCGACCGCCTGTGGATCTACAGCGGCACGCCCAAGACGTTCGAGAACGCGATGGAGCACTACTGGCGCCGCTCCACGATGAAGGAGTGGGTCGTCAAGTGCACGGCCTGCAACCACTGGAACGTGCTGCAGGAGGCCAACGTCAAGGAGGCCGGCCTCTCCTGCGAGAAGTGCGAGCGGCTGATCAACCCGAGGAACGGCCGGTGGGCGCGCTTCGGGGCGACCGACTCCGAGTTCGACGGCTACCGGATCACCCAGCTCATGGTCCCCTGGGTGGTCTGGAAGGAAATCTGGGTCAAGTACAAGAACTACCCCAAGCAGCAGTTCTACAACGAGGTGCTCGGGCTCTCCTGCGAGACCGCCGCGAGCGTCATCAGCCAGATCGACCTGATCAAGGCCTGCGCCAACGGCGGCTATCCGATGTACACCACGAGGCCAACGGACCGCTACTACCAGGCGCTCTTCGGCGGGGTGGACTGGGGCAAGGGCCTCGGGTCGCTCACCGTCCACACGATCGGAGGCTTCTACAACAACGCCTTCGAGTGCGTCTACATGAAGAAGTACGACCCCGCCCGGATGGAGACGCGGGAGATCATCAAGGACATCGCCCGGGTCAACTTCCTGTTCAGAGTCCAGAAGTGCGGCGCGGACTGGGGCTCCGGCTTCATGGAGAACCAGGAGTTGCAGCGCGCCATGCGGCCCATCAGCGTGTGGCAATTCTACTCCTCGGGCACGCAGAAGGCGATGGTGTCCTGGAACAAGAAGGGCCACTTCTGGGTCATCAACCGCAACGCCGTGATCGGCGATCTCTTCAACTCCATCAAGCGCGGCGCCGTCCGCTTCTTCCGCTGGAAGGATTTCCAACCCTTCTCCATGGACTTCCTGGGCGTGTTCCCGGACTACCACTCGAACACCAGGGTGCTCTACTACAACCACCCGGCCGACGTCGCCGACGACGCCGTTCACTCGATGAACTATGCGCGCACGTCGGCCCTGATATACTCGGGCATGGTCAGCGGACAGAATACGAGGCCCTGATGGCGGAGTCGGTGAAGCTCCTCGACCTGGATCCGAAGTTCCTCAAGAGGCTGGACGACACGACGTTCCAGCACGAAGGCGTCTCTTTCGCCGACGCGGACGGCATCCGGTTCCTCTGCCCCAAGTGCTGGGTCGCCAACAAGGGGCCCGTCGGCACGCACATCGTCATCTGCTGGGGCCCGCACGTCCCGAAGACAACCCCGCCCGTGCCGGGCCGCTGGATGCTCGTGGGAACGGGATACGAGGACCTCTCGCTCGTCGCCGGCTCCTCCTCCATTCAGCTCACGTCTGGCTGCATGTGGCACGGCTTCATCAAGGACGGCGAGGCGACGCTGTGAAGACCCTCTACGACGTCCTGGGCGTCAAGGAGGATGCCACGGTCGATGAGATCAGGGCGGGGTTCCGAAGGCTCGCCAAACGGTTCCACCCGGACCGCAACAAGGACCCCAAGGCCGCTGAGGTCATGAAGATCCTCACCCACGCCTACGAGGTCCTTTCCGACGAGCGCTGGCGCGCGGAGTACGACCAGAAGCTCGCCCGCCTGCGCGCCCCGGCGATGCAGATGCCAATCCAGATCGTCGTGCAGCAGACCTGGGGAGCGACGTCGGTCAACAACAGCGCGTCCTTCACCAGCGGGTTCGGTCCGACCATCTTCTACACAGAGTTCTGATCGCATGAAGATCCTGCTCTCCGCCATCGTCACGGAGAAGTTCATGGGCCGCTACCGCAAGACGGTAAAGGTCCAGGAGGAGTTCTTCCCGGAAGGGATCGCGGGCGTGGACCGCCTGCTCCTCACCGACGACGCCACGAACACGGAGGGCGTCGACGTCCCCACGCTCAGGATGAACCTCTCGAATGGGGACGTCTTCAACCACTCCAAGGCCAGGAACATCCTCCTCGACTACGCCTGGGGCAACGGCTACGACTGGCTCCTGGACGGCGATGCCGACCGGGTCGTGGTGGCGCTTCCGGACCCATTCCCGAAACCGGGCTTCACCGTCTTCCTGCAGCACGCCAGCCAGAAGGACGACGATCCAGCCGACCTGCGGAAGCGCTGGCTGGCCGGCGAGCTCAACGCCAAGAAGGGCTCCGCCTTCTTCATCATTCCAAGGATGGCCTTCAGGACGGCACGGTTCTGCGAGGACTTCGTCTTTACCCGTTGGGAGGACGTCGACTACACTGCGCACGTGGTTCCGCGGGCGGGGATTCCGATCTTGGCGGAGTGCGGCCAGGGGATGCACCTGTGGCATCCAGGAGGCGAGCATATCCTGGAGACCTTGACCCAAGAAGGCTTCGACGCCAACCGGGCCATCTACGAGAGCCGGCACGCCAAGCCGGAGAAGGTGGAAGGCTGATGGCCTACGACTTCGTGGTGGTCGGCGCCGGCATGTTCGGGGCCAGCTTCGCCCGCATGGCCGCGGACAGGGGCAAGAAGGTCCTCGTCGTCGAAAAGGCGGGCCACATCGGCGGGATGTGCTACACCGAAGAGGAGAACGGGGTCATCGTCCACAAGTACGGCCCCCACGTCTTCCACACCAACAAGCAGGTGACCTGGGACTTCGTCAACAGGTTCGCTGAGTGGCGGCAGTTCATGGTCCGGACGAAGGCGATCCTGGGTCGCACGGTCTACACGCTTCCCTTCTGCCTGTCGACGTTCTACCAGCTCTGGGGCGTGACCACGCCGGCGGAAGCTCGGAGGAAACTCGACTCCGTCAAGGTGCCGATCGCGAACCCGTCCACCATGGAGGAGTGGGCTCTCTCGCAGCTCGGGGAGGAGATCTACCGGAAGCTCGTCTACCACTACAGCAGGAAGCAGTGGGGCCGGGATCCCAAGGACATGCCCGCCTCGATCCTGCGCCGCCTGCCTATCCGGATGAGCTTCGACGACAACTACTTCACCGACCGTTGGCAGGCCGTTCCCATCGGCGGCTACACGCCCATGTTCGAGCGGATGCTCCAGGGGATCGAGGTCAGGCTCAAGTGCGACTACTTCGACGATCGCGAGTCCTTCGACCGCCTCGGCCAGGTCGTCTACTCAGGGCGCGTGGACAGGTTCCACGGCTACACGCTGGGCCGCCTGGCGTTCCGCGGATGCAGGTTCGAGCGGAAGGTCTTCGAGGGGGACTACCAGGGCAACCCCGTCATCCACGATCTGAGCCCCGACGTGTCCTGGACGAGGACGATCGAGCACAAGCATTTCTCGAATCCGAGCGCCCAGGTGTCGCCGGTGACGTGGGAGTACCCCTTCGAGTGCGGCGCGGATGACGAGCCGCTCTACCCTGTGAACGACCCCGTCAACGACTCCCTCTACGGGAGCTACGCCGCGATCCCGAGGAAGGCCGTCTTCGCTGGGCGTACGGGGAGCTACCGCTACCTGGACATGTGCGAGGTGATCGCGCAAGCCGCCAAGCTGGTCGACGTGATCTGTTAGGCCCTGGCCTTCCCGTATTCCGCCATCGACCTCGCCGGCGCGACGCCCTTGAGCGGGTGATGGCGCAGGAAGGGGACCCCGGCCTGGCGGGGCACCGCTGTGCCGGCGGGGACCTCTGCGAGGAGCGGCTCGCCCGCCTCAAGCCTCCGGTAGTTCTCGTGCCGCAGCCAGACGACCTCGGGTGGCTTGGACTGCCCGTAGTGGTACATGTGCACCTCGGGCACGCAGCGCTGCTCCTCCTTGCGCTCGCCGGGCCTGGTGAGCTGCTCGTGGAGCTTCCCGTGGTAGTAGTAGCCCACGCCGAGGCGAAACATTCGCTTCTTGAGGTCCGGATACCAGTAGGGCTGGTGGTGCTCGTGGTCGATCGAGAACTCGTACTTGGGGACGATGATGGCGTTGTAGGCCCGGTCCATCATGATGCTCCGGAGCATCTGCAGGTCCTCGGGGAACATGGCCTCGTCGGCGTCGAGCATGATCATCCAGTCGCCCTTGGCGCTCCGGATCGCCTCGTTCCTCGCGTCCGAATATCCCGTCCAGGGCTTGACGATGACGCGGGCGCCCTGCTTCTGGAGGACGTCGCGCGTCTCGTCGGAGGACTCGGCGTCGACGGCCACGATCTCGTCGAAGGCCCGCCGGATGAGAGGGAGGATGACGGAGAGGTAGAAGGCCTCGTTCTTTACGATCATGCCCAGCGTCAGGTTCATGCACGCCTCGCGAAGAAGTTGGCCGCCGTCTTGTTGTGGGCGTCTACGATCTCGACGATGAACCCCGCCTGCTCCAGGACCGCCTTCACGTCCTTCCGGGTCAGGCTGGAGATGTCCTTCCTCTGCGCTGCGGTGCACTTGCGGGCCTCGTGGATCTCCCCCTGCATCTCGTCGATGAGAGCGAGCCGCTTGGACATCCAGAGGATCGACCACTCCCCTCCCTCGCAGTCCATCTTGACCAGGCGGATCCTGCCGCCGGCGGGGAGGTAGGTGTCCACGATCTCGTCGAAGGATTCCGCGAAGGTCGGGTTCCCGAAGCGCTCGTTGATGTAGCCGACCCCCGTGTTGTTGAGGTTCTGGGCGGGGACGAAGCGCAGGGCCGCCCGGTAGCCCCACGCGGCCGCGTTGTGGACGATCGCCCGACCCCCATGCGCGGCCAGGTTCTCCCGGGCCATGACGCAAAGGACGGGGTCCGGCTCGTAGGACACGCAGCGGCCGGCGCCGCGGGCGAGCACTTGGTCGGCGAAGCCGCCGACGTGAGCCCCGATGTCCAGGACCACGTCGTGGCCGGCGAGCTGGGCGGGGATGCGGTACTCGCTGGTCACGGATCTCCAGATCGCCTCGTCGGCCGACCCGGGTCGGTGGCTGATGAGCGGCATGGCCCTTGATAATATCACCAAGCCGCGTAAAATCACCAAATGAGATGGGTGCCGGCGTTCTGGTGGATGGGCGACAACTTCGGCGACCTCCTCACCCCCTATCTGATCGAGAAGATCTCTGGCAAGCCCGCCGTGTGGACGGAGCGGCTCACCTTCCCCGGCCAGGTCATGTACTTGGCGGCCGGCAGCGTGCTCGGGGAAAACTTGGCGAACGTGGTCGTCTGGGGCACGGGGGCGATCAGCGCCGATTCAAAGGTTGGGAAGGCCAAGGAGTGGAGGGCCGTCCGAGGCCCGCTGACCCGAGAGATCGTCCGGAAGGCCGGGAACGAGTGCCCGGAGCTGTTCGGGGACCCCGGAATCCTCATGCCCTTCTTCTTCCACCCGAAGGTGGCCAAGACCCACGACATCGGCATCGTGCCGCACTACGCCGATCTCTACGACGTCTACCAGGCTTACGGCGACTACCACCGCGTGAAGATCATCCGCGTGACCGATCCGGTCGAGACGGTGGTCCAGGAGATCCTGTCCTGCCGCACGATCCTGTCGAGCAGCCTACACGGGATCGTGATGGCGGAGGCCTACAGCATCCCCTGCGCGTGGGTCGAGTTCTCCGATCGCGTGGTGGGCAAGGGCTTCAAGTTTCTGGACTACTGGGGCGGGGTGGGGGCCAAGCCCCTCGACCCGATCGACCTGCGCGCGTTCGGCCCAATCCTGCCGGCCGTGAAGAAGGCCAGGCAGTTCATCATCCCAGGTCTGCTCAAGCAGCGGCTCCTCAAGGCCGCGCCGTTCTAGGAGGAGACGCCATGCCAATCAGTGAATCGCTCTGCGCGTTCTTCGACGTCGAGACCACGGGCCTCACGGCGGGCGTCGACGAGGTCTCCGAGGTGGCTACGATCCTCACCGACCTCAAGTTCGAGGAGCTCGCCCGCTTCGACATGAAGGTCAAGATCAGCCACCACGAGAAGATGAAGCCCGATGCGGCCAAGGTGAACGGCTACGACCCCGTGGTGTGGGATCGGGAGGCGAAGCCCATGGGCGTCTGGCAGGGCTGGCTGGACGCGGAGATCTCCAAGCGCTTCGGGCCACGCGGGCACGTCGCCATCGGCATCGGCCACAACCCATACTTCGACCGGAACATCATCGAGAAATACTACTACGCTCCCTCCAGGCGCTTCTTCCCGATCAGCTACCACTGCATTGACACGGCCGGCATCGGGATGTCCATGAAGCTGGCCGGCGTGATCGACGTCCCCAACGTCAAGCTGTCGACCCTCATGGAGGCGCTCGGCCTGGGTGTCCAGACCCACCGGGCGTTGAGCGACTGCGAGGGGGCGCTGGCGGTCTTCAGGAAGGGCATCGAGCTCATGCGCGCAGGGAACGCGCGGACGGCGATCGCGGCCAGGCGCTCGGTGGTAAAGGAGGACGGGGACCTCTTCCCCTCCTCCGCGAAGAACGACGGCGACCTCCTCTAGCCTCCACCGGCTTGGAGGACCTCACCGTTCCGCTCGAACAAGAGGGCCCGGCAGGGACAGCCAGGCACATTGCATCCCAGCAGGTCGTCGTGGCTCTTGCAGGGATGCAGGCAGCCCTTCCGGATGCACTGGCGATCGCAGCATCCCACCTCGCCCCAGTGGACGCAGAAGGGGCCGGACTCGTGTTGTTCAGGCATGTCAGCGCTTCTCCTTCTGGTCCCGCTTGGCCGCCTTCTCGGCAGGCTTCCAGATCCCCATGCGGTCGAGCTGCTTGATGAGCTGGTCGGTGGTGCAGCTCATCGCCCCCCGCGCCAGGCCATGATACGGGTCCACCACGGCGTAGGTCTGGTATCTCCGGTCGCTCAGCTCCTCCGCCTTGACGGGCCGCACGGGCGACCGCTCCAGGAGCGTCTGGATGACGGAGCCACGCTTCTTGCCGTGCCCGTTGGCCGGGTAGAGGGAGACGTCCATGCCGAAGACGCCCAGGACCCGCTTGCGCTTGCGGAAGGGCAGGTTGAGGATGACGCTCATGGAATCGACCACGGGATACCAGGAGTTCTTGACGAAGCTCCTTGCCCTGAAGACCCTCCCCCGCTGGCGGTCGTGATCGGCGGCGCCGGCGGCCGCGCGGGCGCGCTGCTTCTTCGACCACTCCGGGTCGCGCTGGTGGGCGGCGTGCAGGTTCTGCCCCGGGGTGCCCAGGAACAGATTGGAGGGATCGTCGTTAAGGGTGTTCCCGTCCTTCCTGAGCACCCGCAGGCCCTTGGGGACCGGCCCCTTGTTCTCCTCCCACCACCACCTGGCGTACGGGATCCAGCGCTTGCCAGTTGGGAATGCGTCGTTGATCTTGATGTAGCGGGTCTTCACGCGACGGCCCGAGGAACTCCTGTCCGCGCGGATCACGACGGTGCCGACGGGCATGTAGTCCTTGCGGCAGCCGCGGCCAGGCGCGCTCCGCAGTGGTTCTGGGATCGTGGTGCTCATGCCTTGGCCGCCTCCATCGGAAGTTCCAGCTGCTTGTAGTCCAGGCCGAGCACGCGCCGCACGGCCGCGATGAGGGCCTTCCCCTTGAGCGTGACCTTGTCGCCTGTGAAGCCCAAGCTGAACTCAGGACTCGTCCCACCCCTGTAGTTGTAGGCCATGCCGCTCCCCATGAACCCTCCCATGCTCCCGAACTCGTAGCTCACGGCCCCCAACAGAGCGGCGTCGGCCATGGGGGCCTTCAAGCGCTTCCGCCAGCGCTCCTCCGAGCCGGCCATGCTGTGGAGCGCTCCCAGCAGGGCCTTGTCCAGCAGAGCGGAATTCTCTTCCATCGGCGGCCTCCGTGGTATTATGAGGGAACGTAGGAGGACTGAACATGCCCGATCCCGCGCCGGCGAACCCGATGGGAGGCATCCTCAAGAGCCTGCCCCTGGACATGATGTTCCGCGCGCCGCTCGAAGCGGCGATCCAGGCCCAGGTCGCCAGCGCGATGGCCACCGCCGACTACATGAAGAAGATCGGCTTCGACAAGGACGGCGTCGTGCTCACCGTCCGCTCGGGCTACAACCAGGTTATCAACGACGCCCAGGGCAACCCCCTGAAGGTCGTCAAGCGGGTGGTCGACGCGCCCCTCCTGGCGCTCATCCCGATCCCCGCCCTGGTCATCAAGACCGTCGACGTGAACTTCGAGCTCACCGTCGAGACCTCCGAGACCCAGTCCTCCGAGAGCGAGTTCAAGGGCAGCGCGGCCGCCACGATCGGCTGGGCCTTCGTGAAGGCGAGCTTCTCGGCCTCCATGTCCTCCAAGAGCTCCAGCGTCCGCAAGACGGACACCCGGGCCCGCTACGAGGTGAAGATCCACGCCGAGCAGCAGGACCCGCCCGAGGGCTTCAGCCGGATCATCGACGCCCTCATGAACGCGATGATCCAGCCGATCGACGCGGACAAGGCCCCGGCGCTGACGGCAGCGACCCCCTAATCCCCGGGAGGCCTGATGGTCTGGTGGCCCTGGAAGAAGAAGGAAGCCGCTCCGCCCGGACATTCCTCTCAGACGCTCGCGGACATCGCCCGCGGGATGCAGCACGCCGTCAACTCCACCCAGGAGCTCGTCGAGCAGCACTACGCCCAGGTGATCGAGCGGTACTTCGAGGAGGATAAGCCCAGCGACAAGGGCGGCCAGGGGCTCTACCCGAAGATCGTGACCTTCAAGCTCCCAGCCGGCCACGTGATGACGGTGCCGATGATCGCCCTCGTGCGCCCCGAGGGCCTGATGCTAAAGGAGATGGAGGTCCGGATGACGGTCCGGATCGACCAGGCCACCGTGAAGCCTCACGCCAAGGAGGGCGAGCACTCCCACGTGACCCGCACCAGCTTCCAGTGCTCCTTCGCCCCGTCGGCCAAGGGCGAGCACCGCTCCTCCAACACGGTGGACATCGTCATGAAGTTCGTCTCCGGGGATCCGCCGGAGGGGGTGGCGCGGGTGATCGAGCAGTACGCGAACACCGCGCTCCCCTCCAAGCGGACGCTGCCTAGCCCGGAGGCGCCGGCGGCACCTGAGACGCCGGCCCAGGCGTAATCGGCTTTCCAAGGACCTGGACCCACACGGGCTCCATGTGGGCGCACGTGTTCGGGCAGAGCCAGGCCATGGAGTAGCTGATCCGCTCAGGCAGTGCAGAGGTTGCCCCATCACCCCCTATTCCGAGAACGATGCCCCGCTGGGGGACCCCGACAAGCATCTTGCCGCAGTCCTTGCAGATCGGGATGAACGCCTCCGCCACCGGCGCCAGGACCGCCTTCTCGGCGAGCCGCAGCAGTTCCTGGTGGCAGTGATCGCAGTAGGCCTTGTCTATGAGTCCGATGAGCGTCTTGCCGCAGGTCTGGCAGCCCTTGAGTGGGACGCCGATTTCATTTCCAGCTTCGCTCGTCATTTGTCGTCCTTCAGTTTCCGCGGATCGTGGCCGCCGGTGCCTTCCTCGTCGGTGTCGGGAGAGTTCGGGCAGCCGTAGTCGAGGCCGTCGATGCCGTCCATGGCCGAACCCCAGTCGGGCACGCCGCCGCCTTCCACGATGTCGAGGTAGATCTGCTCGCCGCAGTGGCGGCAGGATGCCTGAGCGCCCTGGGCGTGGGTTATGAAGGCGTCGTAGAACGCGCCGATTCCGAAGTCCTCCAGCCACTTGATCCAACCGGCGCGCGCCTGCTCATTCTGAGCCTTCGTCGTCACTTGCCCTCCCCGATCACGATCTTCATCGACTAGCCCTTACACGAACATGGCCAGGGAGTTTGTTCCGGAGTCCAGCCGCACCCCGCACCTATGGAGGTCCCGTAGCTGGTCCTTCGATGCCACCTTGAGAAGCTCGTCCGGGTCCGCGTCCAGGTAGATTTCGTCATGTTCCGCCGCCGCCACCATGTCGCCTTTCCCTCCCGGCAGCAGCTTGTCCAGAAGGATGAAGGCGTGGATGTCGGCGCGGGGGCTCAGCTTGTCCGTGATGCGGTCGAACTTCAGAAACTCGTCCTCGAACTCTTGGAACATGTCGATCTCCTCGTCCTCGTCGCTCATAAAGTCCTTTCACCTCTTCTCCGTCTCGCCAAACCGCTTGAAGGCTTCCACGAAGGAATCGACCGCCTCGCGCCCGGTGAGGCCGATGATCTCCGTCAACTGCTCCACGAACCGCGCCCGGTCCCCCTGCTGGATCTGACCGCCCCATCGAATCACGAAGTCTTCGATGCTCTGCTGGTGGTGCATGCTGTAGATCGTCACCTTGGGAGGCATCAGTCTTCCTTTCGCTTTTCGGACGCTCTCGGCGGGTCCCAGCAGACGCCATCGTGCCCGGCGTCCTTGTCGCAGATCCCAGCCTCGCCGTCGCTATTGCCCCAATGCTTCCCGCACTTCGGGCCGAATGGAAAGCCACGGCTGGCGTCGTCTCGGTTTTCTACGAAATGCTTCCCAAGGACCATGAGCGTTTCGCGTCTATCGGTCGGGGTGCGGTCGGGGCCAAGGGCGTCCTCGGCACGGCGGAGGAGTTTGGTCAATGACTCGACCTGGAGGTTGGCGTCTGAGAGAGCTTTGTAGACCTTCTGGTAAACGGCGTCCCTATCTGTGACATCCGCCTTCAGCCGCTCGACCTCGGCCTGTTTCTCGACGTAGTTCTGCCGGGCGTTCTCCAGGCCCGTCTTGTAGTGGTCGCGCTCTCTGGTCACCGAATCAAGCAAACGAGCCTTCTCGCGGTTGGATTCGTGCATGGCCGAGAGGATCCTGTCGCGGATGGCACAGGGTTCGTCGGAGCCTGGATGGTTATGGAGGTTCCCAAGCCAAGCCGCGATCTCCTCCGCCCTATCAAAGTCCGTCACGCGCCCTCCCCGAACACGATCTCCTTGGCACTCGCCCAGTTCTTGGCGTCGAACTTCCCCTCGAAGCAGCGCAGGTTGTAGGCAAAGTGGGCGACCACCTTGTCGCCCTCCAGAACCTCCTGGTTCGTCCAGTTTCCTCCTCCGAGTTCCCACTTGGCTTGGTAGCCCGCTGCCTCCTTGCGCATGTCCTTGAGCGTGTCCCCGGCAACCCAGGCGGGCTCCGAGACGGGGGCGTACTGCCCGAAGTCCGGGTTGCCCACGGACTCCAGGAGCATCTGGTACTTCTTCTTCGTCTTGGGGCGCTTGGGGAACTGGTCGGAGACCACGCGCCTCATGGCCTTGATGGTCGAGACAAGGAACGTGAGGCTGGGCGGCTCCTTGCCGGCCGCCTCCTTGATGGCTTCCCTGTCCTTGAACGTGACGAGGGTGGCGTGGAGAAGGCCATCCAGCTCGGCCGCGTTCACCATGATTTCTCTTTGTCTCGTCATCCTTTGCTTTCTCCATCGGTAGGTTGGGGACGGGGAGCGTCGGCCACGTGGGTGTGAACCCTAACGCAGAGCCCGCAGAGTCGCACCTTGCATGGCACGCAGGTCGCCCAGCCAGGGCCGACGGGGCCCTTGCAGGTGTGGCACGGGGCAGTCTCCCAGGCGCGTTCTTCCTCGCGCCGTTGGATCTCCTGGGTGACTTTAGCCGCCGCGTCCACGCCGAAGCAGTCCTGGTAGCCCTGGTAGGCCGGGGCGCAGTTCTGGTGGGCGCGCATCTGGTTGGCCGCTGCGATCTGCGTGCAGCTGGCGTTCACGATCGCCGCCAGCGCGATCAGTTCGGCATCCGTCATCCTATCCTCCTTGGCACTTGTGGGCAGGCATACAGATCGTGCACAGGCTCGCCTGGCAGTGAGGGCAGCGGCTCGTCTTCGAGCTGGCGGGGTTCTTGCAGGATACGCAGAGGGCCATCGGCGGGGAGGGTGGCTCCCAGAAGAGGCTCTTCTGGCTCGGCTCGTGCGACGTGGCCTCCTGGGCGTACTGCGGCTTGTAGTTCCAGCCGCCCGACAGGGACTTGAAGGCGATCTCCTTCCCCCCGTAGCGGACGCGATCGGCACGGAAGGTCCAGGCTGACTGGGGAATGGTGATCTTCCCGCTCAGGAAGTCCAGGCCGCGCTGGGTCACCCTCCAGGTTCCTCCTTTACCCTCCGGGTCGCCCACCTTCTCGACCAGGTCGAAGTATCTGAGCTTCTGGAAGTTCCCTCGGGTCGAGTAGTCGAAGCCCAGGTCGGCGATCTCGCCGGGCTTATCCCCGTACTTCTCGGCGAAGGCGCGCAGGCCCTTGGCGAGCAACTTGGACATGCCGTGCCTGTACTCGACGAGCTTCGCCCCGCAGGACGAGCAGGTCTCGGGCTCATTCTTCGGTTTCTTCATCAGGACTCCTCGACCTCCTTGTGGGTGATCACGAACACCTGGCCGCCAATCAGCTTGGCGAAGGCCTGGGCGTCCGACAGGTTCAGGAACGCGGCGACCAGGTTGCGGTCCTTGCCCACCCTCCACACCAACTCGACGTAGCTGTCGCCCATGGCTTCCCCTTCTCTTGGAGTTCGCATTGAAGGGGCCCAGGACCATCCAGGGCCTCCTTGAAGAACCGCAGGCGCTCGCCCACCCCCAGGCCGCGCAGGGGGAAGGTGGCTGGATAGGTGCGGCCGGAAGGCCCCGTGAGGCCCTGGGCGTACGCCTCGCCGGCCAGGAAGACGAACTCGACCCCCTTGAGGCCGACCACGCGCTGGTGGGTGACCACGTGGCCGTCCTCCATGACGCAGCGCTCCACGGGGCCGCGGACGAGCTCCCAGAGGCTCCGGAAGCGGTCGTAGAGCCTCCAGTTGACGTGCCAGGCCCACTGGCGCAGGTGGTCGACGTCCAGGTCCTCCAGCCTGAGGTCGTAGGGCTCGACCATCTCGTTCGGGAGGAGGACGAAATGCTTGGCGGACAGGATCGCCCAGGCGTCGCAGAACCTCTCCGCGTAGGCGCGGGCCGACCGGAACAGCTGGCCCGTGTAGAGGTCCTTGGCGGGCGCTGGCGACCTGAGCTTGGACTTGCCGCAGCCCACCAGGGCTACGCGCTTCATCGCTTGCGCCGGCGGGGCTTGATCAGCGCGGCGCGCGCACTGGTCACGACCTCTGCCACGGAGTTCGCCCGGAGGCTGGCCACCCCGAAGAGGGCGCCGACGGCGATGTCGATCAGTTCCTTCTCGACCTGGGCGCGGTCGTTGGACCGAACGGCGTCGATGAGCTCGTCGTATTCCTCCGTGAGGATCCCGAGGCCCTCGTGCGGGCCGATGTAGCTGCCGGGGCCGTGCTGCTGGAGGCGCTGCTCCAGCTTGGCCCGGATGTCGTGCTGGGCCACGTCGATGAAGAACTTCTCGACCTTGACGCGAGTGTTCATTTCTCCTCCTTGGGCTGGTCGCAGTCTCTGGCGGAGCCAGGGGTCCATTCCAGCGTGATCCGGAACGTCCCTCCGGAACCGCGACGCTTAGCGAGAAGGTCGGCCACCATATTCTGGAAGACGACGTCGAGGGCCTCGGAGCGCTCGCCGTCGAACAGGTCGACCCCATGCCCGGGCACCAGCATCTTCACGGTGAGGATCTTCATGCTTTCCACCACTCGTCAGGGCGCGGCTCTCCCTCGATCTCCACCGTGATCGTGTGCGTTTGCCCGCATAGGGCGCAGTCGAACTTCGCCTGCACCGCCGGCTTCCCCTCCGGGCTCACCGTGTCCCGCCAGGGCACGACCATGTAGACCGTGCCGTCGCTCAGGGACTTGCGCTCCTCGAAAGCCTTCCGGACGTTCTCCTGGCTGAGGATCATCTCGCACTTGCAGGCGTTGGTCTGGGTCATGAGCTCTGCCTCCTGTCCTCGGACGAGGTGAACGCGGCCAGGGCGCGATCCAGCGAGTCCTTGGCCTCCTTCACGGCGTTCCGGAAGCCGCGGGCCTGGTCGCCGCCCAGCATCTCGATGGCCTCGTCGGAGTAGGCCTTCGATCGCTTGAGGTTGTCCAGGACCTTCTCCCGCTCGAAGTGGTTCATCGGCTCCATGGTCACCGGCCCTCCGCCTTAGCGATGGCTGCAAGCACGATGCGGTAAGCGGTTTCCTCGAAATCGTTCTCCTCGTACCGCTTGGCCGTCAGCTTGAGCGCCGCCAGCAGCTCCGGCGCAGCGGCCAGCAGGTGACCGTTGGCGTCCGCCACTTCCTTGCACCCGTGGCCGAAGACCTGGGCGATCATGTAGGCCTGGTTCGGCCCGTCCCAGACCTCACCGTTCGTCTGGCGAAGGTTCCACCGCCAAGGGCCTGGCGTCGCCTTGTTCATGGTGCACCTGGCTCCTTTCTATGGGAAGACGACCCGTACACCAGCGAGTCTTCGGCGGCGTCCGGTTACCCTTCCACGGATGCCCGTAGCCGTCGTACTTCTTGTAGCCGCAGACCGGGCAAATCTTCACTTGTGCTCCCCTTGGGGAAGGACTTTCGCCTTATGCTCCTCGCGCACCTTGGCGGCTTCCTTCCGCATCTCTTCCCACTCCTCTGCGGAGAAGTGCCAGCACTCGCCGGGACTCCGACAGTTGCAGGTCATGGCTGGCGCCCTCCTTTCGATTCGTCCTTTTGCCTCTGCCTCGCACACGGCTTGCAATGAGGCCGCCCGCGAAACACCCTGCGGCATTCGGCGCAAAGGATCTTCCCGCATTTCAAGCACTTCACCAGCACCGTGAAGATCTCTCTGTTCCCGCACTGGCAGCGAAGCAGGGCCTTCTTGGGGTCGTCCGTCATTTCGATCTTTCTTGGGGTTTGATCATTTTCGCCAGCAGCTTCTCGCACTTGTGGCAGCGGTCGTAGCTGGGCGCTTCCCACCCGTTCCCGTACTTCAGGCCGGGCCGACACAGGGCGGCGAACTTGGAGGTGTACGTCCCCACCTGGTGCCAAGCGTGGAGGATGCGACCCCCGAAGCCAAGCCTCCAAATGTAAGTCGTCGACGTCATGCTAAAACCCCGCCGCCTGCCGCCGAATAAAATCATGGGAGCATTGACGACAAAAACGACCTGCCATCTTGAAACGCTTGACCTGCCTCCGTTTCCCACAGTGGTCGCACTTCCTGACGGGGTAGGCCCCTTTCGCAGTTGTCATGGTCTAGTCCTCACGAATCAACTTCGCGACCTGACGCGCCCATTGAGCCGCCGGGGATTCGTCGTGAAGGAAGCTGCCGTTCTCAAGGATCTTGGCGCACCGCTCGCGCGTCTCCTTGATCGCCAGCTCCATGAGGCCCTTCACGTCCGCGTAGAGCGGCGAATCTTCGATGAACAACTCGCCAAGGGCTTCCAGCAGCTTCTCGTTCATGCTAGTCTCCGGTCTTCGCCGACCACTTCTCGAACTTCTTCTGGAGGGTCGTCGAATGCGCGCCTCCGAACGTGTCCCCGTCCTCAAGCCGATGCGTCTCGGGCTTGAACCAGTCCTCCCAGATCAGCTTGACGAACTTCTCTGCGTTGGGCAGCCTGAAGAACTTGCAGGAGAACGATGCCCCACGGCCCAAGGTGTCGTGGAACGTGGACCACCAGGTCACGCGCTCGGCGTCCCAGACGGGGTTGTCCTCCTCCTTGATCTCGACGTGATAGTGGGGATTCCCGGGGAATCGGTGGATCTTGACGCTGACTTCGCGCTTCTCCTCTCCGGGGAACTTCCTCTTGAGGGAGTGGAACCCGCCGACACGATCTACGAAGCGGTCCCACGCCGCCGCCCCACGGTCGTAGTCGCTCAGGACCGCCGGGCGCTTCGCCTTTGCCATGCTGACCTCATCACCGGCAGGCGCAGCCGAACTGCCCTTCCTTGCCCTTCGTGCCGCCGCATCTCGCGCAGACCTCGCAGCTCTTGAGGCAGACCTTCTGGACGCCGTTGACGACTTCGACGCTCGTCACCTCGTAGTCCCTGTAGTCCATGCGGAGGGACTGGCCGACGGCGTAGAGGCGCTTGAACATCATGGGCTCGGTCTTGAGGACGGCCCCGCACAAGCTGTACTCGATGATCTGGACAGCCGGGCCCGTCACGCAGATGGGCACGAGCATCCAGAGCCAGGCATGGTGGATCGCGATCAGCGGGACGCAGTGCTCCAACTCCCGCCGGCAGGTCACGTTGATGCAGGTGTACTTGTGCTCGCTGACGCCGAAATCGTAGTCGTCCAGCTTGATGCCGGCGGCCTCGAAGACGCTCTGCCCCGTCCCGCAGTTTGGGCAGGGCATCTGCCTGGCCTGGATTCGCATCACGAAGCGGCGCTGGCGCTCGATGCCGGTCAGGAGCTTGGCCTCCGGGTCCGACATGTTCAGGAGCTCGGTGTTCGTGGGGGATTTCATCGGATCTCCTTAGAGTAAAGCCGGGCTTGACGCACCCGACCAGAGGCCGCGGCGGGACCCTGTCAAACACCCACCCAGCTACAGCGGGACAGTACTAGAGGAAGACGCGGAAGTGCCGCTGGGCGCCCTTGACCTCTACGCGCTCCAAGCTCTCGTAGTAGAAGTAACCGTCGCGCGTCTTCATGAGGGCGAAGCCGAGGGTGGCCTCCTCTGTGGTGGCCTCGCGACGGATCAGGCCGATCGTGATGGCCCAGGGGATCGAGCCCTCCTCCCGGAAGACCCCGTAGCAGATCCTGGAGACCGTCTCCTCGATTTGGCCGACGTCCTCGGCGGGGACGAAGATCACGAGCCCTCCTTGTTGATCTTGGTGTCGGGGCGGACGAGTCCGGCGTCGATCAGCTCCTTCATCATCGCTTCCTCCGTCTCGCCTGAGAAGAGAAGAATCGACTTGCCGGGGATGCCGAACTGGTCCAGGGGCAGGTGGATTGGGCGGCCCTTGTAGAGCTGCGCCAGGTTCTGCTTGGACAGCCCCAGCCCGATCAACGGCCCCTTGTCCGTTTCGGCGCAGAACTTGATCATCAGACACCCCCCCTCGGGACGCCCGGCCGCTTGAACTTGGAGCGCCGGATGATGCCAGGGTCGCTGTCCAGGCGGTGGTCATGGCGCCACTGGGGCGTGGGGAGCAGGTCGGTGCCCCTCTTGCCGTTCTTGACCTTGCTCTTGGCCTTGGCGGCGCGCGCCAGGCGGCGCTTCTCGGTGCGGACGAGGTTTCTCTTCTCGAAGGCGCTGGCGTTCTTCATAGGATCTCCTAATCGACGGTCCTCGGGGGAAGCGAGTGGATCTTCTTCACGTTGGCGGGATCGGTAGCCTCTTCGGCGACGCGCTTGGCGATCTCTGCTTCCAGCTTCGCCTTCTCGGCGACCAGTCGGTCCACGGACTTGAGCTCCTGGGACTGCATGTTGGGGTGCCACTGGATGGGCTTGGGAGGCCGCGGAACGTGGAGCGGCCCGGCGACCAGCCCGCCATAGCTGTTGTTGCCTGCGATGGCGCTCGGCGTATCCAGAGTGCCCGCTCGCGCCGGCTCCACGTGTATGGTGCTCTTGTACGACAGCGGCCCCGTGCATAGCGGGAGGGACCGCTCGATCGAGCCGCTGTCGATCCCGCAGACGAGGCAACCTCCTTTCGTGGGGTCGATCTGGTGGGGTCGGAGTACCAGGGGCACGGGCTCGTCAGGGTCCATCGCGGCCTCCAGCATAGCTTTGCTGGCCTCCCAGTCCAGCCCGCCGATGATCACAGCGGATCCAGCCCGAGCTCCAAGCAATCGTTGATGTGCCGCCCGATGTCGTCCAGGTCGAGGATCTGCTCGGCCTTCGAGATGAGCGTCTCGATCTCCTTGGCCATCCCGGGATCCTGGCCGGCCTTCACGTCCCTCCAGCAGGGGGCCTTGGCGTGGTAGATCATGTACTCCCGGATGAGGTCGATCTCCTCTCCCTCTGGGGAGGGGTTGCCGGGCGTCGCGGCCCAGTTGACGTACTTCATGATCGCGCTCGGGAGCTCCCCCGTCGCGTCGTCCTGCCAGCGCAGCGGCATCCCCGCGACCACGGCGTCGCTGCGGTAACCCTGGGGCATGCGCGGCCGCCGGAACCGGACCGTGATCTCGTAGTTGCCGGGCTTTAGGGCTTGGCCCACGATGGCCATGACGCCGACGCCCCACTTCACATCGTCGATCGCGCCCGTTCGGGCGTTCACGCAGGCATCGGTCAGGGCGCGCAGCTTGGCGGCCTGCTCGCGGGTCACTTCCAACTTCACGCGCTCGGGCATTCCGTTCTCCTTACGCCAGAATGGGGCACCGGCAGCTGATGAGCTGCCCCTTGCACTTGGGGCAGCGCTCCATGTCGCAGCCGGGGTGGTGCTTGTGCGCGGGCTTCGCGTTGCAATCGTGGCAGGGCTCTTTCCCCTTCACCTCGATCGTGGTCATGATCTCGGGGTCGCCCAGCCGGCCCGGTCGGCCCGGGCGCTTGTACTTCACGGTCAGGTTCTTTGTGCAGCCGTCGGCCGTGAGCATCTCCTGTGAACAGGTCGAGCAGACAGCCATATTTTCCCTTTCGTAGAGTGGTTTGTGGAAGAACTCCGAATAGACTTTCACGAAGCCTTCCACGGCCTCCAGCGGCATGGTCCTCAGGGCGATGACGAACTGCTCGGTCCATGAGATGGGCATCGGTCCGCCTTTCTACTCGCGGAGTCAGCGGGTGAGCTTGACCAGGCGGATGGAACAACCCCAGAACTCGCTGGTCGCGGGCCCCTTGTCCCAGGGCGAGACGTGGAACCCTTCCATGTTGTCGGCTGGGCCGATGATCGTGCCGACCCTCAAGGTGTCGCTGGCGCGGAGCAGGACGTCGCCTGGGGCTGCCTGAGCCATCAAGGATCGGACGTCCCCGTCCACGATGGGCCTGCGCATCCTGTGCTCCACGCGACTAACCATACCACATGGAGAGTCCATGGGTTAGGCCTGATCCGCGCGCCGGACGCGCTCCAGGGAGTAGCAGCCGGGGATGCCCTCCAACTGGATGACGGCCGTATGGCCTCCCAGCAGGAAAGGCTGGCTGCGGGTACGGGTGCGCCGCTCCTCGCCGCTGTCGAGCTTCACGATCACCGCCGTCCCGTTGGCGGCGTTCATCCACCCGTCGACGATAGCCTGCTGAACCTGGCTCTTGCGGCCTGTTTTGATGCTCATCGGGTCGCTTTCCTCCAAATCTTCTCCAAGACGGCATCCTGCTTGTCGCTGACGGGCACGCCTTCAGCGATCAGGCGTTTGATGCTCGTCAGGAATCCCTCCTCCCATTCGGTGAGGTTGTAGCCGCCGTCCCCGACGGCCCGTTCAATGGCCTGGACCATCGCCTCGATGTCCTCGTTCACGGCGTCGGCACCCCCTCTCGGATGATCCGGGACTGGACCCACTGGAGGACCCTCGCGTATCGGTCCTCCGGGGAGTTGTGATCTCGGTAGTCGTTCTGGTAGACGATCTGCCAGGCCAGGGTGTTGGCGGCGTCCACGTAGTCCCGCGTGAACTCGTAGGCCTCGCTCTGCTCGTCGTCGTCGTCCTCGATCCACTTGAGGTACTCGGCTTCCAGCTCCTTCAACGCGTCCTCGCGGCTCTTGCCCGCGTCGACCAGGTGCTGCACGGCAACCGACCCGACCGCGCAGACCTCGCCCTTCTCGCAGAAGGCGCTCTGGATCAGGCGCTTGACGGGCATAGCCAGCAGGGCGCGCTCCATCTCCCGCAGGTACTTCTGCCCCTTCTTCCCCTTGATGCAGTTCTCCAAGGCCCGCTCCTGGAGGGCCCACTGGTTCGGGAACCGCTCCTCGTCCGACACGTCGACCCGACTCATTTGGCCTCCTCTTGCGGAAGTGTGATCGGCCACGTGGCGGCGCACTCCAGGCAGCGGCGCCCGATCTGGCTTCCGACAAAGACCGTGATGTGTCCGGAGCCGCTGTATCCGCAGACGGGGCAAAGGTTGTCCTTGCCGATCTTCTCCGGGTTGCTCCACTCCGTCGGGTTGGAGGTGTCTATCTGGCTCATGCAGCCTCCGCGCTCGCTCTCGCCTCGATCATCCTTCGCAGGTCGCCCACGGTCTCGGGCGCCTGCATCGTCACGACCTCCACCCAGGATCCCAGGCCCAGCCAGGCCGCGACGGACTCGCCGGCGGCGTAGATCTTCTCGCGGGTGGCCTCCCCCTTGTAGTGCGACTGCACCACGGAGAGGATCACTCACCACGTCCCGTCCGCCTGCTTGATCCCATGGGTCCCGAGCGTGGCCCCCATCACGGCTGCGATGTCCTTCTTGGTCAGGGTGAATGCGGCATTGCGTTCCACGGCTTCCTCCGAAAAGATAAAAAGAGGCTCCTCAAGCCTCTTATACCCTCTTCTTTACGGCCTCGATGATGCGGTCGGACAGGGCGAGCGCGCTATACGGGCCCTCCCACTTGGCGACCTGGTCCCCCTTGTGGAAGAGGAGGATCGTGGGCGTGGCGAAGACGCCCAGGGACTCCGTTTCCGATGGGTTCTCGTCGATGTTCAGGGCGACCACGGCGAGGCCGCCCGGAGGATTGAAGCTGTCATTGAGGTGCAGGGTGTTGTAGATCTTCTCGTACTCCGGGATGAAGTGCCGGCAGGCCACGCTCTCGTGGGAGAGGAAGGCGACCAGCAGGAAGCCCTCCGAGCTGTGGATCCGCGCTTCCAGGTCCCGGTCGTTCAGGTACTTCATGGGAGCCCTCCGTACGACCTGAAGCATACCTTGGAGATCGCCTTCGGCATACGATCAGCCTACCTTTCGACCAGCCGGTATGCCCAGTTGGCGAGCTCCGCCTGGCCGCCGTCGATCTCGACCAGGCGGGACACCCAGCCCGGGATGATGGGGTTGAGCTCGATCCCGGTCTTCGGGTCGTAGTGTGACCTTGCCTCGTGCGTCCGGATCCCGTTCTCCTTCACCGTCTTCACGCGCGCGAGGCAGGCCACCTCGCTGCTGGGGCCAGAGATGATCTTGATGCAGAAATCGCCGGGTTTAAGGTTCAGCATGAGGTCCTCGGTGGGTGTGAAAAAAAACGCCGGCCGAGTGTCAGTGGCGGTAGCAGCCCTCGGCCGGCGTGGCTCGCGGCCGGCAACTCAGGCACGCTCGCCGCTCCCAGCATAGCAGGGCCGCTACCGCAGTCCACTCCCGCTTAGCCTAACTTCGCCTGCACCGCATCCTGGACGAAGCGGCGCACCTCGCGCGGGAGCTTCTCGGTCGCCGCCGTCAGGATCAGCGGGAAGGCCTTGAGCTTCAGGACCCACGCCAGGCGCTTGACCAGGCCCACGGAAGGCGGGCTCACCTTCCCGTTCTCGATGCCGCTGATGTAGCCCTTGTGGGTATAGGTCCTCTTGGCCAGGGTCTCCAACGTCAGGCCCTGGGCCTGCCGCTCCGAACGGACGATCTCTCCGAAGCGCCTCATGGGTATCCTCCGATAGGGTCAATGCTTTGGCGAATGCCCGCCGCACAACTGCCGGCGGGACTTGGGGGACCTGTAGAACGAATAGGGGCAGCCGCGGCGCTTGCAGGGGATCATGCGGTAGCCGTTGGCTTCCGCCAGCACCCGCAGCAGGGCGAGCATGTTCCCGGCCATGCTACCTCGGGGCGGTCTTCTCAAGCCGGTCCAGGAGCGCCTCGCACTTGTCGTAGGCCTTGTGGATGCGAGCCACGGCCTCATCGTACATCCTCTGGAGTTTGGCCTCGTACTCCTTCTGGAGCGCGATCTCCCGGTCCTTGAGCTGCAGCTCCAGGTTCCTCTTGAAGCAGTCCAGGCAGTCATCGGCCATCCAGCACCTCCTGGTCCACCTCTCCGATCGCTCCCACGAGCCGGCGCTCCAGCTCCGTCACCCACTCCCCGGAGGGGCGCAGGGCGGCCAGCACGCGCTCGCGGATCTCGGCGCGCTCCTCCATGCGGGCCTGCTCGACGTCTTGGCTGCAGTGGTGGTCGTGCTCCGAGATAATCGGCTCGGCGTAGGTGTTGGTCTTCGAGATCATCCCCCCGGAGACGTGGCAGTAGACCTTGGAGGCCTGCGTCATGAGGAAGCGGTAGTCCGAGAGCTCCCGCATGACCTTGTCCTTGTCGAGGGTGCCGTCGGGGTTCTCGACGAGATCCTTCCAGAACTCCTCGTACCTCTTCTTGTAGTCGACCTCGGGTTCCGGCATGCGTCCTCCTAGTCGACCTCGTAATCCGTCCGGAAGGTGCCCCTGGGGATCAGGAGCAGGTAGCCCACCGTGGTCGGCCCGTAGTAGGCCAGCACCTCGGCGAAGTGCTTGCTGAAGCCCCAGAGCTGGCAGAAGGCCGGCTTCTCGGGGTCGAACTCGCCCTCCTTGTAGCGGTCGAGCAGGCGGGTGAGGTCGGTGGACTTGTAGTGGGCCATGAGGGGCACGGCGGCCTTCACCACGTCGGCCGGCTGGGAGAGAAGGCCGCAGGAGATGATGCCCAGGAACGCCTCCGGCTCCAGCTCCTTTTGCATGGCCAGCTGCTTCGTGAGCAGCTCGTGCACCTGCTTCACGAAGGCGTCCGGGATCTGGGACACCTCGGTCGTCATATCCACACTTCCACGATCACGGGATCGTCCGTCGGGTCCCGGCGAATGCAGACAAGGCCCTTCGGCACCTGGGCGCGGACCTCTTCGAGTGAGCGGGCGACAAGCATGGGGGTCGCATCGGGGACCGGGAACGGCACCCCCTCCTTGATGGCCCAGCGGCGCAGCACGTACATCCCGAGGAAGTCGCTCGGGTTGAAGTAGATCGCGAAGTGATGCCAGTCCTGGCTCATTTGGCCTCCTTGACGGGGACTCCTGCGGTCTTCCAGTCCGGGAACGGGAACTCGATGTCCCTGTCCCAGTGCCGATAGGCCCAACCCCGGAACCCACGGAGCGGAGCCTTGATGGTGACGGCGACGGCGCCGCCCTTGCGGCAGAGACCGATCCGGTGGCCGCGCTTGACCAGGCGCACGAGAGGAGCATAGCCCCGGAGGCGTCCGTGAGCAACCACGTACACCCGCTCCCCGGGCTCGATCCTCGGCACGCCGCTGGTCCAGAAGGCCCATTCCTCCCCGGTCTCGGGGTCGCCGGCGGCGTCCCCTTCAGCGATCCAAGCCTCCCAGATGTCCTTCGGCACGGTGACGCAGATGTCAGGCATGAACAGTCTCCTCAAGAAGAAGGGGCAGGAGCTTCGCCTCGTAGCCGTTGCGGCGTACGATGCCCTGCTTCAAGACGCGGTTCAGGGCCTTCTCGACCCTGACCCGCTTCAGCTGAAAGCTGCGCTTGGAGTGCCAGTAAGGGCCTCCGAACCTCCTGTACCACTTTGGGTTGGCTTCGACCTGGACGCGGATCTTGTGCCCGTCGAAGTTCTTCTCCGGAGCTGGGACGAGCGCGATCCGATTGCGCTGGGTCTCCAGCTCGTGCAGCGCGATCCCGGCGGCACGCTTCTCGGCGGTCGTCGCCCAGCGGGTCCCATGCCTGGGGTCGCCGGGCAGCAGTTCCCCGTCCTTGGTGTAGGGCATGGCTTCAGGCCTTGACCTCCGCCGGCGCGGCCGCCACGGGGGCCGGATCCGCCTCGGCGAAGTCGAAGAAGTTGCCCGTGTGCCCGTCCGGGAAGGTGATCGCGACGGGGTTTATCCTGAAGAGGCCTCCGCCTGCGTAGTTGCACGGGCCCTTGCGCAGGCTGTTCTTCTTGTCGCCGAAGGCTTCCCTGGACCCTTCGATGTAGCGGCCCACGCAGGAGAAGCCCACGACCTCCTGCTCGGCGCCGGCTTTCTTGTAGTCCGTGACGCTCTGGACGAAATTGCAGGCTGGGCAGACGAACTTCCACTTCATCTGGTCGGGCCCGAACCTACGGACGCCATCCGCATGCCACTCCGCATGGGTGAGCTTCTTCTCGGCGTTGAGCTCGGTCTTGCTCTTCTGCTCCGAAGCCTTCTCTTCGGCCATATGTCCATCCTCCCTGATCGGATCATGATGCGGAAGCGGGCGTAACAGCGCCCGCAGAAGGCCACGTAGTGCTGGCAGAGGTGGTCCAGGTGGATGAGGATCCTGCCCAGGCCCACCTTTCCGCAGCAGTGGCATTCCTGCCGCAGGCTCGGATCGTTCAGCCTTTCGATTCGGATGATGCGGGCCTCCTCTCCTGGCTCACGGCCACGATCTGGGTGTTCCGGATCACCAGCTTGCAGAGGCCGTTCCAGGCGAAGCCGGGGATCCACCAGGGCTTCGACTTGGTGCGGATCTCGAAGCGGATCCGCTCGCCGTTGAGCACCACGGGGGGCTTCTCGGGCGCCAGCTTGTCCGGGGTGATCATGCCCGCTCTGATCGCGGCGAGGCACTGGGGGCAGGTCTCGAAGCCCATGTAGGCGTGGATCCCGCAGAACGTCGGCTCGCTCATGACGGAGTATCTCCTACGAAACGTGGGAGCCGGAACGCTACCGGCGCTGCTCGGAGAAGCAGGTGGAGCAGTAGACCGGCCGGTCGCCGCGGGGCTTGAAGGGCACCCGCGCCTCGCCGCCGCACTGGCTGCACTTGGCGGCGAAGAGCTCCTTGGGGCCGCCTCCGCCCGACGAGCGTCCGCCGCCCGCGGCCGCCTTCCGCGCGCGCCGGCAGGGCAGGCAGCGCTTGGGCTCGGTCCACTTGTCGATCTTCCTGTCCTCGACCAGCTTGTCGAGCCGGGCGCGATCGTCGTCGGTGAACTCGAAGTCGTTGCTGCACTCCACGCACTGGATCGTCTTGGACGCCATGACGCCTCCTATTGAGAGTTGGTCTTCTCGGCGGGCCTCCAATTCAGCCCTCCGTGCTTGCCGCGAGTGGACAGGATGCCCTCGGTGAACTTCGCCACGGCCTCGCTGAAGGTGCCGCAGGGGAACGTGGAGCTGAAGATCGCGTCCTCGCCGCAGTCCCACTCGCTCTCCCCCTTGCCGGGGATGGGGACGCCGCTCTCGGACTTGACCTCGGCGCGGATGAGGCGGAGCGGCCATGGCCAGCGGGGGCGCTTCCAGACGCTCTCGAAGAGGCGGATGGCGACGGGGTAGTCGGCTTCGGGCATGGAGATCAGGGCGTTCCGGCCGTCGAGCGTCCTCTCTTCGTACTTGCTTCGGCCCAGGAAGAAGTCGGCTGGGTCGAAGTTCTTGCATTTAGCATACCACGGCATGCTCCGGCTCCAGCCGTTATTGTCCGTCCAGACGTCCACCCACAGGGCGCCGCCGTGGATCGCGACCCCGCAGGACCTTCCCAGGTCGTGGCTCTTCCAACGCCTCGGGAAGATCCCCTCGAAGCTGCAGTGCAGCCAGATCCCGGGCAGGGCGAAGTGGAAGACCATGTCGCTGTCGTGCTGGTTGACCGTGACGCCGATCCTGAACTGCCAGCCGCCGAACATCCACCCCCAGGCCAGGACGACGTCCCGCAGATGCAGCCAGGCCCGGCCGTGCCGCAGGATCGACCCTGTTGGATGGCCGACCTTCTGGTCGTCCGTGAGATTCTGCCAGGTCATCCAGAACCGCTTGTAGTAGCCTTTCGGGGCCATGTCACCTCCACCAGCTGCGCCGGCACGTCCGGCACTTGAGAGTCCGAAAAACCCCGATGTCGCTCGCCGTGACATCCTCCTCCACGGGATGCCTCCGAATCCAGCAAAAGAACCTCGTGATCGTCTCCTTGGCCCTGGCTCTCCAGGGCAACCTGGGCCTGGCCTCCGCGTACTCGACGATCGGCATCTCCTGGGAGTCATTTGGATCGCGCATGCCTCTCTCCGTACAGCGCCTACTTGGTCTCCGTTCCCCCATGCGCCGCGAGCAGCTTCTTGAGGGCCTCCGCCGCGGCGCCCTGGCCATTGTCCCTGTCGTAGAGCCTCGGATCGAACTCGTCACCCTTCAGGTCGACCTTGAGCGGCCTGCCCATCACGTAGTCGAAGTCCGTGTACTCCTTCAGGAGGTCTCTGGCCAGCTCGATCGACATGGGCGTGATGATGGCGTGGAGCACCCCAAGGCCACGAGGGGACGACGCGTTGTAGAGGGCGGCGAGGATCTCCTCCTTGGGGATGCCTTTGATGTAGATCATGCTCCTCCCTTGGGCTTGAAGACGCCCGGCCGCGTAGGCGTGCCGGATCCGTGGCAGTCCGGGCAGGGCACGTTGTCGTCGGCCAGGCCGAACTCTCCGCTGCCCATGCACGTCGTGCAGGTCCTCTCCGGGCACCGCCGGATCTCGGCCAGCAGGTCGCACTCCGGGCACTGGTGGTCCTGGTCGCTGTGGCGGGCTTCCGTCGTGCGCCTCGCCACGAGCGCCTTCACGAGCTCGTCGATGTGCTTGTTGAGGACGGCTTCCCGGTAGTTCATGTCGCGTCCTTCCTCAGCCCCAGCAGCTTCTTGAACTCCTCCTGGGCGGCGTGGATCTTGCCCTCGTCGGTCTTGGCCCCGTCGAGGCCGGCGTACCAGCCGCGCACCCAGCAGTAGGCCAGGGTCTCCAGGAGCGCTTCCTTGGGGACGGTCACCCCGCCGTCGCCGGTGATGTTGTGGATGAACTCCCGCATGCAGCGGACCATGTCGTCCCGCTTGGCGTTGGAGATCCACGTGAACTCCGGGCCGGCCATGCGGAAGATGGCCACGAGGAAGCCATAGCCCTCCGGCATCTGGCTGCCGATCATCTTGCCGATGTCGCGCGCCTGCGCCTCGATCCGCTTGAGCATAGGCGTCGCTTCGAGGCCGACCCGGATGTCGTCGTGGGTCACGGGTCGCTGGTCGCCGGTCTTCAGGCGCTCGATGGCCGCCGCGGCCAGGTTCTCACAGATGTTGGTGTACGGGAACTCGGGGACGTGGATGAGCTGTCCTCCGCAGTCCGGACAGACGGCCATGGGATACCCCCTTTTTGAAACGGAACTCGACCTGGACGAACGTGGTGATGTCCAGGCACCACGAGCGCCCGCACAACGGACAGGTCGCCAGGTTGCGGGTCAGGCTCACGCCGAGCTTGGCGATGCAGCGAGGGCAGTGGCCCCTGGTCAGGACGATCATGGGGCCTCACAAGTCGATGAGAGGCGCGTCGCCGCGCAGATAGAGCGGATGCCTGGGCTCCCCATCCCTCGTCTTGCCCAGGCACTTCGGCTTGAACGGCACGAGGAGGTGTCGAAGGTCGAAACTGCGGTGATTCAGGATCCCGTGCGGGCCCCAGCCGCACACGACCACGTTGGACATCTTGGCGCACGTCATGATCCAGGCGTCGTTGTCCGGGCCTATGGGGTCCTTCTCCAGGTAGAGGGCCTTTGGGTCCGTCGAGCGCAGGGCGAAGCTGTTGACCACGATGAGGCGGCGGTAGCCCCAGTGCTTGGTGTAGCCGATGCAGCGGCGCACGGTGGGGTCGTCGCTTGACTCGTCGGCCGTCGAGGGGTTCAGGAGGATGAAAACGGCGGTTCCTTCCCCCGTCAGGAACTCGCGCACGAGGGTGTAGCGGTACTTCCGGTCTTCGCTGAATTCAGCAGGCTTCATCACGGACATCGGCGGCGTCAGGCTTTCTTCGCTTGGATCAGCATGTCGACGGTCTCCTGGAGGTGGCCCACCTCGTTGTCCAGAACCTTGACCTGGGCCTTGAGGATCTCCCGCTCACGCTCCAGGTCCACCTTGCGGGACCGGATGAACGAGATCACCTGGTCGATGGACGTCCTTGCCTCGGGTTCCTCGGGCTCCTCCACGCCCGGCTTCTTCCTGGACGAGCGCGGCACCGGCGCTCTCCAGGTCCCGCCCTTGCACTCGGCGACATGCTTCTCGTACCGGATGCCAAGGCGCTCGTACGGCTTCATGCACTTCGGGCACTTCCCCTTCGGCTCTCCCATGTCAGCTCCCCAGTATCTCTTCGGACGCGGCGACGGTGCACGTCCCGTCCCCGTTCGAGTTTACCTTGGCGAGGCCAAGGCGCTTGAGAACTCCGACGTACGTCGTAAACGTGGACTCACTGACGATCTCGGAGGCCTGCATGACGTCGTGGAAGCGGAGCCAGGATCCCTTGTTGTTGATGAGGACGTCCAGCACCCTGCGCTCGCCGGCGCGCAGCCTGACCTTCCACAGACCCAGGAGCTCGGCCCCTTCCAGCTTCGGGCGGCTCTTGTCCGGGACGGCGGCTTCTCCTGCCGGCAGGATGTCGATCAAGTCGCTGATCACGTTCACCAGCTGGTGGCGCTTGAGGACGCCCAAGTAGGTCGTGAAGGTGGAGCCGTTGGGCGGGAAGCCCGCCAGCATGCCCACCTTCGCCATCGTGCCGGATCCACCCAGCCACCAGAGCGCCTGGAGGATCTCCTTCTCCCCCTTCCGCAGCTTCACGCTGCCCGTGGGGGCCTCTTGGGGAGGCTTGGGCATGACGACGTGGCCCCGGAAGCCCTCTCGGGTCCGGATGACCTGGACAGGCCGGATCTCGGCCTGCTGCTTGGCCTGTCGGTCGAAGACCTCCAGGCGGTGCCGGATCATATCGGCGTGCCCGCGGACGTTCGCCGCCGCATCGCCCATGGCCTTAGCGGAGATCGCCAGCTTGTCCGCCGCCCGCTCGAAGCCAAGGAGGTCCTTGGGCGACAGCACCGGCACCTCGACCTTCTGCACGACCGCCTTGGGCTGCGCGGCCTGCACCTGGGGCTTGCGCTTGCGCTCGGCCGCCAGCTCGGCCTGGAGCTTCTGGATCTCTGCCAGCAGATACTTGACGTCCTCCTTCTTGGCTTTCTCGATCGTGCCGGCGATCTGCTCGCGGAGCTTCGCCAGGTCGACCTGGGCGAGCTTCTGGGGCTCCTGGACCTTCTGGCCCACTTCGGGGGTCTTGGAGGAGTCGAAGGTCTCCTTGAGCCGGATCTTGACCTTCTTGCAGATGTCGAGCCACCCGGGCGACCAGACGTAGGCCGTGCCCACGGGCAGCTGGGTGAGGTCCTTCTCCATGGCCCGCCAGGCGTCCTCGTCGGCGTGCACACGCACCCAGGCCTTGGCAGCGTCCCGGTCCTGCGGCGCGATGGTCCGGAGCAGGATGAGGACCTCCACCTGGGTGAGGACGTCCTTGTTGAGGACGGCGGTGCGCTGGGTGATCAGGGTGACGCCCAAGCCCCGCGCGCGGCCGCGGCGGACGATGTCCTCGATCGACCCGAGCATCCGCTCCTCGCCCTTCATCGGACGCTGGGGGGCGAAGGCGTCGGCCTCGTCCAGGAACATGTGGAGCGGCGCCCGGTTGCGCCGGTAGAGGGTCTCGGCGAAGTCGGTCACGAACCGCTTCTGCTCGCCCTTCCGGAAGAGGCTGGTGTCCACGACGGCGGAGATCCTCTGGTCGATGATGGCGTTGGCGATGACCTCGCCGCTGCCGGGTTCGATGGGGACGTCCCCGTGTTCCCCGCCCATGATGACGATCGGCAGGCCTTCCTTGCGGCCGTCGGCCGACGCCCGCAGGCCCCACCACACGCCGATGGGGTCCATGACGACGGTGTGGAGGCGGTTCTTCAGGAACTCCTCGGCCATCACGCCGGCGGTGTAGGACTTGCCCACGCCGCGCTTGGCGATGATGCCGAAGGTCTGGGTGACGGCCTCGATCGGGAGCTGGAGCGTGGAAGAGATCCGGATGGTGCTCGGCATGTGCTACCTCGCTGGAAGTCGCCCTGACAAGGCGATGACAAAGTCTAGTTCAGGCGGGTCGGAGTGTCCACTAGGAAACGCCCGCACGGATGTCGTCCCGGAGCTCGGCGAGCTGCTCCATGAGGTCGTTCTCGCCGTCGCAGTTGGAGCGCTCCTCGGCGTGACGCTCCAGGGCGCCCCAGAGCCAGTTCCGGAAGATGCGGAAGCTCTTGCGGTCCTCGTCCTCCCAGATCGCCGCATGCTTGCGGGTAACCTGCTCCAGGAGGAAGAGGGTCTCCGGCTTGAAGAGGTCCAGCGGGTTGAGTCCCCAGTCGTCCAGCTCCCGGTGGAACCCCTTGGCCTGCTGGTCCAGGCACCGCCCGTCGTCTCCCTTGCAGCGGCGGTCGTGCTCGTCCTTGCGGTCGAGCGCCCGGTTGAGGAACTTCCGGAAGGTCTCGTAGTTCTTCTCGTCCTCGCCTTCCCAGAAGCGCGCTCCGCGCCTGGCGATCGCCAGGATGCACTTGAGGGTCGCCTTCTTGAAGAGGTCCAACGGGTTCAGGCCGTCCTCCTCGATGGACTCGTAGATGCGCCCGGTGACCTGCTCGTGGCATTCGCTCGGACCCATGGGGCCTCCTATTTCTTCTCGATGACGAACTTCCCCTCCCCGATCGGCAGGATCACCACGTCCTCGCAGGTGAGGAAGAGCTTGGGGTTGTGGTCGCGCTCGGGGTGGAACTCGGTGACGCAGGGGGCGCGGAGATCGACTTCCTTGGCGCGGATGCACTGCCCGCTCGTGTGGATGGTCCAGGGGAAGGCCTCGCCTCCCTTGGCCAGCTCGTGCTTGTTGACGTGCAGACGGACTTTCACTGGTCACCTCCTTGTGGGAATGAGGGCGCGGTCGGGCTAGGGCGTCTCGCCCCTTAGCCGGCGGATGAGGGTGTTGCCCCGGCAGGTCTCATTGTGGTCTTCCGGGGAGGTCGAGTGGGTGGCCCCGCAGGTGCAGATCTCGTTCACGAGGACGTGCAGGACCTTCTCCGGATCCAGCTTCGACGGCGAGGGCATGGGTCCTGGATGGTGCTGGGGCGCCTCCGGAGCGGGTGGCGGCTGGGGCGTGGCCTGACCGGGCGGCTTCGTCGGGTCGTGCCCGGGCGGTATGGGGAACGGGAAGGGCACGATCATGGGATGGGCGTGCTGGGAGACCATGCTGACCGCGTTCCGGAGGATCTCCTCGTTGTGCACCAGGAGCGCCTTCACGGCGACCATCATGGCCTGGTCCCACGACACCTTGCCCGCCTTCCAAAGCTGGAGGACGGCGTTCAGCAGCGGATGCTGGGACGACAGCTTGAGCATTTCCCCAGGCGTGGGGATGTCGATCATCGCGTGGCCCTCCTGAGGTCATTGAGGATGCGGTCGAATTCGGCACACATCTCCTCGGCTCCGCAGTTGCAGGGGCCGCTCTTCTGGCCGAGCACCGTGACCGGGCACCGATACCGGTGAACGGCGTCGATCAGCATGTAGGGCTTCCACTTCCCAGTGCGCTTGGTCTTCTGGTTGCGCCCGAGGAGCTCCAGGAGTCTCCTGGACGCCTCTTTCAGGGCAGCGACGGGCATGGGACCCTCCTGAAGGTGATCCTGTAAATCCAAGGGTTGGCGTCCCAGCCGAACCCTTCCTTGGCGTGGAGCGGCTCCCAGATAGCCTTCCACTGGCCTTTCCAGTCCAAGGCGCCCCAGGCCTCCGGCGCGATCTCGTCCGGGCCAAGGCCGCCCCACTGCTCCCACTCCGCTGGCACGCCCTCCTCCCGCACGTCCGCGGCGGTGATGTCCTGGAGGCGCTGGATCTCCACATCGAAGACCAGCTCCACGAACGTCCGCGCGGCCCACGTGGGCATGAAGCGCCCGGACTTCCAGCGGCCGTCGTGGGCGTACTTGATCACGGCTTCGTCCGGGGCCTCCCTCCAGACGGTGTCTCCGTCCCCGTAGCCCACGAGGAGCTTGGTCGGCTTGTTGAGCGGATCGGTCTGCTCGACCTTGTGGACGCGCCACTTCTCCTTGATGACGACGATGCTGCCGGCAGATCCGTAGCGCACGGGGATGGGCGCGTCAGGGCCCTGTGGCTGGGGGATCGCCAGGCGCCGGGTCTGGACCTTGACTCCCAGGCGCACCTGGCGGGCCAGCCGGCTTGTCATGGGCAGGTACTTCAGGCTTGACGCCGTCTTCGGCATGGAGTCGCTCCAAGAACTTCGACAGGGACTCGTGGAATTGGTCCGCACTGTACTTGAGATACTTCAGCCGCTCAATGGGGACGCCGACCTGGATGGCCTTCATCCAGTCCTTGAACTCCTCGACGGTCGGGACGGAATACTTCCCCATGGCCAGCATCACGGCGTCGGCGAGCAGCTGCTCAGGCTGCCCCTTCTTCCATCCGGCGATCTGCGCGGCCACCTTGGTGTTGATCTCGTGCTGGCCCGCCCACTCCCGCTTCTCCTCCAGGAGCGCGAGCAGGCCCTCCTGGTTGAGCTCCTGGCCCGCGTACTTAAAGAGCTTGAGGCCCGTAGGCTTCAAGCTCGACGCCCTGAGCAGGCTGCAGATGAACTGCAGATCCGGAGCCTTGATCTCGCGGTGGCGCGCCGCCACGCGCGTCTTGAGCCCCCCGGCGTCCACCTCGATGAGGCCGCAGTTCTCGGGGATCTCTCGCGCCTCCAGCATTCCCCTGGGCGCCACGAAGTAGTACTGGTTGGAAGCGTCCATGGCGGAGGCTCTCTTGTAGGGGCTGTTCACCTCCCTCATGAAGTCGGCCTTCGACACCTTGACCTCGTACGCGATCCGGAGGTGCTTCTTCGACGGCCAGGTGTTGATGGCATAGGCGTCGAAGGTGCGGTCGTCGCTCAGGAGCCCGGTCCCGTTGCGGAGGTGGCTGAAGAAGGCCCACTCGCGATCGTCGTGCTTCTCCGACAGCAGGCCGAGGACCCTCTCCTCCGTGAACTTCTCAGGGCTTGGGCTGCTCGTCGCCGGGGTCGTTCTCTGCGTCTTCTTCCGGGAGCTCATCGGGCAGGGCCTCCATGACGGTCTCGATCCCCTTGTACAGCTTCGCCTGGTTCGCCTGGATGCTCAGGGCCCGCTTCACGGCCTTGAGCTGCTTCATGAGGGTGAACCCCTCGCGCCGGAGGCGGTATCCAACGTCCAGGAGCTCGTCATCCGTGGACGCCAGGAAGAGCCCTCCCGATTTCCCCTTCTTGGAGAAGCAGATCACGTCGCCGAATTTCCCATCGGCGGCGTTCTCGCGGGACTCGTTGCCCCAGTGGGTCACCTCGCGCACGGTGACGCCCATGCGGCGGGCGACTTCCTTGCGCCCGATGGCCTGCCGCTCGCCCACGTGGCCCTGCTCGCGCAGCCAAGCAACCACATGGTTCGCCGAAGGCTGGCCCGTGGGTACTGCAGGTGCCGGTTGCGTTTCCATAGCCTCTCCTCCTGAAAAAGATCCGTCCGTTCCTAGGGTCCTTATACCCGCTTCAGGGAGCGGCTGGACCGCCGTACCACCCGGTCTCGGGCTCGTACATCTGCATCACGGACATCTGCGGATCGAGCAGGGTGGCGACCACCACGTTGTGCAGGCCCACCAGGTGAAGGTAGGCCATGCAGAACTGCCAGGGCGTAGCGCCAGGCCCCACCGTGAACGGGACCTCAACCTCCTGGCCGTCCGACATCGTGAGACGGAACCGGTACTCCGGATCCTCCTTTGATGGCGGCTCTGAGGGCTTTGCGTCGTCCTTCTTCTCGCTCACGGATCATGTCCCCCAAGAAATCCTCTCCAGCCCTGCGTGAGGAATACCGGATGCGGACCTTCTTCCGCTCCACGGGCAGGCCCCAATAGGCTACCTCGGAAGCGTTGCTGGTGAGGTGCCGGATGAGCGTTTTCTTGCTCCGGCGGCCGGCCAGCTCGTGCAGGCCAGGCCGCCACGTGACGTCCACGACGACGCCCTCGTAAACGACCCAGGCGTGGTGCATGGGGATGAGCCCGGCCTGCAGCGCGTAGCCTTCGTAATACTGGCAGTCATCGTGCCAATGGACGATCTGCTGGGCGTTCCAGTAGCAGCGCTTGATCTCGAAGGTCGTGAGGCGGAGCAGGCCCCAGAGGTCGTCCGCGACCTCCTTCGTCAGGGGGGCGCTTTCGATGAGCTTCCCGCGCTTGAGCAGGAACTCCTCGAAGGACCCGAACTCCCGATCCGGATTCTTGAAGGCCGTGGAGGCCGTTTCGAGGTAGTCCTTGAGCGCTTCTTGGATGGGGGTCATGGAGTCTCCTTGATTCGGCGCACCGACCAGCCGAGCTTCTTGAGGAATTTGTCTCGGCGCTTGTCCGAGGCTGCCCGCTTCTCATCTTCGTGGTCGATCCCGTCAATCTCGATCATCTGCTTGGTCTTAGGGTTTGCGAGATCGGCGATGATCCCCGTCCATTTGCCATCGGGCTTGCGGAATACGAAGTCGTCGATGAAGAACTCGGTGACCCACCCAGGCCCGAGGCGACTGAGAAGGGCTGCATACTTACGTGCTTCACGCGCACGCAGGCTTGCGGCGATGCTGCGTAGGCCTATTGTCGCATCACGGCGGGTTCTCCACGGCTTCCATCCGATGCCTCTCTCTTTGAAGGTTCGGCGGATCTTGTTGGAGATCGCCAGGACTTTCTTGTCAGTCGCTTTGCATCTTCCCTTGTTCCAGGGGTTGTAGCCGCGCTTCTGGTAACCAAGAAACGACCTGCCGTCTATATAGTCTGGGTGGTTCTTCCCGGCTGGGAATCTGGCAGGTCTCCGCTCGATGCCAAGGCGAATGAGCTGTCTACGGACAGCCTCGTCCGAGCATCTCAGGCGACTGGCGATCTGGCCCGTTGTCAAACGTTGCGTCAGGTACAACTTGCGAAGCGAGGTGGCGTTCCAGGGATTCTTTCGCCTGCCCATCGGTAGACCTCCAATGGAAAGTTGGTGGACCCGGCGGGGAGTCAAACCCCGCGTTCCGTGCGACACGATCAGGGGCTTCTACGTGCGTAGCCGCGATTCCATCCTTGCGGATCTCGGCGTCCCGCTGCGCTCATCGGCGGCGCGCGGGCACCCATCCACTGTTGATCTTGAGCAGGCAGGCCGTGGACGCCTTCCTGCAGCATCCCATGATTTGCGTCGCTTCAGGGCTATGGGAGTCATCCTGGGCGACGTCGCGGCTTAGGCCGCGAGTAGCGCGAGGCTCGGTCTTGCGACCGGCTTCGCGAACTTGTGGAGTTTGGCTTGTATTTGTAGTCGGCGTTTAACGTGGCCCACCGACCAACCACGGCACGCGGCGCACCTTCACTGGTCCACGGTCGAAATCACTTCGGGCCCCAACTTTCCAAAGAGCAGGTGGCACGGTGGCGAGTTCCATCAGGGTTCTACCCCATCCGTCCCTCTACGGCCGGCTCCCGGCCGCTAACGCTCTTTCGAGCGTGAACCACCAATGCCAAACCGGCATCCGCCCCGGCTATTGGGCGGGATCGCTTTTGATGAGAGTCAGCCTGCGGAGCTTGATGGCCTCGTCCCAGGCGCGCTTCGTCTTGGCCGCCGGCTGCATCTGGAACGTCGCGTCGATGATCTTGTCGAGGGCGGCCAGATCAGGCGCGGCGCGGATCCTCGCGATGATCGGCACCAGCGTGGGGGTGCTGCTGCGCTTGAGGCGAAGGTTGGCTGGCTTGGCGGGGGCGGGCTTGTTCATGGCGTTCCTCACTGACCCAGGTACTATAGCCCGTTCCAAGCCCGCAAGCTACTTCTTGGGCGCCTCGTTCTTCTTGCTCAGCCACTCGATGATGGCCTGGCGCTCGTCCTCCGTCTTGTTCAGGTCGATCTTGAAGTAGCTGGCCAGCAGCTTTTCGGGAGTCTTGTTCGTCGAGTAATACTCCCCGTCGGAGCGGCCGCAGATCAGGCTCACCTCGGTCAGGCAGACGCATCCCGTTTTCTTCGCCGGATCGTGCGGGTGCGGGCCGGAGCAGAAGCAGAGCGCCGTGCATTCGTGCGGAGCCCAGCAACCCGTGGGCTCGTCCTTGTCGTCGGAGCCCTGGTGCGCGTGGCGCTCGCAGATCCAGAAGCCGTTTGCCTCCAGCCAGTCGATGAACTCGCCGATCTTGTGGGAATCGTCCTTCACCGCGCCCATGCGGTCGAGCTCTGTGGTCTTGGGGTAGCCGTCGGGCCTGGCGGAAGCCTTGGTCTTTGGCATGACGTTCTCCTACATGAGTCCGGATTCGCGGAGCTGGGCGGCGCCGGCGCGCGACCCGAACGAGATCTCGACGTCGTCGGGCCCTCCTTCCTTGGCCCTCCAGAGCACCACCTTGGACACCTCCAGGACGTCCTTGTTCTTCTTGTGGCAGGTGTCGAGCACGATCCAGGCCAGCTTCAGCTGGACCCGCTCCTTGGGGTCAGAAGTGGCCTGGTCCAGCCAGGCGCTCAGCTCGATCGTGGCGCCCGGGTTCCGGTCCAGCTTGGACCGTAGGATGCGGTTGAGCAGGCGCAGGAAGTCCATCTGGGAGAGCTGGGTCTCCATCTGCTTGCTCACGCTGGCACCGCCCGGAACGGTCTCCTCCCCAGGAGCTTGTAGACCCGCGGCTTGCCCCTGGAGGCGTCGATGTAGTGGAGGCACCCGGCGGCCGCGCCCTTGGTGCGGTGGCCGTGGCCGCAGCCCTCGGCCTTGTTGGCGGCGAAGTAGACGGGCTTCATGCGACCACCTGGCTTTCCACGATGTAGGGGAGGACGGTCTGCATGACCCCGAGAGATTTCTTGCCGCGGCCGGTGACGAAGCGGGCCAGGAGGTAGTGGTCCGGCGTGGTCACGGCGTAGCCGTGGGTGACCCTTCCGTGCGGCTGCTTGTGGTGGTGGAACTCGTAGAGGATGACGGACTTCTCCTCCGTGGCCTCCATCACGTACTCCAGCACGTGCGTGGGGATCTGGAGCGTCTTGATCCACCACTGCAGGTCGAAGGCCCGCAGGTGGCCCTTCTCGAACTTCATGCGGTTGCATTCCAGCTCCGTGGCTGCCCGGACGTAGCCGGAATACTGGACGTGGCCGACGACGTTGCCGGTCGTGACCAGGTCGGCCTGGCGGTCGAAGGTCTTGTGGCCGGTCTCGATCTTCATGTGGTTGCCGTCGCGCCATTCGATCTTCTTCATCAGATCTCCGATGGTTTCTTGAGGGTGGTGCCGCGCCACTCTGCAAACAGCCGATCAAACTGACGGCGTTCGCTCCCGCCCATCTGCCTCTTCAGCTCGGTCAGCTCAAGCCTCATCTCGCCGAGCTTGTGAGCGCCGGGCCAGGCGGCATCGCTCTCGTACGACGTGCCGAGCGCGGCGCCGACCCGTCCGACGATCTCCTTCAGCCGATTCGCGGCGTACAGCTTGGCCTGCAACTCCATCGCGCGTTCTGCGCGGGTCATCACGGATCCTCCTTAGGCATCGTGCTCCACCGCCAGAACGTCTTCATACCTCCGCAAGCTCCTTCAGGATGGCTCCGATCTTCCGCAGATCCTCCTTGGCCTTGGCCTTCGCCTGGTCGATGGCCCGGCGGGCCGTCTTGGCGTGCCCGGAGTAGCGGATCCCCTGGTCGTCGGCGTTGCAGATGTACGCGTGGTAGCCCCGGAGCTTCCCGTCGCGGTTGTTGTCCCGATCGGGCCCGACGCGTACCCGTTTGCAGGGGGAGATCGCCACCACGTGCCACCCCAGATTCTCCCAGACGCGTGCCGTCCAGCCCTGGCCAAGCGAGGTGGCCATCTGCTTCCCGAATGCCTTGGTCTCCTGGTACGCCTTCCAGGTGCAGTTCATGCCGCACCTGGGCGCGCAGTAGATGGGCCCCTTGCGGACGGCCTTCCATAGCGATTTCGTCATCGTGTTCTCCCCTTGGCCAGTCGGTAGATCTGGCGGATTTCCTTCTGCGTCATTTCGTCCAGCGTCGGCGTGACCGGGCCGTCCACGGCGAGGCAGCGGTCGTCGACGGCTTCGATGATCTCCGCGATCCTACGGAGCCGGGCTGAAGTCCCCAGGGCGCGACCTGCGGATGCCTTCGTCCTCCGGCGCCGGCAGGTTGAGCACGCCGATCCGGGCCGCTTGCTCGGTCTTGGCATCGAGTTCCTCCTTGGCGCGCTTCTGCAGGTACTCCGCGATCGCGAAGCGGTTCCTCCACACGAACTGCTCGTACTTGGCCAGCTCCGGGCACTCGTGGTCCATGATGAACAACTGGCCGTTGATCCAGCCCAGCGAGACGCCGTTGCAGTCGGCCCACTCGATGTACTTCTTGGGGTCCTCCTTGGCTGCCTTGGTGAGGCGGTCGAGTTCCTCCGTCTCGTAGGAGCTGACGTCGAGAGTGCAGAAGATCGTCACCCCGCACAGCTCGCAGGTGGAAGTGAGCGTGCCCGTGTTGTCCCGGAAGCACTCCTCGAAGAGTTCACTGGGCTTTGGGGAGTTGTCCGCCACGTGCTGCCTCCGCGCGTTCCTTGAGCATCTTGGCGAGGTTCCACAGCGGAAGCCCCGCCTCCAGGATCCTCTTGTCCTCCTCCATCGCCTGCATCTTCGCCCGGTACAGCGTGGGATCGAAGATCGGCCCCGTGGCGTGGGCCATCTCGATCGCCTGCAGTAGCTTGGGGATGTCGTGCTCCCCGATCATGCGCGCCGCCATCGCCACGCCCAGGACGGCGCCCTGGTACTCCTCCTCGCTGATCTTGGACATGGGTCCTCCTAAAGGCGCTCCAAGAGAGCCGCGTCGATCGGCCTCTTCCCCTTGAGGTTCCGGAAGCACACGTCGCAGACGTGGACCTCCCTCTTCGGCTTCCTGCAGAACAGCAGGTAGTCGATCATGCTGCCGACGCAGGCGGCGCCGACCACGTGGGCGAGGGTGAACTTCCCCGGCAGCTTGAGGAACTCGTTGCTCAGGATGACCAGGCCCATGCCGATCGCCCACGCGAGCAGGCTCAGGCCCACGGACTTCTTGGACATGGAGTTTCTCCTAACGTTCTACGACCACGGGAAACTCCCCCTCCAAACTCTCCGCGATATAGCTGGCGGCACCGGCGATGCCCATCCGTTCAGCTTCGGCCAGGGTCACGCAGTTGGTGTGGATCACGAAGCGGACCCACATGCCGCCCTTGTTGTCGTCCCGGATGCGGAGACGAACCTTCGCCTCCCGCCAGGTCTTTCCGAGGCCCCAGCGCTGGCCGTCGGGCTCGTAGCCCTTGTCGAGGCCGGCCCGGAAGCTCGACACCCCCGACTCCACCTCCATCTTCCGCCAGGCCGCGTCCTCGTCCGGCCAGTTGAGCTCCCGGTAGCGGGTCAGGAACTTCGTGAGGACCTCGTCGGTCACCTCCTTGTGGGGGATCTCCGGCACGGGGACGATCTTGTAGCCGGTGTCGATGTTGTTGTCGATCTCCTCCCCGACGACCTGCCGCGCCGACGGCCGCGCTTGCTCGGCGTGCTGGAAGTCCCCGTCCAGCAGGAACTCACGGGGATGGGCGCTCAGGATCCGGACCTTGTAGCGCATGGGGCTTCTCCTTGCAGAACTGGTGGAGCCTGATGAAGGCGTCGATCTGGGCGGCGAACTCCCTGACGGGCACTGGTATGTCCACGTCGTGGCACCGATCGCATCGACTGCAGAAGAGCGATGGGCCTAGATTATCCCGCAAAACTACCCAGGGAGCATCAGGCTTCATCCGGCACCCGGGACCAGGTCCAGCTTCCCGTGCCGATGGGGTAAACGGTTTCGGGCACGCCGGGGAGCTTGGTGCCCTTGCAGGTCATGGGCTCGTCCTCGTGCTCGCTGACGAAGGTGAAGGTGTCGGTGCCGGCCTTGTAGGAGGCCTTCCCGCCCACGCCCTTGTTGCAGAGGCCCATGATGCGCTTGGCTGCCTTGAGGGGGAAGTAGGCCTGCGCCCAGCCGTTCCACGGCACTCCGCTCGCCCAGCCCTCGAACGTCTTGCCCTCCCAGCAGTCGATTACGAACTTCCCGGCCTTGTAGGAAACCGCCTCGATCTCGGCCTGGGCGACCACGCGGAAGCGGTTCTTCTCCAGGGCCTCCGGCCTGAAGCTCATCTGAAACCCGCCTCCGATCGGGAATGCCACGACAGTGCCGTCGGGCTTCACGTCGTCGACATTCAACGCCCCTTCGGGGTACTTGTAGTCCATGCCCACGATGACCTGGCCCTTCGCGAAAGCGCTCATGATGGCTCCTTGGCTCCTTATACCTGTTACTTGAGGGTCTTGAGGACCACGTCCTCGATCTCGACGCACATGATCTGGAACGCGTCGTCCCCCTCGTAAGCGCTCTTGGCGACCTTCTCGGGGAGCGGTGGGGGCTTCTTGAAGATGTCCGTCTGGGTCCAGCGTTCCAGCCACTTCTTGTCGACGCCCACGGGGATCCGCTTCAGCTTCGCCATGTCCTGCTCCCGCCCGAAGGACGGGAGCCCGAAGAACCACGACAGCACGATCACCTCGGGAGCGTAGCGGCTGCAGTAGATCGGGTAGCGGAGCGCCACCTCCATGATGGCCAGGAGCTTGCGCCACTTCTTGAGGGCGTCGACCTCCTGGTCCTCCGAAGACAGCTCCGCGTACTGCGCGGCGTCGAGAAAGTACCACGCCTCGGCCGACATCTTGGCCATCGGCAGGTTGCCGTTTGCGAAGAGTTCAGGCATGGGCCTTCTCCCTCCAGAGCCTGCACTGCTCGTAGTCGGGTTCCACCACGTAAGGGGCTCGCGCGATCGCGTTGATCGCCGCCTGGTTCTTCCTGTGGAGCCAGCGCTTGAGGCCGGCGAGCTCCTCCTGCTGGTCCTGGTTGATCGAGGCCGGCGCTTGGATCGCCTCTCCGCCCTTACGGCCCCACTCGGCCATGCACTTCTTGGAGAGCCAGAGGTAGATCTCCGTCCAGTCATGCGTGAAGGGGGCCAGCAGGGAGGCCGTGTACAGGAAGGCCATCGCCTCCAAGTCCGTGGCCTGGTCGGACGGCGCCTTGCCTCGGCGGACCAGCATGATCTGGCCCATCCGGGCGACGGGCAGGGCCTTCCGGACCCAGTCCGGGATGGTCTCCGCCCAGCCCAGGTCGGCCACCACGAGGCTGCCGGAGACGGCGTGGACGAGGCCGGCGATCGCCTTGTCGCTCTCGGGGTCGCGCTTCCTGGGCGCGGGCTTCTTGGCCAGGGCGGTCTTAGGCATCGTGGATCTCCTTGTGAAGCCGCAGCCACAGACAGTTCTTGGGGTGGCCGTGGCGACGTTTCTGTGACGGCTTAGCGCCCGGGGTCACCCTGTCGACCAGGTCGGCCAGGCAGAACACGCAGTTGCCGGAGGCTTTGAGGGCGTCGTAAATGTCCACGAGCAGCTGTCGCTGGTCGCGCAGGGCCAGAGCCAGGGCCATGTTCTTCTCGGACTGCAGGATGTGCCTGCCGATCGCCTCCCCGATCAGCTCGCAGGTCTTCCAGTCGGCCTTCGTCATGTGATGTCCTCCACCTCCAGGCGGTCCCTGAACTTGATGAGCTTGACGGGCCGGCCTGTGATCCTGGCGATCGAGCGGGCCATGCCCTTGAGCGAGTCGACGCGCGCCATGTCGGCACCGACCATAGGGATCCACTCGCCGGTCTCCGGATTCGTAAAGCCGCATACCCCCTCATCTCCCTTTTCGTCCACGGAGACGAAGGCGAACATCTCCTCGATCTTGAGCGGCACGGGATCTCCTTTCAAGCGGGGAACTCCTGGACCCGAAACTCCTCGGGGAACTCACTCGGATCGGCCCCCTTGGCGTCCTTGCAGCCCATCTCCTTGGCCATGACGTTCCCCTTCTGCTTGAAGAAGAAGGCCACCTTGTACTTGCGGCACTGGGCGAGCAGGTCCGTCACCCACTCGCGCTTCATGGGACGGGCCCCATTCCCGCTCTCGCCCCCCACCACAGTCCACGTGAAGGGCGAAGGGTCCTGGATCCACCCGGCGGGCCCGCCGCTCTCGTGGCCGGCCTCGAAGTGCTTGCTGAGGTCCATCGGCCCGAACATGGGCTCGACCGACAGCCAGCGAACCCTGGCCGGGATCTCAGCCAGGATGGGGCAGCGCTTGTCGGCCCACTCCTGGTTGGCCACGGTGGTCCCGGCCCAGATGTTGGTGGGCCAGCAGTGCCTCCACGAGGCGGGGACCATCCCCTTCATGTTCTCCGGGCGCTTGGTGAGGAGCTGCCAGATGAGGTTCGGCGTCCGTTCAATCAGCTTCCACAGCTGCTCCCGCGGGGCGACGAGATCCGGGTGGTCCTCGAAGACGTCGGCCATCGAGCTGCAGAAGACCTTGTGACGGATCCCTGCTGCCGCAGCCTTCCGGTCCCAGCGGAGAGGGTCGTTCCAGTAGTGCTCACCCATCTGCTGGCGGGGCTTCGTCTTCCCCCAGAGGTCCTTCCCGAGCCGCTTCGAGAACTCGCGTGCGTAGCAGTGGGTACACGCCGGATCGTGCGGAATCTCCACGCACCCGTGCACTATGTTGAAAGTCGAATTGGTCCAGCCTATGCCGGTGATCTTGCCCATCGGTCCTCCTACAAGTCTCTCTGGTTCCTGGCCGGGTCGCAAGTCCTCGCCGGCGCCCGCTGCGCGCGGGGAACCTTGCCGCGATAGGGTCGCATGACGGGCAGCCGAGAGCAACCTTTGCAGCGTCCCTCGCGCCATCGGCCGGAAGGGTTCGCCTCCGTAGAGGTGCCGGTCACCACGATGAACGCCGTGGCCGGCGGACGCTCCAGGGTGCTTGCCACGATGCAGCGGCCGCAGAGGTCCGGGAATAGGCCCGGAAGGGCGGCGCACCACCTACCGGTCCGCGCGGCAGATGATGGGCTTGGGGCGGAGAGTCCAGCGGATCTCTTCGCGAGGAAGGTCGTCGGCATGGAATCCTCCAGGGGTGGGGATGTAGTAGGCCGTTTCTTCGGTGAAGCTCCCGTAGATCTTGCATCCGCAGACAGCGCAGGCCTGCCAGCCCGGCTCTCTAGGGGACCGGACGAACCCCCAAGGTTCGTCCACGTGGTTCGGAGACTCGCAGTTCGGGCACACGTTGATCACGATCGGCCCCATGCCGTAGTCGGCTCCCTTCTTGCGCCAGCGAAAGTGGACCATCCCGACTGGGACGAAGAACGGCAGGGTCGTCTGCTCATACCGCGCGAGCTTTACGCTTCCCGGCATGGCGCTTCTCCTTCTTGACGAGGACGGGGACCTGGCAGGAGATCCTCTTCACCTCCTCCGTCGAGACGGCCTGGTTGGAGACGGAGGCGAGGCCTTCGTCCGCGATCACGTCGGGCTCCACGTAGGGGTCGCCCTCCCCAGGGCCCATGACGTCCTCCGGATGCCGGCGGAACTTCCCCTCGGCCTTGAAGTAGCAGACCTGGCGCGGCTTGGGGCGCAGGCCCCAGATCCTCGTGCCGCAGATGGTGCAGGCGCAGACCATGTCGTCGGCGGACAATCCCTGGTCCTTGAGCCAGATGAGGCCGAAGCCGTCCATGTAGAAGCGCGGCGAGTCGCAGCGGGGACACACGGGGACGCTGACGGCGGCCGCGGGCTGGTCCATGCTCACGATGATCATGGCCTCGCGGTACATCACGGTGAACTTCTTCCAGCCCTTGGGGGGCTTGGGCTCCTTCACCTGGAGCGTGGCCTGCTCATAGAGCCCCGTTAGCTGCGACGTGACGAGCGGGTTCATGGCGGATTCCTTTCGGCATGGGTTTGAAGTAGGCGGTGAACGGGGCCTGCTCATGGAAGACCCAGGAGTGGTCGGACCAGACGATCGCGAAGCAGATCCGGCACTGCTGGTTGTGGCCCCCCTCCATGAGGGGCTCGTCACCGCCGATGATCCAGACCCACCCGTAGCTGTCCTGCTGGTTTTTCGGCGCGAGGCAGGCCGGGCAGATGAGGGTCTTGACGCCGTGCTTGACGGGGATCTTCACCTCCAGGGACTGCAGATGGTACATCGTCCGGAACTTCGGCTTGAACGGCTTGAAGCCGAGCGGCGGCGCCAGCACGCGCGCCACGACCAGCTGGTCATAGACGTCAGCCAGCTGGAATGTGACCATGGGATTGGACATGGGATCTCCTTGAAGGTGGACTGGAGGTAGGGTGAGGGTAGAGTGGGTTACAGCCGCTCGTCCTCGTCGATCGACGAGGAGCAGAAGCCGGGGAGGTCGCCGAAGAACTCATCCCAGTCGGTGACCTTGTGCTCGCCGCGCCAGTCCTCGACGGCCTGGACGAGCTCCTTGGGCACGGCCTCCTGGATGGCGAGGACCTCGCTCTCGGGGAGCAAGCCTTCCCGCAGGATGAACTCGCTGATCGAGCCGGGCTTCGTCTTCGTGGCCTTGCGCCACAGGCCCTGGCAGGTATGGTGCCGCGGCTTCGCGCGGGCTTCCATCGCAATTATACGGCGGAGCTTTTCCGGCTCCAAAAGGGCGACCTCCCACTGCTTCATCGCCGGGCAGAAGAAGCAGGATGACTTCATGGGGACGCCTCCGCGCTCGATCCAGCGCGGCCGGACCTTGCTGATCGCCTTGTAGTCCCTGGCGGCGACTAGGCGATCGACCTCGGCCAGGTACTCGGGGTCCCAGCCGGGCAGGCCTTCCCTCACGATCTCGGCCAGGCAGCGCTCGCGATCCCAGCCCCACTCGATCAGGGGATAGCGGTACTCGTACTTCGGGTCGTCCGCGTTGCCGGCGTGGTTGCGGCGACGGGCGTCCTTGGGGCCGGCGTCGTAGCCGATGAACTTGATGACCCGCTCCCCGCGCGCCCAGGTCGCCCTGGCCGCGGGCCACTCGTTGCACCACTTCTCCTGGGGTGCCGCCTTCCACTTGATCGAGCAACTCTTGAAGCCGAAGGCGAGGGACGGCAGCGTGCCGTTGCTCAGGCAGTTCGTCTCCAGGGTGTCGTAGGGAGGGAAGTTCTTGAACTTGTGGGGCTTGTAGCGCACGACCGTCACCATCGGCATCCCGTGGCGATCGAGGAAGCGGTTCATCACCTTGCGGTAGTCGTAGGTTTCGTCCTTCTCGCCGCCGACGTCGGCGAAGATCACGGCGTCCGGCATGATCCGTCGGCGGGCCATCTCGATGAGCAGCGCCGTACTGTCAGCCCCCATTCCGTACGCGACCAGGAGCGGGCGTCCGTCTAGCATGATTCCTCCTGTGCAATCGCCCCCTGGAGGACGACGAAGTCCACGGAGAACTTGTTCTTCCGGCCGAAGTCGACGATCTCGTGGGCGACCGGATCAGGCTTCCAGCCGTAGACGGTGACGGAGACCAGGCTCGCCCGCGCGAGATCCGTGAAGTCGACGGTCATCCCGGTCACCTTGGTGTAGCCCAACCCACGGCGCTTGAGCTCGGCCTTGACGGCGGCGGCAGCCTGGCGTGCGGTCATATCCTCTCCTTGTCCTTGGCCGCGATCGGCAACTCCGTGCGCTCCAGGCTCCAGTCCGGCCGGCGGAGGTAGAGTTCGTCGCATCGGCGGCAGCGCACGTGGATGCAACTGAAGACCCGGACGGCGGTGCGATGGTTGCCGTTCCGGATAGCCTCATCAATCTCGGCAGCGCACAGGACACGCAGCTTACCCCAGTAGCATTGGGGGCAGCGGTTGAAGCGGAAGCTGCGGTAGCCGGCCCTCAGCGGGAAGAACAGAATAGCGGAAATCAAAAGCAAGTAGACCAGCAGTGGACTCATCCTCTCTCCTAGCTATGCCAGTAGGCCGTGGCGGCCTCGTCGGTCATCCGCTCCGCCCCGCGGGGGAGCTTCTTCACCTTGATCGGGACGGACAGGTCCGGAGCGTGGAGCGCCCCGTTATAGCGGAAGCGCACCCAGCAGCCCAGCATGTCCACGGGACGGCGGGCCACCTTGTAGAGGACCTCGTGGCTCTTGTCGCACTTGGCACAGGGGTAGGTCTCCACGGGCCTGTGCCCGTACAGGTTCTCCTTGTCCTCGACGATCAGGTACATCTTCAAGACGACGCGCCGGCCGTCGGTGCTCAGTTCGCCGTCGTGCTGCAGCAGGCTGCTCACGGGAAATCCTTTCGGAAGGCGAACCCGACGTATCCGTTCTTGATGGACTCCTCGACGATCGACTTGAGCCAGGTCTCCGCTTCCTCCTTCGCCTCCTTGTTCTCTTTGAAGTCCACCTTGCATGAGACCAGGAGTGCGCTCTCGTGCTCGGCCAACTTGAGCTTGCCCTTGCACGCTTCGCAGACGATCCCGGCCCGCTCGGCTTCCTCCATTATGGCCGGGGTGAGCGTCCCGCCCCTATCGGCCCCGAAGATGACGTGCTTGGCGCCGAGCGTGTAGGGGTGAGGCACCGGGATCGACCCCACCACCGAGAAGCGGCCGCTGGGCGATGCGGGATACGTCCCCTTCAAGCTCATGGGGCATCCTCCTTGGTCGTGTAGCTCTTGCGGTCCTGGTCGTCGGTATAGGACTTCCGGTCCTGCCCCTCCGTGCCGTCAAGCTGGCGGCGAACTTCTCCGCAAATGCGGCAGACGGCGCGCTTCCCCTTTATGACGAGGAGGCACTGGCCAGGGGAGCACAACTGCGTCCCCTGCTTGCACGTGACGCGCTTCATGTCGGCCCTCCAGCTTTCTTGTACGCCCCCGCGGGGAGCTTCCACTCCTCGTCGCGGTCGAGCCTGGCCATCGACAGCGGGTAGTCGCGGGACAGCGCCAGGCGTTCGTGGATCGAGCCCTTCTCGGGGAGGAACACCTTCCCCATGTCCGCGTAGCGCTCGACGGAGATCCCCTGGCGGATGGTCTTGCCGAAGTCCTTCTCGTAGTCGGCCACCTTGCGGAAGCCGGCGGGCATGAGCGCCCGCGCGCTCGCCCACTGATCCTTGTCGCCGAAGATGCAGAACGCGCAGGACACTCGTCCCCACCCGAGGTAATAAGCGGGATGCGGGCGGATCCGGTGGTCCTGGATGATCCTCCAGACGTCCTTCTCCTTCCAGTGGAGCACGGGCCGCCACTGGATGACCTTCCGCTTGCAGGTGGTCGACGTATGCTCCTCCGAGGTCGGATACTTGGCGCGGCTCTTGCTCTCCTCGGCGCGCTCGCCGGTCACGAGCAGGAACCGTCCTTCGGCCAGGCGCTCGTCGTTCGAGAAGATGGCTCTCGCCACGTCGATCTTGAGCTTGGCGCTGCACCACCGGCCCGACTGGATGGCCCCCACCTGCGGGTACTGCATGCGCGTGAGGAGCTGGCCGCCGCCGCCCACGGTGCGGAGCTTTCCGTCATAGCTCTCGAACTGGACGGGCTCGGTGTGGTGGCCGTCCCGGAGCATCTCCGTCAGGAAGCCGCCCTTCCTCCAGGAGAAGTGGATGGGGGTGCCGAGCGCTTCCGCCACGGCCTTGCAGTAGCTCTCCGTGCAGGGCCAGTCCATGAACTGCTCGCCGCCGTCGACGTCGTGGTGCCAGAGCTCAAGGCGGTCCCGGTTCACCCCCTCCTCCAGGAGGTACAGGAGGGACGCGAGGCTGTCTTTTCCGCCGCTGAACGCGACGATGACCTTGTCGTACAGGCTCAGATCCGGCTTCATTGGCCTTGTCCTCCTTCACCAGGATCGGGATGGAGAGAGCGTACAGGGCTTCGAGCTGGGCCGGCTCGTACTTCCAGTGCTTCCAGCAGATGGCCAGGATGTGACCCTCCCAGACGTGCGTGCCGTCCCGGGGCTCCTTGCACTTCATGACGCGCGACCCCTTCTTCTCGTAGAGGTCGCAGAACTCGGTGTCGTTCATCTCCGCTTCACCTCGTCGGGGACGTCGTCGTAGTCCTTGTAGCCCTCCCCGATCTCCAGGAGCCTGCAGACCCCGCCGTGGTAGTCGAACGCGTCCTTGGGGAACTCGTCCCAGAGCTTGGCGTCCCCGCGCTCGGCCTTGGGAATGGCCCCAATATGCTTGTCCCAGCACGCGCGGAGGCCCGCGATCGCCTGCGGCTTGGTCAGCCCCGTGCAGATCCAGGAGAAGTGGCTGGACTCCATCTGGGCCACCCAGATGAACCGGGCGCCATCCTTGGACTTCGCGATCGCGATCTGGCCGGCCTTCTCCCAGAGGATCCCGTCCTCTCCGAACGACGGCTCCCGGCGGTGCTTCTTCATGAACGCCGTGTGCAGGCGTTCGTAGTGCGGGAGCAGGACCTCCTTGACCCTTCCCATTATCTGCCCCTCCATTTCCGCTTCGGCGTCGTCATGACCTTATCGAGTGGCCATTTCTTGACTCGATCAACCATGCTCGACGGTTTAAGGCCGAGCTTCCTGGCCCACACAGCTTGAGTATGGGACTCCCCACGCCAAGTCAGGATCTTAGAGCCGCCCTCCACGGGCCGGTCGATGTCCCTGCCACGATGCCGGCTATAGAGAATTCTATGCCGGAGGGTGTCTGGGTTGATGTCGAGTGTCTCAGCGAGGTCGCGTACATTCCACACACGCCCTTTGTACCGCACTTTCACGTGCATCTCCCTCTGCGGTAGTCGTGGACGGTGCCGACGCCCGGGAACTTCCTGTCGCTCTTGGCGGCGGGGTAGTGGCTGGAGAGCAGCTTGAACCAGCGATGGCTCCTGCAGAAGCAGTTGCCGCCCCTGGTGAACCCCTTCCCAGCGTAGGCCTTGTCGTGGCTCCAGAAGAGGCGGTCCTTCACGACGTCGATCGTGATCGCCATGAGCCAGTCGGCCGGGTGCTCCTTGATCCGCCTGTCCTTGACGTTCACGTACCAGAAGTCCTCCGTCCACGATTGGATCTCGATCACCTCGTGGCGATTGAGGGCCATCTGGACCCAGTGCAGGAGGTACTTCAGGGCCGGGCCGCCGAGTTGGCGCATGGCCTGGGCGATCGGCGGCTCGGTCCTGCGGTTGGCCGGTGCGAGGTGCATCGCCAGCAGCTCACTTCCCATCGAGCACCTCCGAGAGGTGGGAGCGCAGCATCTCCAGGTCGGCCTTGGCCGACAAGCGGATCCCCCTGCGAGTGAATCCCTCGAAGGTCTCGGTGCTGACGTACTCCCGGATGTCGACGATCTTGGCTCCTTTCCCCTTCAGGATGCGAACGCGGTACTTCCCGATCGGGGGGAACTCGCGGAGGACTTCCTCGGCGACGATCTTCTTGGCGGATCCGGGCATGGAGAATTCCTTAAAAAGGGGGGTCCTTGCTCTTATACCCGCTTCGGCCGCGACAGGACTACTTGGACTTTCCCTTGCGGGCGGGCTTGGTGGGCTTGGCGGACTTGGGCTCCTTGGACAGCGTGGTGGCCCGGCCGATGCAGTAGCCGACCAGGCTGCCGAGGGTGGCGTCGAAGATCTCGGAATGCGGCTTCTGGACGAGCGTGGCATGGACCTCGCCGAAGCAGAGCGTGATCACGCAGGCGGCCAGCAGGAGAACGACGATCCGATCCGTACTCACGGACCGATTATACCCCCGAGCATCGCCTCGTTCTTCTCGAAGAGGATGGCGTTGCGGCCGAGGTTGAGCGCCGCTTGGCCGACCCCGCAGGCGCCGGCGAACAGATCGAGCACGGTCTCGCCGACCTTGGTCGAGAACCGGATCAGGTGCTCCAGGAGCGCGACGGGCTTCTCGGTGGGGTGCTTCCGGCGGCTCGCCGGAATGAGGGGCACGGAGATCACGTCCGTCACCGTGTAGTCGCAGGGCTGGCGCTTCTCGCCCTTGCTGAGGAGCAACAGGCCCTCATACCTCGCGCGGCCGCTGTAGCCCATGCCCGGGTGGACCTTGTCCCACACCCAACGTTTACAGAACCGCAATCCGCATTTGGAAAGCCGATCCAGCAGGGCGTCGATGTGCGGCTTGGTGGTGGCGGTCTCCGCCGGCACGAAGACGAAGCAGTGGGCGCCCTCCTTGAGCACCCGCCAGATCTCCATGCCCAGCTCCACGTCGATCTCGCGGCGCTCGAAGTCCCAGCGCATGCGCGGCCTGGTCGTCCCCTTTCCGATGTGATGGTCGATCCACGGATAGGGCGGGTCCGTCACGACGGCGTCGATCGAGCAACTGTCGAGCTTCTTCACCTCCTCCCAGGCGTCGCCCTGAGCGACCACGCAGACGGCCTCGCCGGCGGCGGCCACGTAGAGCCCCCTGCCGATGCGCTTGAACTCCCGGCCCAGGCGTTCGTAGATGCGGGCGCGGATGCTGTGTTCGTGCTCGTCGGGGAGCGCGGCGTAGAGGTCCTGCACGTGCACCGGCCCGGGTGCCTTCCGGAAGAACGTCCGGATCGCGTCGATCAGGGTCATGCGGTCCCCACGATCCGGGGGCCGAGGGCCGGCAGGATCCGGCTCAGGATCGCGGGCTTCTCCTCGGCGGCTTCCCGCTCGACGTCCTTCGCCGTCCACGTCCCCATGAGGACGGAGGACTTGGTGCCGCGGGAACCGTTCGTCTTGAAGACGGTGACCTCGTCCTCCCCTTTGTCGTTCACGTCGACGCGGATCTCGACGCCCACGCACCACCCGCGCAGGTGGGCCCAGAGGCCGGAGCCCGCGGTGCCGCAGCGGCTTACGGTCCTGCCGTTGCCGTTCATCTCGGCGTAGAAATGGGCCACGGTTCCTCCTATGGGTTGATGAACCAGACGATATGGGCGCGGCTGATGCCGGGGTCGGCCAGCCACTTCTTGATCTCCTCCTTCTGGAAGTCCCGGAACAGGGGCGTGTCCCCGAAGTTCGACATGCTGCGCACGCCGCAGGCGGGGCAGGCGTAGAGGTCGCAGGCCCAGAGAGCCTCGATCTCGTCCAGGTTGACCTGCTTGTTCGCGTCCTGGCGCACGTTGCACTCGAAGGCGCGGGCGCCGGTCTTGACGCACTTCATGGGGACGTGGCACTGCAGGCAGACGGGGGGCATCATTCGAGCTCCTTCAGCCGCTGGTCATCCCGTAGGGCGTGCTTGATGGCGCGTACGCCGCGCCGCCGCAGGCGCACGGGGATGGCCAGGGCAGGTGCATTCAGGATGTCGCTGAGGGCATTCCAGACGATGTTCAGGGACTTCCTGATGATCTCCGTACGGATCTCCAGGAGGCCGGCCAGGCAGGGGAAACAGCGGCTCTCCTTGCGGACGTCCTTGGCGGGCGGCCCACCGACGGGGTGACCGCACATGGTGCACGACTTCGCGCGCTTACTCATAGTCCCTCTTGCAGATCTCCAGGATCTCGGCGGAGGTCTTCCCCGCGCGCACGAGCTCCGCGATCGTCTGGGTGGGCGACTGCTCGCCGGGCCTGGGATACTCCACGGTCTTGCGGTTCTTGTGGTGCCAGTTGTTGAAAGTGAGCCGCGCGTCCTCCCACAGGCAGGGGCACCCGATGTACGTCATGCCGGGCGGGATCTCCCCCCAGACCCTGTTCTCGATCACGTCGCCGTCCTCGTACGGCAGGAGGCGGCGGCACCAGTCCTCGCGCCAGGCCACGTTGAGGTCGAAGGCGCTCCCCTTCCAGGACTTCCTCGCCTCGTCCCAGTGGGCCATGTACTCGTCTTCGAGGCGGCCGGAGGCCATGAGCTGGCCCATGTCGATCACAAGCTGGTCGTTCAGGACGGCCCAGGCATGGTGGATCGGGTGCTCGGGCTTCCGGTCGAAGACGACCCAGCCGGCGTAGGGCTTGATCTTCTTGATCCACCCGTTCGTCCAGGAGTTCTGGCAGACGCGCTCCGTGTTGGAGTAGCAGGAGCCGAAGCCGAAGGGGCGCTCGCGGTGGAGCTGGCGCACCAGCGCGGCCAGGCCGTCGTCGGTGACCTTCGGGCCGCCGGCGGGGAACTCCCTGCGCTCGTTGCGCTTCCCTGCCAGGGGGAACTTCATGGTGCCGATCAGGTCCTTCATGCCTTCACGATCCTCCTCACGTCTCTTTCCATGCGGATGTGCCGGGGGAAGATGTCGCCCTCGATCAGGATCTTGAGCTTGACCTTGGCCACGCCGAGGATCTTCGCCCTCTTCCCGTCCGCCGCTATGGGAACGCCTTCACCGTAGCAGCATCCCCTGCCGTTGACCACGATCGTCTGCCCCACCTTGAACCGGTCGTTCTTCATGGCTTCCTCGCGTAGGGGCCCGCTTCCTGGACCCATTCCTCAAGCTCCGCCCCGAGCTGGGCGCGGACGCCGTGCAAAACAGCCCAGCGCGCGAGCCGCACGCCCACCCGCAGGAGACTGGCCATGTGCTCCTCCTTGACCCGCATGGTGCCCAGGACGAGCATCTGCGCGTCCGCTTCGTTCGTCCAGCCGTTGAGCTTGTTCAGGTCCTTCGCGAGCTCCCTGGCCTCCTTCTCTGAGGCGAAGGACTTGTGGTACGTCATCGGCGTGTAGCCGGTGGTGCCTTCGTCGGCGCGTCCGATCATCCAGCAGTGATTCTTTGGCGCGTTGCCCAGCCCGGCCCGCTTGAGGTCCTCCATGCTCGCGAGCACGGCCGTGAAGGCGTAGCGGCCCCGCTGGGGCTGCAGCTGACCGCAACTGGGACAGGTGGGCGCGCAGAGCGAGCTGACCTGCCGCGCGACGGCGGCTTCCTTCTTAGGCATGGGCCTTCTCCTTCTTCTTCCGTGTTTCCTCCAGGCTCATATCGGAGATCCCGTCGACGACCTTCTCGTCGAAGCGCCACTCGCTCCTCCAGGCGACGACCTTCTCGACGAGAGCGATCCCGGCCTTCCAGTCCTCGATCGTCCCGTTCGAGGAGACCTTGAACCCCTTTCCGAAGGTGTGCTTGAAGATCAGGAGGCAGGCCGTGACGAGGGTGTCGTACGGCAGTTGGTTGGTCTTGCAGAACGAGAAGTAGGTGCCGTCCTCCTTGGGCGGCCGGTGCCTCATGGAGAATTCCCGCTCGATCTCGAACCGCTCGCAACCGCCCGAGAACCCGACCACGTTCTGGTTGAAGACGGCGTCCACGAGGTGCATGTGGATGATCGGCGCGTTGGTGAGGCGCTGGCTCGGCGCCTCCTGGTGCCAGTGGAGCTTGGCGCGCTCGCACTCCACGACGGCGGCGATGAACTTCGTGGCGTTCAGCACGGGACGCCTGTACCAGTGGTGGGAAAAGCCCATTATTTCTTCTCCATCTTTCTCCTGCACTCCGGGCAGGTGGCTTCGTCCTTGGCGCTCTTGAGGTTGACCAGCACGGGAGGGATCCACGAATGGCCGGCGGGCCAGTCCTTGGGTGACCCTTTCATCCCGCAGAGGGTCTTCCCGCCCGTGAGGATGTGGACGACCTTCTCCACCTCCACGCTCAGTTCCGGTTTGGACTCCCTGCTCCGGAGCGTGTCCGGGTCCATGTGCTCGACGACGGCCGCCAGGTTGAGAAGGACGTCGATCTCGTCCGCCTTTGTCGAGAGGTTCCTGCGGATGTCCTCAGCGATGTCCCGCAGCAACCCCTTGATCTCCTTGTCGGTCATATTCCTCCTAGCTGAAGAGCGCCTTCGCGCGGTCAGGTCCGTAGTTGTGGATCACGAACTGGATCGCGGCCCTGAAGGCGCCGATCTCCGGGGTGTACCTGCCCTCCACGAGGTCCTCACCGGGACCCCAGTAGTACTTGGGCGGCAGACCCGCTCTCCAGTCGAACCCGCCGAGGAGCTTCGCCTGCTCGGGCCAGAAGCCCGTGGTCAGGTCGACCAGGACCTGGTCCTCCGGAATCCCGGCCCAGACGTGCATCTCCGGCATGAAGCCTTCGGCGATCGCCTTCCGGCTGGCTTCCTCGTTCGGCGACCAGACGTACCCAAAATGTGTGGATGCAACGCCGTCGTCGTCCTCCTCGCGGACGATGCGCCAGGTGGCGCTGCCTGCCTGGAGGATCGCGCGGACGCCGCGCGCGCGGATCGCCTCGATCGCGTACATGGCCCAGAAGAGGCAGCGGCCCGTCGGGCGCCAGCCGCCGATCCTTGGGTCTGCCTTCACCTTCGTAGCCACCTCCTCGTAGATCTCGTCCTTCACGGCGGCGGTCAGAACCACGACGCCAGCATCCCGGAAGGTTCTCCCTTCTCGACAGTGTGTTTCACGAGGGCGACGGCCTGCCGGATCTCGGCCATGTAGCCCTTGTGATGCTGCCTGCCCTCGATCGCCGCGGCCACGGCCTTGCCGGGGTTGCGCTGGTAGCAGGAGTAGATCCACTCGCACCAGTTCTCCTGGCCCGTGAGCGCGTCCTTGAGGATCATCGCGGCCACATTCGGCGTCGCGTAGCCGAGCGAGCTGCAGATGATGTGCGCGCAGATGTGGGGGAACCGGGCGAGGACCTGGTCGCGCGTGAGGTTCAGAGCGGTCCACTTCTTGACGAACGCCGTCCAGCACGCGGGGCACATGATCCAGGCGGAGCGGTAGGTGACGTGCCCGCCGCTCCCGCATCGCCGGCACCGGCCGCTGCAGAGCTTGCAGCGCGTGGCGCCGGGCAGGATGTGGGATTCGTGGGCGCACTCGGAGCATTTCATGGGATTCCCTTCAAATTGGAGTAGCGGTTCCGGATCGGCGGGGTATGCTTCAGTTTGCCTGAAGCCTGGCTCGGAGAGAGGAGAGACCTGGAGGACATCCCTCCAGGTCTTTTGTTTTATCCCAAGCGAAGCGTGCGCATCGCGGGGTCGATCTTCTTCTCGATGATCATCCAGATGCGGTCGGACCGGTCCGGGTCGCAGAACTTCCCCTTCGAGGCCTCGATCAAGTCGGCCATGATCTCCATCAGCTCGGCTTCGGTGAGTCGGACGGACGTGGTTCGTCCGGCTTGCGTTCCTCCTCGCGCGGGGTCGGGATCAGGAGAGCGCCGTAGATCCGCTGCCTCTGGAGCCCCAGGGCGTAGTACACCCGAAACGCCCCCTCCAGCAGCGGCTTTCCCCAGATCGGCTTTTCCATAGTCCCTCCAGTCCTTGGGGTCGCCGGCGAACGCGCGGCACAGGGTCGAGCAGAACACCTTGGCGATCGCGGCGCGGCCGCACTTCCGGCACTCCATGCTGCCGAAGTAGCTGGCCTCCGGGCCCCACTTGAACACCGCCGTGCACCAGGAACAGATCCAGGCGCCGTCCTTCTTGTGGGTCTCGATCGTCGGGTGCGTGCAGCTCATGGCGCCGGCGCCTCCGTGGGTGCATCTGGAATGGGCTCCGTCACCTGCTTGGTGCAGAGCGGGCAGTTGGACTTATTGTAGCGGATGCCGCAGGGATCCGGAGGCTGGACCTTCACGGCGTCCCGGAACTGCTTCGTGTACTCGTTGGCGTTGATGGCGCCGCCCTTCTTGCAGTCCGTACACTCCCAGAAGATGCCGCCGGCCTTGACGGCCTCCATCATCTCCGCCCTGTTCTTCACGCAGGGCTCGCAGAACGAGACGGGGAGCTTCTCGCCCTGCTTGAGCGTGCGGACGCGATTGCCGAGATTCGAGCCGCCGCAGCCCGCGCACTTGCCCCTGCCGCGGCCGAACTGGGTGGCCTTGCAGTCGCCGCACTCGTAGACGCCGTCGTCGGCGCCGACGAGGATCAGCTCCCGCCCGTCCGCGCCGCAGGCGGGGCAGACCGTCGTGAACGCGTTGATGCCGTGCTCAGGGTGGACGCGGATCTGGCTCATACCCTGGTCTCCTTGAGCTTCTTGTACTTTACGATGTTGCGGACCGCGCGGGAAGCGTTGACGATCGCGCGGATCTGGGCGTCGGTGATGTGTCCCTCGCGCTCGACCCAGGAGACGACGCCGGTGAGGGATTTCAGCCACTCCAGGTCGAAGTTGAGCTTGTTCTCCGTGGCGAGCTCGATGGTGTTCCTCGCGAGCGCGAGGTACTTCTTCTGCCAGCCCTTATTCCTTCCGTCCTCCTTTGCGGCGCGCCGCATGGGCCGCTCCTTTCTGGTAGGCGATCTTCTCGGTCAGCTGCAGGCGCATCGCGATGACCTTCTCGAAGAGCAGCTCCATGGCCGCGTCGTCGAGCTTCACCTGGGCGTGGACGCTGTCGGTGAAGATGTCCAGGCACACGCACAGCGGCTCCTCCTCGTCGTCGAGGGCGATGGCGATGGGCTCGCGCTCCTTCCTGTGGCCACGCAGGTCGAGCGGGACGAAGACCTTGGCTTCGGACATGGGATCTCCTTTGCAACCTTTTGCAACGGTCAGGGGAAGAAGTGTCCGGAAATAAAAGGAGCCAGGCCACCGCTTCGAGGTTTTACCCTGTCAGGCGGCCTGGCCCTGGAGAGAGGGGGAAACAGAAATTGCTGGTCCTTGCTGGCCAGCGACTTATGCTTCCCGATCTCAAAGAACCTGGTGCCCGAAGTATGCACCATCTCACCCATTATGTCAAATCGAATCGGGGTAAATTCGGCCGTAAAAGTGATGATGAGCCACCCCGGTTTTCTTATACCCGTTTCCTGGGGGGTATACCTTCCGGGGTTCGTGGTG
>ERZ1292623.127-Hain-H51-01um-R1-127-length-83422-cov-241_pt1 | contig 83422 bp, 76 predicted proteins | sample MGYA00564398_ERZ1292623 | MGnify/ENA primary metagenome ERZ1292623 (study PRJEB36523, sample SAMEA6512633) | groundwater metagenome | collected 2019-01-07 | study: AquaDiva: Metagenomics assemblies of 32 groundwater samples
CCACCGTGTTCACCCCAGTTGCGTAGAGGAGGTTAGCTCCAGCAGCGAGTGGTGACGAAGTGGAAAGACCACCGAATGAAATGACCGGGGTGGTGCCACCACTTGAGATGATCGGCCAGGTGCCGGTGACACTGGAGACACCTCCGAGTCCAGCAGCTGAGAGACACGAACCGTTAATAGCGAAACATCCGGTGCGGATGTTGAGTCCTGAACCGAAGGTTGAGGTGGCGGTGGTTGAGAGGTTGATGGTGTTTGCACCCGTGTCACCGAGGGAAAGGAGTGAACCGGGAGTTGTGGAGCCGATGCCGACAAAGCCGTTCGATGCAAGGAAGAGTGAGGACGTTGCGGTGATGGTGTTGACGCCGCTGAAGTAGGGGAACTGACCGATGGTTCCTGTTATCGCGCTTTGCTTGTTGTTGAAGGTTGTCCAATCAGCTGCTGAGAGAAGACCCGTGAGAGTGGCAGATGCGTTTTGGAAGAGTGATGACGTAGCGATGACGGTTGGAACACCTGCTGCCCCAGTGCCGTTTGCCCAGAGTGAGTTAGCAGCAATGGAAGCGAATGAGATGGATGAGTTGGTACCACCGATTTGATATCCGAGGGTGCCTGAACTGGTGAGGCCCGTGCCAACCGCGAGTGTTGAAGTCGCAACGGATGCAACAGTGTTCACCCCGGTTGCGTAGAGGAGGTTAGCTCCAGCAGCGAGTGGTGATGATGTTGAAAGACCACCGAACGTGATGTTAGGTGTGGTACCGCCACTTGAAATGATTGGCCAAGTGCCGGTGACCGAGGAGACACCACCGAGTCCAGCAGCTGAGAGACAGGAACCATTGATGGCGAAACAGCCGGTGCGGATGTTGAGTCCTGAGCCGAAGGTTGAAGTTGCGGTCGTGCTGAGGTTGATGGTGTTTGCACCCGTGTCGCCAAGTGAGAGGAGTGAGCCAGGAGTAGTGGAGCCGATGCCGACAAAGCCGCTCGATGCAAGGAAGAGTGACGACGTTGCGGTGATGGTGTTGACGCCGCTGAAGTATGGGAACTGACCGATGGTTCCTGAGTAGAGAGAGGAAGTGGCGACAGTGAAGGCACCTGATGCACCACCGACAAATGAACCAAGCGTGCCGGAGTATGCAAGGCCGAGGCCGAGAGTTGGTGTTGTGGTGGCAACGTTTGCAAATGTGTTAGCACCACTGAAGTATGGAATGTTGCCGATGACGGCTGCGGTTGATGTAGAGAGACCACCGAAAGTGAGGTTCGGGGTTGAACCGCCTGAAGAAATGATTGGCCAGGTGCCGGTGACCGCTGTGACGCCGCCTGATGAAGTTGATGTGGCGATTATCTTACCTAAAGCATCTACGGCGAGAATTGTTCCTGTTGGTGTGCCAAGTTTAGGGAGATAGAGGTCGCCGAGAGTGCCCCCTGCTTCCGAGGCTCCTACAACTACATCACCGCCAATAGATAAAAGTTTATAAGGAGTCGTAGTGCCGATACCAAGATTGGTTCCATCGAACGTTAAGTTCGAGCTATTGGCAAACCCTGAACCGTCAAAATACTCGACGCCACCGGCCACACCGCCAGTAGTAGTGCCCGTACCTCCATTTGCGATCGGGAGTGCTGAGCCACTATATGAGACAGCGAACGTACCCGCTGATGTGATAGGAGATCCTGAGATAGAAAGGAAAGCTGGAACCGACAGTCCAACCGAGCTCACTCCGGAACTACCGCCGCTAATAATAACGGCCCCGCCTCCAGTAGCAGAAATAATTGGGTGCTGTGGTGTCCCCGTAATAGAAATGTTCGAACCAGCAGTAATTGAGTTCAGAATGTTTGATGCGAACACACGGCCAGACCCGACATTGATATCGGTATTATTAGTGTCGATACCTCCCAGTGTCTGCAGGCGGCCACTAAGCACCGAAGATCCCAGGACTCGCGATGCGCCATTGACCGTCACCGATCCTGCATTGATATCAGTATTGTTAGTTTCGATGCCTCCAAATGTCTGTAAGCGGCCACCGAGTATCGAAGACCCTGAGACTCGCAACGCGCCATTAACCGTAGCCGAAGTATTGATACTGAGAAGAGCCGTACTTAATGCGTTCTGCGTATTGTTGATTTTGTTTACGAAAGGCAAACCTGCGTTCGTTGTGCTCGTTGCGAGAACTAATTTTGAGCCCGTGCTCAAAGGCGAGGAAGTCGCAGTTGAGTTGACTAATAAGCCTGTTCGAACAAAGAGCGATGTGAATGCGGTCTTTACACCGTCGATAACAGACGTAGAAGCATTTATAAAAACATTCGATGCATCCGAGAGAATACTTGCGGCACTTTGTGTTGATGCGCTCGCTAAAACCTGAGTAGGATTCAGAACAAACTGCGTTGCGCTACTAATCGCACCAAAGTTCAATGAAACGCTGGAGATAACAACGAGGGCACCCAGAGTCGCCGCTATTCTGCCAAACGTTAAAAAAGACGTTCGAACATACACGCTCTGGCTAGAGCGTGTACCTTGATACTCTATCTTGCCATTTTTTGATAACTTCTCATTCCAATTTTTGTTTTTATTCTCCTGTTGATCAATAAACTTCTTGAGCGAAAGTTCATCCGCGTACCAAGAATTTCCAATTTTTTGTCCTTCAACTTTTCCAAAACGACAGAGTCTCGAAATATAGTCATTCGTATACCCTGTCCGTCGAGAAAGTTCCTTTGCGGAAATCAACTGATGATTCAAAATAATTTTGTTTTTCATGAGTGTCCGAAGAAACGAATTGCCCATATAATATCAGCACTTTCTTGTTCGTTTGAACAAAATAGAAATAATTTGTGGATAAGAATAAATCAACACATAATTTCATGTTGGATAGCAATAATTCCCATTTATTTTTTAGTATATTTTTATGGCTTTTAAAGCATGTTAAGCATCGAATTCAAGTTGCTTCGTTACTTATTGGAGACTACAGAGGTATTTACTCGTAATTCGACCATTTATATATATTTAATACTGGTTATTACCCTCTTTGACTGATTTAATTTATTTTGTGAATGATATTCTAATTTTTTATAATTGATTGTTAATAAGCCATATCTTGTCTCGTTTATCTCGTCTATCCGAGATAATTAATCCATTGCCTGGGCGATTTATTTATTGCTATTCCTTGATTCGTTTATCATTTATCCTGCTTTGCTGTTGAAATTGAGTTATTTAAGGGCACTATAGACGGCACGGACAAAGTTCTTAGAGCCGCTGCCCGCTACACACTCGACCGCTTGAATAGACCTTTTATTGATGGACGCAGTTCTTCAAGAGGTGGTACCAGGTTTCTTAGTTTGGATTATTTAGTCTTTTGGGTTTCCTCAGTGCATATGTCACTCCTACACTCAAAGGTATGGACGGTGGGTAATACATGGCATGCCTGTTGCAGAGCAGAGCAGAAGGAGTATTCAAAGCAAATCAAGAACAGGTTTGTCCAGATGGAACTGATCAACAGTTACGAAAATTATCACGTCTCCTAATTTTATCTGCATCATCTATTTTTTAAATCTGCCTTCGTAGACGAAGTAACCATATTTCATGTGTCGCTTTAGCAACAAAAAAATATCTCATCTATCGAAATTACAAGAAATTAGATATCGCTATATATCTCTACTTTATTATTTTTAACACTAAGTACGGCAGTCTTGTATATAAATGTATGGTCTTCTTTCTTTTTTGCCCTTATGACGATTGGTTCATTTTTGATCATGGTTACAAAATTGGCATGTCCCGGAAGAATATCGAATTTACCCGCACTATTTGCTGATGACACGCTGTGCGCGACCCCTTCCCAGATACGCTCCTCTGCATTACTAATCGTTACCGGAAACTCCTCTTCCTGCGATTGCTTCATGCCAGTACGCTAGGCTTACCTACCTCAAGATCTTTTGTCGTTCCGATATACATAAATTTTTCAGGCGGAACTGCGTCGAACTTCCCTTCCAATATCGCCTCGACATCAGATACCACATCTGCGCGACTCACACATACACCCGGAAGTCCCGTCTGCTCTTCAGCAGTGACGGTTAATTGCGTCATATAGTTTCTGAGTCGCATCGCTCGCTCGTATATGAGCCGATCTTGCGCCGACAGCTCACTTTCTCCGATGACGGTAACGATGCGGGCGAGCCGTTCGTATTGCGTGAGCGCCCCTATGGCTGCGGTAACAGCCTTGAAATGCTGCTCGGTGATGAAGGTGCGGTCGAGCGCCAGTGATTTTGACTTGAGAATATCGATCGCCGGATAGCGACCTTCTTGACTCAAATCTCGTGAGAGCACCACAATGGCTTCGAAATATGGGGTGGCTGCAGCAACTGATGGATCGGTTAGCTCATCGGCAGGAACATACACAGTTTGTATCGAGGTAATAGAATTTTTATCAGTGCTCACCAGACGGTTTTCGAACTGAGCAATTTGTGTTTGAAGCGTTGACTGATAGCCGAACTCAGACGGAATTTCTTCAAGCAATGTTGAGAGTTCGTTTCCCGCCTGAACGAATCTGAATATATTGTCGACGAAAAACAAAACATTGGTCTTTTCTTCGTCGCGGAAATACTCCGCAAGTGTCACGGCTGCCGCACCTACCTTGAAACGGATTGCCGCATTTTCATTGATATGAGCAACGATGAGTGCCGACTTGGCAAGCTCGCCAGTCTTTTGTAGCAATTCCCAGAGTTCAAATCCTTCACGAATGCGTTCGCCGATACCGGTAAAAATCGTGACATTCTTATGATCCTTGTTGAGATTTCGAATCATCTCTGTCAGGAGCGCTGTTTTCCCGACACCTGCGCCTCCTACGAGCCCAAGTCGTCCGCCCTCGATAAGAGGAGCAAAGAAGTCGATAATCTTAATCCCGGTCTCAAGTAGTTTCCGCTCCTTTTTCGATTTCAGTGCTGCGGTGCGCGCGATTGGGTTAATGGGCCGAGAGTCGGTGTACTCAAGCATCTCGCCTCCATCAACGGGCAGTCCGTACAAATTAATAGCGCGTCCAAGTACACATTTCCCAATGGGGATGGAGAGCGTCGTGCCCTCGGACACGATACGCATATTCCGAGCCACATCTTCTTTTGATGAAAGGAGAAGACAGTAGAGCAAGTCCCTGCTTGAATAGGAGTGGACCTCGAGCTGCACACCCTCCACCCCTTCTGCAGAAAGAAGCTCCAGAAGCGCAGGACGATACTCGCTCTCGCAGTGCACAAGGACTATTTGCCCTTGTACTCCGTAAACGCGCCCAACAAATTGTTTCGTTATTTTTTCCATTTTGAAATAGCAGAGAAAGATTCGAGTAAGCGAAGATCGTTGAAGTTTGCAGCCTTTCTACGAATCGCCCGGCGCAAACGAGCAATTTCGTCCTTTGAACGATCTTGAGCTTTGTTCATAGGAATCAACCGAGCTGCCGTGCGAGAGAGCTCTGACTCAAGCATGACTCGCTTGAAGAGCAGGTATCGGACTTTCGTTTCAAAGAAATTTAGAATCTTTGGGAGTTCCGGCTCGAAAATGTAATCGAATGCTGGTGTCACTTCATGCGCTGTCTCGGCATGCGGCGTATACGTAATATCTTGCAAAACTACTTTTTGACTGAACACATTACGAAATGACGGGTAGAATATCTGCACTTGATTGTATGCAACCACACTCTTCAGGAATTGCCGCCTCTCTTCTCCGTTCGGTTCATCTTCTTTAAATGCGTAGTATGAGCAACGTTTCGCCAAATCAGGAATATTCCCCATAAGGGTCTTCCCTGTCCTGCCTATGACAATGTAGTCGGACTTAACACCACTTTTCATATGCTCAGTAAAAGCCTCTATCACTTCTGCATTGACCGCTCCATAGAACCGTATATTCGACGTGAAGGCTACCGTCACAGCTTGAGTCACGTCCACTGATTTTTGTGACAACTCGCCACGATCAAATGCCGTCTGTTTAATAGATTGATAGAGACTTGCGATGTCCTCATAAAAAGCTTTATTCTTTTCGAAGGCGACACGCAATCGGCTTATTTTTTCGGCACTCACGTCAAACAGCGCCGAGGCGACGAATCCGATCGTCTCGAGATCATTCAATTCATTCTGACGTGTTCCTAGGGCGCTTGACATAATGTTTGTAGATGCGGCACGACACCTTCCAATTTCTTTTGGAACTGCTCGAACGATATGTTGCCGCGGCGAGCACTGCTCGCCACTGATTCAAGCTCGGTATCTTTTGAATTAGAAATAGCGGCAACGAGTCTATCTCGATTGTGCGAGACAAAAGCAACATCTTTCCCATCGAACATGGTAGTAAAGACCAGCGTCAGTAGCACAATCTGCACCTCGATGGACAAGGCAATTACTGGTTCTTGATCGAGAAGAACTCGCACTGATTGTCCACGGGCAATAGTGCGTTGCGTCTGTTCTGAAAGCTGTGTTCCGAATTGACCATAACCTCGTTGGCGTTCGTATTGTGCGATGAGCGTACTAATATTAATCGAAAGTTGTTTTGCAAGTATGCTCTGGGTACTGTGACCGATACGAGTCACCGACTGCTCAGGCGCCACGGCAGGGAAAACACCTTCCGCATGGAAAAGTGGTGAGAAGAAAAGATGCCCGTCGGTCGCTGATACCAGATTGGTGGAGACTAGATTGGTAAGATCCTCAATGTCCGTTTCGAGCACTGGCAAGATGGTAATACTCCCGCCACCGATACTTTCATTAAAACGCCCCCCTCGCTCAAGCAAACGAGCCTGCTGATAAAACATGTCGCCTGGATACGATTCGCGACCCGGTACTTTCCCAGACAAGAGAGCGATCTCGCGGAAATATTTTGCATGACTTCCTAGATCGTCGAGCACCAGAAGCACGTCCTTCCCTTTTGAAGAAAAAGATTCTGCAAGCTCGAGCGCAACTATAGGTGTCAGATACACCATAGGAGCGGGGTCATCGGAAAATGAGACCAGTATAATGACATCATTGTTCCCTTGCTCACCGAGAAGGTTCCCCATCGCATCTTCGACATACGCGACCGGCCGTCCTATTAACGCATAGATGCAGACAACTCCAGATCCTTTCTGGTGGGAAAAAGCGCTTTCAATAAACTTCCTCTTCCCACTGGAAAGCGGACCAACGATGAGCTGTCGCTGACCTTTGGCAATAGGAATTAAAATATCAATCGCGGATATACCAGTCAAAAGAGGTGCGGTCATTGGTGCGCGAGCATTCATGTGGGGCGCATCGACCTCCATACGCAATAAGGTGTTATTGAGAGGGAAACTACCCAAGCCATCAAGTGGTTCCCCGAGGACGTTTATAGTGCGTCCGAAGAGGTGTTCCCCAAACGAGAACTGGATTCCCCTCGGATCTATAACAAACTGATCTCCGGCTCTCGGATTGCCCCGACCGAGCAGATACGCCTCGACACTATCCTCTCGGAATGCCGTGACGAGTGCCCGCTGCCCTTTTGCATTGATGATAACGGTATTCACCCGAGCCGACGGTAATCCCTCAAGCGTAAGAAGGTACCCCTTCGCCTTGATGACGAATCCAATTTCTCCTTCGATGATGCGCTTCTCCATACGTTAGGGTTTCGGCATGCTTTGAGTAAACCTATCGTATAAAGCGATCTGATTTTTAATAAGATAGTGGTTGAAGCTGAAGTCGCGAAGCATATTGTTCCACACCAACCGACAACCGACCGCGATTGATGGATCGACGTCGAAGTCAATGAGAATATCGGGGCTAACTTCCTGATGTGCCCACGTACCAATAGCCTCTACGTCTGCACGAGAAAGTGCGACCGGGACCGTCAGTGACAGAGTTTTCAGTTTTTTTGATTCCTCCGTGAGCTGATTGAGCATTTCGTACAAAGATTCTTTTGTGAAAGATTCGAGGAACGATGGAGGCAACGAGCGCAGGAAAACGACATCGCCGAGTGGTTTTTTATTTAATGCGACAAATTGATCTATCCCTTCTTTACTCGCGGATGCATCACGTTTCGTGAAGAAAATAAATTCAAAAAATTCCCTCATGAGACTTATGTCGTGCGCGAAGTCCGCCCGAGTATAGGTGTGTTCCATAAAAGTCTTCAGGGACGGATTTGTCATGATGGTGTCCCGAACACTCCCTCTCGCTTCGCTTCTGCGAGTGCTGCGAGGATAATGCCGCGATGATCGTCAAGCGAAAGTGATTTGTTTAACGCAATACGTGCAGTATCCTCAACAAGTCCGACAATTTCCTTATTAAGAATTACGAAACGTTGTTGTTTGTAGACGGTAACGGCCTGTCGGGCAAGGTCGATTTCTTTCGATAGCTCGTCAGACATGCGTTTTTTAATTTCTTCCATTAACCCCTGGTACTCTTTTTGAGCCTGCATGCTGACACCGGAGAACATTTTTTTAATACTCTCTGATTCGTCTTGTAACGCTTTTTCGGCAAACTGAACCTGTTTGATCAAAAGATCTTTTGTGTGCTGAGCGATTTCCTCTAAATGTTCGGCTTGTACGACGCGAAATTTCTCATCTTCTTCTATACGGTCCGTAAATATTTTCCCCGCTTCCATTTGCGCGTGCATTCTAATAGCAATCCCCTGCTCTCGAGCATCGACAAGAATATGATCCGCCTTCTCTTGCACCGCCTTCACTGTGGAGTTAGATGCGGAAGAGGTCGCGAGGTAGCGTATTCGGGTCCCAAACTGAATGACTACCGCAATCAGCACCAAGAGCATCAGAATCACGAGCACCAAGAGCAGCATGGGGAGCAACGGATCGGAAAGAATGTCGGACCATAACGATAAGATGATATTCATGTGATGTATTTTAAATATCGTTATAGCTGTACAAACAGAATCATCAGTCCGATAAACAATCCCGCTACACTGACGAGAACAATCAGTACTGTATTTAACATTACCATGGACTGAATAGAGGCCTTGGCGAGCGGATTGCGTCCTACGGAAATAATACTGTCTCTCATGTTCGAACCGAAATTCCTAAACGCGACGTAGACAGAGCCCACTACGACAATGGTAGCAAGTAAATATTTGATTAACGTAGCGAGCGACGTGGATACACCGAACATGTCTAGACTTGAAGTTTGCTCATTTTCCCCGGCAGCATTGACAGCGATCAACTCTCCATCTCCGCCACTATCCAATAATTTTGGGCCGATAGCGAGCAATACGCGGATAGAACCCCCATCCACCGTCGTGGTACTCACGACACTCGGCGTAGCATTCGATAAAGCGGGGAAGGAATCAAGAGCAATACCAAGAACAACTGATGTTGAAGGGCCAGCTTTCTGACCTTTGCCGGGGATGGATGATGATGTGATATAGTCTCCGGCACTAATTGGACCATTCGCCGTTGTCACTTGCACATACACCTCCCCTGAACTGACGAGCGGAACGCTCTCCGTACTCGTACGGAGCAAAATTGCCGGATTAGTCACTACAACCCCGAACAAGTTCGAGTCGCTAATTACTTGCGCCAGACGAAATGTCTGCGTAGACCGGTCAAACGACACGAGATCCCCAGACTCTGCTACACCTCCCGTAATAAGTTGGGTTCGAGCGATGGAAGTCTCCCCGAATTGCGCATATGCTTCAGAAGGGAGGGTAAATACAGCGAGATTCAGTAGAAACATCATTGATCCTGCTATACCAACAATGAGCGTTCGGCGAGGATAATTCGAAATAACGCCCATATTTATTGAGTTCCATGCGCAAATACACCTGCCACTTGCAGGGGAATACGAGCAACAGCAATGGAGAAATCATCGCCAATGCCTACGATAGTATCCATAGTGACATATGCGATTGCTGGTGCAGCGACCGCAATACCATATGCAAGAGTCACATCTGCCTCTATGACAGCATGTGTCGCATCTATTACAAATTCTCCAAACACGAGAGGCGCCTGCCCAATGATCGTCGGGAAATCTTGCAGTGTACCCATCGACTGCAGGAAGACGGGATTGGATTGGATTGCAATTGTGATAAATTCTGCTGCAATTGCAATGAAAACTATGAATACAGCCACAGCCACTACCTCAATCCATTGAGGAGTATTGTTCTTGGGTTTATAAGAATAAACACTGTGGTGCGTTGTTATAGTATGAGGCTCTCCAGAAGAAAATGTTACTGCTACAGCCGGAGGAGGTATGTAGTAGGCTTGTTGTTCCTGTACGCGTGGAGGTACGGGCTCGGGTGTGAGTTTAGCTATTTTAGGTGCGAACTTTTTATGAGGTATCTGTTTCCCCTTTTTCGCAACGAAATGCTCGAGGGAATTCTGCTCTATAAGCCAGCTTCGGCCCAGTCGACGTGCATTAATTTTCTTAGTCCGAACAAGATGTGCAACGTAACTCGATGTATATTTAAAAAGATTAGCCGCTTCTTTAGTCGTAATAAAACCTTCATGGAGAGTTGTAGTTTCATTCATATTGGATACGTCAATCAATTTTTATTTTACAGGATTTTTCTAAACAAACACTCCACACTGTGTGGACAATGATTTCGTTAGAAAACTATTCCGACTAGATGCGCAAATAATATCCACCTCTAGGATGTTATTAGAGATAGATCAAACAACTTGCTAAAAAAATAATCGCTAAGAAAATTAATTTTTACAATTCTGATGCTAAATATGCCAGCTTGTCATTGCGAGACAAGAAATCTTGCAAATAAACTACCTATTATATAGCGTTACTCCACTAAATGTACTTACTTGGGTAAACGAGGTTACATATGTGTCTAAATATCCAGTGTTAATTACGGCGAGAACAAGTAGGATTGCTGCAAATAACATCCCCACTATTGGTAACGCCCTTACTACAAGCGATTTATCTCTTCCTACCTCTGTGAACTCAACAATTTGGTTGTACTCCTTATGCGGAATGTCTTTAGTATTAATAGGTAAAAGCTCCTTAGGGAGAGCTTCGTATACAACATGAATAGGCACGTTTACGTCGTTATCTTCACTCCCCTCTTCTGGAGCAGGGTCCTCCTTCCCTATCTCTTCTTTACCCAAATTTTCAGGTGTCGGAATCGGATTTACTTGCTCCGAATTCGCCTCTACATGATCAAACCAGGCTCGCCATGAGTCCTGTAGGCGATGAGCTACCCCTACATCCTCCTCTTGACTGCCTTCGGTGGCCGATATTCTCTCGTCCTTAAGATGATGTATTGAGGGAAGTTTTTCCGGCATAAAAGTCTCGTATCGAGGGGATTCCCAGGTAGTAGGGGGTACGGGCACGAGTGATTCTTCCTGTATTTTTTTCTCGGCTCCATGTTCACCGAACCGATGGTCCTCAATAGCAGTTTCAAGAACATACCAACTACGTCCGACAAGTCTTGCCGGCACACGTCCCTCCCGACAGAGTTGTCCAACATAATCTTTTGCGTAGCCCGTTATTTTAGCGGCTCGTTTTGACGATACGTATTTCTTTTCTTCTATGAGGATCTCATCCATAGCCGTAGTATAGCCATATCTTGGCTAGTATGGAAGAGTTGTTCACACTCACCCTAGCAAGTCTCATTTCTCGTCTGCCAGTTAAGCAATTTCTTTTATAATTAAGTCTTTAAGCATAGCGGGGTTGCCCGCGCCCTTGGTCGCCTTCATGCTTTTCCCAATGAGATATTGTAGTGCTGCCGCCTTCCCGACACGGTACTCTTCAACAGCCCGTACCTCTTCTTTAAGTACTTCTCGAATAGCCGACAGGAGAACCTCGGCATCGTGAGACTGTATGAGACCATGTTCTTTTGCGATCAACTCTGGATCGCCACCGGCTCTATACAGCCTGACGAGAATGTCCTTTGCGCCTCGTGAAGATACATCCCCTTCTTGAATCATCCTCATAAGTTTTGAAAATCCCTTAGAAAAATCCATTGCGTCAGGAGTGCTCGCTGGCTCGGGTGCGTTCGTGTCATCTTGCATAAGACCAACGATATCCGAAACGATATAATTCGCAGCTAGACTGATGAGAGTCGTATTATTATTGTTTGAAGCGTTCTTGATTACATTTTCAAATAAATCATTTATGAATTTATTTTCCGGCTGAATAAGCACGCCAACATATTCCTTGCGCACACCGAGTGATTCGTAACGAGCACGACGCTCCCATGGAAGTTCCGGTAATGCTGCTTCCAATTTCTCTGAGGAAAATTCAGAAATCTCTGAGAGAAAAAGTTTCGGTAAATCTGGTTCTGGAAAGTAACGGTAATCGGCGCTTCCCTCTTTGAAACGCTGGTGAAAAGTTACTTGTTTTGTTTCGTCCCATCCGCGAGTCTCTTGCGCCACCTTCCCCCCTGTTTCAAGGAGGGCAATCTGCCGTTCTATCTCAAACGCAATAGCACGCTCAACAGAACGAAATGAGTTGATATTTTTCACCTCAACTTTCGTGCCAAACTTGCTCTCATCAGCCGAAACAGAGATATTCGCTTCTATGCGCATTTCGCCTTTTTCAAGGTTTGCTTCGCTTGCGCCAAGCGTGCGGAGGAGGAGCTGTAATTCGCGTGCAAAGCGCCCCGCCGTCTCGGCATCTTTCAGTACCGGTTCCGTAACCAGTTCCATAAGTGGGATACCGGCGCGATTGAAATCAACAAGACTCTTTCCCGCAGTATGAATCGAGCGTGCGGTGTCCTCTTCGAGATGCACTCGAGTAATCGCAACGCCCAGGAGTTCGCCGCCACTAATAAATGGGTGCTCATATTGACTGATCTGATACCCCTTCGGAATATCCGGGTAGAAATAACTTTTTCGATCAAATTCACTAAAGTCAGCAATCTTGCCTTTGATCGCAGTTCCGATACGCATAATATGCTTCACCGCTTCTTGATTGATGATTGGCAAAGTACCCGGGTGTGCCATGCAAACCGGACACACATTTATATTAGGCCGCATTTCATCAGGATCATTCGCAGAATCGCAGAACATTTTAGTTCGCGTTTTCAATTCAGCATGGACTTCAAGACCAATGGTTGGGCGGTACATCATGGACTATATGGAGTATGGAGGTAGTCTATAGCAGATAGCACAGCGGGGGAAGCTCCCTTCAACCGGTTATGTCCCGGTCGAAAATATCTTAATGAGCGTATCTGAAAATTTCTTTAAAGCTTTAGCGTCCTCTACCGAAACGGAGAGCACGTCCCTTCCTGTCTCCATACTAAGTAACTGCATCTTTATTTTGCACTCTTCTGGAGTAATGAGGTCCGTCTTAGATAAGACTATTATTTCACGCTTCGAAGTCAAACCGTGTCCAAACAATTCTATTTCTCTATGTACCTCTTTATATGCGGCCAAAGTATCGTCTTGATCTGCCGAGACAAGATGCAAAAGAATACCTGTTCTTTCAACATGTCTTAGGAACTTTATACCGAGACCTCGGCCAGACGAGGCTCCTTCTATAAGTCCTGGTATGTCGGCGAGTATATAGCCGTACAGCTCACCGAGGTTTGGTTCGAGTGTTGTAAATGGGTAGTCGCCAACCTTTGACTTGGCCCGCGTAAGAGCATTTAAAAGCGATGATTTCCCTGCATTTGGTAATCCTATTAGTCCTGCATCCGCAATAATCTTAAGCGTGAGCTCAAGAGCCCCACCCTTCCCTTTTTTGCCCAGCGTCTGCTCGAAAGGATTCTGATTTGTTGAACTCTTAAAGCGGGCGTTACCGAGCCCTCCTTTACCGCCGCGAAAGAGAACGATCTGTTCATCTTCCTTTGAAATCTCATACTCCTCACCGGTCTCTACGACACGCACAAATGTTCCAACTGGTACCTTGAGCAGAGTATCTGCGCCGTCTTTACCCTGCTTCAATTCTCCCTTTCCCGCTACGCCATCTTCAGCATGAAATTTCTTCTCGTAACGATAGTGTGCCAGGGCAGCAAGATCGCGTACGCCAACAAGAATGACGTCCCCGCCTCGGCCACCGTCACCCCCAGAAGGCCCCCCTCGTGCGGATTCTTTGGTACGGAGCCATCGGACGACACCGTCGCCTCCTTTCCCCGACTCCGCATGTATTTTTGCCTCATCAACAAATGCCATAGATGCACCTTAGCACAAAACGGAAATTGGGGTTTAGGTAACGATTTCCCAGCCTTCTGCCAAAAGCGGCTCTGCTTTTTTGAATTTAAGCGTCTGCGTCGTATCACCTTTCTTGATAGTGACGAAATCATTGCGATTATGCTGAAACACTTTCTTGATAGGGGTAGACGCACTTTCTTCTTCCTTGCCAGCCGAGAGCGCTGCGGTTCGCACTTTTGCTTCTTCAGCACGAATACGGGCATCCTCCGCCGGAACAAGCCGCGGTAATGCTTCGGTAACCGCCGTACTGATACTCTCTTCGAGCTGCCGGAACCGCATAAGCCCCTCGCGCCGATACTCTATCAGTGGGTCTCTCTGGCCATATGCTCGAAGCGACACCGAGCGTCGCAAATAATCCATAGTCTCAAGATGTTCAAACCAAAACGTATCGACAACTTGCAAAAGAAGGCGCCGCAGATGCGCAATAAACGAATCGCCAAATTCAATTTTCTTTGCGGCAAGGATGGCTTCCACATCAGACCCTCCGCGCGTTCCTTCGGACGTCGTATGTTCGGAGGTGTGCTCCCCACCCCCCGCATCAGAACTCCCGCCAGGAAGTGTTTTGTCACCGAGAAGTACGCGGATAAGTTCTTCCATCTCAGCATCGCTTCCGATAAGTGCGGCGCGGCGGCGTGCGTACATAGCGAGACGCTGAGTGTTCATCACGTCATCGTAGGCAAGAACTTGTTTGCGCGAGTCGAAGTTGAATCCCTCAATCCGTTCCTGTGCGGTTTCTAAAGAACGTGTAATCATCGAACTCTCAATCGGCTCGTCCTCGGGAATACCAAATCCGCCCATCACTTTTTTTAACGTCTCTGAGGCAAAGACCCGCATAAGCTTGTCCTCCAAGGAAACATAAAAACGCGTCTCGCCCGGATCACCCTGACGACCGGAACGCCCGCGCAACTGATTGTCGATACGGCGCGCATCATGCCGCTCGGTACCGATCACCGCAAGTCCACCTTTCTCAAGAATTGCAGCGCGCTCTTCGTTTGAAGCGAGCGCCCCGCCAAGCTTGATATCAACGCCACGACCAGCAAGATTTGTTGCAACCGTCACTCGACCTTCCTTGCCTGCCTCGGCAATGATCTCACCCTCACGCTCATGATTCTTCGCGTTCAATACCTCGTGGGGAACGCCCGCGCTAGTGAGATACGTACTCACTAGCTCATTATCCTCGATGGAGACCGTCCCTACGAGTACCGGCTGTCCACGTTCATGTCGCTCCTTCACTGCGCGCGCAACAGCACGATACTTGCCGGCAGTAGTTTGGAAGATTGCATCATCATAATCTTTACGCTTCAAGGGTTTATTGGTCGGCACTACAACAACCTCAAGTCCATAGACCGTATAAAATTCTTCCTCGGAGGAGAGGCCTGTGCCCGTCATGCCAGCAAGCCGCTTGTACATGCGGAAAAGATTTTGAAATGTGACTGTCGCATACGTCCGCGTTTCCTCATGTATGCTCACACCCTCTTTTGCCTCAATCGCCTGATGCAGACCCTCAGACCAACGTCGCCCGGGCTGCATCCTTCCGGTAAATTCATCCACGATAACGATCTCATTGTCACGTACGACATATTCCTTGTCCTTATGGAAAAGGGCTTTCGCGCGCACCGCCGTCTCGAGATGGTGCGCGTATTTTACCCCTCCTTCCGTGTAAATATTTTCAAGACCAAGTGCAACTTCAGCTTTGTGCATTCCTGACTCGGTGATTTGAATCGCCTTCTGTTTCTCATCAACGGTATAGTCTTCATTTTCGTTCATGTTGCGGACGATCCCCACAAAACGTTCGTAGAACCCTTGCGAATCACCTGCAGGTCCCGAGATAATGAGCGGTGTGCGAGCTTCGTCTATGAGAATAGAGTCGACCTCGTCGATAATCGCGTAGTGATACTCCCGTTGGACGATCTGTGATGCGTCGTAGGCGGTGTTGTCGCGCAGATAATCAAAACCGAGTTCGTTGTTGGTTACATAGGTGATGTCGGCGGCATATGCTTCTTTTTTGGTTACGGGATGTAGATAGTCATAGAACACCTTGAACGAACCTTCGACATCGCGTTCTGCATCTTCTTCGGGAGCAATGTGTGAAGCGTCATACCGGTACGAACCGGCCCCCGTGACAACGCCGACCGTAAGGCCATAGAAGTTATAGACCTGCCCCATCCATACACCGTCACGACGAGCGAGGTAATCATTCACGGTGACGACTTGGACACCATTGCCCGCAAGTGCATGGAAGGTCGCCGGAAGCGTAGCAACAAGCGTTTTACCTTCGCCGGTACGCATTTCAGAAATTTTGCCTCGCAGTAGAGATAACCCGCCAATGAGCTGTACATCGAAATGGGGCTGGTGGAGCGTACGGCGCGCCGCCTCGCGTACGAGCGCAAACACCAGCGGAATATCTGTTTCAGGAGTCGCGCCAGCTGTCTTCGCCCGAGTGCGCACTTCGAGTAATCGTTCACGCAATGTGGAATCGGGGAGTCCAACAAATTCCTCTGTGAACGTATTTGTCTCCGTAATAACGGGCGCCGCAGCCTTTAAAAAGGCCGCGGATTGATTTTTTGAAAAAAAGCGAGACAGTCCGAACATTGCGGCATACTATATCACCTAATGTACTCGGTGGCTAAAAAGAAAAACGTCCCGCTGTATGCGGGGCGTTTTTCTTTTTAGCCTACAGTTGTGAGGCAGCTATAAAACTAACGACGCTTTTTTGCCGCTTTGCGCTTCTTTGTCTTTTTTACTGCCTTCTTCGCTGCCTTACGCTTTTTTGCCATGATGAGTACGAATTATGTATGGTGGCTGATAAGTCGACCCGTCTACACGCGAAAATAAATTTTCATGCGCAAACGTCTCTAGATAGTATTATTGCGCGTAAAAAAACTTTATGTAACAAAATAAAATAAAATGTGGATAACTTTCTAAAAAACTTAAAAAGTTATTTTTAAAGAACTGTGCACTGTCTCCAAATTATTTGCTGTATATGATTCCTCATAGAGACTCAATCATGTACCGAACATTTCTACTTCGCGTTCAATCGTGATGCCTGTCGCGGCGTGCACACGTTTTTCAACTTCAGAGGCAAGAGCGTCGACCTCGATCGCGTGTGCTCCAGCTTGTGCGACAATAACAAGAGGGTGCCTTTCATAGAGTCGTGCACGACCTATCGAAAATCCCTTGAGCAAAAGCGCGTGGTCGAGAAACCACGCAAGTGATATTTTTATAGAACCATCTGTTTGAGGGAATGTCGGCATGATGGGGAAACGTCTTGTGAGCTCATCAGCGTGCTCACGGGAAATAACGGGATTTTTGAAAAAAGAACCTGCGCTTCCTTCTTGAACATCTTGTGGGAACTTCAATGCTCGAATGCCTCGAATGGTACGGGCAATTTCTTTAGGCGTTGTGAGCGGAGCGCCTGTTGCCTGTACACGAAGAAGATCGGGGTACGTGATGTTCGGCACTGCACGTTTCGTGAGACGGAGTGCGACCCGGATGATGATATATCCTCGGTGCTGTTTGAAAAAACTGGTGCGATATGCAAATGAAGCCTCGGTAGAAGTTATGCGCCGAGGCAAGCCCGTCGCAGTATCAATAACATCGGCGTATGCAAATACGTCCTTGAACTCAGCGCCATACGCGCCGATATTTTGTACCGAGGCACCTCCAATCGTTCCCGGAATACCAGCAAGATTCTCTATGCCAAAAAAACCCCGTGTAGTCGCACGGTCGACAACGTCTTCCCATACAGCTCCGGCGCCTGCAACAAGCAACGCATCATCGCCAACATTCTCAAATGTAATATCGCCCACCAACATCCTCACAACAACGCCAGCAACACCCGCATCAGGCACCAACACATTACTACCTCCACCTAACGTATAGAGCGGCAGTTTGTTCTCACGCGCGCAGACAATCGCATCTTCAATATCTTTGACGGTGAATACTTCTTTGAGAAATGATGCTGGTCCGCCAATATGAAATGTGGTGAGTGGCGCAATTTGCACATCCTTTGAAATCATTGCCGATGTATATCAAACATCCGTACGTGAAAGAGGTTTGATTATTTATTGTCCTGACGTCTTCCCTTCTATTTGTGCGATTGCTGATGCTCCAGTGGCAGCCGCGTCCGGATAGAGTGCAACTGCTTTATTGATTGTAGCAATTGCACTCGCCTTATCGCCTGATGTGTAATACGCCGCAGCAAGAGAGAACCATGTTTCAACACTTGCGCCAGGTTTTTCCGCACGCAGTTTTGAAATAGCAATGAGACGTGGCCAATTCTTGGTACGATAGTATGCAACTGAAAGGATGTCGCTATCGACGATAGAGGAGCCGTACACGTCTACTAAGATTTTATCGGCTGCCGCAATATCGCCAACTGCAATATCGCCAACTGCGGCATACACTGCAAGCTCTTCAAACTGCGGCGCAAGTGTGTATGCGGTATGGAAAGCCTGCTGCGTCATTTTTACATCGCCCTGATCCCACGCCGTCGCACCCATTTCAATCCATATAGCTTCCTTCCCCGGCGAGAGTAGAGCAGCCTGTTGAATTACCTTGAGTGCATTTGCACCATCCCCGGCTATACGGTATGCGTACGCAAGCTGAAGTTGTTCACGAGTATCAAGCGGGTATGCAGTGACTTGTTTCTGCATTTCGGTTATAGCGAGCGTAACTACCTGTTGTTTCAATTCATTTGTCGCCTGTTGATTCTGTACGACCCCACCGGCGAAGGAGATAAGTTGCTCACGTATCTCCTGTGCGGCAAAAGAGGGATGCGCAACAAGATCCTCAAAGACAGCAGCATTCCCCGCAAGACCAGCAGCTGAAGGAGAGAGTGCGGTAATAAGTTTAGACGCCGTTTGTATGCCAGGAATATTTACCGACCAGATGAGGGCGACCGCGACAATACTTGCAATTGGGAGCGCGTAGGTCACACCATCCGTTGCCCCAAGCTCAGGAGCATGTTCAAGTCGCGGAATTGGCCGAGCGACCTGTGAGTCGATGAGTGACAGGAGTGCGAAGAAATATACGTAGGAATACAGATTGTCGAAAACAAAGATGTTGTGCACGGCATATCCGACGAGCGCAGAAGTGAGGACAATCCGTTCCGGACGTGAAAGTTCTGAGCTCCGCCAGAGCAATACAATGGCAGATCCAAAAAGAGAGACGTAGAGTAGGAATGCTGGCACGCCTCCTGCACTGAGCCAATCAATAAAGGCATTATGCGCTCGGTCAAACCATGGTTCCTGATGATGGAGCGATGGATCGTAATGCTTATCGAAAACATAGTTGAAGCCTTCCTGTCCCCAGCCGACGAGAGGACGTTCAAGGACTCCTTTAAACGCCATGCTCCAGATAGTGAAGCGTGTCGCTCCGTCGTGGAGCGAAATAGACGCGACACGCTGTAGTGTGTGATTGTTTTGTACAAAATCAGAATTGCGAGCGACGTAGAAGCTGCCTATAAGGATTAACATGAAAATAAATCCGCCCGCCGCAATACGCCGAACATGCTTCCCTGCAGTGAGTGCAGTCAGGAGTGCCGCAAGTGTGAGCGCGAGCACAAGTCCAATTATCGTACCCCGTGTTTCGGTGAAAAAAATAAGTATCGCCTCCACAATCGCAAGCGTAAGCAGGGACCACTTCATCCACGCACGACTCTCGGTAAGAGCGAGCCATAGCGCAATGAACACATTGAATAGAAGATAGACCGCCAAATATGCGGAGTTGCCCATAGACGCATCGACACGTGTCGAGCCCTGATGTATCGCTGAGGACCCGCCAAGCTGGAGAAATGCGTGAATGCAAATAACTATCGAGACACCAAGTGAAGTAATGAACCACGCTCGCCACTTCTTCTGCACACGTAACACTGCACCAGCAGCAAAGAAAAATCCGAGCAAATGAATGAGAAGCACCCAACCCTCCATACGCTCAAAATTACTCCAGAACGCTTTCGTAGCATTTGGCGCAAACGCATCGGCGATGAACATCCAGACGACAAAGGCAACGACCGTCACTCCAATCCATGAAAAACGCGGGCGATATTCTCTATCGAGAACTGCGAGTACTGCCCATGCAGCGACCGCCACCTCAACTAAAATGCGGAAGAAAAACGCTTTGCCGGTAATGAACGGAAAAAAGAATGGATTGGCGACGATGAGCGGTGCAAGCGGTATAAGGAACAGCGCTCCGAGCGCTGCCCATAGAGCAATCTGTTTCGCGGTACCATCGCTCTTCATGATAGAGAAACTATATCATACACCAATGCACAAAACGCCCCGCTAGTCGCGGGGCGTTTTGTGCACGTGGAAGATTGAGCCTTCTAAAGATCTAAAACCTCCAACTAAAAAGTCCCCACAGTCCCTGCTCTCTCTGAGCAAGATCATGCAGACGTGTCTGAGCATCTTGTAATGCTACTATCTGCGCCTGAATAGTCACCTTGATATCTGCCGAAATATTGACTGCACCGAGTAGATTAGTAAGAACGTCGATGCGCTGCTGATTCTGCGCGACCTCTTGAGAGATCACATCCGCTGCCACAGCATCACCACCGAAGAAAAGTCTCGCGAAGAAATTGCGCGATTCAATCTGCGCCTCAGCATTTGTCGTCGTCGAAACCGAGTCATTCATATGCTTCGCAATTTCCGACACCTGTTCTCCGATTCCACCCAGTAGATGCTTGGAAGAAAGAAGTGCATGCACGGCGAGACGCACCTCGTTCGCATTCTTCATTACATCCTTGAACTTGGGCGTCGTGCTCGCCTCTTCATCCTTAAGCTCATGCTTTCGATTCTCTATCTTCTGTTTCAGATCGCCGAGAGAAACCGCAATATCTTCATCATCCTCAAGTTCGAAATCAATCTCATCTTGGTCCTCTTTATTTTGATCGTCCGACATTTCTTCATTATCCGATTGATCATTTAAACTTACCGCTTCAACCTGTTCATCTTGCTCCTTACTCTCCCCTCTCTTCTGGCCTAAAGAAGACTGATCTTTTTCACCCGCGCGCACAGAAACACCCGTTGGCACTTCCGCCCCTTGCACCGTTACGACCTCTTGTGAGCCGACACCACCCTGCCCCTCACTGCTTCCGCTCTCGGCACGTACGACGGCCGGTAATCCGCTCATTGCGAGCGCGAGAGTGAAGACTCCTGCTGCGTATATGCTTTTTTTCATATGAATTACTCCAGCTAATGTTAATGGCGGTTATGGACACAAGTATACATCTTATATGATTCTTCATCTTTGTTTTGCAATTCGCGTACCGTGCTAGGATTGAGATGTCATGTTTGCGAGTATCGCAATCTCCAGATACCTATTGTACGCGCTCCTGCTCGCACTGTTTTCTTGTGTCGCCTACTTTTCGCTGTATCAGCTCAGTGAAAGCCCTCCGGTATGGTACGACGAGGGGATGATCCTGCAACTTGCCGAAAACGTTGCCCATCATGGGGTTATGGGGCTACAACTTGCACCGGGCGAATATGTGTCTGCGGGGCATGTATCGACCGGTTTCCCTGTAGTCTTCCCTGTTGCAGCAAGCTTTTATATATTTGGCGTCAGCATCATTACCGCGCGCGCGGTAGCGGTTATTTTTATCTTTCTTCTTGTCATCGCAGGCCTGTACCTGTTGACGCGCCTCCAGAACAAATGGTACGCGCTTTCAGGCGCTTTTTTTGTGGCGACTTTCCCTTCGTTATACGGCGATGGGAAAAGTATGCTCGGCGAAGTGCCCGGACTTTCCTTTTTACTACTGTTTCTTTTCTTTCTTCAAAAACTCGAAGAATCTGATTTTAAGAATGTTCGATACGCCATATTGGCTGGTGTATTTCTAGGTCTCACAACGGTTACAAAACCTCTTTTTCTTATAGTTCCGGTGGCACTCGGCATGGTGTTCCTTTTTCGCTGGCGACGCACCCTTTCAAACGTGCCTGCTCTGATATGGTGTTCCTGCGCTTTTTCTTTGCCGATCATAGTATGGTTGGCGACCCAATTTTCGTTCACCGATTCAGCTACCGATATTCTTTCTTTTTATGCAAATCCGTACCGTCTCACACATCTCACAGACGTCATGGCGATGAACTTCATGCGATTTTTCACAGAATCAACTCCGCTGTATACGCTTGGTATTACTGCATGTTGGGCCATCGCGCTCATTATCCGGAAAAGAAAGAAGCAAGTTATTTCATACGCGGAAGTCTGTGCCTTTTTATTTACTTTGTTAGTGATGTTTGCGTATCTGCGCACTCCCGGATGGTATCGCTACCTTTTCCCAGCTGATATCGTCGCTCTTTTTTTCTTGCCCTTTGCCCTCAAAACGATCTTCGCTTTACCCCTCTCTTATACCGCTCGCCTGAAGACGTATGAGCGCCCCATGGTAGCGGTACTGTTGAGTCTGTTTATATTGCTACAATGGTATTACTTGGTTTTTGGCTCGTGGATATCGGGCACTTCGCAGTATCAGATAACCAATACTTTGGAACGTACTCTCGGATCGCTTGATTCGAAAACGAGCATATTTGTATTTGACGCTCCGGCAGTTGTCCCGTTCTTGCTCTACGACACTTACACACAATACTTTTCGGCTGGAGGCGCATGGGTTGCGGGAGAGGATTCCCTCGTATCATTGAAAAATGGTGTCCCTGACGTAGTTATTATGAGTGCCGATGCGATTCCTTCGGCACAGAAATACCTCGGGCACTATACGTTGCTAGAGGGGTCCGACAAGTATAGTATATTGAGGCATAAATAATCTTTGATGGGAAATTCTTTTTTTTCAATAATTGTACCAATATACAACGAAGGAGAGGTACTGATCGAGCTATGCAAGCGCACAGTCGCGGTCTTGGAACATCACGCGCATGAGTATGAGATTATACTCATAGATGATGGGAGTTCTGACAAAACTCCTCTGTTGATGACCGAGTTGCACCGCAACAATCCTCGAATAAAATGCATCTTTCTCTCGCGTAATTTCGGCCAACCTTCGGCACTTTCCGCCGGACTCGACTATGCACAGGGAGATGCTGTAGTAGTCATGGATGCTGACTTGCAGGATCCTCCTGAAACGCTTCCTAGTTTTTTTGAAAAGTGGCGGGAAGGCTATGAGGTTGTGTACGGTGTACGAACAAAAAGGAAGGAATTTTTCTTAAAACGTTCTGCGTATTGGATTTTTTATAGACTTTTCAAAAGCGTTGCCGAACTCGAAAATGCAGTACTTGATTCCGGCGATTTTTCATTACTTGATCGAAAGGTCGTACTCACCTTACGCTCCATGCCAGAGAGAACCAGATTTTTGCGTGGATTGCGCAGCTGGGTTGGGTACCGCCAGTGCGGCATCGTATATGAACGTGCATCGCGTTTTGCCGGCATTCCCAAATATACGTTAAGCAAATTGTTCCGCCTCGCCTTTGACGGACTTTTTTCTTTCTCGTACTTGCCTTTGCGCTTCGCAACCTTGTTGGGTTTTTCCGTGGCTCTTTTCGCAGGTGTTGGTATTGCCGTCCTACTGTATTTGCGCCTTAGGTACGGAGTGCTGGGAATAGTCGGCTTCTCTTCTACACTTATCGTTATTCTTTTTATCGGAGCGGTACAACTTATCTCTATCGGCATTCTCGGAGAATATATAGGGAGGATTTATGATGAAGTGAGGCGTCGTCCCATGTACATTATTCAGAAAACATTGGGTTCCTTCAAACCATAGTATTGGTGAGAAAAATTAGGCTCCGGAAGATAGGGTGGTACACAAAGTATGTTGCGCCAGCCACAAGGGCGGCCGCAACGGCCTGGACATAGAGGTACTAGAAGTACACCTCAAACGTGAGACACACGAGGACGATAGTGATAAATGAGTTATTTGTCAGAAAGTGGACATGGCCAACGAATCTTATTACACTACTATGCAAGCAGCATATGAAGGATGTCTACCACGATACGATTTATCGACTTGAAAAGTCCCATTGGTGGTATCGTGTCAGACGCGAAATTGTACGCAGTCTCATTAGATCTTATTTTCCAAATAAAGAATCATTACACATTCTTGATATAGGTTGCGGTACGGGGGAGCTACTTTCTGGACTTTCTTCGTATGGTGACGCCTACGGAGTGGATGTCTCGCCCCGCGCGGTGGCCTTTTGCAAAGAGCGGGGCATTCAGCAAGTTCGTGTTGGGAGTGTTACCAACATAAGTTACCCGGATAACAATTTTGATCTCGTTCTCGCGCTCGACATTATCGAGCATGTTGCGGATGATACAAAAGCGCTCGCGGAAATCAAGCGCGTGCTGAAACCGGATGGGATCGCCATTTTCTTTGTTCCGGCATTCATGTTTTTATGGGGTTCGACGGATGTATTCAGCGAACACTACCGCCGATACACACGCCCTGAATTGCGTTCAAAAATAGTTGCTGGAGGGTTTACCCCCATTCGGTTTACCTATTTCAACACACTTCTTTTCCTGCCTATTGCTGTGTGGCGCCTAGCGAATCGAGTTATCCCATTGCATGCGCATTCGGAAACAGAGCTCAATAATTCTTTTATAAATAGCCTTCTCTACGGCATATTTCGGATTGAAGCATTCGTATTACGCTTCGTAAACTTCCCATTCGGCGTTTCAATACTGGCGATCGCGAGAAAAGATTAGACTTCTACAAGAATCAAAAGATGCCCCCATTTAGGATATATACCTTTGCGTTTTTTGTAATACTCAAACATCCTTGCAACACCTTCTTCAATCAAAATTGGAAGTAAATAAAAGCGTTTGTCGCAAAGCTACCAAATAGAACAAGGACCAGGACGAGCGAGCTGTAGAGTACGGACAGAACGAATAGCGACTGTGTGTTTAGAAATACCGCGAGACGTCCCCGTTTCTCCATACTCTCGACAAAGAGGAGGAGGAAAATGAAGCAGAATGAAAGAGCGAGATCTACATTTTTAATACCGAGCATCATAACTGGATGAATAATGAATCCTTCCAGGAACTGCGCAAATGAGATATCCCATCCAACAAATAGTTGCTTAAAAAAGCCAAAGGCACTCGACAGATCCGGTGAGCGGAAGAAAACCCAGCCGATATTTACCAATACAAATGTAACTCCGATCTGGATCATCGTATGCACTCGGGGTACGTGTGTGAGACCTGTTCTGACTAGAAATGCGCGACGTAACGGTTTCGTGATACGTCCTATAACGATAGCGCCCCCGAAGAAAAGCCCCATGCAAATGTATGACCACGCTGCGCCGTGCCAGAAACCGATGACAACGAATGTTGCTACAATACAAAAATACAGCCAGTATATAGTGATTCGTTTTGCCGAATACACCAGCGGGAAATAGAAATAATCATGAAACCACGACGAGAGCGATATGTGCCAGCGCCGCCAAAATTCTTCGATGGAGCGAGAGAAGTAGGGCTGGTTGAAATTACGCACGAGATCTATCCCGAACACTCGCGCACTTCCGCGCGCAATATCGGTATATCCGGAAAAGTCAGCATACAGCTGGAAAGCAAACGCAAACATCGCAAAGAGTATGCTTGGTCCAGACAAATGGAGCGCATTCGCGTATATATAATTGACCGAAAATGCCAGCCGGTCGGCGATGACCAATTTCTTAAAAAATCCCCATGCCATTAATCGAATGCCGGAAAAGACATTTGCCCCTTCAAAAAAGACTACTTTTTTGAATTGCGGAATGAGGTGCGACGGCCGCTCAATAGGCCCCGCGACCAACTGAGGGAAAAACATGACATAGAGTGCATATATGCCAAAATGTCGTTCTGCGGGGTATTTCCCTCGATACACTTCGATAAGGTAACTGATGCTTTGGAACGTATGAAATGAAAGACCCAAGGGAAGGAGGATTTGAAGCGCTTCGATGGAGTAATTCCAATCAAGAGCCCTGGCGAGCAATGCGATATTATCATTGAAGAAATTAAAATACTTGAACACAAAAAGTACGCTGATGGTCATGAACATGCCTACGAAGAACATCCTTCGCTTCGCCGCACCCTCCGTCCGATCCATCCGTAGCGCACAAATATAGTCTACGAGGATAATGAAAAAGAGGACAAGAATATATTGCGGTACGAAAACCATGTAGAAATAACAACTGCCGAGAAGCAAAAGTGCCCACCGAAAACGGGGCGGGCAAAGGTAGCACCCAGCCACAATGCAAACAAAAAAGATGAGAAAAGCGACTGAAACGAACGTCATAGCGAGTGATGTGTTAGAAGTGCCGGATGGGTAGACAAATAACTATAGAGAGCTTCAGCGGCATAACGATTACCATCTGAATTCCAATGGTAATCGCATGGGTAATTACTTGCCCTGCCAGTAATCGCCTCTGCGGCTCTTGAGACCGGCACAAGATCGACATAGGAAAAATTATTACGCTTCGCAATTTCCGGCATATGACGTGGGAATTCCTGTGCGGTTGATGTCGCTGCCGATGGACCCGTCCACGAAGCAAAGACGAACGGCGCACCGTTTTTTAGAACCAGCTTCGCATAGGTACTTAGTATTTTTTCTTTCACCTGCCAACGCTCCTCTTCTGCTCGTAAGGCTACTTCTTTTGCTGCAGCCTCCGTTGTCGGAATAGACACAGCCGTTCCAGAAAATGGTGCGGAGAGAAAAGAATTCAGAGAGCTTCTAAAAATAAGAAAACGGTTATAGAGGTTCACGAGGAATTTTGAGTGTCGACTTATAGAGCGGAAATACCCGACATTAGGGTTTTCGCCGCTCTTCGGTGTTTGGAGCAGAATATTCCCCTGCGCGTCATATGCGGGCATATCGATTGGATTTTGAGCTATAAGCTCATAGCCGCTTTCAATATTAATAACGAGATCAGGCGCAAGCATAGAGCCGTACTTGAGGTAATAGAACATATCAAGAAGTATTCGATTCATTCCCATAGCAATTGGAACGACTTCATAGGTATATGCTCGCTTGGGATTCGCATTCAGTTTTTCTTGAAGCAGCGTTGAGTGCATGTCCCGGACCGGTACTTGTATTGCCGAAACATACGAACTTCCCACTATCACAATCCTAAAGACTTCTTTTCCCTTCTCAAGTTGTACAGGAGGTCCGTGGAAACCCAGATTATTCACTTCCACCTTATTTTCGTAACAATCCCCCGCCGTCATAAATGAACTGTTTGGCTTGTACCTGGCAAGTCCTGTCACAGGATCAGTTGAAACCAGGTTGTAGTCATTCGGATCCGTTATTTCTACAAGTGGCACAAATATGCAGACCGATACAAGTATGCCAGCGCCTACCGTCACATACTGTTTCAAATTCATATAGGCTTCTATTTCACTTTATGAACTCCGTGGTATTTTGAAAAATAAGAGTTTGGCCGTTCCGCAAGCTCGTGTGGCGTTCCCTCTTCGATAATATTCCCGTGGTCGAGCACCAATAAACGATCGGCGTGCTCAATGGTGCTCAGTCGGTGCGCAATAATGAAGACCGTCACGGAGCCGTGGAGTGCACGAATGGATTCTTGTATGAGCTTCTCCGATGCTGAATCGAGCGCACTTGTCGCTTCATCGAGTATGAGAAGCGCAGGCGAGCCCGCAAGCGCCCGTGCGAGTGCGATACGTTGGCGCTGCCCGCCCGAGAGCATAACGCCTCTATCGCCGGTCTTCGTTTCGAACTTTTCGGGTAGCCCCATGATGAAGTCATAGATACTAGCCTGTTTCGCCGCCGCCACAATGTCCTTGTCTGAGAGTTCGGGCCGATAAAAACGGATGTTCTCTTCAAGGGTGCCATTGAAGAGAAAAACATCCTGCGCGACATATCCGACATTTTTTCTCCATTTTTCAATATCAATTTCATCTGCTTTAATCCCGTCAAGAAATACGCTGCCACTAGTAGGACGAAACAGGCGCAAAATAATATCGGCAACTGAAGTCTTTCCTGCTCCCGATGGACCGATGAGCCCAATAGTCTCCCCTCGCGCAATTGAGAACGACACGTCCGTGAGAACTGGCTGCGACCCAGCATACGCGAACGAGACGTGGTCGAATACCAGCGAATTACTAAACACAAATGGACTCTTCCCTTGTCCGGTCTGTTCGCGATGCTCGGCAAGCATGTTCTTAAAGTTTGAAATATTTTGTGCGTAGGGTAACAATTGACTTATAGCAAGAAGCGCATTCTGTCCGGACTCAAGATAGGTGAATATTTTTTGAATAAGGTATAGTGCCGCTGCAAAAGATATGATACTGAAGCCAGGCGTGTTGTAGGTCAGTACGAAAAGAATGACAACAAGAACAAGGCTGGCTGGCTGGAATAAACTCGAGCTTACAGAGTGGACAAGTGCCTGCCGTATGGAGAGCTCCCGCAACAAACGTATGTGCGTAGTACCACCGACAAGCGCGACATGCTCCGCACCGGCGGCTTTGATAGACTTCATGCCGATAATATGTTCGCTCAAGAATTGCGAGAATTGTTTCTCCAAGCTCGTTATTTTTTCGCTAATATTTCGTGTACGACGGAGAAGTGGCCGCACTACAAAGAGAACAACGACACCCCCACCGAGTGTATAAAATGTCATGGTCGGCGATATATTTATTGCCACCAAGAGATACATTAGAAATCCGCTGAAAGATTGTACAAGTTGTGCGACTCCTCCAAGAACTCCACCCGTTTGTTGAATATCCCGCACCAGAGTGTTGTGCATGGTACCTATCTTCTGTTTCAATAAAAACGGCCATGAAGAAAGAAGGGTGTGACGCAACACCTCTTCGCTCTCTTTACCAAGAAAGTCGGCACCTATCCATCCACGAATATAGCCGAACACCACCATCGACACGGCACGCAGTATGAAAAGCCCAAGAATGAAGCCGAGTAAGTACCGGAAACTAAAAGGTATATGAAGAAAACCAAACAGTGTTTGAATTGCATGCGTAATAAAATCCGTCGGCCCGCCACTAGCGCCGTTGAAAAATGATATGAGTGGTATAACGGCATTGATTCCAATACCTTCCAATATGGCACTCAGGAAGCCAAACATCACCAACGCTATAATGTGCCAACGGTATTGACTGAATATGTGCCAGAGTGTCGCAAAAGCGTTCTTCATGAATTGGTCCTAACTATAACCTGTATAAGTCACCAAAAGCTACCACTTCGCTTTTTCTCTATGAAATCGATCATTCTGTGAGAATTACCGCCGGATGGAAGCTTTGCGCGAACCAGGATAACTCGACTGTTTATATTTGTAATCCGGCACGAGCTGTTGCGAGGTGATGATATACATACTCGAAGTCTCAAGCATATGCGAGCACTCCTCTTTGGTAAAAAGTTCTTCGTCGAGCTTCTCACCTGGACGAAGCCCGGTAAACGTTATCGCGATCTTCTTGCCGTTACCGAACTTCTCGATGAGTTCGCGAGCGAAGTCGACAATGAGGCGTTCCTTCATCTTAAGTACAAATATCTCTCCCCCGCGCATTATCCGTGCAGCCTCAAAAATAAGACCGGCAGCTTCGGGTATCTCCATGAAAAAACGACTCACCCGCTTGTGGGTGATGGTCACTGGACCTCCTTCCTCTATCTGGCGCCGCCATAGATGCATGACTGAACCGCGCGAACCTACTACATTACCGAAGCGCACACACGAGAAGCGCGTGCGGGAGCGCCCCACCGTGAGATTCGCAGCCGCGATAAGACGTTCCGCCATAAGTTTAGAAGCCCCCAGAACTGATTCAGGGCTCACGGCTTTGTCGGTCGAGACGGCGATAACTTTCTCAAGATTATTCTTGATAGCGACATCAATCACATTCTGCGTGCCAATAGTATTCGTTTTGAGCGCTTCGAAAGGATTGTATTCACAAAATGATACGTGTTTGAGCGCCGCTGCATGGAAGCAAATGTCTACGTCTCTAAAGGCGAAATCCAGCCGATCCTTGTCACGCACATCACCGATAAGAAATGTGAGGCGCGGGTCTGCTCCGAGCTCTTGACGCAACTCATGCTGTTTGTGCTCATCACGGCTATAGATACGTATTTTTGAAACAGTTGTTTTGAGTAGTTGGCGCACAATCTCAGAACCGATAGAACCGGTTCCTCCCGTTACGATAACGTCCTTATTTTTGAATTCTTTCATGTTCCTGAAGTGTCGCGTCTAAAATTTTTACTATATTTTTTACATCTTGTCTAGTGAGCCCAATATAGAACGGAAGCGCGAGCGCAGAAGAACTCTTTCTCTCTGATAGAGGGAAATTCCCTTCGGCGTACCCGAAACGATCTTGATAGAATGAGAAGAGATGTATAGACGGCAAATACGGCTTACTGCTTACTCCTTTTTTCGCTAAATCTTGTATGACGTTATCACGCGATGTGTTCGCGTTTCTAATCTGCACCACGTAGACAAACCATGTGTGAGTCGCCTCGGGTGAGATGCGGGGAATTTCCACCAATGAATCTAACCGTTCTAATTCTTTTGCATACCAGCTGGCAATCTCTTGACGTTTTTTTATAAGAAAATTCATCTTCTCTATTTGTGCCAAACCTACCGCAGCACTCATTTCATCCATGCGATAGTTGTATCCCAAGTATTGGTGATCGAGCCATTGCATGTTGGACGACCGTCCTTGGTTGCGCAAACTTCGACACATCTCATCAACAGACTTGTCGTTGGTGACAATCATGCCACCCTCCCCCGTTGTCATTTGTTTGTTTGCATAGAACGCAAAAACGCCTGACTGCCCGAATGTTCCTGCCATCTTTCCTTTGTACGTCGCACCGAGAGACTCACAGGCATCTTCGACTACGACAAGATTATGTTTCTTTGCGATTTTCATAATGGTCCCCATATCGGCAGGTTGCCCAAAAATATGTACGGGCAAAATCGCTTTTGTCTTTTTTGTTATAGCTTTTTCAATTTCTTTCGGATCTATATTGCCAGTCCTAGGATCAATATCGACGAATACAGGCTTGGCACCGACATACAGAATCGCGTTCGCAGAGGCTATGAATGAGAATGGAGACGTTATGACCTCATCGCCTTCCTTTATTCCTGCAGCAATGAGTGCGAGATGTAGTCCTGCCGTACCACTCGAAACGGCACAGGCGTATTTGGTACCAGTAAATTGTGCGAATTTCTTTTCAAATGCTTGTATCTTAGGACCAATACTGAGAACGCCGGAGCGCAATACTTCCAGAACGTATTTCTCCTCTTTTTTGCCAATATGAGGCCGCGCCATTTGATATGATTTTTTCATGGCATACAGAATATTGAATTATACCACTATAACCTCGCATTGATAAGTTTGGTTACTAATTCTTGCCCTCTTCTATATGCACTTGAATGCTGTATTTTTTACCGTCGACGATAATGTATGCAGCTTCGGCAATACTGTTTGTCGTAAGAGCACGCAGTTTGTCTATAATCTCCCGAGCAGGGTATGTTTTATTGAGATCAATCTCTTGAATTCCTGCCATATCACTCTTTTTATGACTCGTCATCTTCGTGTGATCTTGTGGGGTAGGAATATAGGTACCGGATACCAAGCGAGACCAGAAATCTACAAATACATCATACTCAAGCGCGAGGGCTTTTTGATACAGAGAATTCGCTGTGTCGGTTTGGTCAATCGCCAATTTTTTTTGTGCGAGTATGTCTCCCTGGTCAAGCTGCTCCTTCATGAAGTGCAGCGTCGCACCATAGGGAGTGCCGTCGATAATTGCCCAGCTCGGCGTATGCCAACCGCGGTTATACGGTAAATACGCGGGATGCAAGTTCAAAAAACCTCTGTGCGGAATCTCAAGTACTTCTTTTGGGATGATGTAGGGGTAATGAATCCCAATAATATAGTCTGGGTCTATCTTGCGCAGGAGTGCTACAGACTCCGCACTCCGGAAGTCTTTACCCACAATAATTCGTGCTGATGGAAGAAAGTTGCATAAAGACTTGAGTTCTTCCGCATGTGAAGCCTCCGGACCATCTGCCACGAGTAGAGCCTCGGGCTTGCAACCATGTGCAAACATAAATTGTAGTATTTTAACTGAGAGTGCACGATCACCGGCAAATACAATTTTTGGAAAGGGAGTCATATATTCGAAATCATGCGTCGTTAAATTCTTTATATCGCAGGCGTGGATGATTGAGGAGACGCTCGAGAAGAGCAACAATTTTTTTGCCCACGCCTCCTTTGCCGTACGGGCTTTTTGCTTTCTTCGTCATCTTCACAAAGTCCGGGGAAAGGACTTTCTGCATCCCTTTGCAAATGTTTGTCGCATCATAGTCGGCTTCGAGCACATTTGACCCGCGTTCACGGTCGCGCTGACGACCGCCAATCGAGAGTATCGGGATGTGAAGGGCTCCGGACTCGATAATGCCAGCGCTTGAATTCCCCACCATGCATGCAGCTTGTTTAAACACATTAAGAAATGTCTCACGCTCAAAGGTACGGAAAAGATGGAAGCGATCCTTCCTTTCCATCTTTTCAAATTCCTCAATAAAGGCAGCGGAGCCAGTGTCCGAGTTCGGATAGACCACTATTTTTTCATCGTCTTTGTACTCAGTCCCAAGAACATACAGAAGCGGCTTGACCTGCTCTTTAAGAGGTATCGGATCAGTAACGGTAGGATGATGCACTACGAGGATCCATCGACGTGTAGGATCAAGTTTGAGTTTTTTTGCAACTGCCGCACGCGATGAGTATCGCATAGAGAGTATCTCATCGAAACCAGGAGCACCCACCACATGCACGCGCCATGGTTCTTCACCGAGCTGGCGCACGCGCCGTCCACTTGAAGGACAGATGGTGAAATGCAGGTTTGAGAATTTAGTGAGTGCATGCCGGGTTGGTTCGTCAATCACGAACCCCGAACGATCGCCGCCATGGATGTGCGCAATGGGGATATTGAGATGCGCCGCCGCCATGGCGGCGGCAAGCGGCTCATCGCGATCGCCGAGCACAAGGACGCAATCCGGTCGCGAGTGCATTAGAAAATCCCCGATGCCTTTCGTTTCTTTTGCAAGAGATTGGTACTGTTCGTCTTTCTCACTTACGGGCACGGTCGCGACCACTGGGTAGCCGTCTTTTTTTACTTCTGTCTGCGTGTTGCCATATTTTTTTAGCGTATGCATCCCGGTAACCAAAACCGAGAGTGAAAAACATTTACTCTTCAGGAGCTCGTCCATCGTGGAGCGAAGCAGGCCGTATTCCGCCCGCGTACCAGTCACTACTAAAATCTTTTTTTTCATATTATGAAACGAACATCTCCCACTGTAAGGGCGTACCGCGAGGAATAATTTGTTTTGAAGTCTTGCCGATGACTTCATCAAAGTGTTTTGGAGCGATGCCCGTACCCGGTCGTACAATGTAAACATCCTCGGATACTACGCGTACGCCTTCCGCGATATCGCGATGTGCGACTACGCTCTTGCGTGCGACACGAGCCGTATCAAGTTCTCCCTCAGTCGGTTTCTTTTCGGGCGAGCCGAGTGATTGCTCAACCATTCGAATGCAACGTATCATTTCTTTGAGTTCATTTGGCTCAAGTGACATGACATGATCGGGTCCAGGCAATGTACGATCAAGAGTAAAATGTTTTTCTATTAGTTGCGCACCGAGGGCAACCGCTGCAATTGCGACGCATACACCTTCGCTGTGGTCAGAAAGACCGGTTGGAAGACCGAATTCGCTCGCGAGCGTCTGCATTGCACGCAAGTTGATATCAGCAGGCGGAGTTGGGTACTCGGAGGTACAGTGGAATAGGGCAATTCCCGTCGCACCATTTTCTGTAAGGACGCTGAGTGCTTCGCGAACTTCTTCAAGCGTCCCCATACCAGTTGAGAGAATGACTGGTTTCCCTTTTTTCGCGATATGAGCAAGGAACGGCTGGTTCGTAAGTTCACCCGAAGGAATTTTGTACGCCGCAATATCAAGTGTTTCCAAAAAATCGGCGTCCGAGATGCTGAACGGTGTCGAGAGAAAAATTAATCCCTTTTTTTCTGCATATTTTTTAAGTGCTGCATGTTCTTTGCGTGGAAGCACCAGCCCGCGGAGCATGGCGATCTGACTCTCTTCTTTGCCAGTGTTCGTCGCCTGATACGCCGCTTGCGGCGCAACATCACTCACAATCTCTTCGGGTGTAAATGTTTGAAACTTAACCGCATCCGCGCCAGCATCAGCCGCCACGTCTATGAGCTTGCGCGCGAGAACCATATCGCCATTATGGTTTACTCCTGCCTCTGCGATGATAAAGATAGGATTATCCTTTCTTATTATTTTTTTTCCAATCTGTATTTCCATGAACTACAGCGTCCAACCGCCATCGATGAGAAGATTCTGGCCCGTCATCATCTCTGATGCGTCGGAAGCAAGGAACACTACTGCCCCACTAATATGCTTGGGACTGAGTAGTCCTTTGCCCAAAAAAAGACGTCTGCTGTAGGCATCGATAAATGACTGTGGGTAATTCCCCATGATGCCTCCCGGAGAGACCGCATTCACACGAACATTGTGGGATCCAAGCAATGCGGCAAAATAACGCACAAGAGACAGTGTGCCGCCCTTTGCTGCAGCATATTCTGCGGGCGTGGTCATATTCGTCCCCTCGTATATTTCAAGACGTGGTGCCGCCACACCGTATATTGAGCCAAGAAACACAAGTGATCCGCTTTTTTGCCCTTTCAGCAATGGGAGAAACCCGCGCACGACAGTCATACATGTTTTAATGTGCATCGTGGTATTTTCAAGCATTTCGTCAAGGTCACCATCTTCGAATTTTTTACCGTAGTTCGCAGTCTTCGGATATGTCGCATTAATGACCACGTCAGCACGACCAAATTGCTCGCGTACTTTATCCGCAAGGGCTTTAACCTCTTCTTCGCTCGTGGCATCGCACTTGATAAAAGCCACCCCTTCTGGAAGAAATGAGGACTCCTTGACGTCCGCCGACACAACACGAGCGCCCTCTTCCGCACATGCGCGTACGAACTCCGAGCCGAGGAGCCCACCCCCGCCCATAACAACCACAATCTTGTTCGATAGAGTCATATGTGAGATTATGTTAGCATAATGAGCGACCTCAACATACTCGCTATCATCCCGGCTCGCGGAGGCTCAAAAAGACTTCCTGGGAAAAATATTAAATCGCTCTTGGGTAAACCACTCATCGCCTGGACCATCGAGCAGACAAAGAAAAGCTTATTGATTAACACGGTAATCGTTAATACAGATTCTCCCCAGATAGCGAAGGTTTCAAAACTATATGGTGCCGATACTCCCTTTGTAAGGCCGGCTCGCCTAGCCACGGATACGGCCGCAAGTGCCGATATGGTTTTGCATACATTGAAATTTTATGCCGATCATGGCGTATCATTCGACATTGTCGTTTTATTGGAACCGACCTCGCCGCTTCGTGCCGATGATGATATCGATAAAGCACTTGCCTCATTAATTAAAAACTTCGCTACTATGGACGGTCTTGTTAGTGTGGGCGCTGTTCACTTGGAAAAACCAGATATTCTTAAGAAAGTCGACCACGGCATCGTTGCCCCACTATTCAAGAAATCCTCATCAGAGGGATTTTTTCCCTACGGCGTCATATACGCAGTAAAAACGCAGGCTTTCAAGAAGCATCCTACTTTTTACCAAAAGAAAACACTTGCTTACCCTATTGAACGTTGGCAAAATTATGAGATTGATGACATCTACGACTTTCTTTGCGTTGAGGCCGTTTTGAAAAACCGTCTCGCATTGAAAGATACGTAGGCCGCACTGCATTTGCAAAAACTATTTTTCGAGTTTACACTTCACGGATGAAATTTCTCTTGATTGGCCTCGGCTCGATGGGTAAACGGCGGATACGCAATCTGCAGTATCTCAAAGCAAAACACATCGTAGGATTTGACACCCGTTTTGATAGGCGAAATGAAGCTGAGAGAAAGTACGGGATTACGACGGTTGATGACTTACGTAAGCTGAAGATGGACGATTTCGACGCGATTGTCATTTCCACACCACCGGACAAACACAGTGTCTATATAGCATTAGCTATCAAGCATTCGAAGCCCGCTTTTGTTGAGGCAAGCGTCGTTCTTGGAGATCTGGAGAAATTAAACCGAGCTGCCGCAAAGAAGAAAATCTTTATTGCGCCGTCATGTACACTCCGATTCCTTCCTTCGATTCAAACAATAAAAGGGCTTGTTCATGGTGGAAAATATGGGAAGGTTACGAACTTTAGTTATCACTGTGGGCTATATTTGCCAGACTGGCATCCGTGGGAAAAAGTCACCGACTATTATGTAAGCAAAAAGGAGACGGGTGCGGCGCGGGAGATTGTTCCATTTGAGTTGACATGGCTGTGCGACATCGTCGGCACTCCAAAAAGAGTTACGGCATATCGCGCAAGCACAATGAATGTAGGAGCGCCAATTGACGACACGTACGCCATTGCTATGGATTTTGGAAACTTCCTCGGCACTATGGTCGTAGACGTCGTTTCGCGCTATGGAATTCGCACTTTGTTACTAAACATGGAACACGGACAGGTCATGTGGCGCTGGGACGAGGATTTCGTAAAGTTATACGATTCACGAAGCAAACGATGGACACAGCTTCGACAAAGCAGAAGAGAAAGTGCGCCTGGGTATAACAAAAACATACCTGAATATATGTATATTGAGGAAATGCGGACATTTATAGCAGCCACTAAAGGAAAAAAGGACTTCCCGAACACACTTCGGGATGACATTGGTATCCTCAAGTCCTTGATCGCGATGGAAAAAACGAAGTAAATTAATCTCGTTCTGTTTCTCGCTTATTCAACCGCTCGAAATCGCTATAAGCTACTCTACAAAAATCGTACGGCACTTAAAAAGTACTATCAAAGATTTTTCCTAATACAAAAAAGTTGTTAGCTGCAGTGATTGAAAGATATTGCGTGGGGGGGGATACAATGAAGCTCTTAACCGACTCTTTATAAGTATATAATTTCATGTATAAAATTATCACAACATTCTCTCTACTCTCGGTATTTTTCTTCCTTGTGCCACTCCAAGCGAATGCGGCAGTAACCTACGCAACATGGAGCCCGTCAGATAAAAGTGCCGACACCACTCTAACAGGAGGTGATCTCATTTCTACAAAATCTGGTACTAATGCGTGGGTTGGGGTGCGTTCTACAATCTCAAAGACAACAGGGAAATGGTATTGGGAGATAACAATGAGTGCCTTCAATTCTCCTAATACAGCTGGACATCTTTTTGGTGTGTCGGATTCAACGTATAACTTTGATGCAAACGCTGCTACGGGGCATTTCTCAGGATTTCAAAATGGTCAGGGTGGTTACTTCGATTGCACGACTACGCAAACGTTCGGCTATGGAAACGGTACTGTGAATGATGTGTACGGAATTGCGATGGATGTCGATGGGGGCACGGTTGATGTATACAAAAATAATTCTCTCGTGAAAAACTGTACGGCACTCCCTGCCGGGGCGATGTATGCATTTTGGAATGCGTACGTTTCTGGTGATCAAGCCACAACGAACTTTGGCGCGAGTGTATTTACCTATAGTCCTCCTTCTGGATACAATGCGGGACTTTATAGTGGAACTGTAGCGAGTAGCACTGTAAATAGGCTTTCAAAGTTTACAACGACCACTCAAACTCTAGGCGATTCTCTATTCTCCGACGACGGTTCTAATATGACGCTTACTGCAGGGAATCTATTCATGCAGATCGGCTCACTGATTGATACGGTCACTGGTGGCACTCTCAACTTCGGTACCACAAACGCAACCTCTATTACTATCGGCAAGTCGGGAGTTACGACAACATTCCCAGGCCCTCTCACTGCCAACGGTCTTGCTACTTTCGGGAGCAATATAACCGTTCCCGCCACCTTTGGTCTCGATACCTCTGGTGCCGGGGTTCTTAATATCGGTACCACGACTGCAACTACTATAAACATTGGAGGTATCCAGGCGATTACAAATATTCTGGGTCTTTTCAAGATCCCTGCGGCGTACAGTATCGATACTGCAACTGCTGGGACTCTAAACATCGGTACGAGCACGGCCACAAACATTATTATCGGAAAATCAGGAGTAGCCGTGACTGTTCCTGGAACAATTACCTGGGGAAAAGCTTCCACAACGGCAAATTGCAATTCTTCGGCGTCTCCTGCTGTTTGTAGTGCGGCATCGGCTGGAAGTGTCGCTATGTCGACTGGTGGTTCGACTCTCGTCGTAAACACCACTGCTGTTACGGCTAACAGCCAGATATTCGTTACCGAAGATTCGTCCCTCGGCACACGACTTGGCATCACCTGCAACACCACGACTGGCCGTGTGTATAGCATAAATACCCGAACTGCCGGCAGCTTCACTATTAAATCGAGCGCCAATCCCGCAACAAACAAAGCCTGTTTGAGCTATTGGATTATAAATTAAAAACTAGCTCATTTAAGCAAAATCGCCCGATTTCATCGGGCGATTTTGCTTTTCAAGTTTAGACTTAATTAAGTCGTTGAAAACCTGCGTGCGCAATTGGTCCTTCAAGGAGATCTTTTGTCTTCCCTTCAACAACCGCTTTGCGCATCAGTGCGAAAACTTCATCGAGCGCTTTAGCGTACTCTTTCACATGCTCATCCGTGTGCGCATAGGATGCATAAAATTGGGTCGTCGCGAGTATGCCGCGCTTCAACATCTCCTGCACAAAAAGCGTCTTCATCACTGCAGCATCTCCGTCTTTAAATGAAAAGAAGAGGAGCGGGAGCACCTCACTCGAGGTGGTGGTGAGGTTGTGACGAGTGGACATTGTGTCCCAAATCTCCTTCATCGCGCTCCCAATCCGCTGTAAGTGCTCGGGTAAATTTATTTTCTGCATCTTCACTATTGTCGCGAGCGCTGCAGTGGGCCCTATCGCCTCAGTCCAGAACGTACTTGATATGAACGTATCCTGCGCCGCCTGCATCACGTCACGCTTGCCGATAATGGCCGTCATGGCGTAGCCGTTACTCATCCCTTTGCCGAAGATTGCAAGGTCCGGCTCAATCCCAAGCACCAAATGCGAGCCGCCAATAGCAAGCCGAAAACCGATCGTAATTTCATCAAATACCAGTACCGCACCGGCGCGCGTTGCGATCTCACGAACTTTCTCCAAGAACCCATCTCTGGGGTACTCGCCATGCATGGGCTCCATAAAGATGGCGGCAAGATTTGGATTCTTTGCCACAATGGCTTCAAGCTCCTCTATCTTATTGTAGTGAAACGGAAGCATTGTACCTGCCAGACCTTTTGGAACGCCTTTAGGTTCCAGACCTGCAAGTAAATGGTCGGCAAGTGCATCCTTCGTCCCTAAATTGGTCGCGAGGTACCAGTCCGCCCAGCCGTGATACCCGCAGAACGCTATGGTCTCACGTCTGGTGTACGCGCGCACGATACGCGCCGCGATAGCCATCGATTCGCCTCCCGTGCGAGCATAGCGCACCATGTCCGCCCATGGATGTAACTTCAAAAGGAGTTCGGCAAGCTCCACTTCTTGCGGAGCATTGAGTGTGGACATTGAGCCACGATTCACCGCATCGATGACCGCTGCATTAACGTCTTTGTCAGCATACCCGAGCATGCAGCTACCAATACCCATATTGAGCATATCGAGATATTTGTTGCCGTCCAGGTCCCACACATAGGCCCCTTCTGCATGCGAGTAGTACGCCGGCCACTGCCCCGGGGCAAAAAATTCTGCGCGTTTGGAGAGCAGCTGATTACCGCCTGGTATGAGTGTCTTTGCTTTTTCCCAGAGTTTTTGGCCTTTCCCTTTCATAGATTATGGTATCCAGTATAACAGTCGAACTTTATTGAAAGTAGCGCTCTAAAGAAAATGACCACCTCGTGTACGAGGTGGTCATTGTGCTATGTAGAACAATTTCGCTCTACTTAGAACGAGCGAGTGCCAGCACGGCGCGTGCCGCAATAGAGGGGTCGAATGGCTTAATCACGTAAACTGGCTGTGTCACCGCAAAGTAACGATCGAGCGATTGTGACTCCGTTAGAACCGGAAATCGTCCATCCCGTATAAGCGGCGTCTCATCCAACTGCGTACTTTTCTTAAAGATCTCGCGACTCACTTCGTCCAAGAGAGTAAGTGCAAGTTTCCCCGCGCACGCCGCTCGTATCAACGTGGTACTAAAAGAGCTTGCCACACCGTCTGCTGCCTCAATGACCTCATCAGTCGAGTCGACAAAATCAACAACTCTATGACACGCACGCAATGGTCCTAATTGTGAGTGACACCACTGATCCCACGTTCCTCCTAAAGGACACACCAAGGTCTTGAACGCGGGATGGAACTTTGGCACTACCGTCACGTGTGTATTGGTGCGCAGAACAGACTCCACAAATAACGGAAGTGCTCGTTCACACATAGGGCCACCGTCTGGATACACCAACACTTTCCCACCCGTTCGTTGCCGTATAGCATCGAACGATGATATAAGCCCTGGCGACGGAGTGACAAGCGAGACACCAACTAGACCCGCTACAACAATCGGCACCCGCGGATGAATTTTCTTCAGTAATCGCTCGGAAAATTCATCGATGGTGATATAGAGACCCGGTTCATCACTCCCACGAGTATGTACAGCCCAGTAGTCCTCAAGATGAACTAATGGCGTCCCCGACTCTTTCGCCATCCGGTCAAGAATGGTTTCTAGAAATCGTAGTGCCGAAAATCCTGTCATGATGATATCCGGCCAATGTCGCACGACATGAGCACGAAGCGACACTTCAGTATCGACAACGCTAAATGGTACTTCCAGATGATTCTTCGCCTCTCCGCTGTCCTCAGCGAGAAGCGTAACTGTATGACCCAATCGTTCCAACTCTTGCAGAAGAGGCACGATCATATTCGCTAATCCAATATCGCACACGAGTGCGAGTACTGATACTTTTCTCACCTCGTACTCCTTTCATAAAAGATTCAAGCAACAAACGGTATATACCGCGTCTGGGTAGATTAGAACATATTATTTAAAGAAAAGCAAAGACTCCTTACAAAGATTTCTTAGATCCCCCATCGAAAGGGATGAGTGCCCCATTCACACCTGAAGATTCTTCGGACGCGAGATACGCTACAAAATTCCCGAGCTCTATCGGGTCCATAAAGCGCCCGAGTGGTAAAGTTGCCTCGATACGTTTTTGTATCATTTCCACGCTTGTATTTTCTCGTGCTGCTGTATCAGCCATAAGTTCTTCGGTTCTCGTAGTAAGAAAACCTCCAGGCATGACGCTGTTCACAGTCACACCCTCTCGAGATACTTCACCAGCAGTCAACTTCGCATACGATGCCAAAGCGGCGCGGAGCACACTCGACACCGCAAGCGCTGGAGACGGTTCTACTGCCGTCGTCGACAAAATATTAATAATCCTTCCCCACTGACGCGCCCGCATACCTGGCAATACCATCGCATAAAGACGCACGGTGGAACGGAACAGTAAATCTAACCCCTCTTCCCATTCAGATTCTGAAAGTTGGATTACTGTCTTTGGTGGCGGACCACCGACGTTATTAATGAGAATGTCGATTGTTACGTTGTCTTTGCTGAGTCGTTCCTGCAGATTCTGGATATCATCTTTTTTAGACAAGTCGCATACCTGCGTAATAACTTCTACCTTGGACACGGATCGTACTTCTTGTGCTACCTCCTCAAGACCATCACTATTTCTTGCACACATCACGACCCGATGACCAGCAATCGCAAGTGCTTTGGCACATCCAAGTCCCAATCCCTTGCTGGCTCCTCCAATAAATGCAGTTCGCATAGTACAAGTCTATCCTACATCCTCGTCTGGTAGATAGTCCTTTTTTGCAGGAGTTCCGACTACCTGTGCTACATCCCACGATGCCAATCCTGTACCCGGACGTTTGAACGCTATTGCCTCCGTAGTAATAGGTTCTCCTTTTTTAAGCGCTGTTGCGGCAACAATGGACCGTCGGATGGAAATTCGTCTCACTTGTTCTTCTGTACTCAACGTCCGCTCTGTAGTTCCCATCATGACTTTCACTTGAGCAAGTTTCTCAAGTAGTGTTCCAACATCCCGGCACAACACGGCATGTGGCCCGTCAGGTAATAACGGCGACATTTCTTCTGCCACGTAGACAAATACTGTCTCGGCACCTGCGGCGATTGCCAGAGGAAGCGCTTCGTGCGCATCAGAATGCTGCCCGTAGGCGACGGGAATATTATATTTCCCAATCAAAAACGGAATATTATTCAAATTAAGCATCATTATAGGAGTCGGTATTTTGAGTACGGTATGAATGAGACGAACATCTGCCCTTGGTTCAGCAGCGCGGATAAGACCTAGCGCCCGAGTAATATCCTCAAGCGTCCCGAGACCAGTCGACAGATAGCACGGTAGGCCAGTACGCGCGACAGCGATATGTAATTGCGTGTAGGTCAAATCGCTACTCAATACTTTAAAGAAGCTTGCCCCAGCCGCTACAAAAGACTCTACATATTCAGAATTCAGCACCGCAACCCCCATAAAGACTCCAACACTTTCCCCATATTCTATAACTGCGATGACATCTTTGAGACTGAGACAATTGGGTTGTACTGCTTTGATAGCAGCAACATCACGAGTCGTGGTCGCCACATCTACTGCCGCCTGGATGGTGATATGCGTCGCCCCCTGTGCACGAAGCGTATCCACCATACGAATGGCGCGTCCGACATCTCCCATATGATTAAGCCCTAATTCGAAAACGGCCTCTGGCTTCATTTCTGCATACTACCACTCCCGATATTTTCCGGTCGTTTGTGATCTGCAAACGTTCGAATGAGTTCGGCAATACGGTCGCTTGAATGCCCATCAAACGCATACTCTCGTTCCAAGAAAGCCGCCCCTTGCGCCGCAAGTTTTGCGCGGGCATCGGAATTCGTCGCCAATTCTTTCGCTATAGTAGAAAAATCCTCTTTGGTCGTCGCCAATCGTATGGCCTGACTCTCAACATAGGGTGCAAAATGGTGCAATCCCATAAAGCTTTCCGTCGGATCCACCGCAAGAAGTATCACGGGCTTATGGCACTGCATCGCTTCCACAACGACCGTCGAGTAACAAGAGATAACAACGTCTGTCTCGGCAAAGAGCTGGTGAAGCGATTTTGTCTGAACAATTCTGTATGGAACGTCGGAAAAAATATTCGCTATAAGCTGGCGTGAAAAAGAATCTCTCCTGGTAGTTCCCGGACGAAATTTTATAATGACCTCGACATTCGGAATGTTCTTTAGCGCAGATGCAATCGTGGAGAAAAATTCTTCATACGCGTAAGAGTCAGTGACTTCCCCCGTAGGATCATTTGAGGGTGCGATACATAAAAAAGATACCTTTTCGCGCGGAGGTTCAGAAACATTTTCAGACGCATCCTGAGCCGCCGCATACACATCAAAACGTGGCGATCCAACCACAATTGGTGTACAGCGAATGCCAACCGCCGCTTTCATTTCCTCCATCTCTCGTTGTGTGAGCGTCCCATATACCCCCACGTACTCTGTACTGTACCGGCGAGTGTACGATCCCGGTCCGTGATACAGCAGACCGTGTTGGGCTTCCAGAGATGGAACACCGAGGTTCCGTGCTACCTGAGCCAGGATGATGAAGTGGGTCTGGAGGCTGCTCGTAGCGCGCAAAAGGATAGCGTGCGGGTCGATACGCTCAAACATAGCGTACGCATCATCGATATCCTTAAGTCTTTTGGTAAGGACCTCTTTCAGTATGAGCTCGATCGCACGCGAAATAAGCGCTCTCATAGATATGCTACGAAATTCAAATGGTGGTAGCCCACTTCCCTTTCCCAAAGATTCAAGTTCTTTGGCGATACGCTCATGTGTCCTCACATATTCAGAAGAAGCTTTCGACGGAAATGCATCGATGTGCAAGAAACGCATACGAAACTTCCAAATGTTGGCGAATCCAGCTTTAAATGCTTCTTTTCTGTCAATCAAGGCAATCTCAAAAGAGTCGAGCTTATGCACATATGGTTCGATATTTTTCCAGTAGTCACTTATGATCACACGAATGCGCCGTGGGCGACGAAAAATTGTAACAAGTGTGTTGAGTATTCCTATACCCATACCAAAAAGAGTGCGCTTCAATGTAAATGCCCACATTGATGTTACTTGTGTGACCGGAGGCGCGGGGACTACGACTGCCTCCCGACCACTCTCTTTTGCAATACACTCTACTGCTCCTACAATCGCCCGAATCGTCATTCCAGACAACACTCCACCGAGAGGCGGATCCCCACTCAGTGGAGAAAAAACAATGAGACGTGCCACTTTGGGATGTGCAGCCAATACATTGGTTATGGTTTCAGCATAATAAATCACGTGACTGATGTACCACTGCAACGTCAAAAAATAGACTTTCGATAAAGACACCCCGCGATAGGTAAAAAATGACAGCCAGTGTTTACTTTCAAATACCGAGGCAACCCACTCTTCTGATAGTGTCATGGAGGCGGCATCCCGTGTGCGGTATGCGCTCCCAGAGAGAAAGGGTATATTTTTTCCTTTAAGAGCGTACTCGACCTCAAGATCCAGAGGGATCAATACGAATCCTTCTTCAAGGATCGAAGTGTGTTCTTTAAGAAACGCATCGAGCATATCGATGTGTTTCAATTCAGTAAGGAATACGATGTTCCGCTCGTTTTGTTTTTGCAACATGAATGATATGTATATGGGATAACGCGCAGAGCTAGAAAGAAGTTTCTAGCGCATCGGAACATGCCCGACAGTATGCTCAAGCAAACTTCGCAATACGCGATCCAGCCACAACACCAACCACATAAAAGGTGCGCTGACAGGATAATTCTTTCTAAAATAGGCGTACTGGCTTTTATAATATTTCCGCTCGCGAGATACGTGATTCATCTTATTGAACGATACTGATTTTATGTGCGTCACATTCGCATCGGGAACTAGATATATTTTGTATCCACGATTGTAGATACGTCGGCACAAATCGACGTCAATAAAAATATGGAAATCGGGATCTAAGATACGGGAACCAAGCGCCTCGCGTCGCAATATAAGGCATGCTGTCGGTGGCTGTTCTAATTCAAAAACGCGAGTCGTATCGAGATCACAGTAGTGATACGACTTATAAAACCTCAGTCCGAGAAAATATTTATCTATAAATCGCCCCGGCACCGTCATAAAGAAACCCTGTATCGGTGTAAGGAGACGACGATGATAGTTTTGTATAGAGCCATTAACATTATGGAGGTTTGCGGTCGCTGCACCCGCACTCGGATTCGTTTGCATGAAATGCACCAATGCCTCTAACGCCCCAGCCCACAATCGAGCATCAGTATCTAAAGTCATCAGGTACGTACCGTGCATTCGATCCAGAGCAATATTGAGCGCAGAAAAGCCAATATTCTTTTCGTTCTGAACGAATAAGAAACGTGGATCATTTTTGTACTTTTCATCTACACGAGCAAAGCCCCCATCGGTAGAAGCATCATCAAGAACCATCACATCGAATGCGACGTCTCCAGCATGTTGCACAATAGACGCTAACGCATCATTTAATAAGTCGGAGGAATTGTAATTCGAGACGATGATGGACACATCAGGAACGCTTTTCATGTTGATAGATTATTTTTCGTTGTAGTAATCGCCGTATTCCACTAAAATAGTGCTTTTACCATCTTCACGTTCTAATGCCTTCTTGTACGCAGGAAAAATATCTTCTGATTCTTCAAGACGAATGACTTCCACGTTTTGACACATTAGCTGGAACGCCTCGGTGTAATCGCCAATATGTTGAAACTGAGGATGCATCGGTCTTATCGACCCAATACCTGTGCGAATGATGACTTTTGGTTGATACCCTCCGTTTGATATGACTGACATTTTATCTAAATGATTCACTAATTGATTCACGGCGAGCAAAAGAAAGTTCCACCTTGGATAAAAACTTACGGGAATGTGGCCAGCAAGGGCAAGGCCGATAGACATACCCATCTGCATGTCTTCGGCAACTGGAAGCTCGAGAAGCTTCTCTTTGGACACATTTTTGACCGTATTTGTCATCGCGGTGCCGGGACACGCGACCGCCTGTCCGATGAAATAGGTACGCTCATCCGCAGCAAGCATATCCATTGCGCGAGTAAGCTCATCGAAGTATTTCATACGCATTAGAATTGAACCCTCACCCCTGCCCCTGCGTGAGGATATTTGGTCTCATACTTGTAGTACACCACAAGAGGATGCTTCCCATCTTCGTAGGTAAGTACATCCTGCTTCCACGCATCGCGCGTATTGGTCATCACTGACTTGCCATTATCTTCGATAATAAAACGGATGGGGAGCTTATGGTTCGTCGCGTACTTAATACATTCGTGCGCGATACCCGTCTCCGATGTCATATCTCCCATGAAGCAATGTACACGATTTTTTCCGCCGCTTCGTTTGATACTCATCGCGACACCAACAGCAATAGGAAGTATGCCGCCGACAATCGCGGAAGAAACTATTTTTTGTTCGGGGAAACAGAGCGATATCGACCGATTAGCGATAATTTCCTCGCGCAACTTTTTCGGTGGTACACCTTTTAAAAGACATTGGTAATGACTTCGCCAAGAGCACATAACCCAATCATCCTGATGTACATCGTGGAATACCTCGATGATTTTCTCTTCATTCCCATAGTAGAGATGCACAGGCGATTTTATTTTCGCTGCATTAAATAACTCGGCAATCTGTTCCTCAAACGCAACTAATTCCTGAGGAGTCCATACTTTTTTGACTTCCGCCGACATAGGTAAAGATACTATCACGATTTACATAAGTAAGAAGCCGTAGGTACTTACTTACCCGCCTCAATTTCATGAATGCAGGAAGCTATTTTAGAAGTTTAAGATGATCCAGGACCAAGTAGCCGGCGGCTACTGTCTTAGCATCAGTAATCTTCCCTTTTTTCAACATTTCACGAAATTTCTTGATGGAAAACTCTACCACCGTCATTACTTCAGTACTATCAAGATTCTGAGATTTTACGACCTTACATCCCTTCGCGAGAACGACATTGAAGTAGGTGGTCTGGAGTGCAGGATCATTCGGTATTGGATTACCAATTATTTTCATTTTTTTCACTTCTGCACCAACCTCTTCCAATAACTCATCCTTCGTAGCCTCTTGCCAAGATTGTCCTGGTTTCAAACGACCCCCAGGTAACTCAAGCGTCCATTCGTTGGTCGCAAATCGAAACTGATTTACCAAAAGAACTTTTCTTTGTGTAGTGAGAGGGAAAATAAGAATGGATGGACCTATCTCTGGGCTGGCGACGCAGATGAATGAGGCTATACTGCCGTTTGGCATTTGGAAATCTCGTTCGATAACAATTTTCCCAAATCTTGCGGCACGATCATCAACTACTCTTTCCGCGACAAGTACCGGCTCTTGCGGAAGACCATTAACTTCATCAATGATTCGTGCCATTTATGTTCCTAGAACTTCTTTTGCTATTACTTTGCGCCAATGATCAAGAAGATGCGCCATACTTTCTTTAAACGTGTATTCTGGCTTCCATCCAGTTGTTTTAGCAAACTTCTTAGTACTAGGGATCTGAAGTGTGACATCTGACGGACGAAGTAGTGCTGGATCCGCTCGTGTCGGAATCGGTTTGGTAGCGAGCGATTTGAGAGTTTCGAGAAAATCTCCAACCGAAATAGTAGTCGTACCGCCAATATTATAGGCTTCCCCGGGTTCGCAATACATGAGTGCGTCCCAATATGCACGCATCGCGTCTCTGACATCAATAATGGTGCGTATGGAATCGAGATTTCCGTGTACCAACTCCTTCTGCAATCCTTTCTCTATACGCGCCACCTGTCGAGCAAATGAAGTTGCAAAGAGATCAGTTCGGCGTGGATTTAAATAGGTGAACATTCGTGTCCGTATGATGCGCATGTTATACGCTTTGAAATAACTGTAGCCCAGAAGGTCCTGAGTGACCTTTGATACTGCGTACGGACTTGAAGGATGCATAGGAGTCTCCTCATCTATTGGAACGTATTTCGGATCAACTATCCCATACACCTCTGAGGTGCTACACAATTGGATGAGAGGATCGATTTTCGCAGCACGCACTGCTTCGAAGAGATTAGCGGTCGCCATAACATTGTTTTGCATGACCGAAAGAGGTGTTTCAAAAGAGGCGCGCACGTTCGCATGAGACGCCAAATGGAAAATGGCGTCGGGATTACTCTTCTCGAGAGTCCGAAGGACTGAACTGAAATCTGTTAAGTCACATTCATGCATAACTATCTTGTCCCGTATCGCGGAAAGATTGTCCGTGACAGTCGTACTGTGCCACCGCCCAGCTCCATGCACCTCAACTTCCGGATGGTTCTCGACTATATACTCAGCCAAATAACTCCCGCCCGAACCAGCAATACCCGTAATGAGTATGCGTCGTAACTTTTTCGGCTTTTTCTTTGTTCTAGATTCAGTAGGACGTCCCATGGTTGTATGTTAGATTGCTAGACTATACGTATGAAAACGACAAAACACAAGAGCTGGCCTCTCATGTCAAATAACATTTCTCGAGACGACGTCAAAAAAGTCGTCTCGTTTTTGTCACAGAAAGAAATTCCTATTTTGACACAATCAAAGAACGTCAAAGCATTTGAAGAGAAATGGTCAAAATGGCTTGGGGTCAAATACAGTGTGTTCTTGAATTCTGGGAGTTCAGCGAATCAGATCACGATGTTAGCACTCAAAGAACTTTATGGATCTGGCGAAATCATCGTGCCCCCTTTAACGTGGGTGTCCGACATAGCTGCCGTCATGCAAAACGGATTTACTCCTATATTCTGTGATATTAACCTCACAAATCTCGCGCTTAACAGCAAGGAAGTGGAGAAGAAGATAACCAAAAATACCCGTGCGATCTTCCTGACTCATATTCTTGGATACAACGGACTCACTCAGGAACTACTCGACCTGTGTGCAAAAAAGAACATTATGCTTATAGAGGATGTATGTGAATCGCATGGAGCCACCTTTAACGGCAAGAGGTGTGGGACATTCGGCCTTGTGTCGAATTTTTCATTTTATTATGCCCACCATATGTCCTCTATAGAGGGAGGCATGCTCTGTACGAATGATGAAAAAATATACCAGTATGCACGGATGTTCCGATCCCACGGTATGGTGCGAGAATCAACCGACGACCGAATAAAGAATACGTATACGGAGCAGTATCCTGATTTGAATCCTGATTTCATATTTTCTGCTCCGGCATATAACATGCGGAACAATGAAATTAATGCCGTCATGGCGCTGAATCAATTAAAGAGATTGAGCAAGAACAATCGAGTCAGATCGAGGAATTTAGGAGTATTTCTAAAAAACCTTGATGCGGAAAAATATATCACCGATTTTAATCAGGCCGGAAATTCTAATTATGCTCTTACCCTCCTCTTGAAGAAGAAGGATTTCAATATGCGAGATGTCGTGGAAAAGACGTTGCGCGAACATACCATTGAATTCAGACGAGGGATGTCCGGCGGCGGAAACCAGCTTATGCAGCCCTATTTGAGACGATTGTTTGGCAATGAATATACAAACTATCCCAACGCAAACCATGTCCACAATTTCGGGTGGTATATTGGAAATTATCCTGACTTAAAAAAAGAGAATATCCTCCGCCTCTGTAAGATACTGAACGCTCTATGATCATAGTGAAATCCCCTCTCCGAATATCGTTCTTTGGCGGATCTACCGACTATGAATCTTTTTATAAAGAACACGGTTCATTTATCATCGGCACGACAATCGATAAATATATCTGGCTTCTTGCGAGGTACCGACCGAAAATTTTACCGAGGGAACATTCTCTCGGCTACTCCAAATTAGAACTAGTCTCTTCAATCGACGATATCCAAAATCCACTCATCCGTGAGGTCATGCGGCATCATGACATTCGTGACCACATAGATTTTAGTTCCTCTCCCGATGTTCCGTCACGAACAGGACTCGGTGGATCATCATCATTTTGCGTTGGTATGGTACATCTCATGAAAGAGTTGAAGAGCGAACGTAGTAATAAAAAAGATGTGGCAAAAACTGCCATTCATATAGAACGAAACGTCTTGCAGGACAGTGGCGGTATCCAGGATCAGATATGGGCTGCCTATGGCGGCCTTAATACCATTACTATAAAAAAGAACGGTGATTTCACCGTCAAACCTATTCCGGTCTCTAAAAAATTCAAGCGCGCCCTGGAAGATTCCATTGTCTTGATTTACACGAATGAGCAGAGAGATCAAAATGAAATAGCCCAATCTCATGAGAATAAGAACGGTGAGAAGAAAGAGATACTTGAACTTGCACGAAAAGCATACAAAGCATTTATAAAAGAAGATGTAAAAGAAATTGGTAAGTTATTGCTTGAGGCATGGAACGAGAAACGCAAGATATCCCCGCTCATATCAACAAAAAAAATAGACGCTATGGTGGAACACGTTATGGATATGGGCGCATATGGCGTAAAGCTTCTCGGAAGCGGCGGATGCGGGTTTTTGATGGTCATATGTAGTCCTACTGCCAAGAGAAAGATCGTAAAAAAATTCAAAGAAGATATCCTTGAATTTAAATTTGAAAATCTCGGCACGACCGTGGTATATCCAACTAAGTCATAATGTACAATAAAATTATATGAGCAAAATACTCGTCACCGGTGGAGCAGGATATATTGGTTCGATTTTGGTGCCGGAACTGCTTAGAGCCGGGCACGAGGTTACGGTTATAGACAATTTTCTCTATAACCAATCCTCTCTCATGGATGTGTGTCATTACAAAACACTTACCATCGTCCGTGGGGATGCGAGGAATGAACCCCTGCTCAAAAAACATATCGTTGGTAAGGATTTCATCATTCCACTCGCCTGCTTGGTGGGTGCTCCTCTCTGCGAAGAAGATCCTATCGGCGCCACGACCACAAACCGCGATGCAGTGTTAATGCTGCTTAAGCTCCGCACGCCTGAGCAGAAAATAATCTTTCCAAATACCAACAGTGGTTATGGCCGTATGGAAAAAGGAGTTGCACACTGCGATGAAAACAGCCCTCTAGAACCAGTCTCGCTCTATGGTCGACTAAAAGTTGAGACTGAGAAAGCTCTTCTTGAAGCGGGCAACGCAATAACTTTCAGACTGGCAACCGTCTGCGGCGTTAGCCCGCGGATGAGAATGGACTTGCTAGTGAATGACTTTGTGTACCGGGCAATGACCGATGGAGCGGTTATATTATTTGAGCCACATTTCAAACGTAATTACATTCACGTAAGGGACGTTGCTCGAGCCTTTATGCATGCCATGGAAAATTTCGAGAGTATGAAAAACCAGCCCTATAACGTAGGTCTCTCAAATGCCAATCTAAGCAAATCTGAACTGTGTGAAATAATAACCAAACAACTGCCGAAATTCGTTTTCATAGAATCCCCCATCGGTGAAGATCCTGACAAAAGAAATTATATTATCAGCAACGAAAAGATAGAAAAAACTGGCTTCGTCACGCAGGTCTCTATCGAAGATGCAATTGTTGAACTCATAAAAGGCTATCAGGTGGTTCGAAAAAACCAATTCTCGAATATATGAGACTAGGGATAGTCTCGGGGTATTTTAATCCCCTTCATGCTGGACATATAGAATATATAAACAGCGCAAAAAAACACTCAGATAAACTCGTTTGTATCATAAATAGCGACCAACAAGTAGCTTTGAAGGGCTCCCAACCTTTTATGGATGAGCAGCATCGAGCGAATATTCTTCGCAATCTACGATCCATTGATGACGTTCTCATATCGATAGACAAAGATGGGACACAGTGCGAATCTCTCAGAGACCTACGGAGCAAGTACCCGGATGATGATTTGATATTCTTTAACAGTGGCGATCGAAAAGGCGAAAATCTTAATATGAGCGAATCTGACACCTGCAAGGAGATAGGTATCGAGGTGCAAATTCTAGATTTGCCTAAAATACATTCCTCGAGCGAACTATTGAAAAAGACAAGAGGCTCTGGTAATTGAAATTACCCTTTCCACTCTGTTTCTATATATTCTCGGAGAGCAACTTGCCATGGCCGCACGAGCGGAGATAAAGGCATACTTTCGTTGTCCCCGATAACATACAGAGACGGGAATTCTGATGAGGATACGGGAATAATTTTTGTGTTCCATCCCATGATGGAAATGATTTCTTGTGCGATATCATACTTCGTCGCGATACCGCCACCGATGTGGTATATGCCATTGCCATCTTCTTCTATCAGTTTTTGTATAGCGCCCGCAACATCTTTTCCCCACGACGGCGATGCCCTCTTATCAGTGACGGCACGTATATCTGACGATCCTTTCTGAGTGAGAAGTTTTTCTACAAATTTTGTACTCTTCTTTGGACCTCCCCCAAACATCCACGATATGCGCATGATGATGTACTCCTCGAGAACGCCCATGACCGCAAGCTCCCCAAGATGCTTTGAACGCCCGTATACGGTGGTTGGGTTTGGTACATCCTTTTCCGTGTAGGACTCACTCTTCCCTCCATCAAATACATCCGAGGTAGAAATGTAAACAAGTTTCGCACCGACACTACGTGCCCCAAGCGCGAGATGATAGGTTCCAACCGAATTAACAAGATAGGCTTTCTCGGGATTTTTTTCGCAACTCGAAAGATCAACGAGAGCTGCACAGTGCACAATGACTTTCGGTCGTCTCTCTGCACATATATTCATCACTGCATTCAGGTCTGTTATATTGAGATCGCTCCGGCTCAGCCGAGTCCCAAAACTACAATAAGATCCAAGTACACCGTCTCCCCCAGTGACAAGTACATCCTTGGAGTTCATTTTTTCTTTCCTTCGTTCAATTCATTGACGTACGCGGCAAACGTCCATTTCAGTGCTTGGCGTAAATTCACTTTTGGATTCCATTCCAAATCGCGCTGTGTATTGCGTATGTAGGGCGTTCGATTAATCATATCCTGATACCCTTCGCCATAATGTTTATGCGCGGTAATATCGATAATCCGTACATCTTTTACGCGTTCTAGAAAGTGTGGGTACGAGGGAGCAAGTTCTAATGCCATCTCGGCGACTTCCCGAATAGAATGATTATTCTTCGGGTTGCCGATGTTGTATATCTTACCCGTGGTGATGCCGTTCTTATTCTCAATAATTTTAATGAGCGCTTCTATAGCATCGTCAATGTAGGTAAACGAACGCCTGTTCGTACCGCCGTCAACGAGCTTTAGGTTTTCACCCCGCAGGATATTACCGAGAAACTGCGTTATAAGACGCGCATTTCCTTTCGCATCATGAATATTGTCCTGACCATGTCCAATCCAGTTGAACGGTCGGAAAAGCGTGAAATCGAGTCCTCTATCGCGCCCATAGGCATAGATAACACGGTCCATCATTTGCTTGCTTGTAGAATAAATCCAACGCATCTTGTTGATCGGACCTGTTACAAGATTCGATTCCTCAGGATGAAATTCGCGATCGGTGCTCATACCATATACTTCCGACGTGGAAGGCCAAATCACCCTTTTCTTCGCTTCCGCGCACATACGGACAATGGCGAGATTCGCTTCGAAATCAATCTCGAAGACACGGAGAGGATCGAGAATGTAGGTCTTCGGGGTTGCGATGCCCGCGAGCGGCACGACTACATCGGCGCGCGCGACCAATTTTTTAATAAGTGTCTTATTCGTGATAGTACCCTTATGAAATTCAAACCGTGGATTGCCGTGATGGGCGCGAAGATTATTATCCGACAAATCGCTTGCTATAACGTACCATTTCTTCCCGTCAAGAATACTGCGCACAAGATGCTGCCCAATAAAGCCATTTGCCCCAAATACGAGTACCGTCTTACCTTTTTTCATGCGTTGATGTAGCCTACCACGTTAGATATAACGTCACAATTTTATGAAAGGATGCGCGGTTTTGGAACAGGGAGTATAAAAACGCCTCCGTTTTTTATAAATTGTTGGTGATTTTTGACGATTGAATCTGCAAAATTCCAGGCGAGAATAAGGCAGACGTCAGGCGTATCAGTGTATAACGTGTCGGACGACTTAATTGGAATGTGCGTACCCGGCATATAAAACCCTTGTTTCATTTTAGAATCGTCAACAATGTATTCGAGCGTCCCACCATCAATCCCAAGCGCGTAGCAAAGAGTCGTTGCTTTTGCGGGTGCTCCGTATCCAACGACACGCTTCCCCTGCCCGCGAAAATTTTCAAGAAGCGTGCGCAACTCCTTTCCAATTGCATCAATGCGCTCGGCGAACGAGTCGTACGTCGATACCGTATTAAGCGCTGATTCGTTAGCACACATGCGCTCAACCCTCTCGGAGGTTTTATGTGGGCCATCATCCCATCCCACATACACACGAATCGAGCCACCATGCGTCGGAACGTGTTCTACATCGAAGATACGCAGGCCACGTTTTTGGAAAAAAGGAACAAGCGGCGTCAGATGGTAATAACACAAATGTTCGTGGTAAATGATATCAAAAAGATTCTGTTCAATCAGATCCTTAAGATATTGGTTTTCAAAGATAAAAACGCCCTCTGGCAAAAGAAGTTCCTTCACTGATTCTACGAAACCTATGACGTCGTCAGTATGCGCGAACACGTTATTCGCGGTGATGATGGACGCTTTACCGTGTTCCGCAGCGATACCTCGAGCGGTTTCGGGTGTAAAGAATTTCGGAATAGTCGGGATATCATTTGCTGTTGCTTCCGTCGCAATATTCTCTGCGGGATCGATGCCGAGTATTTTCATACCCTCTTTCTTGAAATGATCGAGGAGCACCCCGTCATTGCTTCCGATATCAACAACGAGCGAATCTCCCGAAAGCGAGAACCGCTCTTTAACACTCTTCGCGTAACTAGCAAAGTGCGCTACAAATACTGGCGAGGTACCCGATACGTAGAGATAATGACTGAAAAGTAACTTTGGATCTACCACGTCACGCAATTGGATAAGTTTGCACGCATGACACGCATTAATGACGAGTGGCGCAAATATTTCTGGCTTATCGAGATCGTTGGATGCGAGGTAGGCATTCGCGGGTGGTGTTTCGCCGAAGGAAAGAACCTGGATTAGGTCCGTACTCCCGCACAAGCGACAATCGTTGCGAGCGTGAACTTTCTCATGCATGGCAGTATTCATAGGGAATTAATTATGTGTACCACTTGAGGCATGATGACGTCAAAGGAATATCCATCACGAACGGTTTGCTGTCCCGTCTGCCCAAGCCGCTCGCGGAGTGCGTGATCACGGAGAAGCAAAGTGATCCTCTCTACCCACTCATCTTCACTACTCGCAAGATACCCATTTACATTATCTTTGATGATACGGGGCATATTGCCGAACGTGCTCACGACGACGGGAACAGCGCACGCCATATATTCGAGCACTTTCATCGAGGTTTTCCCTTCGTACCACGCTCCGTTGCTTAGGTGCGGTACGACACCAATATCGAATGTATGTATTGCTTTCGGTGCACTTTCCGGATCAGTATAAGCAAGCCTATCGATAAATCGAACATCGAGATCCGGAATGTGTTGAAACAAGTTATATACTCTCAGATCTTTGAACGCTCCAATAAGCACAAACGTAAACGAAAGTTTCTGCTCCACAAGCCTTCTAAACACCGGTACAAGAATGGGAAGGTTCGCGAGATGCTCTGGTCCGGTCCCTAGCCAGCCAATAATTGGACGACTGTTCGGCAACGAGTAATCCTTCGTGAACTTTTCATAGGGAGCAGAATCGATTGCAATATGTACGATATGTACATTCTTATTGAATTGTTTTGCCCATACTGCCTGCTCATGCGTACAGACTATAACCGCATCGGCCATCCGTGAGAAAAATTTTGTCTTGAAAAAATTGTATACGTAGACCGGATCGTCAAAATCAAATATCATCTTCCGTCGAAATATAAAAAGGTAACTGACCATGATCACGAAAAAATATTTGCTATAAATGGTGCGCTGTAAAAATACAATATCCCCTTTCTGTATCGAAAAAAGCGAACGGATGACCTGCATGATCAACAAGAATTTCTTTGGCCATGGTGTGTTGGCTATCGAAAGCACGTAGGGCGTATGAATCGTCGTGCGAAACCCCCTCTTCTCCAACTCTTCGGCAACCCGAAAAGTTCGCTGCCTCGGTGAAGCAATAGTTCTATCACTAAAGGTGAAGAAGTGAATCATCATACCAAGGACGCTTGCTGTGCGACATTTTCCATATCAATGGCATTAATGCAGGTAGGGTACTCTTTATGGGCATGTCCTGAAGTACAGAGGTCGCTGCGAGAAAATACAGTGATCGGTGCGTCTTCTCCGTATTGTTCAGGGAACCACCAATTACGCCCGAGACAACTACATAGGACAACGAGCGGTGTACGGAGCTGTGCGGTGATATGCGCGACGCCCGTATCAAGACTGATGACTCCGCCACTTCGGGATATGAGATTCATAAGTTCTTGAAGAGTCGCTTCGCCGGCAATAACTACAGCAGGAATATTCTCCGCAACCCGCAGGGCTTCCTCTCGATCATCCTTGCCGCCGCTTATCACGAAACGAGTGCCGGGAAACTTATTCGCAAGCGCACGAAGCAGCTCGCGTTTTTTATCCGGGTGTAGTCCTCGACCTACATTACCCGCAAATAAATGCACCACGATAAACTTGTACGCCTCGAGATCAAACTTGGCGTAGACTGCCCCATCTCGCACAAAATCTAATGTCGGAAACGAGGACGAAACGGCCAATCCTGCCGCGCGCAGGGCGGCACGATCACGGTCCGCAACCGACCTTAGAGCATGCAGGGGAACAATCTGGTCATAGAGTGCTCCATTCCACTTTGACGCATCGGCAAAGCCAATGAGTCCTCCTCGTCTTGCGAGCGCTCGAGCGGCGAATTTACTCGCCAAAGCGAAACTCCCACCCTCTTTACCGGCATATTGCGTCACCACAAAATCACTGCCGTGAAAATCTTTCCACAAGGAGAGGAGGGCTTTCGGAGAACGGCGATTCACTTCAATGACTTCGAGCCACGGATACGCGGCGAACACATCGCGAATCATTCCCGCGCGACCCGCTATCACAATGCCACAACGCGCCTGCGGAAATTGCGTATGTACATTCTCCAGAAGATACTTCCCCATCAAGCAGTCCCCGATTGAAGAGGCGCGAAACGTAAGTGCTTTTTTAATTGGGACGACCATAGGAAGGATAACCGAGCCACGTGCGCATGCGATGCATTTTTACGGCAAGATTGTTTTTAAGAGCCGAAAAAAGGGCGGCAGCAAATCCCGCACACGGGAGAGGAATCTCTCGCTCGCTAGGAACGGCAATAAGGTCAAATGGGGCACTATCACCAAAGAAGAGCCAGGCACGGGGAGCTATAAGCGCGGCCAGTAGCGTTACGCTCCCGACACGCGCAAGCATTCCGTGCCCGTCTTCAAGAGGGACATAGAGCCGATACTCGCGCTCCGAAAAGAAGCGCTCCAGAGCTCGCAATGAGGTATGGTGGGCGCGGAGTTGCGATATATTCACTTCGAAGAGCACCACGGGCCGCATACGGTCAATAAGCCGCGTACCACCCCGAAGTACTTCCAATTCCATTCCCTCGACGTCCATCTTAATGAAATCGGCATCCTCTACTTCGTCGTCGAGCATCACTACAGGAATGTTGCCCCCCGGCACAAGGGTATTCGCTCCAGCGTTCGATGCATTACGAACAAGCAGTGTACCGCTTCCCTTTTCACTCCCAAGTGCTTTATGTACCAGCTGAAGCGGCACATGGTTCTCTGTAGCGTTACGCGATAATAGAGCAAAAGCTTCGGGAGACGGTTCAAATGCAATTACCTTCTCGACTACATCTGCGATGGGTATAGAGAAAGTGCCAATATGTGCACCAATATCAACGACAATACTCTTTTCGTTCACAAACTGTCGCGCTACTTGGAGTAGAGTTTCGTTCGGGTACGTACTGCTCTCAAGCGCCCTCATCATTTTTTTGTCTCGCTCCGGATCAATCGTAAATGCTCCGTAGCGAGTATCTATTGTACGTGTCATGTGCATTTCCATAGGTAATTACTTCCACAATTTACGCACGCGTTGGAGCCATGGATACATCGGAAATTTCCGCACCCAGTATTTGAATCTGCGCAGACTACTACTTTCGTCAATATGGGCCGGGTAGCGACGAGAGCGACGTGGAAGGACCTGAAGTTTTTCTACATCGAGAGGAAGATTGTGCCACAATAAACGATCATAGCCAGAAATACATAACGTTCCATCATACAGTTGGAAAAGTTTCGTTTCGTATTGGTGGTCGGTATGTAGAGCATCAATAGAATTGTCAACAACGCCAAACTTCGGAAATAATTCTTTCAATACAAAGAAGGCGTTTATTTCATTTGCGGCGACCAATTCATACCCCTTGCGTTTCCCAAGTTCCACAAAAGCACGCAGTGATGATCCTTGAAAGATTCTCATATCGCGCGGCTGGATAAATACGACATCGTTAGGGATAGTTGGGTTAAATTCAACCAGCATGACTCGCGGACGATACTCGGTCATAGCATTCCACAGATGATACTCGTTCCCATCAATATCGAGAGAAAACAAATCAAACGTATGGGGCAACGGTGTACGCGCAAAAATACGATCGAGTGAATCCTCGCCCTCGAAGGACACGAAGGCATTCACACAAAGAGCACGGTCGAGACCGATGTACTCCGTCTTTAACTTCTCAAAATAAGTCTGATCGGCTTCAATAAGTACCCCGGACCATCCACGACTCTTAATCAGACGCCGAACATTACTGCCGTGCACCCCATTCAATGCACCGAGGTCAACACACCACTTCTCACCTTCGCCAATGATCTCAAAAATCTTTTCAAGAACCCCATCCTCGCCATGTTCGGAAGTGGTGTTATGACCATACGAAAGAAGATCGCGATTAGACATACTCGTGCGTGGAGGTGTTCTCTTGTATGAACTGTACAACGTGCTTGGCGCGAGCGCGCCAAGAACACGCACGGGATGCTGCAAGAGCGGCCTCTCCACGGCGCTGTGCCTCTTCTGGATGTTTGAGTACAGTGCGAATCTCCTGTGCGAGACTACTCGCATCGTCGGGTTGATATAGAAAAGCGTTAGATGTGGAAATAATTTCTCTCATTGAGGGAGTATCTGCCGCAACAATAGGGACACCGCACGCCATATATTCAAACGCCTTCATAGGGGAAGTCCAACGATACGATAATTCATTACGTGCGGTACTCGTCATCAATACCGCGTCAGCAGCATTAATCCATAAGGGCATATCTTCAAAGACTCGATCGCCATAAAAAACAAGATTTTTCGGAATGTCAGCTACTCCCGTCACTTCCACAAAGCGCTCGCGTGTACCGCCTACTACACCAATTGTCGCATCATCCCCAAGTAGTCGCGCCGCAGTCGGCAGTATTTCAAGTCCCTTCCAATCAAGTATCCGGCCGACATACAACACTAACTTTATATCGCGTGCAAGTGCGAGACGCTCACGCGCTTGCACACGCGGTATCGGGAAAAAATGTGCCGCATCGACCGCATCAGGAGCGACTATAATTCGCTCCGGAGTTACCGAAAATACCGTCTGTAAACTTTCTTTAATCAGACGATTAATAGTTACGGCCCCGGAGATGCCATGGAAAAAGAATCGATTGATGAGCGTGCGGGGTTTGCTCCCGTGCATTTCCGAAAAATAAGGGAGTCGAAGTAATGGTAACTGTGCATACGACCATTCATCCAAGTCAACCGTATAGAGGACTACTCCTTTCTCATGCCTTCGATGCCATAGATACAAGAAAGACGAAACCATGAAGGAAAAAGAACTCACCCGATACAGAATCCTTCCTTTGGTGTACCAATCGAAAACAAAGAGTGTTACTTTTTGAATATCAACTCGTAGGCCATAAAATTCTCGTACCGATTGCTCGTCAGTTCTGCGACGTGGCACAACAAGTGTTACCTCTACACCCTCTTCAATAAACGCTTCGCACATCTTGGCTATCTGAATGCCATGAGCCCTTTCGGTCGGCATTCGAGCATTAGCAATATAATACAGCTTCATGAAGTGACAGTGCTATTATAACAAACCTGACCTGAGCGTACTATGTTACCGCCAATACGAGACATAACGGGTTCGTTACAACGACTTATTCACACGCAAGAAGCGTTCCTTTTCATGCTTGCATTCGTCATACGAATTGCCGTATTCGTATTTTTATTGTGGTGGTTCATACTCACTGGCCATATGCCGAACGTCGCTTCTGCATATCCAGTTATCAGCGGAGATTCGGCAAGCTATGCCGACCTCAGTCACAATCTCTTTTATCACGGAATGTATTCTTCCTCCGGGACATTCCCGCCCGTACCGGAAAGTTTTCGTCTGCCAGGATACCCTTTTTTCTTATTTCTCTTTGAGATCCTTCCCTTTCCGCTTATTTTTGCAATACTCGTCCAAATAGCTTTCGCGAGTGGCAGTGTCGTTCTTCTGTATCTTCTTGGAAAAAGATTCCTCTCGGAAAAGACCGGATTCATCGCCGCGATTCTGTTCTGCATTGAACCCATGTCGGTCTTTATGTCCGTTCTCATCATGTCTGACACAATATTCGTGTTCGCGATGCTTCTTGGTATTTACACTCTCTTCTGTCGTACCCCTACTTCGCGACAAGCACTATGTATTGGATTACTTGCCGGTATGATATTCGGCTACGCGGTGCTCGTGCGCGTAATTGCGCAATACCTTGCCGTCTGTTTGCTCGCCGCATACCTGCTCGTGTTCCACAAAGAACTCCGACCACTCTCTTCAACATTCCTGAAACTTGGGGCTTTCATGGTAGGCATTATCCTTGTCATGACTCCGTGGTCTGTTCGCAATTACAAGCAATTCGGAACTCCTACTATATCCTCTACTCCTTATATTAATTTTACCCAATATAATTTGGTCTATTTTTCCGCCTACCAACAACATACAAGCCCGCAGGCCGTACATCACCTTTTTTCGGACCCTATACCCTACCCGGTGGATTCACCTTGGTTTAATTCTCTAATCAACGAGCCTATCTTTGTTAAAGAAATGAAGGATACGTTACGAGGGAATCTTGTTCCCTATGCCGAATTCCATCTCATTAAAACCATACCGTTTTTCTTTACCGACAGCTTCCGTGACATCAATCGTGTCACTGGGTTATTGCCCCAAGATTCGCGTTCCATTAATTTCTCCGACCTGCTGGTCCAAAAAGAATTCGGGAAAATTATCCGCTATTTTATGACTCCCGATGTAAATATGTGGTTACTTCTCACCGGGTCATTCATGTGGGCCACCATCAGCTTACTGTGGATTGGGGGACTCCTCTATGCTGTAGTGAAACGAACTCAGAAAGTTTGGTTTATTCTCTTTGCTTCATGTGTCATTGCGTACTTCGCTATTTTGAGCAGTCCCGTCATTCAGCCTCGTTATCGCATTCCTGCCGCTCCTTTCATGCTTCTTTTGGCAGCCGAATCTGCCGTAATGCTTTGGGGTTATTATAAAAATAAAAAATCGCGCTCTGTGCCAATCAAGCTTATTTAGTCAACGAATCGATATTTGAGTATGGTCCACAATATTAAAAAACCGTGCCGCCAATTTATTTTTTTACCCTCATCATACCCGCGAGGATAGTAATGTATCGGCACATCAACAATTGAGTGACCTCTCTTCAGCAACCTGCACACCACCTCGTTATCGAAATCGAAGTTGTCCGTCTTGATGTCGACCGATCGGAGAACAGATGTCGTAAACGCCTTATAACATCCTTCATACTCATTGGCGTTATTCCTATACAAAATGTTCGTCAGTAATGTAATAACATGATTACCAATCCAGCCAAGAATTCCTACGGAAAAACGATTACTTTCCCGTAAACGATCTTCAATCCGAACACCATTAGTCACTTCGGTAACCCCACGAAGTATGGGTTCGATAACCGCTGGATAATCATTGGGGTCGTACTCCAAATCGGCATCCTGAAAAATAATCAGATCTCCAGTCGCTTCCCGAATACCACACTTAAGTGCGGCGCCTTTACCGGGCCGCATTTCTGTCAGTACCCGGACCCCCTGTACGGAACGAGCAAGTGCGGCAGTCGTATCATCTGAATTATTATCGATGACGAGTATTTCTTTTTCAAGCGAACCGGTATCGGCGGCGACAACTCGTTTTAATATCTCCAAAATAGTCTCTTCCTCATTCCAGGCGGGAATGAGGACAGACAGTTTCTTATATCTCATGAACATTCATCATACGATGATGGTGCGTTATAGTACAGAATACATGAATATCAGAGCATGGGTGCGCGCGTTCCTGCTTTCGCGTATTGCACGCGCTCTCGCTGTGGGGGTTGTGGCGGTTACCGTACAAACTATTATTTTTGAGATTATTGGTATTATTTTTCAGCTTGTTTCCCCTAGCACCGCCGTCGTAATAGGCGCGGAGGCGGGCATTCTGACGAATTTTTACCTCAATAACCGTTTCTCTTTTCATGACCGCCAACACGATATTTCTCTTCTTTCACGACTTCTTCGTTTCCATCTTGTCGTTAGTGTCTCCGTACTTTTTGAGTGGCTACTACTATTTATAGTCGAACGACAGACGGATAGCATTCTTCTCATTCAGGCCACGTATGTGGCGGGCATCATCATCGGTTTCGCATGGAACTATACATGCTATCTCCTCTTTGTATGGAAATCGCGGGAATAGGTGTCGACGTTGTCGAGATTGAAGAGGTGAGAAAAGCCCGTTTTAAGAAACGACTTGCCGAGTATTTCCTCACCCGAGAAGAAATGCGCTATATACCAAAAGGATCAAAAGAAGTCGAATTTCTCGCTTCTCGCTTTGCAGCAAAGGAAGCAACGATAAAAGCATTCCCTAAAAAACTGAGACCTCATGATTTTGCTGTCTTAAAAAAAGGAGCGCGCCCTTATATCGTCTTTTCTTCTCAAAAAGATGCCCTGCGCTATACTGTACATATAAGCATTTCACACACGAAACGTATCGCAACAGCAGTTGCAATAGTTGTTGAATGTGCCGTATAAAGAGCCTCATGGATTCCCTCACCTATATCCGGTCATATGCGAAAATCAAAGAGCATCCCAGGAAAGGATTGCTCCGAATTCCCATAACTCTCATTACTAATTTTACTGATGATGTGCTCGAAAAGATACTTGGGGGTATGTGTCTTGCGGAGAAGATACTCCCTACAATTACCCGAGCCCCGTACAAGCAATACCATCTCTCATTTAAAGACAAGACGGCGCAGCTGTACGCAAAGAAACCCCAGATTTCTTTCATTTTTTTTGATATCAACCCTTACCAACACGGAGAGTTTACCGATTCCAAGACCCACATTGAAGAAACTCTCTCTGATCTGCGCACCTATTGCGACGCCGTCGAGACGTTAGTAGTTATGAATCTTTCGCCGCTTCCCTACAACAATCCGTACGGACATTTCTATACTGACGATCCACTCTTTGTACGCACACAGGAATGGAATGCCCGTCTCGTCGCACTATCGAAAGAGACGTCGAACCTCTATATCTTTGACACAAATAAGATTGTCTACCAGCTGGGAGAAAACAATATTAGGGATATGCGCGGTTCGTATGCATTTGACATCCCATTCACGAATGACTTTTCCGTCGCTCTATGCCGCGAATGGATTGCTTGTATCCTCGCGATTAGAGGACGGTCACGCAAGTGTATTGTGCTTGATTTAGATAATACTTTATGGGGAGGTGTGGTAGGAGAGACTGGTCCGCTTGGCATCGCACTTGGCCCTGGGTATCCTGGTATAGCCTTTCAGAATTTCCAACGAACACTCCTGCGACTCTGGGAAAGAGGCGTCATTCTTGCCATTGCGAGCAAGAACAATCTTGCTGATGTAGAAGAGGTGTTTGAAAAAAATCAACATTTTATATTGAAGAAAGAACATTTTGCCTCTATACGGGCGAATTGGGAAGATAAAAGTGAGAACATCGTCGACATCGCAAAAGAATTGAATATTGGAACTGACAGCATGGTGTTCATTGATGATTCTCCCCTTGAGAGGGAGAGCATGCGAAAAGAACGGCCAGAAGTATTCGTTCCTGAATTTTCCGTTGCTCCGGAAGAATACGTGAGCACTCTCCTGTCATTCAACGTGTTCCATCAAATGTCGCTTACGGAAGAAGACAAAAATAAAGGGCAAATGTATGCACAGGAACGGGAGCGCACTGCTGTTCTTAACCATACAAAAAATAAAAAAGAATATATCGCGGAACTCGGTATCACGATGAGAGTCTTTGAAGGTGAAGACAATAACATTCCACGGGTTTCCCAACTCACCCTAAAGACCAATCAGTACAATCTAACGACAAAGCGCTATAGTGAAGCTGATATACGGCGTTTTTTAAAAGAAGGATGGCGGGCATATTCCGCAGAGGTCGCCGATACATTTGGAGAGTATGGCGTTGTTATCGTTGCTCTCATCACTCCCGAGGGGAAAGATGCCCGTCTGGACACGTTTTTAATGAGTTGTCGTGTGATGAGTCGTGATATTGAATTCGCATTTCTCGAACATCTTATAAAAAAACTCCATGCTGCAGGATTCAAAAAAATGACCGCCTCATTCATTACCACTGCGAAAAACGCCCCGTCAAAGGAGTTCCTTTCTGAAGCAGGTTTTACTCCAATTAAAGGAGCCGTAAAGGGCATAAAGAACTACACACTCGATATTTTGGCGTATATTACAAAGCACGCGAAACAAAAATCATCCGTTACCATTTTAAACTGACCTATGGACATCCTAAAAAAAATATTCTCCTCGGTGCTCAACCTTCCGGAGTCCGATATTATCGATACTCTGTCGCCTGCCCATGCCGAGTCGTGGGATTCGCTAAACGCCATCATTCTTCTGACCGAGATCGAGAAAGCTTTTAAGGTGAAATTCACCTTTGATGAGGCTATGGAAATCAAGGATTTTGGCGAAGTCATTGCGCTCATTCGATCAAAAGGCATCCGACTGTAATAAAGTATGATTGTTGAAAAAACATTTGCCGAGATACACGAGGGAGACACCGCACAGTTTGAAGTGGCTATCACTGACGCGCTCGTGCAAACATTCTCGGACCTCTCTGGAGATAGTAACCCGCTCCATATGGATGCCGTTTACGCACAGGAAACATCGCTGAAAAAGCGAGTAGCCCATGGCATGCTCGGCGGCGCTTTCTTATCGCGACTAGTAGGTATGCAATTGCCGGGTAAGCATTCGCTTTATCTCTCTCAATCTCTTTTGTTTAAGAAACCAGTACACCTCGGAACGACCGTCGTCGTTTCTGGAACCGTGATTCAAAAAATTGAATCTATGAGCACTGTAAAGATAGCGACGATAATCCGAGACACAGCCACCGGCGAGATACTCACCGACGGCGAGGCCCTGGTTAAGGTACTGTTATGACCGACACCAGAAAGGTTGTGATTATCTCGGGCGGTATGGGGGGTGTGGGGCGCGCTACAGCGGAAGCATTCGCACGCGAACAATACCGCATTGCCCTTCTCTATAGACATTCTTCGGAGGAAGAAATCGCGGCGATGCGCCATACACTATCGGGTGAGCACCTTTTCATACCGTGCGATATTGGAAATACGAAGGAAGTCGCTCGTGCGATAGACGACATATTGAGAACTGTTGGGCAAATTGATGTCGCAGTACATGCAGCCGTTGACCCCATTGAGAGAAAAAGGATACTCGATATGGACGAATCCGTGTTTAGAAGTCAATTCGAAGCTGGATTTTTTGGTGCGTTCAATTTCTTCAGACCAGTCGCGGAAATTATGAAAAAACAACAGGTAGGTACGCTCATCGGTATTACTTCAGATACCATTGATTCACCCATCACTTTTTCGCGTATGGGTGCGTATACGGTCGGAAAGATTGCTTTGCGAGGCCTCTTGCGCGAACTGCATCGCGAAGTGTCTCCAAGCGGCGTCCGAGTTCTTGCGGTAGCACCGGGACTCATGCGCACGCGACTGAATTCGGACTTGCCGGAGAAGTTTTTTGAAATAGCTGAAGGAAGCCAAGGTAGTACACTTATGACTCCAGAAGAAGTCGCGCGAACTATCGTTCGATTATGCAAGGACACCACAATAGCTTCTGGTGTGTCATACTTTGTCCATTCGGAAAATGTCTTCCCTTTATGATGAAACTCTTCAGGGTAATTGGGTATTTTTCGCAACTCCGCGCATTCATTGGCTTTAAAGCCACATGTACTTTTACACTAGCGTATATACGAAACAAAATAAGCCCACCTCAAGAGAGCGCTCTTGCACACATTCCCGTGGGACCGTACGTATTTTATTTCCCCTCTATTTCGTACTTTGATGGACTCTTCTCCGAGATCTTTTTCAAAGAGACGTACATTATTCCCTACACTGATGCGCCTATTCGGGTAATTGACTGCGGTGCAAATATCGGTATGTCGCTTCTGTATATAAAAATTCGTGCACCACATGCACAGGTGATGTGTTTTGAACCTAATCCCGCTGCTCGATTGGTGCTTGAGAAAAATATTTCCGAAAATAATTGGGGAGAGGATGTACAAATATTCCCCTATGCACTCGGAAAAGAAAAAGGCATCACAGAGTTTTTTGTAGAAGATAAAGTCGCCACAAGCAGCGGAGGAAGCATTGTAAACCATTTAGAAAAGAGGGGTCGTTCCCTCAACTCGTATTCGGTAGAAGTCGATACCCTTTCGCACTACATCGAAAGCAAGGTAGACTTTCTCAAGATAGACATTGAGGGACCAGAGTTCGGTGTCTTAGAGGAGCTGGTTGCCCAACAAAAATTACGTTCGGTTGCTGAGATACAACTTGAATACCATTACATCCCAGGATTCTTCACTCGGCCACTCTCAGAAATGCTCTCCCTACTTGAGAAAAATGGATTTCATACATTCGTCGAACCAACCGCACCACCGCACCACGTCGTCGGTCACGAGACACCTCACGCCTATATGATATTCGCGTGGCGATAGCGGAAAATATTTCTTAATTTTGTGAAATTCTGTCCAACAAGTAAACGACCACCGGCCTCAGGGCCGGTGGCTTTGTGTCTGCCCGCTAGACGCGGGCTAAGCGGTGAGCTTCTCAAACAGCGATGGTTGCTCAACTTCGTTGTGGTGATGCTGGTGCTTGACGTAGCGGCGGATGATGAATTCGTCGATGCCGACGGTCGAGACGAAGTAGCCGCGCGCCCAGAGCGATTGCCGTTCGTAGAGGCCGTGGGTGCGCTTGATCTTCTTCTTCATCCAGGCGGACGATTTGCCCTTCAGTATCTGCATGATGTACGAGACGGATTCTCTCGGGGTGGCGAGCAGACAGAGGTGAATATGGTCTTCCTGAATGCTGGGCTCGATAATCTCCCAATGCTTCCATTTGGCGATCGTCTCGAAGATCCTCCTCAGTTCGCTTTTCACTTTTTCTGAGCCAAGGACTTTGCCTCGGTACTTGGGCGTCCACACGAGGTGGTATTTGATGTCGTAGAAGCAATGGGATAATGTACGTATCGTACGTTTGTGCTGGCGCATGAGCGTATGAGTTATTGCTAAAAGCCGCCCTTCCGGGCGGTTTTAGCATACGGCGTTGCCTTCAAACGTACACTCCGGCTGCGCCGGAGGTTTTTCTTATAAAAAACACGCCCCTCATGTGAGGGGCGTGGCGTTACGAAGAATTTGAAGTAACGGAGTCTGGCCCATTGACGACTCGTACATGGTAGCTGGACGGCTTTGATTGAATGGGATGTCGAGCTTTTCGCGAACCTCCTGCTCGAGCTGATTACGACGCAATACGAGAGTTTCGGGAGACACATGATCGGTCCATACGTGGGAAACATACCCTTCGTTTGGATCTCCTTTGTAATAATCCGCTTCCTCCGTATAGTTGACCCCTTCTTGATAGAGGCGATCTCCATTCTTGGAAGAATAGGCCCATACGGATTTCCCACCACGACGCGCTTCGATGGGAAGCGCATGATCATAGTAGGGTGAACCAGGATAGGGCGTTATGATCGATACGTCGAAATCGGATGGTTTGACTTCGATGAGCCACTCGCGTGTTTGCGCGATAGTTTCCTCAGATTCTCCAGGATGCCCGAGAGACATCAATGCTTTCACTTTGAGATGGTGCCGATTCGCAATGGCCATACACCGGGTATTGTCCTCAAGTGTCGCACCCTTCTGAATATTCTTCAGAATACGTGGCGATCCCGATTCGAACCCGATAAGTATCTGCCGGAAGCCGGCTTCAAACATCGAATGCGCTTGTTCGTCGGTAAAACGTTCGGACTTAATGAACCCTCGCAACTTCCATTCCACAGAGAGATCGCTTCCCACTTTAGCAATTTTTTGCATCAGATCAATGATCTTCGGACTTACATTGAGTTCATCATCGTAGAACATGAAGCCCCGATACCCGTACGTTCGGTATAGGAAATTCATCTCTTCGACAATACTCTCATTGCTTCTCGTGCGGATGTTACGCAACATAGGAGAAGCCCGTCCTGCGCAAAAACCGCAATTGTACGGGCACCCAAGTTGAGCAATGAGCGAGAGGGCCGGAGTACCATCAATGGTGTACCGATAACTCGGCAGATCGATAAGATGCCGCGCTGGGAAAGGAGTCCTGTCGAGCTCTGCATCAGTGAGGAAGTACGGGGATTTCCTATCATCCGCATCGATCAGTTTCGGTGCGTCATCTTTTACCGCAAGAAAGATAGTTTCTTCCCCATCGCCAGCAACGATGACATCGAAGTTTGTCTCGAGTTGACGATACGCTTCATGTGCACGACCGATACTTTTGTGAGCAACTTCGTATTTGCATGCAGCAACAACGAGAGTTGCGTGCGGACCGCCGATGATAATCCTCGCATCTTCCTTGACCTTGCGGATTGCGTTCGCAATCTGAACGGCTGCGGGAAATTGTGGCGTCGTCGCAGTAATACCGAAGTATCGCGGTACTGAACTACTTGCGTAATCTTTTACCGCTTCGATGAAGTTTTTGATGCCGGAGAGGTCAAGCACTTCGACTGGCCACCCCGCTTCTTCGAGCACTGCCGCTACTTTGAGCGCTCCAAGAAAAGGAAACACGCGTTCGTCCAAGAGGAATGGGGAGGGTGGAATTACTAAGCAAACAGCTTGCGTCATTTTAATGTCCTTTCGTTATAGGTTGTAAAAGAGCTCCAAAAGGAGCTTACCACTTCCCCATGATTCCGACCACGATTACTCAACGGTAGCCAATTTGGGCCTCAATTCCGGTACAATTGACCGCATAAGTGCATCGATTCGGAAATAGGTAACATACGCATCGCGAGCATTTCTCTGCATCTCTTCAAAACGCTCTGGCGAGATATTCTTATGGAATTCCGCTATCCGCTCTGGCAAATGCTTAAGGTCACGAAAATCTACGATGAGCGCAAAAGATAAATAATCAACCTTATCTTTAAGAGGAAAGTTTCGTTCAGTATCCACGATGACGGGGATACGCCCGAGCGATAGTATTTCAAAAAGTCTGGTTGAATCGTTTGCATCGCCACGCACGTCAAGTGCGTAATCGTTTTCTAAAATAGAATTAATCATTTCCTCTCGAAGTTTACGCATGTCGCCCTGAGCCGTCTTCGGATTGGCAGAAAAAGAATTTCGCGCGAGGAGATTAAATACTATTAGTGGTGATTTATTGAGTATGTTAATCACCTTCTGGCGCCACAGAACTCCCTTAATACATGCCAGATAGCGATTATCGATGATTCCTCGCAAACGTATTGGAATTTCTTTTAGTATTGTGCGGAGATACTGCATAGGAGTAAGTACCGCCCAGCCTGTAAATCCAATACTAGGCTTCCCTGTCGTTTTTTTTCGTATGTCAAGCTTGCCGCTCTTGTATCGCTCTAAAAAGTCGTCCGCTAGGGGTGGGATTTGGATTCTCCCGCGTTCAGGCAAGAAACGGTATCCACCGTAGCGCAGGATGTAACTATTTTTGATATCTATGGGATATTCAACATCTGCTATTCCATCGATAAGAAGAGGCAGTCCAGATTCTCGTGCCACTTGCACACATTCATCAAAAAGTTCTTTTTCGTGCAGTAAGTGCCAGTTATGAGCATAGGGCGCAAAAACCATATCTGCCAAACGTATATCGTGCGTGACGGTATAATAGCTTGTATCGAATGAATACGTATCGAAAAACTGTTTAGCGAAAATGGACTCCTTGACCATTGGGTTGCCCCAAAATGGGTACATAAGAGGAGAATAAAGCCCTCTATGGTTCCATGCAGGATTGACGTAAAAAGTAAGTGGTTTAATTGGTACCATACTGACTCTTTCTATAACGAGCGAAGGAGGCTGATGTATGCGTCTGCCGCCTTCGACCAGGAAAACATTTTTGCCCGCTCAAAACCCTTCCGGATCAGGTCCGCCCGAAGTATCGGATCACCGTATATTTTTTCCATGGCACGAGAGATACCCTCTACCTCATATGGGTCCACAAGCAGTGCAGCTCCACCAGCAACCTCAACCATTGAGGATATTTTTGAAGTAATGACGGGAACCCCAAGACTCATTGCTTCAATCGGTGGCATACCGAAACCCTCATTGATCGAGGGGAAGACGAATGCAAATGCGTTTTTATACAGCGTATATAATTTCGCACCGGTAGTGTAGCCCACGAAATACACATCCGTCGCAAGCTTGTTATCTTCAAGTTCTTGGATCATTTTTTCATAATATTCACCTCCATAATCACCAGCAATGACAAGTTTCGTAGGCGCAGCGGTTCGTTTCTTAAATGCAATAAAAGCCGAAACGATACCATGCACATTTTTTCGATATTTTACTTTCCCGGCAAAGAAAAAATACGGTTGTAGTCTCGCATCTATGGGGAGAGACTCTGATGCAAAAGTAGATAGCTCTTGGAACCCATCGTAGATGACAGGGACCTTCTCGACAGAAAGACTATAGAACTGAAGCAGATCTTTTTGTGTTGCCTCAGATGCGGCGATGATCTTTGATGCACGAGCAACGCTAAGACGCATAAGTAATTGATCACGCACGAACGCATGCACTTTTTCGGAAAAACCTTCCGGCTGTATCTTTTGACTGCCGAGCTCCTGACAAACGATGACTGATTTTATACTACGAGGAATAATAAGCGGTAGGAGTGGTGCGACGAACAATAGAACATCGACTTCTTTTTTGAGACGAAGGAAAAAAAGAAGTTTGCCAATAAATTTTTTTGGTATGGGGACGTTTTGAAAAGATCCTGGAATATATGCCTTATTCACTGGTCGAGACGAGTACACGATCAACTCATTATCTGGACCAGCTGCGGATAGATGCTTTAGTAATTCCAAAACCACGTAGCCCATGCCAGAGGCGTGTGATTCTTCGTATGGCTCAGCGATAAATCCTACCTTCATCAGAAAGGCAGAAGAGCCCCTTTATGCTTGTCCATCCATTCACGCATGCGTGTAAATCCTTGTAGGAAATTAGTTGAAGGCGACCATCCAAGTTGATCTGTTATAAGACGGGTATCCGCCACAAATATTGGCTGATCTCCCGCGCGAACAGATGAAAACGAATATTCAATAGGGACATCTAATTCACGCTCAAGAATAGGAATGAATTCAAGAAGCGAAAGAGTATTCCCAGGACCTCCCCCCACGTTATATGCTCGGCCTTTTATCTTCTTAATGTTCGAGAGCGCCTTTTCATACAACGCAACAAGATCACCAACATAGAGGACGTCGCGCACTTGCTTCCCAGTGCCATATAGTGTGATTGGTTTCCCGTGCATGGCTGCGATAGTAAACCATGCTACCCACCCCTGATCCTCAACGCCGAACTGATTCTCTCCATAGATACAAGACTGCCTGAACACAACAGTGTCTAAATCATAAATGCGTCCATAATCAATAACATATTGATCTGCTGCACCTTTGCTGCATCCGTAGGGTGAATGAAAATCAAGAAGTTCCAGTTCGCTTATGCCGTATCTTTTTATTCCTTTGTTTTTAAAACTATAGCGTTCCTTGTGCTCCTCTACCTCGTAATGTGGGAGTGCTCCGTACACCTTATTGGTTGAAGAATATAGTAACGATGGCTTATTTTTTGATTGTCGTATTGCTTCTAGCACATTAAACGTGCCTATGATGTTGATTGAAAGATCGTCGGCTGGAGAAGCTATCGATGTAGTGACCGCAACCTGTGCCGCAAGATGAATGACTGCATCCGCTTTTGATACCTCCTTCTCAAGAAGGTCGACATCCTTTACAACATCCCCCCGCACCACACGCCAGCCTGCTTTATGTTCACGCTTAAGATTTTTAACATTGATATCGGTTCCCTTACGCGAGAAGTTATCAAAAATAGTGACTCGCCAACCTTTCTTTAAAAAATGCCGGGCGGTATTGATACCGATAAAGCCTGCCCCACCTGTAACAAGGAGGTTTTTGCTTTTTGTACCGGACTTACGAGGTGTTTTCTGCATAGGAGGTTATGGTACCAGTTTTGCTTCCCTCGGGAAAGCTATATGGATTTAGTTCTTATAACGAAAAAATGGTGGTAGGAATTCCCGAAGGGAACAAAGTCATGAATTATTTCTCCATGACCCTCAAATACTTTCTTGATTGCTTGTACCGGATATCCACTTTTACCAAGCTCCCAGTGATGCTGACCATTAAAGATATGCTTCTTTGGAAATGGAATTTTCCATGCAAGACGTATCTCCGGAACAAACGGAATTTTGAGCGAGAAAGAAAACATCGGTCCGAAGTGCGGGACACTTATGACGATATGGGTGCGAGCGACACGAGAAAGTTCAGCGACCGCATGACCAAAATCTTCGAACGGCAGATGCTCCAGAACCTCAAACGCACACACGATATCGAACGATTTGTCAGCAAACGGAAGTTTCAGAATGCTCCCGACGACATCCGGATGCAGATCCTCCGCGACATCGACCGAGGTATATGTCACGGCAGTATTATTTTTTATAAAATCACCAAACACTCGGTCTCCCACCCCGACCTCAAGAACTGTCGACGGATCAAGAGCCAACACCTCTTTCAGCTGCCAGTAATAACTCACAAATCGCCCCTCAAAGGCATATTTTCCGAACTGGTAGTGCGACTTATCGACCTGTGGAATAGGGCTCATACGGCTTGTATGGCCTCTAGTATCGCAGGAATGAGGCTCTGGAGCGAATGGTGCTCGCGGACATACTCGGGAGTGGCGTTTTCAATCTCTTTGAGTGCCGGATCATGAGTATGAACCGGTAAACCACAGGCGAGAGCTTCGAGAACGACTTTGTCGAGACTCCCTGTTTTGCTTGTATGTAGAAGGAGATTCGCTCTACGATACTCATCTCGAAGCGCTGTTTGCGAGAGGCCTCCGAGAAATTCTACTTGAGCACTAAGCGAACGTGCATATGTTTCAAGATGCTCCAATTCTGGACCCGCGCCAACAATGCGCAGCTTCATTCCATCATTTGCCGCTTCAACAATAGCCATTCTATGATCCTTACTCGGCATTAAACGGCCGACCGATAAATACCAGTCGCCACGGGATACGTTCGGATCCGGTGTGAAAAAGTCTGTGTCGATGCCGTGTCCCATGACATGCAATTTTGGTGATGAGAGCCTGAAGCTTTCTTTCGATGCGGTGAAAATTATATTCGACAGAAATGTCGCGAGGCGGAGTTTGATGTTGACGCTTTTGTGCGTATACCACAAAGAAATCCGCTTTCCCCATAGTCGCCAAAATGGTCCCCCGAGAATGATGTACTCAGGATTCATGTGCACGAAGAGAGTGTCATAGTCATGTCGCAGATGCCAGATATATCTATAAAAATTAAATACGTACTTTGCTCGTGACACACCTTTTTCTTTACCAAGTGAATGCACGCGCACGTTCGAGGGTAAATTGTGTGTACCTTCTTTAAGACAAATAACTTCGACTCGCTCGGTATGTTTCGAAAATTCTTCTATCCATCGCACAAAGAACCCAAGAACAGGGTCCTTACTATCAACTACTTGAGTAACGATGAGTAATTTCATGGCAACTCAGAAAGGGATCGAATAACGGGCCAACGTCCGTCGCCTGATGCTCCGTCACGGCGCATTTCAAATAGACGAATACTCGGGCAATGCTCTGCAACACTTTCAATCTCAGTGGGCTTATCATCCGCAAAAACCTGCACACTGCCGTAACTTGCATACCGCGGCGCAAGAAATGGACCCTTCAAATCATCGCCGGCGTAGAGTGCCGAAACCCGTGGAATTCCAGCAAGAGCACTTGCGATTTTTATTTGCTGAAATACTGGGTTACCATGAGTGACAATGGCGGCCTCATTACCGAGCATGCGCAAAAATTCTGGCACATCTGGATAAACGAACCGCGAGAGCTCGCCGGCGGTAAACGAAAGAGCCCCGGACTCCGCCATAAGACCAAGAGTATATGCGAGAGATGTTTCAGTATCCTCCATAAACATCTTCTCGGTGCTAGAGTGCGTACGTACATACTCGATGAACGCATTTGTATCAAAGAGCGTACGGTCGAAATCGAGGAAGTACATCATAAAAGCGAAATAAGTGCATCCGCAAGCTTTGTCGGGTCATGGCGCACTAAAGAACGCTGCACGGGATCTTCTGGGACCGGGGGGACGGCCGTCATAGACGCGAGAGAAAGCCGCTGCACGCGAGGATCATTATTGAGATCATCAACAATCGAAAGCTCCCCTTCCCTTGCGTAGAGAGAAATGGTATCGGCGGGGAAACTATTTGTGCTTACGAGTATCGCGTCAATTCCCCGACCGGTATAGCGCTCTACTTCTGTAACATGCTGCTGTGCCGAATATCCTTCGGTCTGTCCCACTTTCGTAAAAAGATTGAGCACGTATACGACCTTTCCTGCGGACGTCGCAATCGCCTCCTGCATGCCGTCAGGCAGAAGTGCAGCAATAGTCGAGGTATATAGATCGCCCGGTCCAAGCACAATCATATCGGCCCCCTTGATGGCATCACGTGCCGCGTCGGAAATAATTTTCTTTTCAGTGAGAGCTAGTTTTCTGATACGAGAACTGCCAAGCGCTCGCTCTTCAATTGAATGTTCGCCTTCAATAATTGAACCATCCTCAAGTGTCGCCAAAAGTCGTGAAGGATATTCGGACACGGAGAGCACGTGACCCTTGATGCGAAGAATACGAGAGGCTTCCTCCAGCGCGGCAGAATCCGAACCAAGTAACTGGGAAAGTGCCGTAATAAAAAGATTACCGAAGTTGTGTCCGGCGATATCTCCCTTTGAAAAGCGATAAGCAAAGAGTTCGCGCAACATTGTGTCTTCCTCGGCAAGTGCAACAAGTGCCTGTCGAGCATCGCCGGGAGGCAAGATGCCGTATGCATCTCGAAGCCGCCCGGTCGAGCCACCATCGTCCGCCGAAGAAACAATAGCGGTCAGACATACATCGGAGCGGCGACGTAAACCGGAAAGCACCACAAAGGTACCTGTGCCACCGCCGATCGTAACAATATTTCGTTCCATTGAAATGCTGGTCATGTCAGGAATGCATAGAGGCACGTGTAAGATCTTCGAAGATACGCGTGGGAAGGTCACCGACCGACGAGAGATGCTCCTGCGCCGCCGCTGCAGCACTTGTCGGAAGTTCCTGTCGGACTCTATTGTCTTCTATGAACCTAACAATATTGCGTGCAAGAGCTTTCGGATCGGCCACTGGAGCCACGAGCACTTCTGTCTGATCCTTGAATACTTCCCCCACGATACCGACGTCGGTCGTAATGATGGGAATTCTAGCGAGCGCTGCCTCAATAAGCGTACGACCATACCCCTCATACGCACTCGCTTGGATGAATGCCTGTGCACTTCCCATAAGCGCCCACGCATCGGTGCGCTCTCCGAGAAACACAACGTGCTTCTCGAGATTAAGAGTCTGGGTCAATTGTAGGAGCCGACCGTGCTCACGACCTTCTCCGACAATAAAAAGACCTATCATGGGATAGCGTTTGACGACAAGTGAGAGCGCTGTGAGAATATCCTCAACATGCTTTTCGAGTTCCAAACGACCAACCGCAATGAGGGCAAAATTAAAAGTGTGCGGGGGGAGCTGTACTCGCGGAGGAATTTCTGCCGAAACAGTAATCGGAATAACTGAGACTTCTTTGATACGCGGCACCCCGTCGGGGTCTGGCTTCCCTTCGGAAGTCCCGCGGCGGGAGATGCGGGAACCGTAACGCGCAATGAGGGAGTTTTTTACACGATGAGAGACCGCTCGAATTCCGTTTGCCGCGGGGAGAACATGGTCGGCGATTTTACGGCGATAACGATTGAGAAACGCCATACGTATTCCGAACATACGCCAATTACCACTCTTTACGAACTGTGGAGAAAGAAAATCGGTATGCACTTGAATATGTAATGTTGCGCTCGTACCACGCACGGCTCGCAGCGCCGCAAGCCCATGTTCAAAAGGGTCCTGTGCCGAAACGACCTCAATACCGTACTTCATGACAAGCTTGTGCGCGCGATGGGCCAGCACTCGTACACGAAATAACTTCCATGAACGCACTGGATGAAGGAAGAGATTCCCATCTTGCTCTTCTTTTGCACCGCGACCCGCAGAAGAAAGGATATGCAATTCTCCTATCGCGACAGCGTATGTGCGCATGCGAGCGCGTGCGGCACTTGTCGCATCAAATATAGTTGGATCATTGGAAATGAACAATGCTTTCATACGAAGGATTTCAGGAAAACGGCGGTGGCATTGAGCATGACCGTGGGAGAAAATCTCTGTCCGGATTTTCGCGCAGCGATGGAGAGACGGACCCGCTCTTCCTTATGGTCAATCAGACTCTTAAGGCTTGAGGCAAGAAATCGCTCGTCACCAACATTAATAATAATCCCGTCTCCTTTCATAATTACTTCGCTGTTTCCTCCAGCATTTGTAGTAATGATAGACGACCCAAGCTTTAATGCTTCAATCAGGACATGAGAAAGACCTTCATATGAAGAATTTAGAACGAAAATATCAGCTTTTTGTATGACTGCGAGAGCATCGGCGTGCGAAAGTTCTCCCGTAAACAAATAATTCTCCTTTAACATTTTTGTGGCATACTGCTCAAGATTTGTCCTCTCCGGCCCATCGCCAACGATAACCAGTGAAGCATTTGATTCTTCTCTACGCGCACTCCATATTCCATCAATGAGACGGTCCATACCTTTCCACGGAACGAGGCGACCGACCGAGACAACTAGTGGTTGCGGTAGTTTGTTCATGGCTTCGGGGACCATTCCAATGGAATCAGTAAGCACGGCATTATAGATAACCTGAATTTTATCGGTTGGGATACCCCATACGGTTACGAGACCTTTTAGATATTCACTTGGCACAATAATTTGCACAGCGCTTCGCGCTACGCGACTTTGGATCCAGCGGAGTGCATGCACTGGAAACGGTGTTCGCGAGGTCTTCACGAACTCATCCAGAGTCTGACTGATACCGAATCGTTGTTGTCCTTGTTCCCACGCATAATCACCAACAATCTTTACGACAAAGGGTTTCCCCGCCTTCTTCGCCGCGCACATCGCCGGTAATCCAACCGAGACCGGATCAAGCGCGAGAACGACATCAGCGTGACGCGCGGCCTTGAGCACTCGACGGTAGTAGGCATAGTGACGAATAATTTTCGGCAGATGCCGCACGTCACTAAACTTAACTACCTCCACATCGATGTTATGAGTAGGTAAACCCTCCTCAAGAATTTTTACATACGTTGCAGGTCCACCAATCTCGGGCGGATACAGAGGTGTTGCGATGACAAGCTTCATAGATGCATTCTACTGGCTTCCGAGCACCCGGTCGAAGAGTTTTTTCATGTCCCTAGCAATAAGATCCCAGTCATATTTCTCACGCACAAGAGCGCGAGCATTTTCTCGTACCTGTACGACCTTCTCTGGGTTGGTAAGAATCTCTTTTACCGCCATAGCGATTTGCTGAGGAGAATCTTTGTCGACCGCCCAACCAGTCGCTCCTTTACTAGGATTTCGTCTCGTATCAAATAGAAAGTCTGCGATACCTCCTTCCTGCGTCCCAATAACAGGCAGGCCTGCTGCCATCGCCTCGATAAAAGAATTGCCCATCCCTTCTGAGCGTGAAGGACGAACAAAGATGTGAGCCGTAGCAAATGCTCGAGCTAAGTCGGAATGGGAACTGTAACCCTTGAAGAGTACGCGACTCCCTACCTTCAAATCTTCGGCGAGTGCGCGTAATTCCCTTTCGTCAGGACCGCTACCGTACACCACGAACTGTACGTTCTCTGGTAATAGAACGAGAGCTCGGATGACCTCGTCAAGCGCATTTTTGTAGACCAAGCGAGAGGCGGTAATGAGATTAACGACACCTGCGGTCACGATAGGAGGTTTTGAAGCTTCGGTAAAACGTTTGAGATCTACACCATTCGGAATAACCACAACCTCTTTTTTAAAGCCCATGTTATTTGCCCACTCGGCAAGATAGGTTGAAATCGTTTGCACTGCTGAAGCGTTTTTAAAACCAATGGAGAGCAGGGGTCGAAATGGAAGGATAAACCAACGATTAAATGTGTACTCGAAAGGATCTCCCTCTTGAAGCGTTAGTAGATACGGGACATGAGTCCCAAGTGCGCGTAATAAGACAATCGGAAAGAGCATATAACTCATCATTGCCCAAGAAGCATCAAAATGCTGAGTCTGGTATAAAGAACGCGCAAGAAGAACTGCGCGCGGCACAAACAATATTTTAGAAAGATATGACGCACTGTTCCCTACCCGATGTACAAATACATTCCCGATTTTTTCTTCCTTTGCATCAGCGCCGAAGTTCAAAGTCAGTATATGGAATTCGATATCAGAAATTCGATCGGTGATTTCTTTGAGTGCGACTTCGGCCCCACCAACATGAGGTAGATACGCGAGAGAAAATATAAGAATGCGCTTCATTTTCGATGCTTCATCGCACTGTCGAGTGTAAGCGAACTTCCTCGATATAATCGGCAAGATTCCTCTTCGGAGACCAACCGAGCGAACGTGTTTTGGAAGTATCAATATCCGACGTCATGCGATTACCCTGTGAGGCGAGATTCATCTTTATTTCTCCCCCGAACAATGTGGCAACCTCAAGTATTGAATACGCATGTTCATCCCCAATACCAAAATCGTCTCCACTGCCATCAGCTCCGACAAGAACGAGGCCATCGATGATGTCATACACATGGGTAAAATTCCGCTTCTGCGTTCCTGGAGCGTTTATGGAAAGTGGCTCACCAGCTTGCTGTTTCCGTCTGAAAATTTCGATGACAGTACCGTACGCTCCTGAACGTTCTCCGGGGCCATACACATTATAAAAATAGGTTATCGCGTGAGGCAATCCATACCACATGCTGTAATTCCTAACGAGCTCGGTATTAGTAGCTTTCGTCCACGCGTACGGACTTTGGTTGCGTCCGAGACCGCCATCACCGAATTTCGTTGAGGAACCAGCATACATGAGTTTACTGCCACGCTTGCGCCAGAATTCGAGCACTCCAAACGTGCCTGCTTTGTTGAGATCCCAAACAAGCGCCGGTTCCTCGAGACTCTTCTCAACGCGTGAATACTCGCCAAGATGGTAGACCAGGTCGGGCGTTTCGGGAATGTGTTTCTCAATATCTTTGGTATGGCCCTCGCGATATTCGACACCAGATATATGGTTTTCTCGACTGCCGGTGAAGTAATTGTCGAGTGAAATGACCGTATGACCTTCTTTGACAAGGCGTGCGCAAAGATGCGAACCAATAAAACCCGCCCCTCCGGTAACGAGAATTAATTTTTTATCAATCATATTATTAGAAGAGTATAAACACGAAGCCAGAGAGCACAATGACGCCAACAAGACCAAGAAACCATGGGGAGCTAAAAAAGCCCCCAGTTTTCGACGAACTCACTAACGGTGGAGAAGACAATGTCGCCCCCACAGCGGCGAACTCTGTCGTCTCTGTGGGGGCAATTACTTCTTCCTCATGTATTTGAACGTTCGCTTTCGTGCTAATAATTGGCTCGACCGCTTGTACGTTACTGGAACTCGTTTTTGGCACGAAAGGTTGCGTATCAAAAGTTGGCGCACTTGTGAGTGTTGTTGTTGCAACTAACACCTGATATGGCGACTCATTGTATCCGATTGGATGCGATATGTATTGTGCAGCCATAACGCCATTTGGATACAGGAGCGTCACATCAAGTGATGTCACTAAATTAGTTATGGCCGCAGGAAAGAGCACGCTCGTCTTTGGCAAGATGCTCGTGCCACTCGGTATGCGAAAAGAACCTGAATTCGCAAGAAGTGTCCAATCTGATAGATCGAGACGTTCATTAGCCTCATTTGCAATCATAATTCCAGTCCCAGGAATCCCGAGAACGCGTACTTGCGCAGGTCGCACAGTCACAATGAACTCATCATGACCCGTCGCAATACCATTGGTCGCTGTGACCATGACGAGATATTTCCCAGCATAGCGGTACGTCTTCTCAACTGAATTACCTTTCGCTGAAGAACTATCCCCAAACCCCCACGTAATTTGCGTGGATGGATCCGTCACAGCACCCTTGAGTACCGCGCGTGCTGAGAAATGTAACGGTACCTCCATAGTCGCATCCCTATTGGACCCCGCATCTAAGGTAATCGTCGATGATTGTGACACATAGGTTGCCAGTGAATTTACTGCGGCCGAAGAAGTATTCGATGACGATGAGTCCAACGTCGTCGAGCTTGCAATCTCACCTACCCCAGAATCCGAAACAACCGATGTGCTTACATCCCCGACCGTGATGAGCGGTGCGATTTTCGCATACGTACTACCGGAGCCGATGCCGCTCACTTTCTGTATATCTTTTATTGTAGTGAACGGTCCAACCGTTTCTCGATACTCGATAATGCGTCCAGCAATTACCGTTCCTATTCCTGGCAATTCTTCTAGGAGCAACGCGTTAGCCGTGTTGATATTTATCAATTCAGCGGCATATGCAAATATTGGAACAAGAGTAGCCAACACGAGCAATCCGACAGTACGCATAAAGATTACTATCCCTCACCCTTGAACACTTTTCGCAGCACATCTTCGGAGACTTCAAAAGGCTTACTTTCCTTGCGAAGTTCTGAGGGGAAGCTTCCAACAGACGGAGTCGGTGCAGACGAATTGTTCTGCACTGGAACTTCTTGTATGTTCTCCTTCGAAACAGTGCGCGGGGCTGTTGTTGTAGATGGTACGGGAGAATGAACGGGTAGTTTTTGCTCTTTATTGTCTACCGATGACTTCTCATTTCGGGTCAAGACATCGGCAAGAGCCCCTTTGAGAGATTGTTGATGCTCTGATTTCTTTTGCTCTTTCTCAGTACTGGTTTTGACCGTCATCGTACGCAGAATGGCCTTCAGATCATCGGCACTTTTAGTCGGAATACTCGGACGAGGCACGAACGATTTAACCGGGGTCGTACTCTGGCGAACCGTAGCTCCTTCATCGTGCACGAAAGGGCGCGGAGCCGGCCTCTCATCTCTTTGAACGACTGGCGACATTACCTGCCGTTCAGGAGTGGGTCTTTGTGCGACTGTTTGCCGCTCTGTCTCACTGTTCAGCGGCTTTACGTCTTTAATTTCCATACCACTCGACGGTTTTGTAACCTCTCTCTGTATGAAAACAAGAGGTGATGGTTTCCTCTGACTCTCGACAGGAGCGACACGACGTCTCATCCGTGCATCGGCGGGAGCTTCAGATGCTGCGCTTGCAGCAAGTTCCTCTATGATGGAGGTTTCAACGCCGGTGCGCGGCACAGTGAATTGAGCGTGCGAAGAAGCAAGAACCTGCTCTCGGTACGACACTGGTGGTGCCTCTATGGGCGGGATGGTCACGGCCGAAAATGGCGCTGACCCGACACCATCTATCATAAGTGTGAGGTACACCTGCCGTTTATCGAGTACTACCACGTCCTCTTTTGTAAATTTCGGCATAAAAATTGTCTCCAGAACCTCAGCATCAAAAGGTCCGACCCGGAAAACAACCGTCGTGCCGACGTTGCCGAATACTGCATCACGTACTTCTTCTTCCATCTGCTCTATGTACTGATGTGCGATGACGAGATCTAATTTATATTTGCGCGCCTCGGAAAGAATTTCGGCGAAGGTCTCATTCGCGAAGTTCTGGAACTCGTCAACATAAAAATAAAAGTGCGGAAGTTTCGCAAGTTCTGACGCAGAGAGATCCGCGCGACTCATCGCCGCGAGGAAGATGCGTGTCGTGAGCATTGAACCGATAAGACGCATATTGGTCTCCCCAACAAGACCCTTCGAAAGATTGATGATGAGTATCTTTTTTTTATCCATCATCGTGCGGATATCGAAAGAGGATTTCGGCTGGCCGATGATATTCCTGATGAGCGGATTTCCCGTAAATTGACCAATCTTGTTCTGAATAGCAGGTGTCGCTTCTTGCGTATAACGATCACCATAGTTGGCGAATTCTTTCGTCCAGAAATCCTTCACGACCGGGTCTTTCACATTATCGATGACCTTCTGTCGATACGCTTTGTCGGTATACATGCGATTGACGCCGAGAAGGGTCGCACCAGGATACTCGAGGAGTGCGAGGAGTGTATTCGTCAGAATATATTCCATACGCGCACTCCACGCGTCTTCCCAAATCTTCTTGAAGGTCGCCATGAGGCCGCTGACCACGAGGTGGCGCTTGTCATAGCCGACGTCTTCCATCACATTAAACGCAATGGGATGCTCCATATCAAATGGTGCAAAGTACACTACGTCCTTTATGCGATCTTCAGGGATGTAATCGAGTAGTCGCTCCACCGTACCTCCGTGTGGATCGATGAACGCAAGTCCTTCGCCGTTTCGAATATCCTGAATCGCCATGTTCTCAAGCAGGGTCGATTTGCCCATACCTGTCTTGCCGATGACATACATATGGCGATCACGATCCTTCGATTTAATACCGAAAGGAACATTTTTCCCCCGTGCATCAGTCGCTGCAAAATACGTAACGCGTTCAGGGTTTTCCATCACTACGCAGTATAACTGATTTTTTTACTCGTTAGATGGGCAAGCCTCCTACCTCCCCAACGCCCTCCTCACACTCGCAATAACAGACGCATCAGCATTGAA